>JADMIO011096014.1_pt1 | contig 28529 bp, 18 predicted proteins | sample 8958161 | NCBI WGS metagenome assembly JADMIO01 (sample SAMN16585339, study PRJNA669376) | soil metagenome | isolation source: Crop rotation soil | place: USA: Cullars Rotation, Alabama | collected 2011 | reverse complement strand
ATCAGACCGCTGCTGCGCACCTTGGAGACGCGCTTCATGCCGGCCACGCCGGCGCGCCTGTCGGAGCTGCTGGTGTTGACGCTGCCTCGTTTCCGGCCGTTCGTGAACGGCGGCTACAGCGTCGTCGAGCGCGGTCAGGGGCGTACGATAATGGAACGAATGCTGGACTGGAACGGATTGCGAACCGAGGCGAATTGACCCGTCTTCGCCGGGGCGTGAGGGCTATGCGGAACGCAGTAGCTCACTTGGTGGGTGATGTGGATGAGGATCGATGATACCGACGTAGAACAGCACCGGCATTTCGAACAGGTTGCGCACGTCGAGGTTGCACCGAAGTCAATTTCGGATATCCCAGGTCCAGCGTCGAACTGAGCCTCCATCGCGTCGTCAGATAAGGATATATCCCGTGCGATCCGTCGTCGTCGTCCCCACCTACAACGAATCAGCGAACGTCAGTCGTTTGATCGAAGCGGTTCATGCGGTCGTACCGGAAACCGACATTCTGATCGCCGACAACTCCTCGCCGGACGGCACTGCCGAGATCGTCAAAGCGATCGCCGCACGCAATCCGCGCGTGCACCTGCTGCCGTGCGGCGAGCGCGGCTTCAGCCGTGCCTGCATCGCCGGCTTCAAGGAAGCGATCGCATCCGGCTACGATGCGATCGTTCAAATGGACTGCGATCTCTCCCATCCGCCGCGCTACCTGACGGACTTCTTCGCGACGATTTCCACTTGCGACGTCGTCATCGGGTCGCGCTATGCGCGCGGGGGTACAACCAGCGATTGGCCGCTCCACCGCCTGCTCGTCAGCCGCGGCGGCAACCTTTATGCGCGACTGATCCTCGGCGTTCCGCTCACCGACCTGACCGGAGGTTTCAAGTGCTGGCGACGCACCGCCCTCCAGGCGATCGATCTCGATCGGGTGGTAGCGAACGGCTTCGCCTTTCAGATGGAGATGAACTACCGCGGCTGGAAACGGGGCTTGCGGATCAAGGAAGTTCCCATCGTGTTTCCCAATCGTACCGAAGGCGAATCGAAGATGCGGGTACGCGAGTTCTGGGAATCGATCGCCATGCCCTGGCGCCTGCGCCGCCTCGAGCTCTAAACGAGCTAAAGCTCCGAGAACTCGACGGAGATCGCCTCGTCCGATGGCCTCACCGCCAGGCCGCGATTGCCATTGGTGGCCATCGTCATTCGGCCGATCAGGGCGGCGCGCAAAGCGGCCGCCGCCGGCGCCGAATTCTTTTCGGCGGCATCCAACACCGCCGACGCATACGCCGCTGCTGCCTGACAGTCATAACGGCAGGGATAAAAGGTAACGACGCGCACCCGACGGTCGGGCGACAAGTCATTCAACCGGCCGAGAAACCGCTGCGACTGGCGCACCGCACATTCGGCGGCAACGAAATCCTCGTGCGCTTCGCCGCCGCCGAGGCGGCGATTTACGCCGCGGCGCAGTCGCACCACGAATGCGTCGATGCAGCACGACGGAAAGCCGAGCAATTGACCCAGCCGGACATGAAACGGGATCGCGGCATAGACCTGCAGCCGGGCGCCATCCGGCGGCAACAACGGCGCTTCGGCCTCGGCAACCGAGCGTGCGTAACCCTCCTCGGGCGCGACGTAGGCAATCATCGACGGTTCCCGTCCCGGAAACTCGATCATCCGCGCCGCCCGAACAACCGCCAGCCCTTCGCGATCGGCACGCGCCTCCAGCTCCGCGAGCCGCGACGGCGTGATCGAAACACGATTCGCCGGCTTCACCCCGGCCTTCATCGCGATCCATTCGATGTCGAGGTGATGCGAGTCGGGCATTCGATAGCGGGTTCTCGCCATCGCGAGAACGACGACGCTCACTGATAGGCGTGCCCCAAGCCGCGCGAGGCGACGTGGCGTGGTGCATTGGGTTGCTCGAAAGGCGCACCCGCGGTCGCGAGCGCTTCGACCACTCGCCGCGCGCTCGCCATAACGTCGATCGCCTCGTCCAGGGTCGCTCCTGGTGGCGCGATGCCGAGAACGACGTCGCGGAAATTGGCAATCATCCGCTCGGCATCGCTCCCTTGCGATTCCACCAGCCGGACGCCATTGCGGTCGCGGATCGTGATCGCGCGCCCCTCGCGTCGCCAAGTGGTTTCGGTTGCGGCATCGGCGCCGCGCCGCGTCACCACATCTTCTTCGACTGCCGCGGCGAAATCGAGCACCATCTCGGCACTGCCGGCGCCATAGCGTAACTCGAGTCGCACGTTCTCGGGCACCGCGTCGCCACGCAACGAAGCCTTCATCACTTCCGCAGGTCCACCACCGCACGCCCGACCGACGACAACCAGCACGTGATAGATCGTTTCGTACAGGAACGAGCGGCTCCAGGTGTGCATCGTGTCACCGCTCTGCGGCGTCCGCCGCCACACGTAGCTGGCACTGACACGCTCAAATGGAACAGCCAAGACCTCGTCCAGCCCCGTGGCATAGAGCGAATTGTGCGCTGGAACGATGGCGACGCCCTTGGCACGCGCGAGATCGCGCAATGCCACCGCCTGCTCTTCGTTGCTGGTCACCGGCTTTTCGAGCAGCGCCGGGATTCCTTGTTCGACCGCGAGCTGTGCCAGCTCGAAGTGGGCGCGGGTCGCCGCGGCGATAATCACGCCTTCCGGCCGGATGTCACTCATCACCGTCGCCGCTTCGGTATAGGTCGGGCACTCCTGAAACTCGTGGAGATCGGCTTGGGGGGCGTGCGGTGACGCGATCGCGTCGATCGAAAACCCGGCGACTTGAGCTGCTGCTCGCGCCAGCCGGCGCGCTTGTCGACCGCTACCGAGCATGGCCACGCGCAACGGACGGGTACGGTGGGTGACGAACGGCTGTGACGATGACACCGCCACCATACCGGTCTCCGGCGGTCCCTTTTCGAGATCGCGCTCGCGCAGGATCTCCGGCACTTCATCGAACGAGTTGGCGATGCCCCAAGGCTCCGACCACAGCAGCGGCAGAACCTCGGCCTCGGTCAAGATCGCTCCCGGGATCGGACGAATTTCATCCAAACCGTACTTGGCGACGTAAGGATTCCACAGACCGTTGCAGTAGTTCGAGTAGCGACACTGGTCGCAACCGGGCGCGCGCTGCTTTTGCGGAGAATCCTCGGCGGTCGCCGAATTCGGCTGCTTGAGGCCGTCGGACCACGGCCGGAACTCGTCGAGAAAGCAGAACGGAATGCCCTGACGCGCACCGACGTTGAACGGCTGTCCAATCTCGAGCGCTCGGTACATGGCGCGCTTGAGATGGGGCATCACGGTCGACAACCTCGGCATGACCTCGATGTTGTCGAGCGCCTTGAACTGCGGCGTGACGAAAGCGAATGAGATTTTCACCTGACCGCCGAACTCGCGCCGCACGAATTCGACGTAGCTGCGCAGGTACGGATAGTTGCGGGCGCTGATCACGTGATTGATCGTGGTCCGGATATCGGCAGCGACGAAGTTCTTGATGCCCTGCACGGTACGGGCAAAGTCACCGATCTTTTGGGTCGACTGTCGCGACAATTCCTCATCGTGCGCATGCAGCGAAATGAACGCGTCGGTCAACCCGGCATCGACCAGCGCCTGCACCTTTTCCTTCTTGTCGAGCAGCACGGCATTGGTGATCAGCTCGATCTTCGGCACTTTCAGACGAGAAGCGCAGTGAATGTACTCGACCAGATGTTTGGACAAGGTCGGTTCGCCACCGGAGAACGACAGCCACTCGATGCCGCGGCGCGCCGCTCGCGCAATCGCCCGCAGCATGTCCTGGTGGTTGGCCCAGACGTTGTTCGATGTCTCGTTGGCGCTGCAGAAGGTGCAATCCTGATTGCAGTTCACCGTCGGCCGCAGCACGAACGTCTCGGGCTTCTTGGCGGCGGCGCGTTGGGCGGCAGTCCAGACCCGCCGGCGGGTGGTGCGCTGCTCATACATGAGCCGCGGCCGCTGGCGGTAGGGGACGATCCCTTCCTCACCGTTGGCGGCGCGATAGCTCGGAACCAATCCCGGGCAATGGGCCCGCACCACGCATTGGCTGCAAACCGCGGCCATCGTCGCGTTGCCGCGCACCGAAGAACGCGCCTTGGGATTGAAGACGTAGACATCGTGGAGCTCGGGATCGTTGCGCAACGCACAAAGCGGTACGCCTTGATCGCCGCTAAGCCGGGCGCGAATACCGAGATCACGACAGAGGTAGAGGGCCTTCGCCAGCTCGGGGCCGCCAACCGTCCACGGCGGCGGCGCCAATGTCTTCGGACCTTCGGACGAAGGTAAATAGAACTGCACCGACCGCAACGACGGCGCGAGCTTGTGTACCAACCGCACGATCTGTTCGAGGCTCTGCAACGTCGTTGATAGAATCGGCACCTCGATTTCAATCGCCTGCCCGGCGCGGGCGAGGTTCTTGATCCCCGCCAGGGTATCGATCAAGGCCTTGGGACGGCCGGCGATGCGGTCGTGAACGGTGGGATTTTGCGAAAAGATCGGAACCAGGGCCGCATCAGCACGCAGGCGGGCAAAAGCAGCGGCGCCCTCCGCTGTGCGGCTGGCGATCGCATTGGTGCGCAAGACAATATCTGCAAACCCCTGCTGACGGGCGCGCGCCACGATGGTGCCGATGTCGGCACTATGCTCGGCGGCGCCGCGCACGATCAGCTGCGATCCGCCGCCTTCGAGCGCGAGCCTTACTTTTTCGTCGCTGTATCCCGGCGTGTCACAGTCGCACAACGAACAGCGCAGGTCGCACCGTCCGCCGGCGAACACCACAGAAGTGCGCTGCGAGCGCCCTGGCGACGAAGGGGCAGCATTCGTGATCGGACCAGGTCCGGGGCGAGATTGCACCGACCCATCATGGGGCGAGGACTGCATGACTGCGGCGCTACTTGACCGCGCGCGCACCCCTTACCGGCAACTCCGCACTCGAGGGAGGGGGGACGCTACGCGCCACGGCATTCATCGCCGTCTCCGCAGAATAGCTCGCCGACGATACTGAATCCGACCGGACAACATCGGCGATCTCGGCGCGAAACGGTTTGATCTCGGCCTCACCATAATGCTCGACATAGGAACGACGCGGCCCGAGGCAGTACGGGTCAAAACTACACTCGCGGCACTTCTCAGGCTTGTAGAACTGCTCGGACGAGTCGTTGCTCTTGAAGACCTTGTCGAGGACGATGTCGTAGTAGCGCATCTTGCCGTCGAGCATGCACGGCGGATAGCCGCCCTGCCCGATCATGCCGCCGAAGCCGACCCCGGTATCGAGACAGTAGTCGAGCGCCTCCGAGACGAAGGGCTTGATCTCCGTGAAAGTCGGGATCACCCACTCGAAGACGAGATCGCTGATGCCCTGGGCGATCGCCAGACAAATGCTCAGGTGTCCGCCCTGGGCGGGGAATTCCTCGCGCAGGAAACGCATGGTCCCGGGCAACTCCCGGTAATTGTCCTTGGTGATGACGTGAGCGATCTGGGTCAGGATTCCGAGCTCGCGGAAGTTGTGCATTGCCCGCAGCGTCTTACCAAACGCATGGGGCAGCCGAGTGATGGTATCGGAATGCTCGGCATCGACGCTGTGGAGAGAGACCGTCACCTTGTTCAGGCCGGCATCGACGAGACTGCGGGTATACTCGAGGTCGGCGCACTTGACGCCGTTGCTCTGCATCTCGATCACCTCGAAGGCACCGAGGCCGCGAGCGAAGTCGATGAGCTCGGCGAGTTGGGGATGCAAGGTCGGCTCACCACCGGAGATCACCAGGTGGCGCGTACCGCCCTCGGCCATCTTCGCGACCTCATCCTTGAGCTGGCCGAGATCGAAGTCGGGAGCGGTCCGGTCGACGAAGCAGAAGGCGCACGACATATTGCAGTGGCCATTGATTCGCAGCAGGCCGCGCGGATTGACCAGCGAGTCGTTCTTGAATGGGGAGACGTTGCGATACTGGAACTGCTCGAGGCGATTGATGCGGCGCAGCTTCCAGTTCATCGACACATCGAGCGGCACCGCCCGGAACTCATCACCGCCGAATTTTTCGAGGTAGGCCGTTTCGACGCCGGCGCAGCTGGTATTCAGCGAGCAATCGCTGCACGCCTCGACGCGCGCAAACTCTTCGCCCTCGCGCCCATGCTTCAGATACTGGGCGCGATCGAAGAAGATCGTACCGAAGTGCTCGAGGACATCGCCGGTAGCGCAGGGGAGGATGCCGCGCTTGGTCGTAAAGCCATATTCGAGATTATACCCCTGCGCCTTGCGAAACAGCCGAGCGGTGACCTCCGCTTGCAGCGAGTACGGCAGCAGCATGTCGCGGAAGTCGGGATGGACGTGGGCGATCTCGGGCAACGACAGCAGGAACCCTTGCAACTTACCGGGAAGGCCGAGCGCCCAATCGAGCAAAGGCTCGAGATCGTCGACGTTCGTGCGCAGCATCGGCGCGACCAGATAGACTCGCGGGCCACCTTTGGCGGCTTGCGCCAGAGCTCGTTGCAGCCCTTCGAGCGTAAGCGCAAGCGTGCCGGGATCGCGCAAGACCGCGTCGTGAACCGCGTCATGCAGCCCGCCCATCACCACCACCAACTGCGACACCCCGAGCCGGGTCAAGACGGTCACCATGCCACGCCGCGCCAGCGGTACGGCATCGGTTTCGACGGCGATGTTCTGGAAGCCGAGGCGGCGGCACTCGGAGACGAGCGGGACGAACTGGGGATGAGCAAGCGGCGATTGACCCGAGATGACCAGCCGCTGACACTGGGCGGCGTCGATACTACGTGCTTGTTCGAGCAGCCGGTCGAGGGCCACGGGTTGAGGCTTGCCGCGCCACCCGGGGGTGGCAAACCGGTGCTCCAAGGAGCCCGGGAAAAGCGTCAGCTTCACCTCGCGCACCGCGCAACCTTACAACCTGCCTCAGACAATCGTCAATCGTTTCTCGCGCTCGGCTCGGCGCCAGCCGCTTGTATTGAAAAAGAAATTCAGCCGAGATCCGACCAGCCGAGTGGCAGGAAAAGCTTGCCATCCGGGGCAAGGAGTCTATATAGCCTTCAGGCCGAGCACGGTTGGCGAGATCTCGTCACCCGGAGCAACGCAGCAACCCATCAGTCGATGACGGAACATACCCTCCGAATCGCCTTCATTACGCCGAGTTTCCATACCCTCGGTCCGACCTGGCGACGTGATCCCCAGATCCTCAAGCTGGCGACACCCCAGATCTCGGGGGCGCTGGTTGCCAACGGTTATACCCGCGTGCGTCAGTATGATTTCGAGGTCGAGATATTCGCCGTCGAGGCCGACACTCCCGGCCGGATCGACCTACGGGTGTTTTTCGACGATGCCGCGGTCGACCGCTTCCTCACCGACGACGACCCGACAATTCGGGCGCAGAGCAATCTGATTCTCGACACCCTGCGGGTCGAGGAGGCCGATTTATTCGCCTTTTCCTGCGCCTCGGTGCTCGAGATCTACGCCGACATGCACGCGGTGGCGAACCTCAACATGTGCCTGGTCAAGGTGCTCAAGGAGCGCTTTCCGGCCTGTAAGACAGTCATCGGGGGCCTCAAGATTTCGCCCGACACCAAGCACCGCGCCGAGTATCTCAGCATGCTCGAACGGTGCTCGGTACTCGACTTCGTCGCCGAGGGCCGCGGCGAGCCGGCGATGCTCAGCATTGTCCAGCACCTCGAAACCGGTAAGCCGTTCGACCAACTGAGCCAGAGCGCCCAGCGACACCGCCAAGGTTGGCTGCTGCATCTCGGCGGCGGCCACCACATTCGCCTCGCGCCCAGTATCGCCCGCGAGCTCGGCATCCAAACCGACAAGGGCCTGGTACGGGTGGTGGAAGTTCCCGATGAGCTACCCGCCTATAAAGCTAAAACGGGTCCGGCGACCGAGGTTCCGGTTCAGTTGTCTTCGACTACCAGCCACGTGCTCAGCGCCCTCGCGGAAGCGCGCAAAATCGACGAAGAGGAAAAGACGCGGCAGACGGAATTCGCCGAGTTCGGTCCCCAGGGCGATCACGAGCGCCGCGAGATCTTCAACCCCTCGATCTTCGTGACCCCCTGGTTCGACAAACACAATACCGAGAACCGCAAGCTCACCGGTCGCGAGCTGCTGACCCGCTACCATCTACATGGCGAGTGGGAAGCGCGGCTTGGACCGTATGCCGACGATCGCATCACCATCCTGCCGATGATCTTCATGGAGGGCTGCAACGCACGGTGTGCCTTCTGCGCCTACTCGATGACCAACATGGTCAAACGTGACGCCCGCGAGGTGGTGCGGGCGATGGCGTGGATGCGTGAACAGTACGGCATCAAATACTTTCACTTCCTCAACACCAACATCAACGGCTCGATGCAGTATGCCGAAGCCTTTTGCGACGAGCTGATCGCCGCCAACCTCGACGTCTACTGGTCGGATTGCGCCAACCTCTGGGCGCTCAACGAACGCCTGCTCGAGAAGATGCGCCGCAGCGGCGCGATTCGGTTCACCTACGGGGTCGAATGTCCCTCCGATCGAATGCTCGACTACATCGGTAAGGGCATCACCGTGAAGCAGGCGCATCAGCGCTTGAAGCAGGCGAGCGATCTCGGCATCTGGAACCATCTGCTGCTGATTACCGGCTTACCGACCGAGACCGAGGAAGATACCAAACACTTCGTCGATTTCCTCGAGCAGTCGGCCGACTACGCCAATGCCTACTCGATCTCATCTTTCTATCTGATCAGCTCGTCGCTGATGGGCGCCTTTCCCGAACGCTATGGCCTCGAGATGCTCAGCAACCCTTCCGGTCTGCTCGAAGATCAGGCCTTCCACGAGAAGGGCGGGCTGTCCTGGCCGGAGAAGAAACGCCAAATCATCCACTCCACCGACGTCATCACTGCCGCCATTCGACGCATCAAGAAAGATCCGAAGTATTGGAGTGGTGCGATCGATCTCGACTTGCTCTTCTGGCTCTACGAGCGGCTCGGGCACGACCATAAGCCGGACATCGTGCGCTGCTACGAGGATGCCTTCCTGGGATCGCCCGCGCACCCGAAGAGCTACGTGCCGGCGATCAGCCGCGTGTTGAGCAATGGCAATGCCGCCAATCAGATTCTAGCAAGCGCCGGAATGACGGCGATGGCAACGAACGTTCGCGTCGAACGCGAGACTCTCTACCTGCCGATTGAGACCAAGCTCCGGCCGGTCGAGCTCGAGTTTCGCGTGCTCGGCTACGGTGCGACGCCGACCTTCACATCGGGACGCAATCTCGGCGCGACGATGGCCAAGGATACCGGTCTAGCAGAAGCGCTGGCAGAGCTGATTGCGCCCCGTGGCGAGCTCGAAGGCGTGATCACCCGGGCCGGTTGGAAGATCGTACGCAATCTCGAACGCCGTGGCAGCGAGGTCTTCCGGCTCGAGCGCGACGACCACGCGATCGATATCACCATCGCGGCGGTACGGCCGCAGGAGCGAGCATTCCTCAAGCACGAGGGGCTAGGGTTCAGTTACAACATTCCACCTGGGCGCCAAGATCCGACCAAGACTCCCGCCGAGCTGACGTTCCTCCAGCAAGTGGGCAAATATCTCCTCCAACGTCTCGGCCGTGACCCACGTACCGCCCAGGCGCGCGTCGTCGACGTCGAAGTCCTGCGTCAGTTCGCGACTACCCTGGTGGAAGAGCTGGAAAAGACCTACACCCACGAGCTCGACCTCGAGCCGTTGCACGAGATGGCCCACCTCGGCCGCCGGCACGGCGACAAGTTCAGTAAAGTCGCGGCCGCCTGAGCGCTCCGAAATCGTGGATCTCGAGCCGGCGCTGTGGGCGATCTTGAAGCGCTACGACCGGATCGGTTTCGGTCGCCGTGGCGTGCTCGACGCCGAGCAGGAAATCCGCCGCTTTGCGGCCGGCTTGTCGTCGCCGCAACGCGAGGAGCTCGATCAGATGGTATGTGCCTGGATCGTGCCCGCCGAAGCCGAGCGGCTGACGGCGGCGCTGCACTACAATCTACCCGAGCACGTCCAAGCGCTTGCGCTCCGCTTGTGCGCTAGCCTGCCGATCACCGAGGCGTTGCCGATGCTTTTGGGTTTGCAGAGAGCCGGCGCCTTTCCCGAGGATCAGCAACTCTGTCGCACCGCGCTCGAAGAGAGCATCGCGGCGCTGACAAAAATATAGTCGCGCCCCCTCTCTGACTCTCCCCCGTTCGCAAAATTGCTCACGGGGGAGGACCCGTATTCCGCAACGTCGAAAATCAATTTTGCGGACGGGGAACACGGCCCATATCCCGACGCGTCGAAAATGGGTCCCCTCCCCCGTGAGCAATTTTGCGAACGGGGGAGGGTCAGGGAGGGGGCAAACCAGCTTGACTGGCTCGTCGAGCGCGCGCTATTCCGCCTGAGTCTCTGCCTTCAGGCTGAAGCGCTGCAATTGCGCCGCCCGGGCACTGAAATATGTCCATTTCCAATCCTTCCACCGACAGCGAAACAGCCGACGGTTTCGTCGTTCCGCCGCATCAGGAGGCGGTCATCGGCCGTTTGCTCAACCCGGAATCGCTGGCGTCGTCTGGCTGGACATTGGCGCGTTCCACCATCGAGGCCAACGCGATTCACGGCTACTACCGCAGCCGACAGGGCGAACCGGCGCACCTTACGCTGGCGCATCCAGCGGCTGCGCCCGCCGCATGGAAGCGCACCGATCATTTCGCTCTCGCACTCCAGGCGAAGGCGGAGCGTGACGCGGTCGCCGCACTGGCGCGCTGCCTGATCGCCGGCATACGAGCCCACGAAGATAGCTTCCGTTGGAGCGAGGTTCGCCCGAGCCCGAGCGAGACAACGACATCGAGCGCATCCCCCAGCATCGATTCGAAAGACGAACGCTCACGCGGACGTGAGGCCGAGGGCGAGATCGATCTGCATCTCGATCTCATTCCATTCATCGATCTCAAGCTGGAGTTCGACCACGCCGGTGCGCTTGCCGAAGCTCTGGCTTTGCGCGATCGATTCGTTGCCTATCAGAGTGACCCGAGTTACGGCGTCAGCGGCTGGCGCGGCCTCGCCCTGCAGGCGCTCGATGGCGACTCCGCACGCGCGGCGACGACCGAGACCGATCCGCGGATTTACGAAGACCAGTCGCGCTACCGGCTGACCGAGATCGCCGAGCGTTGCCCGATCAGTCTCGGCTTGCTGGAGCGCGTTCTCGATCTCAACCATTGCCGCACCGTCGCCTTTCTTCTGCTCGAGCCGGGCGCACGCATCACCGTCCACGTCGACGGTGACGGACCGCGGGTGATGCGTTCGTTGAACGTCGCCCTCAATATGCCGCCGGGTTGCGTGCTGACGATCGATTGCAACGCCGACGGCAGCGATAATCCCTATACCCGGCGCGCGCCGTTTCAGCCCGGCAAGGCCCTGATGCTCAATGTCGCGAAGCATCATTACGTCGTCAATGACTCGTCTGAGCCGCGCATCCACATCGTCTCGCGCGGTTCGCTACGCATTCCCGCGAGCCGTATCTTGGCGCTCGCCGAAGACCAGAACCATCTCAAGGGCCGTAGCGTGTTGGAAGCGGCGCTCGCCGAGAAACGGCGTGTGCTGTCCGCCGGCAGCCCAGGCGAGGCTCAGGCTTGAGCCTCTTTGCCGGGGGGGCAGCTCCGACCCTGACACCATTCGTTGGCCGTCTTGCCGATGACGCCCGCGATCGCCTTCTCGATCTTCTCGAGCTGGATGCACAGCTGCTCGATGCGAAGATGGCGACTCGCAGCGGCGGCACCCGCGACTGGCTTGCCGAAATCCGCATTCGCCTGCCATCGGGACGAGCAACCACGCTCGAGCTCAGCGCTCCCCAGCCGGATGCCCCTGCCCTTTTCAAAACCGAACACCTTGCCTGCTCGTATCGCTCGGACGAATGCGACCCTTTCGACGACCCGCGCGACGCGGCATTCTTCAGGAACCTGCGCACCCGCCTGAGTCAAACCGATGCAGCGGGACGAACGAATGCTGCGGTCGATGCGTTGATGGAGGCGTTGGCGCGCTACCAGCCGTTCCTCTCGGTAAAGGACGACGACTACCGCATGGTCTTCCGCGCTGCCGATAGCCCGGTGGGACTGCTTTGGCTCGGCTTCGGCTGCAATCAAGACTGCGTCATGTGTTGGCAAGGACGCGATTGGCCTTCACCACCCGACGAGATCTTCGAGCGCTGGCTCGATGAGTTTTGTGCCGCCGGGCTCACCAACATCGTACTCAGCGGCGGCGAGCCGACGCTGCATCCGCTGCTGCCGCGTTGGATCGCCAAAGCGACGGCCGCAGGCACGCATCTCATTGTCGAGACCAACGCCATTCGCTTCGGTGAGGCGGGTTTTATCGAAGAGCTGCGCAATGCCGGCCTCAATGACGTCGTCGTCTCGCTGCATGCGGCGGAGGCCGCCCTTTCCGATCGTCTGACCGGCGTCCCCGGCAGCTTCGCACAAACGATCGTGGGTCTGCGCCGCGCTCTGGCTGCGGAGCTACGCGTCGGTGTGCACTGCGTCGTCGAACGCGCCAATGTCGCGAGCTTGGAGCAACACGCGCGCTTCGTCGCCGATGAATTGCGACAAGGCGGCCACGGCGTTCGCCAGGTGAGTTACAGCTTTCCGATCGCCTATCATCGGCGCGACCTCTACAGCGCCGCGATCCCGACGCTCGACGAGGTTCGCCAGCCGCTGTCGGCCGCGATCGCGTACCTGCGCGCTGCCGGGATCGACGTACGGTTTCTTGGCATGAGCGGTTTCCCGGTATGTGCGGTCGAGCATCCGGAACAGGAGATCGACTCGCTGCCCAATTCGATTCCGGACGATCTCCGCAGCGACCGAGATTTTCCCGAGCCCTGCGAAAGATGTGCGGTCAAACCCCGCTGTTTTGGAATTCACCGAACCTACGTCCAGGTTCACGGTGCACGCGGCGTCTCGCCTCTCACGCGATAACCGAGGCCGGGGGGGGGGGCAATACCCTCACCACCTTTTGCAGCCGAATTACTTCCGAACGGGTGGCTCTGACGGAACGTGAGCGTACAACTCCGCCGGGGTGACCGACTGTAGCTCGTCCAAGCCGTAGATCTGCTGATAGACGCTGAACTGCTCGCCGGGACAGACGGATGCCAGCGCGCAGCGCGCGGTGTGTGGACAGGCAACCACTGCCGGCGCGAATGCATCGCCATGCGTCTGGGCGTCAGGCGTATGGGCAAAGTCGCTCGAACGGTATTCGGTCCCCGGCAGCAGCGGACGCTCGCGCAGCTCCAATCCCGGAAACAGCGCGCGCCCGCTGCTTTGTTCGGCGCGAAAAAGAAGACAAGGATGGGGAATCAGGTCGCGGAGCAATCGGTAAATCAGATGCTCGGACTCTGCCGACGATTGCGGATGGGACTCGAGCAATCGCGCCACGATCTCTTCTTCCCGCAGCGCGGCATCGGCGTAGGGATCATCAACGGTCTGCCGCATCGGATACGGCAGCCGCAGATCGAGCTGCAAATCGAGCGACTGCGCGTATCGTGCAATGTCGACGAGCTCATCGAGGTTGCGTCGCACCACTACGGTGGACAAGCGTAGCTCGCCCGACTGCATATCGGCTTTCATCCCGGCAATCGCACGCATCACTTCCGCATGTGCCCCGGGGGCGCCGGTGACCGCATCATGAGTCTCCGCGGTGACCCCATAGAGCGGAATCGTCACCATCAGATCAGCCGGTGCGCGCCGCAGAAACTCGCGCCGGAATTTCTCGTCCGCCAAGCGACGGCACGGGCTGAACACCGACAAACGCGGGAATCCCAAAGTCGAAATGGTGCTCACCACATCGAGCACGCGCGAGAACCCGAGCGGATCGATGCCGTTCAACCGCACCTCGCGCACCGACTGTTCGCGGGCAATCTGCAACTGTTGGCGAATGCGGGCCAGCTCCTGTTCGCCGCCGTCGGCCGGCCGGACATAGTACTGTACCGAGCAGAAGGCGCACTGCTGCCGGCAGGGCGCGTCGATCGCGAGGTTGAGCGAACGTGGCCCTTCATTTTCGATCTCTGCGCCGCCGTCGACCACTCGCTCTTGCAAGAGCCCGGTCTCGGTATCGCTGCCACGCCCTGCCCGGCCCAATGGGATCGACAAAGCACGCACCTCGTCCGGTCCGCTTGGGATCCGCACCTCTAATGTCGAACCTTGCTTCAGTCGCAGCAGCGCCAGCAACCACGAGGATAAGGTCGAAAGACTGAGTGGCAATTCTTCCGGACTGCCTTCGTAACCGATCAACGAAAGGCTGAGCGGTCCGACTTCGCCGAACGATCCGCGAGCCGCAGACGAAGCCGATATCTGCACTCGCGCCACCGGCACCTCAGCATCGCTACCCGCAGCCGACTCGAGCTCGAGCACGAAGCGACTGAAGTCCTGTGCTTGGCGCCGCGCCACCGCCGGTGGATAAATCGCCTTCAGGACAAAGCCGGCAACTGCTGGACCATCGACTCTGAGCTCGGGCGCGAGAAACTCGGCAATCCCGAGCGCGTCAAAAAACAGCGACGGACGCGCCTCCGGGAGGAAAACATCGGCCGCCGACGCAGAGGCGCTCAACAGTTTCACGTCCTCGACCTGGGCCGAGATCAACGCCGCGTACGAGCGTCGTGCCTGCTCCGCCTGCTCGTCTTCGCCGCCGATGGCGGGCATGGCCAGGTGAGGAAAAAACCGCAAGATCGGCAACGCGCCTTCATCGAGCAGCTTGGCGACCGCTAGGGTGGCGCGATGGGCATCACGATCGTCGACGCCGGGTGAAGTTACATAGCTGACATCGCCGACTGCGGTACTGACCAGACAACGCTGTTGGCCGCGCGGCTGGACCTCGATCGACAGCAATGCGCCATCATCGTCGCGGCGAAGCTTGAGAATGATGCCGCCGCTGATCGCGCCGCGAACCTCCTCGAGACTCCACAGGCCGAGGACCCGCTGGCCGCTGGCGAGCTCGACGGGCACACCGGCAGAAGACGATTCGGGCTGACCGTCCATGGTCATGAAGTCACCCTCGGCGAGGGCGAAGCGAGATGGTGCATCGATGGATGAACTGTCTTTCTAACCCACTTTCGATCGACCCGCGAACACTATCTCGTCGCGGGTTTGAGGAGATTGTTCCTAAGAACCCCCTCCCTGACCCTCCCCCGTTCGCGAAAAATGCTCACGGGAGAGGGGACCCATTTCCGCACGGTCGAGATACGGGTCCTCTCCACCGTGAGCATTTTTTGCGAACGGGGGAGAGTCAGAGAGGGGGCGCTCTTGTAGAGCGACGGATGGGAGGTGTAAAAACCCGGCGCGTCAATCCCGCCCGCCAACACGGACCTTCCTTGAAAAAAGAAACCATTCGCGCCCTCGATTTATTTCTCGGCAAGGTGCTGTGCGGCGGCTTGACCCTGCATCGCCGCTTGTTCGAGGGCGGCAGCGACACTTCATTGCCGCCACCGCAGCGAATTTTGTTCATCAAGTTGATCGAGCAAGGTGCCACCGTGCTCGCCCATGACGCGATTCGCCGCGCTGCCGAGAAGGTTGGACGGGACAACGTATTTTTTTGTGTGTTCGAGGAAAATCGGCCGATCCTCGACGTGATGGAGCTGATCCCGCCGCAAAACGTCTTTGTCATCCGGGGCAATCGCCCCGCATGGTTTTTTCAAGATGCCTGGTCGGTCATCCAAGCCATTCGGCAGGCGAACATCGACGTTGCGATCGACATGGAGTTCTTTTCGCGCGCCTCGGCGATCATCGCCTATCTTTCGGGGGCGCGGCGAAGAATCGGGCTCCACCGTTTTCGCGAAGAGGGACCCTACCGCGGCGACCTGATGACCCATCGGCTGGTCTACAATGCCCTGATCCATACCGCGCGCGCCTACAGCCTGCTGGTCGACGCCCTCGATGCCGATCCTGGCGACTCCCCGATGCTGAAGATTCCGGTCGGCCCACCGGCCGAGCCACCCGTGCCGTTTCGGCCTAGCCCCGCAGAAACCGAGCGGGTGCAATCAATACTTGATGAAGTCGCGGGGCGGCGTGTCGATCGGCCGATCGTGGTGCTCAATCCAAATACCGGCGACTTACTACCGCTGCGTCGTTGGCCGACCGAGCGCTTCATCGAGCTTGGCCGGCGGATCGTCGCGGACTACCCCGCGGTCACCTTGGTGATCACCGGTGCACCTTCGGAAGCGGAGGCCGCCGATGCGGTGTGCCGCGCGCTCAGCTCGCCCCGCGCGATCAGTATCGCCGGCCGCACCACTCTTCGCGAGGTGCTGGTGCTCTATACGCTCGCCACCGCGATGGTGACCAACGACAGCGGGCCGGGACACTTCGCCACGCTGACAGCAATCGAGAACATCGTCCTGTTCGGCCCGGGCGCGCCGAGCCAGTTCGGTCCGATCGCCGGCCATCACCACGTCCTGTGGGCGAATCTCGCGTGCAGTCCGTGCGTCAACGTCTACAACCACCGCTTCTCCACCTGCACCAACAACGTGTGCATGCAGGCAATCACGGTCGACCAGGTCTATGCCAAAGTGCGCGTATGCCTCGGCTCGCCCCCTCCCTGACCCTCCCCCGTTCGCGAAAAATGCTCACGGGAGAGGGGACCAGTATTCCCGACGGTACGGAAATGGGTCCTCTCCACCGTGAGCATTTTTCGCGAACGGGGGAGAGTCAGAGAGGGGGTAATCGCAAGCATGTTGACTGGCCAAATCGCGCGTGGGTATAGAGTTCTGCTTCCAGAATTTCCCTTCGGTGACTCCGGGTTGAACCAATCGCTGACGCAGTCTGTCCGCCTCGGCATCGCCCTCGCGATCGCCCTGTTCTCGCTACCGGTGTTCGCTCAGTTGCCGAACGACGGCATGCCGGTAATTGCCGGCGGGCGCGAAAACGAAATTCTCGGACTGTTGCAGCCCTACAACCAGCAACCGCCGCTGCCGGGGTGGTCGATCTCGAACATCTCCATCGACGGCCACGTCATCCGATACGATCTCCAAGGACCGAGTGGGAAGCAGGGCACGATAGTGCTCGGCCATCCCGGTCGAATGGCCGAGGAAAAGGAGCGAACCGCGAGCTTTGCGGTGCACCGCGACGGCGCCAACGATGCGGAGACCAGCAAGGCAATCGACATCCTCGTCGATGCCGTGCGTAAGAACGACAAAGGCAATTTTTGGCCGCCGGCGCCCCCACCGGTGCGCGCCGGTAGCGATAGCGGCGGCGGCTCACATTCGGAAGCCTCGCTTTGGGAGCGCGCCAAGAGCTTCGATGTCTCCACCACCGTCGATATCAGCCTGAGCAGCCTGCGTGGCTTGCTGAATACCTTCGTCGGATTGCTGGGCGACGGCATCTTTCTGTTCGTGGTGGCGATGACGTTCCTGGTGTTTCACCTGCGGCGGGTGTTGAAGGACGAACCACGCTGGTATCCCTTGGGGCTGATCGGCCTCGTGGTGGTGGCAGGGCTGCTGCGTTTGGCTTTGTCGTGCGAGGCGCCGATGAACGCTTGGCCTTACGAGCGCATCATCCCGATCGCGCGCCGCACCTTCGGCGGCGTCATCCTACCGATGCTGAGCCGTTCGCCCGGCCACAGCTACGATCTCACCGAAGTCATCTTCAAGTGGGACTTCCTGCTGGCGACCATTACCCCGGTCGCCTTCTTCGCCCACGCCCGTTACGTTTTGCGCGACATCCGCTCGGCATTCGTCGCCGCCGCGATCCTCACCGTCCTGCCCAACCATTTGCACTTCTCCCGCGCCGACAGCGAATTCGTGCAATCGCTGGCGACCTCGTCGCTGACTTTCGTCGTTCTCTACACGGCGCTGCGCGACACCTCACGCGGTTGGCGGACATTGTGTTTCATTCTCCTGCCGCTGCTGTGTTCGGCGACGTACTTCGTTCGTCCCGAAAACATGGTCTTCTACTTCATCGACATCGGTGCGATCCTTTTGACTTCCGGCCTCGGCGCCACCCGCAAACGGCAAATCTTGGCCTTCTCGCTAACGTCGGCAGCGGCGGTGTTTGCCTTCATGAATTTTCTGCTGGTGATGTACTCGCAGAATATCCACGAAGGCCTCGACCTACGCACGCTTACAAACGCCGCCAGCATGGTGTTCAGCCCTGAGCTGAACACGCTCATCAACATCCGGATCACTCCTCCCGGGCTGACCCTGCTGGCAATCGTCGGCAGCGTTGTTCTGTTCCGACAGGGTGATCGCAAGCGCTCGATCTTCCTCATCCTCTGGCTATCGACGTTCTTCGTCGTCCACTCGTACGTCCGGCCAACCGAGGCGGCGATGCAGGCTCGCTACCACATGCACCTGATCACGCCTTTCTTGATGTTGGCGGCCGGCGCCACCCCGGCGCTGCTGAAACAGCCGCGCTGGGTTCCGATCACCGTTTTCACCTACCTCGCGCTCTCGCCGCTGATCCACATGGGGTTCATCCGCGACACGCGTTTCAATGAAATGGATGAGTTCGCTTTCATCCGCGAACAACGGCCGAAGGTGCCGTTCGACTGCACCGTCCTCGAGTTCTCGCCTGCCGTCGATCCAGCTGATCCCAATCATGTCTTCGCCTCGCGCTGGGGACGGATGGGCACGCAAATGGCCGACGGCCAAACCAAGAATCGCTGGAAGGTGGTCAACTCCGGCAAGCTGCCGCAGCCGTCACACAGTCGCGACGCATACGAGGTGCTCACTCCCGCTGCGCTCGAATTGATCGAAAACCCGCCCGAGTGTCTTTACGTCTACGAAGGACTTTCTTGTCGCAGTCATCGTCCCGCTTCGAAGCCGGTCGCTCCGGTCTGCGACGAGCTGCGGCGCCGCCTCGATCTCGAGCCGGTGGCGAGCACTCACTTGCTGTCGCGGGTGTATGACGAAGTAAACGCCGGAAGGGTGTACACCCTGGAAGACGGCCGAACGATCGTCGAGCAAACGCTCGCACCGGGCGACGATATCCCGCTGACACTCTATCGCGTTCGCGGCTTGGCAAAGCGCGAAGATGGCGCCCAAGTCGCCGAGGCCAAGCGCGATCGTGATCCCGGCAATGGTGACGGCTCAGCGGCCGGTGAGGCCGAACCACAGGCCGCGCAGCCAAAGTCGGCCGTAGAGCGGTAGCCACTTTCTCAAGTCGAAGCGACTTTCCCCCTCGACCCGGCCACGCCAAGTGCCGGGGACTTCGACCACCGGCTCGCCCGCCATCCACGCCTTCAGCGTGATCTCGAAACCGATTTCGAAGCCGCCGCGGCTGTCGAACTGGATGCGGCGCAAAAAGCCGGCGTCGTAGAGCCGAAAGCTATTGGTGGCATCGTGGGTCGGAAAGCCGGCGAGACGGTGAAGCGTCACGCCTGCAACTCGAGACAAGGCCGCTTTCAGCCGCGGGCCACCCTCCTGCCGCCCACCCGGCATATAGCGCGAGCAGACCACCACCTTGGCTCCGGCCGCGTAGGCGGCGAGCATTGCCGGCAAGCTCCCGAAGTCGTCGGAAAGATCGGCCATGCTGACCAACACCGGCCCGGATTCCACCGAACGCAAGCCGGTGATCAGCGCCGCGAGCACGCCGCGCGACTGGTTCTTCAGCGCTTCCATCGGCGCCCCGGCGGCGATCAATGACCGCACTACCGGCAAAGTATCGTCTTCGTCGAAATCGTAAATGACTCGCACCACGCTCTCGGGCGGAAGAAAAGCGCGCGCTTCGGTCCACCATCGACCGATGTTCTTCCCTTCGTTGTAGACAGGGACGACCACGACGAGCGGCGAAGTGGTCAAATCGTCCCGAGCTCGACCTGCTTCACCACCCACGGGATCACTTCGGCGAGAATTTCGGCGAGGCTGGTTTTGGCCTCGAACCCCAACATCGTCCTTGCCTTGTCGACCGACGGCACCCGCCGCTGCACGTCGTATTTGAATGGCTGGTCGCAGCAGATCCGCAAAGGTTCGCCGGGCTTCATCACCCGCCAGATCTCGGCCGCCACCTCCAATACCGTGTGCCCCTCTTCGGTCGACAAGTTGAAGTCCTCGTTGATGGCAGCAGGATGCTCGCAGCAAGCGCGAATGCCGCGCGCCAGATCACCGGCGTAGGTATAGTGACGCACCTGGTTGCCTCGGCCGAGGATGTGGAGCGGGTCCTGCCCCTTCGCCACCTTCTGAACGAGGTCCGGAATCACGTGGCTCATGGCAAGCGTAACGTTGCCGCTCTTCACTTCTTTGTCGCAACGCGCACGTCGCTCGCCGATTCCGACGCAGTTGAACGGCCGAATGATCGTATAGGGCAGACCGTACTGCTCGTGCGCGCCGCGCGCGAAGTACTCGCAGGCGAGCTTTTGAAAACCGTAGGTCGATTGCGGTGGCGGACTGTCCCATATCGCCGACTCCGGCGTCGGAAACGCAGTCGCACTTTCGAACACCATCGAGCTCGAAAGCACGTTGACCTTGCGCAATTGGCGATTCCGAAAGGCCCAGAGTGCAGCGTCGAAGGTCGCGGCGATGATGCGCTCGTTCTCGGCAAGCAGATCATAGGCGAAGGCGTGGAAGTACGAGATGCCGCCGATCATCGCCGCGCCGGCGATCAACTGCTCGCAGTCGGCTGCCAGCTCGCGCAGCAGATCCACGTCCTTACAGTCGCCCTTGACCAGACGATAGCGCGGATGGCTGTCGTGCTGACGCTGTACCGGCCCGTATTTCGAGTAGTCGTCGATGCCGATCACGTCGTGCCCGGCTTCGAGCAGCTCGGGTATGACATAACCGTTGATGAAGCCGGCGGCGCCGGTAACCAGAATCTTCACGACGTCTGCTTGGACAAGAAATTCCACACGTCGATCACCGGCTTACCACCGAGATCGAGATCTCGATAAACCTGGTGGGGAACGCACAGGATCAAAACATCGCTGCGGCGGACGACCTCTTCGGTCGGCAACAGATCGGGATCGCGCCGCACGTAGGGGTCGCAAGTGAGCACGGCCTTCGCTTCCAGGTACAACACCTTCTTCAACTTGTAACTCAGCGAAGCACGAATGTCGTCGCTATCCGCTTTGAACGCCATGCCGAGAAGACCGACGGTGGTGTCACTCAAACGAAACTGCGCTCGCAGCCCGTCGACCAAAAACGCCGGGAGGCCTTCATTGATCTGGATCGCCGCATAACCGAGCCCAAAGCGGTTGTGGGCGAAGGCGAGCAGTTGCACGGTATCCTTGTACAAACAGGGCCCGGCCGCGAACCCGGCGCCTGGCAGATCATGCATGCGCGGATAGTCCTCCCGCATGCCGGCGAGGATGCGCTCGTAATCGGCGCCCTCGGATTTGGCCATCATGTAGAATTGGTTCGACGTCGCGAACTGAATATAGCGGTAGGTGTTGGTGAAGAGCTTGGCGAATTCAGCCTCCTTGGTCGACATCCGAATGATCTTGGGTGCGAGATGAGCGAACAACTTCGCTACGACTTCTTCCGCCTCGGGTGTCGTGCCGCTGACGATCTGCGGCAGCTCCTGCACTTCGCGGATGCAATACCCTTGCACGACCCGTTCGGGACAGAAGGCCACACGCGTCTTTTTGCCCCGGCGATTGAGCCACTGCTGCAAATAATCGGTGATGCCGGGGACCACCGTCGACCGCATCACGATCGTCTGATCGTCCGACAAGTACGGCAACAGCCCTTCGGCACAAGCGATGATGTCTTCGAGGATCGGATTATTGAACTCGTCGATCAAGGTTCCGATGGTGATGATGACGATCGGCACGCCCTCGATGCGACTGACATCGGTGGTGAGCTCTAGCCGCTGGGCAGCGAGAACCTCGCGCAGCATCGGCTCGGCAGCGTCTTCGAAAAAGGGCATCTTGCCGCCAGCCAACTGCCCGATGCCGTCGCGATCGATATCCTGGATAAGGGTGCGGAAGCCTTTGTTGGCCAGCAGAATCGCCAGCGGCGCTCCGATATGACCCGCACCGCCAACCACGGCCACATCGAACCGGTTCGCGCTCATCAGATCGCGAAGTGTATGGGAGACCCGCCTGAACAGTCAACGCGTTGGCCCCTCCCTGACCCTCCCCCGTTCGCGAAAAATGCTCACGGGGGAGGGGACCCATTTCCGAAGCGTCGGGATACGGGCCTCTCCCCCGTGAACACTTCTGTGAACGGGGGAGAGTTAGAGAGGGGGCAGGAGCTTCCAGACCATCAACGTAGGCGCAGGTCTTTAGCCTGCGCCGGCTCCGCGGCCATGTACTGCGGCAAGCGGGTCGAGAGCCATTCCGCCATCAACGCATGGCCGCGGGCGTTGAAATGGACATCGTTGTTGGAGAGAAACACCGCGTCGGCACCGTAGCGATGCACCTGCTCGCCAATGTAGTCCCAGGGATCGAGGGTCGGAATCCCCAGATCTTCGGCAGTCGATTTCATCCGAAGATAATCGCGATAGCCGTCGGTATCGTGGGAATCCTCCATCTGCAACGAAGGTTTGAGCGGTAGCGTCACCACCACCAGCGCAATACCACGCGCCCGCATATCGTCATGGATCGCGGCGAGGTCGCGTGCGAAATAGTCCCAAGAGGTTTTCTCGTGACCGGAGTCATAGAAATTTTGATTGAAGCGCTGCATCCACGTGAAGCGAATCTGGTTGAACAGGCGCGAGTAATTGCCGAGCTCGAAAAGCGGAAGCGGCAGCTCGCTGTTGCGCGCAAACCAACCAACCGAGTTGCCGTAACCCGGTTCCCAATCCGGCTGTGGACAGCGCTCACGCACTCCGTCAGGACCATATTGGAGCAGCGGCCGCTCGCGGCAGCACGGCATGTAACGATCGACCTCGGGCGGATCGTTGAGGAACAGGTAGACCACCACCATTACGGTGGGAAGGCGCTCGACCCAGTGATGTACCACGGCATAGTAAAAATCGGTCGACATGCCGTTCGCGCCGGCATTGAAATGGGCGACCGACGGGTCGTGACGCTCGAGTAGCGCGGTAAACGTTGCCCACGGCGGAACTCCCATCCCGAAGGTCATCGAGTCGCCGACGTGGATCACCGCGCGTGTCGGAGCTTTGCTGCGAGCGACGCGATCGAGAAAGGGTACCGGATACTGATCCGGATAGATCAGAGCGCAGGCGTCGGAGCGCAGCAGGCTCCACTGAAGGAAGTGATCGGTCGAGTTGCGCCGCAAGTAGGGCACTTGGTTCGGCTCGAACGGCGGCATGAACAGAAACGAGGATTTGGGATCGAACGGCGGCGACGGCAGGAACACGAAACGTGCGCCAATTTCGGCAACGACCAGCGCCAGTAGAACGGCGACGGTCGCGACCAATATCTTGTCTCTGCCGATGCGCGCGACAGCCTGGTAGAGGGTGGCGATCAGGGCGCCGCCCAGAAGTACGCCGAACCAGATCGAATCGTACAGGCCGACTCGCAGGTACATTCCAATTGCGACCGCAGCGCCGATTGCCACGGCCACCAAGATTGGCCCCACTATCCGGGCTCCCCCCGGTTGCGGCCGAGCCAGCCGGCCAATGGTCCAGCCGAGAGCGAGGGGTACGATGACCAGCAACACCGCCACCAGCCAAGAAGGAAGGTGGGAGATCTGCAGCTCCAGCCAGGGCGGCTGAACCATCTGCGGCGATTGGTAATCCGGCGGCGGGTTGTCCACTTGCCAGGCCGGCCGCGGTGCCGGCTCGAGCGGCGTCGCCTGCCGCGGCATCGCGATCTCTCTCAACAGAATGCGTAGAACGCCATCGATCTTGGAATCGACGTGACCAGATGTCTGAAGGCACCAGTCGCCGATGGCAAAGAAGTTACATTGTCCACTGCGATCAATGATGCGGTACTCGGCGCCTAGTTCCCCATTCGCACGTGAGATGGTCAGCTTCACCTCGTGGCGGGCGTGCCCCTGCTGGGTCACGGTGTACCCAGGGCCGAGCCGTTGCTCGAGCAACGCGGGAATCTCGTCCAATGACGACACGACCCTGGGCTCGCCCGCTGCTTGCGCCTGACCCTCGGCGTAATTCCGAACGCCGCTAACAACGATGATCAGTGCTACTAGCGCCGCCTGCCGAATTCGCATCGCGAGCTACCTAAACGCCACACGCAACGGCTGCAAGCGAGCGCTGCTCGTCGGACCACCACAGTCGCCCTCCGGCTCCTCGAACAGATCGATGCGGTGCGGGGGAATGCGGCTGTCGGCCAGATCCAAGATCACTGCGAGCGGCAGCTCCGCTGTCCGTTCGTCGGCAGTGACACGATAGCGCTCACGCACGCCGATCGTCCCACCAAAGTCGTCGCGCTGAATCGGCTCGCGGACACGACCTCCAATCATGACCTTCGACTGCTGCACGTCATCATAGAGCAGTGTCAGGATCCGATCACCGGCACCGGCAGCCAGCGTAGTCGACAGTCGGAACTGCCGGCCCGGCGTATTCGTCCAAACCGTAGGCAGGCTGACGATCTCGTCAGGATAACCGATGCGGGGATCGAGCCGCCGCCGCCAGCGGTCCATGTCGACGTAGACCGCCATCTGACCATAGAACGGAATACCGGCGTCGCGGCTCCACACCGTCGTTCCTCGGTCGTCGACGATATCGAGCCGAATCGGTGCGAGAGCCCGCTTGTAACCGACCACGCTCAACGATCCATCCGACCAGGTGAGCGCTCGCTGCCAACTCGCAAAAGCGGACGGCGCCTCGCACCCTTCGGTGATCAAGATATCTTCTGCAGGCGATGGCTCGCCGTCGTATCCGAGGATCCAATTGCCGAGGTACGCCGGCGCCGCCTCCCAGTGGTTCCAAGCCAAGCCGTGCACTCGCATCTCGAGATCGGGGGCGCGCAGTTGATGTTCACCCATGATTCGAATCGCCTCGATCTGTTCGTTCAACAACATGCCCGTTCGGCGGTGCAAACGCGGATCGTACCGGTCATCGCCGCTCGACAACGCCGTCCACACGGTAACCAGCAGCACCCCTGCGCCAAGACGCGCCAGCGAAGCTGTCGGACGTGCATCGATGGATGGTAGCATCGCAAGTAAATGAACGCCGCCCGCCGCACACAGCGCGGCACTCGGAATGAGCCCAATACCGTAGCGCGGCACCCAGCCGCTGCCGGCGGCCATCGTCGCGCTCAGCGGCAGAAGAAAGAACGGTAGCAGCGCACGCGCGGCTCTTCGCTGTGGCGCCGGCAGCTTCAGCCCCGACGCGATCGCGATCGCACCGAACAGACAGAAGGCGGCCAACTTCATCGAACCGTCCGAACCGACGGGCATCACTCCACTCATGCTCGCGACCACCCGCTGCACCCGTTCCGTCATCGATGCATTGACGATCGCCCACCCGACCGAGACACTGGCCGGTCGCTTCGGCCCGAAGAACTCAAGCGCGTGCCAAATCGATGGCAGGTACATCACGCCGACAATCAGCGCCGCTTGCCAGAGCGCTCGCCGTGGTAGCGGCGGCCGAAAGAGGATCGCCACCAGCGCAAATGCCGCCCACGCGAGCAAGTGGGTGCCGTGCAGTTGTCCGGCGCAAGTCAGGCAGGTGACCGCAACCAAGAATGGCACCGCCCCTTCACCGCGCACCCAACGCAGCGTCCCCCACAAGCCGCCGACGACGAAGATCGGCGCAAACGCGCCGTTGCTGGCAGCGGCAGCAAAGTCAATCAACACCCGATGCGTGCCGAACCACATCCCCGCCACCCAACCGAATGGTTCGCCGAACAGCTCGTCGCCAATCACCGCCAGCCATACCGCGGCGAGCGCATGTAAGATCAAAAGCAGAGACAAGGCCAAGCGCGGGTCGGGACTGAAGAGGTGGATGGCCGCGAGAATGTAGCGATTGAGCGGCGGCAGCAGCACCGGAATGATGTTCATCGAATTGCCGAAGTTGGGACAACCATGGAAGGAAGCGCAGGTCGCGCCCATGATGAAGTCCTGTTCTTCGTCGAGCTGGATCTGCCAATGCGGCACGATCTTGATGCAGGCCAGCCCGAGCACCGCCGCGAACAAAAAACCGTAGCCGACTAGTCGCCGCAATTGGCGGGATGACCAAGGACGTCGCCCCGGCAGATAAGTGCGGATTGCTGCCCAGCCGACGACGCAGGGCACCAGCAGAACCACCACCGCCAGCCCACTCTCGATCAAGAAACGGATCGCGACTCCCTTCGTGAGGCTATGTCCTGTCAAATTGCGCGCTAGTCAAGCGCCGAAGCACATCCGTGCTTGCACGCGTGAAAGTCGGGCGATATGCAGCCCAGGCTCGCCGTTGCATTCATGGACGATCCGCGTGACCGAGGTTGGCGCTCGTACGCCGCGAAGCTGTCTGTGTCTGCCGCGACGATCGTATTGCTGGCGGCTGTGTTCGCCGTCATCGAGATCCTCCTCCGTCTCTTCGTCCCGACCGAGGGCACGACTTACGACCGCAGCCAATTGGAGTACTTCGCCTGGGCGGCCGAGCCGCCATACAAGGTCGAGCAGTCGCCGGCAGGTTCGATGCTGGTGAAGCAGTCCCTGCCCAACCAGCCGACGATCGTGCGTAACGAAAAACTGCTACCGACCAGCCTACCGCTCGAGAAGACTCCCGCGAAGATCCGGCTCATGATCGTCGGTGAGTCGAGCGCAGCCATGATGGAATATCGGCTGGCGGAAGTCCTCTCTCAGATCGACTGTGATTCGCACTTCGAGATGCTGCAATGCGCGGTCGCCGGCGGCGATCTGCCGCAAACACTCCGCCGCTTCGACCAATGCTTAGGATACAATCCCGATGTGGTGATCGTAATCTTCGGCCACAACCTCTATTTCCATAACCTGTCGGATCCGGCGGTGATTCGACGGGAACGGATTCGCGCCATGAGCCGTCTGCTGTCACTTTTGGCTCTGCCGCGGCCAGTGTCGCTGCTTCCGGGCGATCCTGAACAAAAGCGCCGCGAGCTGGATGAAGGGCTTCGTCACATGGCCGACGCCGCCCGTTCCCGCGACATCAGGCTCATCGTCACCACCATGGGTTCCAATCTCTGGCATCGACCCGTGGCCGATCTCGGCGACGCCACCGACACCGACTATCTCGCCACCCTCTTTCAGCACGACAGCGGCAATCTCGAACGAGCGATCGCCGACCTGTCCCGCCTGGTCGACCGCAAACCCATTGCCATCTACCATTTCGACTTGGGCGACTGGCTCTATGACCATGGCGATTACGATGCCGCGCGCCGCCACCTCGAAGCAGCGCGCGACCTCGACCCCGGTCGCATCCGTGCCAGCAGCGCAGTGAATGATCTCATCCGAAAGGACGGTGAGGCCCTCCCCTACCTCGTCCGCGACACCGAACGCGATCTCATCTCGAGCTCGGCGCATGGAATTCCCGGTTGGGACTCATTCATCGACAACTGCCACTTGCTGGCCTCGAACATTCGTGAACCGCTGGCACTCGCGTCGCTGGCGGCACCGCGCGGAGCTGCGGCCGAATGCATCGCCCAGCACCCGCTCGCCGAGGTCTCCAAATCGATCAATCCGACGTTTCGCTCGGTCGCCGCCGATCTTCGCCAATCGCTCACCTCGGTGCTGGACCAGGCGAACGCCGAGGCCGGCATCAATCGACGATTATGGACCGCCACCCTGCCCTATCTGATCGAAAGCGCTTTCGCCCGCGACCCTTCGGCGGCACAGGAGGAGATCGAGCGCGCTTTTTCTGCGGCGGAACTAGACAAGCTCAAGCCCAATGTCGCCGGCTACGCCATCCTCGGGCTGGCCGAAGGACTCGACCGCGCCGGCCAAACCGATCTCGCTCGCTTGCGAATCGAACAAGCGAAGAAAGGACCGGTCGCGGCCGAAGCCTGGCTACTGGCAGGACGCATCGAGCTCCGCCGCGGCGACCGCGCTGCCGCGCGAGACTCGATCGCTGCCGCGCTCCAGCGCGATCCTCAGCTCGCGGTCGCGCGTTACTTCCACGATCACCTCGTAGGCGCCCCATCGGGCGCAAGCAACGATCAACGCATGTAGGGAGCGAGCTTCGGATCGAGCCATTCCGCCACGACCGCGTGGCCCTCTGCGGTCAGATGGATATCGTCGCGCCCGAGAAAGTAGCGCGCGCTGCCGTCGCGCTTGACGCGCTCGCGCAACGCATCGGCGGCATCGTAGGTGGTGACGCCGAGTCCGCGACAGATCTCGCTCATCCGGCGACAGATCGCATCCGCCTCGAGCTTCTCCGGCTGCTGCGACTCCAGCACCATGCGCACCGGCATGATGACCGCGATCATGGGAATTCTTCGCGTCGCCAGATCGTCGCGCAGCGCCCGGACGACTGCTTCGAGGTGACCCCAACTATCGTGCGGGCCGTCGATCCCAGGCGCAGTGAAAGGGACCATGTTCACCAGCCATGCATCGAGGTAGCGAGCAACAAAAGAGAAGCTCGTCGCCAACCGCAAAGGGTACGGCGGAGCACTGTAGCGTGCGAACCAACCAAGCGATCGGCCATAGCCTTCCACCCAGGACGGCTCGGGACAACGCTCCGCCACCTTGCCATCGGTGTACGTCAGCAGCGAGCGATCGTCGCAACACGGCATGCCCTGATCGATCTCCATCGGATCGTTGTAGAACAGATTGA
>JADMIO011298044.1_pt1 | contig 28530 bp, 23 predicted proteins | sample 8958161 | NCBI WGS metagenome assembly JADMIO01 (sample SAMN16585339, study PRJNA669376) | soil metagenome | isolation source: Crop rotation soil | place: USA: Cullars Rotation, Alabama | collected 2011 | reverse complement strand
ACGGCGATCGCCGGCGCCGAGCTTGCCCTGCAGCGAGCCGATTTCCTTGCTCACCGAGTCCAGAATGCTGGACTGGCGGTGCAATCGGGACGCGCGCTGCGAGGCGGTCCCGGCGCGGCCGAACATCCGCTCGAACGCCGAGCGCGGGTTCAGCTCCATCGGCACTGGCGTAACCGGGTCGCGCCACGAAATCGTGTTGGCGTAGATGCAGCTGTATCCACCCGCGCACGAGCCAATCGCGCTCGAGAAATCCTCGGTCATCACCTCGAGCGACGGCAGCAGCGTCTGCCCGCCGATCTTCTGCGCGATGATCTGGTCGACCGACGTGTTGTTGTACACATCGTCGCCCTCGGTCGGCTTTGCCGAGACGCCAGTCAGCCAGCCGGCTGACGCCGTCGGGTGCGTGCCTTCGACGGTGTTGTCGAGGCCCGACAAAATGAGCGTCTTCGAACGCAGCGATTCGAGCGGCTTCAGAATCGTCGAATACTGGAAGCCGGGGCCCGTGGTGAGCGGCACCCACTCCTCAGGGATCGTCCCGTTCGACCAGTAGATGAATGCCGAGCGCAGCGGCGCGGAGCTCTGAGCCTTCACCGCGAACGCCGGAATCATCGCGTCCAGAAACGGCAGCGCGACGGCGGCACCCATCCCCTTGAGGAAGGTGCGGCGAGGGAGATTCGTTTTTGTCACAAACATCGCTTCGGTCTCCTGTCAGAGCTTCGCGGTGGACGAGGCGGGCGGTTGCGCCGACACTCGCTTCTGGAATGGTGCGCTGCGAACGATACCCAGCACGATCGATGAGAACTTGTAGTTGTCCGGCGCCGAGCCCCGAACAATGGCGCGGACCGTCGGCTCGTCGCGGTAATCGAGCGAGCGGCCGAGGCCATACATCAACATTTTTTCCGTGACGGTGGTCACGAAGTTTTCCGGCCGCTTCAGCACGATGGCACGCAGCGCGGCAGGGCCACTCACGGCGGTCCCATCGACGAACTGCCCTTCCGAATCGATCGCCGCGCGCCCGTCACGGGTACGCCACGCGCCAGTGGCGTCGTAGTTCTCCAGGGCGAATCCGATCGGATCCATCATGCGATGGCAGGTGGCGCAGACCGGGTTCGCACGGTGCTGCTCCATCCGTTCGCGCATCGTCAGCGGACGCGTCAGCTCGTTTTTCTCCTTGAGCGGCGGCACGTTCGGCGGTGGGGGCGGGGGCGGGGATCCGAGCAGGTTCTCGAGCACCCACTTACCGCGACGCACCGGCGACGTCCGGTTCGCGTGCGAGGTCACGGTGAGGATGCTGCCCTGTCCCAGCAGGCCCTTGCGCCCATCCTCGGTGACGGGGACGCGGCGGAACTGGCTGCCCTGGATACCGGTCATGCCGTAGTGCTTGGCCAGACGGCCGTTCACGAAGGTGTAGTCGGCGGTCATCAGGTCGAGGAGCGGGCGATCCTCGCGCATGATGCTGTCGACGAAGAGCTCGGTCTCACGCTGCAGCGCGTCGCGCAGCTGCGCGTCGAAGTTCGGATACTCGCGCGAGTCGGGAAACGAGCTGCGGAGGTTGCGCAGCTGCAGCCACTGACCGGCAAAGTTCTCGATGAACGCACTCGACTTCGGATCCGCCAGCATGCGGCGCACCTGCTTGTCGAGCACCGCGGTCGTCCGCAGCTGCTTGGACGTGGCTGCCTGGAGCAGTTCGTCGTCGGGAACGCTGCTCCACAGGAAGAACGACAGGCGCGAGGCCAGCTCGAGGTCGCTCACGTCGTAAATCGCTCCGGGACGACGGCCGGCTTCGGCCTCCATGCGAACCAGGAACTTCGGGCCGCTGAGGATGCGCTCCACAACGAAGCTGATGCCGCGATCGAAGCCAGCTTCCATCGCACCGTCGCGGTAGAAGCGCATCAGCTCGTCGATGTCCGACTGCGTCTGTGTGCCGCGGTAGCCGCGACGCGCGAGCGTCGTGATGATTTGCTTCGCACACGCCTCGTCTGCGGGGCCGCTCCCCTTGCAGGTGAAGATGCGCCGGCGGCTCGGGGTATCACCTGGGCCAGTGGGGTTGAACGGGCCGGCGACCGTCATCATGTCGACGTGCGGCGGGCCCATCAGCGTCTCGGACGTGTCCGTGGTCGTGCGCGTGAACGCCTGCAGCCGGCGGGTATTGAGCACGTCGGAGCGGGCGGCAAACGTGGCGCCGATCGTGTGCGGGCCGGCCTTGAGTGGCACGCGCGCCTGCATCTGCGCTTCCAGTTCGTTGGCGTGCTTGGTCTGGTTCTGCAGCATCGCCTCGAACGATTCCTTGCCGCCGACGACCTTGGTGAAGACGACTTCCCCGTCGACGACAAATTGCAGTTCGCGCTCGAATTCCAGGCCGCGCATCAGGCCCAGGTTGGTCTTGAAGAGCGTCGTCTTGATGACGTATTCGGCGTCGAGTGGCAGATTCACATGCGCCAGGACTCCGCCGACGGTGCCGAGGGGCATGCCGTCGATGTAGACATCCTGCGACTGGTCCGACGCCGCCCGATAGGTCGTCGAGCCGGCGACGACGTCGGTCGCGTCGCCGACCGCAATGGTGGCGATCTGGGCGGCGGCTGAGGAGTAACGCTCGAGGAGCGAGGGCGAGAGCGCGAGCGCCTCGCCGATGTTGTCGAAGCCGTGAATCTGCTCGTCCGGCGGCAGCAGCGCGGCAGCGTCGATCTCGAGGCCGAAGACGTCGCGGACGGCGTTCTGATACTCGGCGCGGTTCAGGCGATGGATGGACGGCTGGCCGGGATACGGGTTGGTCGATGCCAGACGGTCGAGGGACCGCTCGAGTGACGTCACGAGCGCCATACGCGTCGCCTCGTCCGGGTGCGGCATGCCGAGCGGCGGCATGACGCCGACTTTGACCTTCCGGATGACCTTCTCCCACGTTTCCGCGTTCTTGGCGACGTCGTTCGGGTCGATGGCGTCGAGCGTCAGACCGGCGGTCTTGAGGCGGGAGTTATGGCAGGTGACGCAATAGCGGTCGAGAATGGCGCGCGGCTCGGTCAGTGGTGCCGTCGAGCTGGCAGCCCGTGCCGCTGGCGTCGCCGGTTCCCCCGCCGCGGGTGCCTGCGCCTGCACACTAAATGACCCGGGCAGGGCCCATCCGGCAGCCAGAATCCACACCCCGGCCGCGGCCAGGACCAAGCCTCGAATCAGTTGCCTATTTCGCACGATGTAGTGATACCTCAGGGTTTGTCCAAAGTCCTGATTTGGCGCTGACGGGAGCCCTACCGATTGGCGAGATTTGGCTGAGAAACCCGCCAAATCTCACCAAATCGTACGTAGGGCTGGTCTTTAGACCCGCCGCGATGGCGGACTTGAGGGTCCGCCCTTCGTACGGCAACCCTAAAAGTCGAGCTGCACGGAGAATTTCGCGAACCGGGCCTGCATGATCGTCTGCGGCTGTAGCCAGGTTGCGAAGTTGGTGTTCACGGCCAAGACGGGGGCCTGGTTAAGCGCGTTGTAGAGGTCGAAATTGACCGTGGCCTTCACGGACCGCAGGTTGAACGCCCGAGCAACGCGCATATCCAGCTGGTTCATCCGGTCGCCAAACATCGTTCCTGGCGCAATCAGGTTGACGGTCACGTTGGCGGCGCCACCGGAAAGCGGACGGCCGAGCGACGGCTGCACCTGCGCGTTCGGGGCGTTGTATTGAGCCGAGATGTTCGGGCCCGGCATGTTCTGCAGCGTCGCGCTGACCTGCACGAGGGCGTGCGGGATGGTGTAGGACCCGAGCCCCTTGATCTGCGTCTGGAAGTTCTCGGCGTTATGGCAATACGGCACGCCGACGGGACTGACCTCGGGCAATTTGGCCAGAATCTCGCAGTTGTCGGTGACACGCCGGCCGGTGCTGACGCCGCCCTGGAAGAAGAGACCGCGCTGCAGCCGGACCGCACCGCTGATGTCGACGCCATGCCAGTACTCGGTCTGCTTGCCGTAGTTGTCGGAGGCCGTCAGGAAGTTGTCGACCTGCCCGACCTTGTCGGGATTGAGGTTCAGCAGGCCGTTGATGGTATAGCCACCGCCACCCGGGAGCGACGCATGCGTCGGCGCCGTCAGACTGAATTTGCTGTAGTCGCTGGCGCTGACCGAGCGGTTGTCGGTGACGTTCAGATTGCCGTACCAGCGACGGAAATACGCCACATCGACTGAGACACGCGGCAGGATCTCGTGCGCGACACCGGCGCTGAACTCCCAGTTGTAGCCCCGGACGCCCCAGCCGTCGATGATCGCCGGATCGACCGTGGTTGCGGCGATGGGCAAGCCGAAATTCGCGTTCGACATCGCACCGCACTCGCCGTTGGCCGCCGGATTCGTCAGCACGCAGTCGGGCACGTAGTTGCGGTTGGCGTCGTTCCATGACCGCGTCACCGAGTTGGCGAGGCGACCGGTCGGGCTCGCCGCATCGCCAAACGCACCCTGCAGGCCGAGCGCGATCATGTATTTGTTCAGGCTGGCGCGCACCGCCGTTTTGCCGTTACCGAAGAGGTCATACGCGGCGCCAAGGCGAGGCGTCACGTCCGACGTACTCACGAAGCTCTGCTCGGGGAACGTCAGGTTCCGGGTCGGCACCAGCGGCGCCGGACCGAGATGCTGCTCGGGGAACGAGTTCGCGTAGTGATCGTAACGAAGGCCGGCGTTCACCGTCAGCCGATGCAGGGTCCATTTGTCCTGGATGTAGAGCCCGAGGTCATGGTCCTGTCGCTGCGAGTGCTCCCACGGCGTGGCGCGCTCCGAAAGCTGGTTCGGGACGCCGTTGTTGAACCGATAGGTGACGTTGTACGCGTTGTCGGTCAACTGCGTCTGACGGTCGCCGAACGCGTCCGCTCCGCCGCCCTTCAGCTCGTGTGACCCGGTGACGTACGACATCGCCAGGCTCCAGCCCTTCATCGCGCCCACCGTGTTGACGAAGGACTGCGTGGACGCCCAGCTGCCAGGGCCGCGATAGAGCAACCCGTTCGACTGCTCGCGCACCGGGATCATGAAGAGCTCAGGGCTGCCGTCTTTCGGGCGAATGACGTCGTAGCGCTCGGTGCGCACGTAGGCGCGGGCATCGAGGAGGATCCGGCTGGTGAGCGGCGCGGTCCAACCCGCATTCATCAATCGCTGAATCGGAAAGCGGTAGCTGCTGGCCGCTTCCGGCGACGTGGTCGAATCGACGCGGTCGCACTGGCAGCGACCCTGATCGTCCACAAAGAAGCTGAATTTGTTGCGCGAGTTCGCCTGCCACGTCAGACGCAGGTTGGTGCTCCGCTGCTCGACACTGGCAAAGCCGCGGCGCGAGGTGTCGGGTGTGTAGGTCCAGACGCTCGGGTTGTTCTCGTTGGCGTTGTAGAAGATGCCGCCGATGTAGATCTGATTCCCCTGCCAGCGGCCGGCGCCGTACCACCACAATTTGTCCTGGATGATGGGGCCGCCCGCCGCGGGGTTGACGTCGTAGACCTGCTTCAAGGCGTCGGGCGTCGCGAGCCCGCGATTCTTCAGGTCCTGCGAGTAGTTGTTCCCCTGGAACGACTCATTGGCAGCGGTGCCGAAGAACGAGCCGTGGAACTGATTGCCCCCGTCGCGCGACACGATGTTGATGCGCACGCCGCCGGTCGACGCTTCCGCCGACCCGGCGCCCGTGTCCACGGTGATCTCCTGGGTGCTGCCGGCATTGGCGAAGAACGTGCTGGCGCCTCCCGACACCTCCGCGTTGGCGGTCGAGGTGCCGTCCACCATGACGCGCTGGTCACCGGTACGTCCACCGTGAATGGCGAACTGGGTCAACAACAGGTTGTTGGCGCCGCCCACATCGCCGGCCACGCCCTGGAACGTCCCGGTCATGCCGGGGATGAGCACAGCCACGTCGAAGTGGTTCCGGCCCGTCGGGATGGCATCGATGATGTCCTTCGACAGCACCTTCTGCTGCCGGGTGGTCTGCACGTCCACGACCGGGGATTCCCCGGTGACGGTGACAGTTTCCTCGAGCGCACCGACCCGCAGCTCAGCATTGACGGTGGCGGTAAACGAGCCGGTCAGCTCGATGCCCTCGCGCTTGACCGTGTTGAAGCCGGGCAGCGTAAAGGTCACCGAGTAGGCGCCGGGGCGCAGGTCAACGATCCGGTACTGTCCGGCGCCGTCGGTCACGACCGTGCGGACCTTCTCAATGAGCGCCGGGCTGGACGCTTCCACGGTGACGCCCGGCAGAACCGCACCAGAGGCGTCGGTCACCACACCGGTAATAGAGGCGGCACCCTGAGCGAGGGCCGCAGACGGGAGGATCATCGAAAGAACAAGAACCAGCCACACACCGCAAAACACACGTGTCCTCAAGGCGTTCTCCTTGGTTTTCTAGCGTGGGACGCGTGTTGTAGCTCCGGCCGGGCATCCAAGTCCTGAGACGGACCTGAGCGAGGCTGACGGACGCATGACAGGATGCGGAATCTTTCCTGAAATCGCCAGTGGACAACGGAGCCGTGGCGCAGGTGGACAGTTCGTCCGTGGAACAGGCCTTCCGCCGGGCGGACGCGGAGCCTGCTCATGTGTTAGTACTTCGCAGACGCGATCGCACGCGTCGAGGAGATTACGTATGACACCGCGCGTGACATCAATCTTTCTGGCGTGCGCGCTGCTGGCGGCCAGCGGCGCATTGAAAGCACAAGCTCCCGCCGCCACTCAGGAGAAGCCGTGGCGGACTTTACTTGACCGCCTTTCCATGGACCTTTGGACAGAGGAAGGAACGGCTGACTGGCGGGTCGTCGACGACACCGTGAAATCCGATGGCGGAAACGGCTATCTGGTCAGCGCTGACTCGTTCGACGACTTCGAGCTCCGCGCCGAGTTCTTCGTCAGCCCCGACGCCAACAGCGGCATCTTCATCCGCTGCAATAACCGTCAGGAGATCACGGCCGTCAACTGTTACGAAGTCAACATCTTCGACATGCGGCCCGATCAGACCTACCGCACCGGCGGCATCGTCAACGTCGCGAAAGTCATGGCCAACGTGGATACCGGCAACAAGTGGAACACGATGGAGATTACGGCGCGCGGCCCACGCATGTCGGTGAAGGTGAATGGCATGACGATCTCCGAGGGCGAAGACATGCGCCTGCGCAACGGCCCGATTGCCCTGCAGCGCACCGCCGGTGACGTGCGGTTCCGGCGCGTTCAGATTCGATAAAGGTTTACGGCAGCGGCGGCGCCGCAGCGGTGTAGCCGTCAGGATAGAAGTGGACGCCGACGACGCGCGGAACGCCGCGGCTGCCGAACCACCAGGTGTTGTCCGCCGCCACTTCCATCTTCGGAATACTCTGCTGCGGCTGCGGCATCGGGTAGTAGGTGAACTGCCCGGTGTTCGGATTCAATTTGATCACCGTGCTGTGCACGTGATCGGCGCTCCAGATGTTGTCGTTCTTATCGGGCCACGCCTCGTACGGCATCGCTCCGCTGAACGGAATTTTGTACTCCGTCACTCGGCCGGTCTGCTGATCGAGCTTCACCATGATGCCCACGTTATAGGCCGAGCCCCAGACGTTGCCCTTCGAGTCGACGCCCATCCGCCTGATCTGACCCCATGAGCTCGGCACCGGATATTCCTTCACGAGCTGCGTTTCCTTATCCCACTTGTTGATTGTCCCCTTCTGCCATCCGGCGCCCCACATGTTGCCGTTCTGATCGACGGCCAGCCCGTAGATGCCGTTGTCCGGCGTCGGCGTGGGGTAGGTGTGGATCTTGCGCGTTTTTGCGTCGAGCCGTCCGAACAGCGCGCCCCAGATCAGCGCGAAGCCGACGTTGTCTTCCTTGTCGACGACGATGCCGACGTCGACGCCCTTCTGCGGAATGTAGTAGCGGATCTGTTTCCCGGTTGTCGGGTCGAGCTCGCCCAGCATCCCGCCGTTCAGTTCGCTCCAGTAGATCTTCCCTTTGCTGTCGGACGCCATCCCGCTGACCGCGACCCAGTTGTCGCCCTTGATCGGATAGTCGGTCCAGCGCTTCTCGGGATCGAGTTCCTTTGGATCGAGTCGCAGCAGCGAGTTCGAGACACGTGACGAGAACCACACGCTGCCGTCGGGAGCGATCGTTGCCGCCTGCAGGTGGTGCAGGGCCAGTCCCGCGCGATCGGCGACTTCACCGTCGATCATGTTGGCGCCGACGACGGCGCCCTGCGTCGGCTGCAGCGGCAGATCTTCCGGGATGTCATAGCCGACATAGATCGCCTTGGACGCGATCTCTTCATTGACTGGCTGGCGATCGATCCTCAGGCGCCGGTCCGGCTGGTCCGATCCGAAATTCTTCGTCAGATATTGGGCAATCAGTGCCTTCTCTTTTGCGCCAAGCGGTGTCCGGCCGAGCGCGAGCACGTTGGGGAATGGCGTTCCGCTCTCGGTCATCTTTTCGACGCCGGCGTAGAACTGCTCGTAGGTCTGCACGTTGCGCCACGTGCTGCCGTCCTGATGGCAGCCTGTGCAGTGCTGACGCACGAGGTCCTGTCCCGGCCCGGGCGGGAAGATCTCCTCCATCGAGTTCACGAACACGACGCGCTTGTTGCCTGGGCCGCGCCGCGCGGATCCCATCTCCTCGTCATTGAACGGCACGCCACCGGGTCCAAGCTTCTGCTTGAGCGCCACCTGGGCGGACTTGGTCTCGCCGGCGCCGAGCTGGACTTCAACGGTCGAGGCGTCATAGCTCGGTTCGTTGACGCTGATCTCGTACTTGCCGGGAAGCGCCTGCGGCACCGTAAATCGCCCGCGATCTGTGAAGACGGTGTACCAGATACGCCGATCGAGGTTGTGCGCGGTGACGCGGAAGCCGACGACCTGCCCGCGGTCAGCCGTTACCGTGCCCGTGATCGTGCCCCGCACCGGCGCCTGCGCCGAGACGAGAACCGTCAGCACCAACACGAGTCCGAGAGCCACAGCCATTCCCGAGTAAAGCCGACGCATCTGGCCTCCTGAATCGAGCGCGATTCTACACCCGGGACTCTGAACCTCAAGTGAAAGTCGGACCGCAGAAGGCCGAAGTGGGCGTCGAATTTGCACCACCGCTACTCGGAGGAACCTATGCCTGAGAAGGAAACACTCGAGCGCGCGCGGCGCGACGAGCGGCAGGGCAAGTCGGCATCGACACAGGCCGGCGAGTTCGTGCGCGAAGAGATTCACCACGTCCGCGAGGGCAAGCACGGCGCCCGGTCGACGAAGCAGGCGATCGCCATCGGACTGTCAAAGGCACGCCGTGCGGGAGTGGATCTGCCGGCATCGAGCTCGGCTAGCCCCGAGACCAGGCAGAGCGCGGCACACGATACGCAGACGGGAAAGCGGCACACGAAACCCTCTCGTCGCCGGTCGCAGGCGATGCGCAAGCGCCTGCGTCGCGAACCTCACGCCGCTGCCTCGAAGCAGGCCCTGTCACGGCACGCCAAGACCGTCGCCCGTCGCCGCCCCGCCTCGGCGCGCAGTGCTTCCGCGCGCAAGACCGCTCGGACGAGGAAGCGCACGCAGGCCTAGGCCTCGAGGCAACGGAGGAGACGCAGACAACGGAGTTCACAGGAGGAACGGAGAAACGGAGACCCACGGAGACATTCATTCAGCATTTAATTTATTCATGCTCCGTTCGTCCTCCGTTCCTCCGTTTCTCCTGTGAACTCCGTTCCCTCCGTCCCCTCCGTTGCCTCGCGGGCAGCACCTGACACGTCGGACAAAAGAACGTCATCCGCTGTAGCTCCCCCTGCCGGATCATCTCGATCGGCGTACCGCACACGAAGCACGGCTTGCTGCGGCGCCGATAGACCCAGTTGCGGTTGCGATCAACCTGCATATCGGTCGGCAGCGTGATGATCGCGCCGTAACGCGAGCGTCCTTCCTGCATCAGCGGAATCAACTCGCTGAAAAGCGTTCGCAGCTTGCGGGCGCTGACGGTGCTCGCCGCCTGGCGAGGATGGATTTGCGCGAGGAACAGCCCCTCAGACTTGTAGATGTTGCCGATGCCGGCGACCACACGCTGATCGACGATGACGTCCGCCACATCGCGACGGCCGGCGGCGCGGATGCGCGCGACCACGAACTCCACGTCGAAGCCCTCGTGCAGGAGGTCCGGCCCGAGGTCGTGATAGCGCGTGTGCGCGGCGAACTCGTCCAGGGTGAGCACCTCCATCACGGGACCGTGGAAGAACAGCGCTTCGTGATGGTCGGTGACGAGCCGGAGGCGAACGTAGCGCAGCTCCTTGCGCGGCTCGAGCCCGCGCTCGCCAATCTGCCAGGAGCCGTACTGCATCGCATGCGCGTGGATCACATACGGCGCTGAGAAGGACAGCACCATGTGCTTGCCGTGGGTGCGAACGTCGGTGACGCTCGCACCGACGAGCTCCGCGGCGCGCTCCTGCCATCGTTTCGGCGCGCGGACGTCGATGACCGTCTCACCGACGAGCGCCTGAAGAGCATCTCCCCACCGCGCGACGGTGTGTCCTTCGGCCACGGCCTACATTGCGCGCGCGGTCAGCGCTGCCGTTCCGGCGACAACGAGGTCTTCGACGACCCCACCAGCCATGCTCGAGCCGGCCCAGCGCTTGCGCAGCGCATACGCCAAATGGGCCGCCACCACGGCCGTTGCGGCGCCGATCATCGCGCCAAGCAGCACGTTGTCATGCGACTCGCGCGCAATCGCCCCCCCGACGATCGCGCCAGCCGCCATCCGCCCAGCCAGCGGCAGTGGGGCAAGGCGACTGCCCACGTACGGCGTCTTGTCCGCGATCATCTCGCCCGCGGCGAGCGTCAGCATCGTCGCCGCCGGAATCCCGCGACGCCGCATCGCAAGCGCCGCGAGGCCCGACATGCTGCGCATGCCTGAGACCGCTCCAAGGGCAAGTGTTTCTCCGAGCGCTGAACGATTCATCCCATTCACCTCTGTCGGGTGTGATACGTGAAGACCACATCGACGCCCTGATGCGTCAGTCCGGCGCTATCCGCGCTCGGCTTGTTCGTCGAACCGAAGTACGACCACAGCGACATCCGCTGATGCGCGCGGCGATGCCACGTCCGCTGATAACGATCGGCCAGGAGCGCGAAGCCGATCCGGCTCCACCAGTTCGGCAGATCACCGCGCTGCCATCGGGCCTCGATGCGGAAGCGGATGTCGTCTTTGGTGCGAGTCAGCAGAAACCATTCCATACCCCGCTCGATGTGTCCGTCGAGCGTGTCGTAACGGAAGCCGAACACGTCGGGTTCGTCGCGCACGGCGTTGATGAGCGTCGGACACAGGTAACGCAGTCCCAGAACCTTGACTTCCAGAAGGAGGCGTCGGCCGAGCAGCTGGCTGTCCGGGTCGAAATGACCGACGACGATATGCGGGTCCGAGAATTGATAATTTGCAAGCGCGATTCGCGCGCGCGCAAAATGCTCGTCGTCTGCAACGCGGGCAACAACGGCGTCGGAATGGTAATGATCCCAGCCGCGATCGCCCGTCATCTCAATCTCGTTTGCGTCGAAGTTCCGCCGTGCGCCCGCAATCGCGTGCAGCCGGGACTCCAACTCGTCGCTGGACCACCCATTGAGCAGACGCCACTCCGCCATCAGTCGCCCTGCGCAGCAAATGTCGGAGACGAGAGCGTCTCGTCATCAGCTGTCTCGTCAACGCGCTCGGTATCGGCGTGGATGGCGTCGCGAATCGTGGCGCCGACGAGAGCGGCCGTGCGGTTGATGAAGTCAGTCCACGTATTGGTCTGCATCGCCTCGCCCATGGCGAGGAAGCCGATCAGCTTGGTCGTGGTCGAGGAACGGGCGCGACTGCGAATGTGGAAGATCACCTCGCCCCGCTGGTTGCGATAGGCGCCAAACGTGATCCGGCCCGCTTCCGGATGACCGGCCAGCGTGCCCAGAGTGATGCTTTGCGCGTCTTCATGAACGACGCGGACTCGACAGCTGATGGCTGGTGCCAAAGTGATGTCGACCTCGGCGCCGCTCGCAAGTCCGCAGCTGGCAACGAACGTCGCGAGCGACGGCGGAGGTAGCTCACAGAAGTGCGCCTTCACCTGCCCGATCAGTTCGGAAGGTTTGAGCGGGCAATCGGCAAAAACCGCCCAGTAGTCCCGCTGCAGCAGAGGCCCGGTGCCCTTCGTGGCGGGGAGTAGATCGATCTCCACGCGCCTGAGTAAAGCAAGCGTGGTGCCTGGCTTGCAGAGTCGGGGCGCATGATGAACATCGAAACCAACCCCGCGGCTGAAGCGTCGCTCACGCCCGTTCCCGCTCCGGTCGTTCGCCCCGAGCACGCCGAAGGCGACATCGCTCGACTGATTGAGCAGCAGGCAGCGAAGGTGCCCTCGCACTGGTTCCTGTTCAGCGCCCTCGGGGCGATGGCCCTGTCGCTGGGTTTCGAGTTGACGGGTCAGCGGCGCGCCAGCCGCTTCGTCGGCCAGTGGCCGGCACCCCTCCTCTTGATGGGCCTCTACAACAAGGTGATCAAGACCCTCGGAACGAGGTGACCCCGGCCCTACCGATCACCTCCAGCGACCATTCGTCGCTCGCCCTTCTTCTTCCCTTTCTCGACCCGCCGGTGGTTCTTCCCCTCTTTTGCCTTATTCAGGTGGCGACGATGGGAGGGCCGGTCTTCGTCGAGCGTCGAGACGCCAAAGGGGTCATCGTCTGCGCTGAGCGACTCGAGCGTCGAGTTTGCAAGGTCCCCCCAGACGATGCCGTTCGCTTCCGCGACTGTAAATCCTGACGTGTCACCCCAGACCACGCGGTTGCCGCTCATATAGCCAATCATGCTGTCGCCCCAGACCACGCGCTCTCCCCAGACGACGCGGCTGGCAATCGACCATACCGTGCTATCACCCCACACGACGCGATTCCCCCACACGACACGGTCTCCCCAGACGACGCGCAGGCCCCAGGCGGTCTCGTTCGTATAGATTTGATCGCCCCAGACCACGCGATCGCCCCACACCACGCGCTGTCCCCACGTCAGCTCGGTGCCGGCAATCGTGCTCGTCGGCGTGATGCCGCTCGTCAACCACCAGGAGCCGCGCGGCACGCGCGGGTCGAGATGCGCGGCCAGATCGAGCGCGCCCTTCATGTTCAATCCGCCCGCGCCCTGCGTGAGCGAGTCGTAGCTGTCCAGTGGGATGGCAGTGAACTGGAGGATGGCCTTGATCGCATTCGGCGTGAACGACGTTTTGTAGTCCTCACGGGCGTGACTGATGATCTGCGCCACCGCGCCCGAAACAACCGCAGCCGACATGCTCGTACCGCTCATGCGGAAGTAGTTGGCCTCCTTCGCCTCGACCCTGTCGCGGCCGTAGACGACGTATTGCGGGTACTGACGATACAGAGTGCTGGTGCGGTCGATGTCCGAGATCATCCGATGACCAGGCGCCACCAGGTCCGGCTTCTGGAAGCCGTCGTACCAGGTCGGACCACGCGAGCTGTACCACGGAATCGAGTCGTCGAGCCGCGACGCCGTGTTGTTCATGTCGATCGCGCCGACGGTAATCGCCGATGGTGCGTTGCCCGGTGAATTCACTCCCGCATAGCCGACCTCGTGCGTCTCAGGATCACCGCCGTTGTTGCCGGCCGAGACCACCACAACGATTCCCGAGCGAACGGCCTGTTCGACCGCCTGCACCAGCGGATCCGACGCGGCGGGTTCGTAGACGGGGTGACCGAGCGACATATTGATGACATCGATACCGAGCTCCGCGTGATTCTTGATGGCGAAGTTGAGCGCGTTGACGACCCAGCTGGTGTAGCCCTCGCCGTTTTCGTCGAGCGCCTTGAGGTGAATCAGCTTCGCCTTCGGCGCGACGCCGAAGAAACGACCCTCCGATCCGGCGCCGTCGCCGGCGATCAGGCCGGCGACGTGCGTGCCGTGCCCGTACTCGTCATAGGCCTGGCTCGGCGTCGGGTCGGTCAGGCCGGTCGTGAAGTCGTAGAACACGGGCTTTTCGAAATCGTCCTCTCGCGCGGGTGCAAAGCCCGAGTCGATGATCGCGACGCCGACGTTCTTCGCCTCTCGATACTCGTTGAGCGGCGCGCCGAGCGTCTGCAACAAGACAGCGTCCTTCGTTCGCTTGCCGAAGAGCATGCCCTGCACCTTCGCGTCGATCGACAGTGACGCGACGCGCCGGTCGTCGGCCAGAGCCGTCAGTTGCTCGCGCGTCACCTGCGCGGTCACCGTGTGCAGCAGCGCCTGCTGTTCGAGGACCTGCCCCTGCACGTCGGTCACGGCGTTGAGCGCTTCACCGCCGTCCTCGCGGCCGCGCACGAACACGCGGAATGACTGACCGCTGTTGGCGGCGAGCATTTCGCGGAGCGCGCGGTCGAACTTGTGGTCAGCGGCACTGCCAGGCCGGAGAACGACCGCCCAGACCAACGCGACGGAGAGCAGAAAAAGCCGACGTGCAATGGTGTTCACACCCTTTTCTATGGGCAATCGATGTGCCGGGGTACCACGCCACCACAGTCGTCAGCCTTGCACGCCAGCACTTCCGGCTACACAGGCGAAATCGGCGCCGGCAAGAAACGGCGGCACCGAAATTTCAGCCCGACCCCAAAAACCCGGGGCATCAACTGCGAACCCTGAACTGCGAACCGTGAACTGTGAACTGTGAACTACCATGGGCCCCATGGACTTCCGTGCACTCGGCAACTCCGGCATTCGCGTCTCCGCACTGTCACTGGGCTCCTGGCTCACCTACGAGTCAATGCCAGAAGACGAAGCGCGCGCGGTCATCCACGCCGGGCTCGCCGCCGGCATCAACTTCCTTGACGATGCGCGTTACAACGACCGGAGCGGCACCGCGCCGATGAAGACCGGCTACTCCGAGGTGCTGTTCGGGCGACTGCTCCGTCAGATCGGCGTCCGCCGCGAAGAGCTGGTCATTGGCAACAAGCTGTGGTTCGAGTTCTATCCGAACGAAAGTATCGAAGCCGAACTCGATGGCTCGCTCTCACGTCTGCAGATGGATTATCTCGACATCGAGTACTGCGAAAAGCCACCGGACTCGCTCTCGATGCTCGAGCTCGTCTCGGCGCTCGATCGCGTGATTGCCACGGGCAAGCTGCGCGCCTGGGGCGTGCTCAACTGGTCGGCCGAGAAGATCGAAGAAGCAGTGCACGTGGCACAGACGCACGGACTGCGCCCGCCGACCGCGGCGCAACTCGCCTACAGCGTGCTGACGAAGTCGCCCGTCGAAGACGAGGGCATGCGCCACATCTGTCGGGCGGCCGGCATCGGCATCGTGTCGTCGTACAGCCTGTGTGGCGGCTTGCTGTCGGGCAAGTACCGCAGCCCGGACGGAGCCGCCGCGGGCCGGCTCGGTACCAATCTGAGCGACGCGAGGCTGCAGCCGCTGCTGCCGAAGATTGATCCCTTCGTGCACCTGGCAGAGGAAGTCGGCTGCCTGCCCTCGCAGCTCGCAATCGCGTACTGCCTGAAGAACCCGGACGTCTCGAGCGTCCTCTTCGGATCGCGCCGCGTGACGCAACTCGAGGAGAACATTGGCGCCCTCGCCGTCGTCCCGCGGCTGACTGACGATGTGATGACCGCGTTGCGTCAGCTGTAGGGCTAGGTCCGCCGACTATTCGAGCGCCTCCAGCTTGATGATCGACGCACCCTGATTGTTGCCGACCCAGAACACGGGTCGCGGCGCGCGGTTGTCGACGAACACCCGTCGAATATTGGTCGAGCGCGGCAGCAGATATTCAGTGAACTCGTTGGACCTGGTGTCGAGCCTGAGCACGCGATCGGTCGACATCGATCCGGTCCACGCGAATCCCGCCTTGTCGAGCACGACGTCGTAGGGCGCACTCCAGGGTGTGGGGGCTTCCCATTCCTTGAACTGCTGGGTACGCGTGTCGAACATCGCGATTTTGTTGCCGCGATACTCGCCGATCCACAAGCGCTCCTGATCGTCCATCTGTGCGCGACGAGGAGAGGCGCCCTTGGTTGGCATCGTGAACAGCTTCATTTCGCCGGTTTTGGCATCGATACGACCGATGTGCTCGTTGACGAAATCGGTGAAGTACAGGTTGTTCCGACGGTCCGGAATGATGTCGTAAATGTTGTGGTTCTCGCCGTCCTTCGGATCGCCGAACGGTTTGAAGGTTTCAGTCTTTCGCGTCGCCAGGTCGATGCGGTGAACCACGGCGAAGCCGTTGTTCTGGGTCCAGATCTTGCCGTCCACATGGCTGGACTGCGCCGCCGCCATGTTGATCTGGGCCTGATCGCGGTTGAATTCCTGCGGGATGTCGAACACCTCGAAGGTCGACGTCTTCGGATCGAATCGCGCGACCCCAGCCTGGAACATCATGCCGACGTACATCCGGCCGTCGCGATCGAGCTGCAGCCCAAGCTCGCCGGTTGGAAACCCGGGCTTGTGCATCGGCACGTTGTATTCGGTCACGCTACCCGTTTGCGGATCCATGTGGCCAATGGCCTGCTCACCGAAGTTCGAATACCAGACCTGTCCAGCGGCGTCGAGGATCACGTCATGCGGCTGAATGGCGCGACGCGGCAGGTCGTACTCGGTGATGATCACGCGCGTCGCGTTGCCAGTCGGCCGGGGCAGCGTCTTGAGTGGATAGCTCCAGGTCGCGCGGCTACTGAGATTGATCTTGGCCAGATACTCGGCCTGGCGCAGACGGGTCTGCACGCGCGCCTCGCCCCGCTCCTCATAGAGTCGATCGGCCTTGCGGACCTGCGGACGCAGCGGCGAGCTTTGATTGACGTAGTTGCCCATCCGCTCGAGCACGCTGGGGAACTGCGCGGCGGTGTAATGGCTGCGCGCCACACGTTCGAGCGTGTGGCAGGTGTTGCAGTTGAGGAGGAATCGCTTCTCCTGGTCCGTGCCAGGCATGCTCATCATCCATTCAGCGCTGCTCAACTGGGTAGAGAGATCCTTCGCGCGGATCAGATGCAGATCGAGCGCCGCTGGTGAGGAGCCAGCCACGTGAATCGTCGCCGGAGCCGCCAAGTCGAAGCCCACAGCTCGAATTGAAATGGTGTATTGCCCTGACGGAAGACGGTCGGCCGGAAAGCTGTACCTGCCCGAGCGGTCGCTGACGACGGTGGTCGTGATGGTCGAGCCGTCACGCTTCGCGCTCACCAGCACGCCTTCCATCGGGCCTTCTTCGCCGGACGTGACCTGACCCGTCAATGCCGCGGCGCTGGCTGCCTGGCTTTTGACCGGCTGCGGCAACGTCACCCACGTAAGGAGCGCGACTCCGAACGCCGCCATCGAAACACGTCGTGTATGGCGCATAAGCCGCGGATTCTAGCAGCATTCGCCGGCCGTTGCGCCTAGAATGGCGCTGCCTCGAACCGCGCGCGCCATTCCCATGAAATATCAACATCGGGTGCTCGGCATGCTGTCGCTGCTTGCCGTGATCACCTATCTCGATCGCGTGTGCATTGCGGTGGCCGGCCCGCGCATGCAGGACGAACTCAACATCAGCCCTGAGGCGTGGGGCTGGGTCACGAGCGTCTTCTTCCTGTCTTACAGCGCCTTCGAAATTCCGACCGGCGCGCTGGGCGACCGCGTCGGCCCACGCCGCGTCCTCACGCGCATCGTTACGTGGTGGTCGGCGTTCACCGCGCTGACCGGGACGGTCTCGAACTACTTCGTCCTGCTACTGGTCAGGTTCTTGTTTGGAGCCGGCGAAGCCGGCGCGTATCCCAATGCCTCGGCAGTGATGGCGCGGTGGATTCCGGTGGCGATGCGCACGCGCGCATGGGGCATCGTCTGGATGACCAGCCAGATCGGCGCGGCCATGTCACCACTGCTGGTTGTGCCGATCCAGATTCGATACGGCTGGAGGGTCCCCTTCTTCGTCTTCGGGGCCGCCGGCGTGGCGTGGAGCATTGTGTGGTTCCGATGGTTTCGAGACTCGCCGCATGAGAAGGCTGGCGTCAGCGAAAGCGAGCTTCGCGAGCTCGGTTCAGGGCCGCCGCCGCAGCATCACGGCATTCACTGGAGCGTGGCCCTGCGTCTGCCTGCGCTGTGGCGAATTGCGGCGATCGGCGCCTGCTATGTGTATACGCTGGGATTCTTTCAGGGCTGGCTGCAGACGTATCTCGTGCGAGGCCGTGGCTTCACCGAAGCGGCGCTCGTGCTCTCGTCACTGACCTACGTGGTCGGTGCAACCATGAACATCCTGGGTGGAGTCGTGGGCGACTGGATGGTGAAACGCTACGGGCTGGGCAATGCCCGCCGCTGGCTCGGCGTGTCCGGGCTCACCGTCGCAGCGCTTTGCCTGAGCGGGGCCATGTTGGCGCCAAGCGGGACGTGGGCGCTCGTGTTGCTGTCGTGCGCGTATGGCGGCATTCTGTTTCAGCAGCCGACACTGTGCTCCCTGTGCCTGGACGTCGGGCGAACGCATGCCGGCGCAGTCTTTGGCTTCATGAACACGGCATCCAACGCCGCCTCGGCGCTGTCGTCGGTCGTCTTCGGGTACCTCGTCGGGTACTCCGGGAACTACAACACGCCTTTCGTGCCGATGGTGGCGCTGCTCGCGCTGGGCGCCGTATTGTGGCTGCAGGTCGATCCGACCCGTGAGCTCTTCTCGAACGCGTCTGTCAACGAGGCCAGCCCGGCGGCAAACCTCGCGCTGGTGAATTAGAGTAGGTAAAACACACAGGAAAGGACGGCTGATGGCAGTTTCCAAAGCTCACGCGACATGGACCGGGACGCTCAAGGAAGGCGCCGGCACAATGAGGGGCGACTCCGGACATTTCAACGCCCCCTTCACGTTCGTCTCCCGTTTTGAAGGTGCGGGCAGCGGCACCAATCCGGAAGAGCTGATCGGCGCCGCGCAGGCGGGATGCTTCTCGATGTTCCTCGCCGCGCAGTTGACGACCGCCGGACATCCGCCGAAGACGATCGAATCGTCTGCGACGGTGCATCTCGGCGCCGGCCCGACGATCAACAAGATTGAGATTGAAACGGTGGCAGACGTGCCGGGTGTGAGCGCGGAGCTCTTCAACGAGAAAGTGGAGTTCTCGAAGAAGAACTGCCCGATCTCGAAGGCGCTGGCGGCCGTCCCCGAAACGACCTTCAAGGCAACGCTGAAGTAGTCACGTAGGCGGCCGGGTCCGGTTTCTGGACCCGGCTCCTCACATCTTCAGGCCCGCCGATTTTTTTCGCGTTTGCTCGCGGCGCGGCGAGCAACGATCGCCAGCCCTGAGCCGAGCAGTACTAAGCTGGCGGGTTCCGGAACCACAGCCTGCCCGCTTCCGCTCCCACTTCCACCCGGAGTGCCGTTGCGGAAGTAGAGAATCCCCTCATCCAGCTTCGGAATGGTGCCGTTCTGGTTGTGGAACGCCACCAGCCACGTACCGCTCTGGTCCGTCCCATCGACGAACGTTGCATTGTCGAAGAAGTACATCGCCCACTGATCGACGCCGCTGTACTTGTTCTCGAGGACCATCAGGATGTCGAAGGTCTGCGGATACGGTGCGCCGGGCCCCTCTGGCGTGATCTTCACGTCCCAGCCGCCCGAGGTCGCCGTCTCTTCGCCCTCGAGGTCGAAGTCGAAGGTGATGCCATTGGCGGTCACGCTGCCGTCGTTAGACTCGACTGACATCGGCTGGCTGAAATTGCCGCCTCCGTAGAGCCCGCTCCAGATGCTGTTGATGGTCGCGATCGAGAGATCGCCCTCTTCGAGCTGAACGCCGTAGCAGGCATCGGCGTTGTTGCCCCGGAAGGTGACGTCGCTCAACGAGAGACCATCAGCGTTCGGTCCGCCAGGCGTGCAAAAGGCAGGTCCAGCGTAGGTGGTCCTGGCCGTGCCGAGCACGACCAGGACGCTGAGGAGACACAGAAGGAGAATTCGGGCTCGGGGGTTCATGGTGCTGCCGCCCGCTGACGCAAGGCGCGGTCCGCCAGCAGCCGAGGGAAACGCGCACGTGCCTGCGCACGGTAGACCGGTGCTGCGCGGTGGGGTGAGAACGTGCCGTTCAGAAAGTCAGGTCTGCACCCGACTAAATTCTGGACGAGTGCGGGCCGGACCTTCTAAGGTCCGTCCTACTCGTTGCGCAACGCCATGACCGGGTCGAGGCGGCACGCCCGGCGCGCCGGCAGCGTGCAGGCCATCGCGGTGATGACCGCCAGCAGGAGCACGATCGCGCCGAGCGTGAACGGATCGCTCGGGCTCGTCTGCACCAGCATGGTGCTGAGGAGACGGCCGACACCGAACGCCCCCGCAAGACCGATCGCCATGCCGAGAGCGATCTTCATGGCGCCCTGGCGGAGAATCATCCACTGAATCTCCGAGGGTGCGGCGCCAAGCACCAGCCGCACCCCGATCTCCTGCGTTCGCTCGATGACGGATCGCGCCGTCACCGCATACAACCCGACCGCCGACAGCAAGAGCGCAATGACCGCGAAGATGCCGAACATCGTGCCGAAAATGCGGTAGGGCCACCGGCCCACGGCCAGCAGTTCATCGAGCGACCGAACGTTGAAGAGCGGCAGATCCGGGTCGAGCGCGCGCACCTCGTCGCGAAGCACGGACGCGGCCTGTGTGGGCCCGCCGGGGGCGCGGGCAATGAGGGTGGCGAACGTGACTGGATCGGCGCGGAACGGCCGATACACAACCGCGTCAGGTTCTGTCTCGTTTGGATTCCGCTGCCGGATCGTCGGCGAGATGCCAACGATGGTCGACCAGGGTGACGTGCTGTTGCGCACGTTTTCGTCGGTCAGTCGGATGCGCTGACCAACCGGATCGCTCGTTGGGAAATACAGTGACGCAAAGCGCTGGTTGACGATCACCACCTCATGTCCCGGCTCGCCATCGTCATTCTTGAACGCGCGTCCGCGCACAGTCGCGCCGAGCGTTTCGAAGTAGCGCGACCCGATCAGCACGGTGGTCACGACCGGGAGCATCGTGCCCGGCTCCGCCGGCCGCCCTTCGACCTCCACCTGTCGTGGCGCGCCGCCACCCATCGGGAAGGTGCTGGCAATCGTCGCCGACGGCAGGGCACTCGTCGCATTCAGGCGCTCCTGCAGTTTGGTGAAGAAATCGAGCCGCGATTCCGGCGTTGGATACTTCGAGTCGGGCAGATCCACTCTCGTCGTTATGAGTGGAGCGGTGTCGATGCCGAGCTCGAGCTGATACAGCACCAGGAAGCTGCGGATCATGAAGCCGGCACCCGCCAGCAGCACCAGCGTGAGCGCCAGCTCGAAGACGAGCAGCGCACTCGTCCATCGACGCGCACGGAGGCCGCCGCTGCCTGAACGGCCACTCTCCTTCAGCAGCTCGGCGATGTTGCCGCGCGCCACGTGCAGCGCCGGCGCCAGGCCGAACAGCAGGCCGGTGACGATACACACCACCGCAAAAAATGCGAGCACGCTCCAGTCCATGGTGAACTGGATCCAGTAAGGCCTGCCCAGCGCGGGATCGGCGGTCGCGGCATCGAACATCCGGACGCCGATGTAGGCCAGCACCAGACCGACGACTCCGCCGACAATCGCGAGAAGCACGCTCTCTGTCAGGAGTTGACGCACGAGCTGCCAGCGCGTCGCGCCCATGGAGACACGCACGGCCATTTCGGGCGCGCGCTGCGCCGCACGCGATAACAGCAGACTCGCCACGTTCGCGCACGCAATCAGCAGCACGAATCCGACGGCGCCCATCAGGCTGAGGAACATCAACCGGATCGGACCTCCGTTCTGGCGCTGCACCCACGTCATCATCACGGCGCGCACGCCGCTGTTGGTATCCGCGAACTGTTGCTGGAGGCGCGTGGCAATGGCATTGACTTCGTCGGTCGCCTGCGGAATCGTGACGCCGGGCGCCAGCAACCCGAAGACCTGCAGATTCCGCCGGTCGCGCGGTGCCGTGGTGACATTGGGCATCGCCGACAGCGGCTGCCACAGGTCCGTATTGTTGGGAAAGCGGAAGTTCTCCGGCATCACGCCGACGATCGTCGTCGGCACCCCGTTGACGCGGACGACCCGTCCGACGATTGACGGATCGCGACCGTAGCGCGTTGACCAGACGGTATAGCCAAGGACGGCCACCGGTTCGGCGCCGACGTGATCCTCTTCGGCGGTGAACAGCCGCCCGATGAGCGGTCGCTCACCGACTAGCGCCAGCGCGTCAGCCGAGATGTAGGCGCCGGGAAATCGCTCGGCGGGACGATCCTGTTCGGCGATCGCCATGGGCGAGCCGCCGGATGCACCGATCTTCGTGAACGACGTCGTGCCCTCGCGCCAGTCGACAAAGTCCGCATACGACACGGCGCGTTCACGTTCGCGGCTGTCGCGCGTGCCGAGGATCATGATGCGATCGCCGTCCGGGTAAGGCAGGCCGCGAATCAGCACGGCGTTGACCAGCGTGAAGACGACGGCATTGGCACCGATGCCGAGCGCGAGTGCCGCGGCCGCGGCGGCCGTCATCCACTTGTTCTTGATCAGAACGCGAACGGCAAAACGCAGGTCCTGCAGCATGACACCTCGTAGGCCGGGTGCGGATTGTGCACCCGGCGGCTCCAGACGAACGCAGGCGCGCGCGAGTTCCGTCGCGCCCCCGGCGCGCAGGGCCGGCTCTCTCAGTCCGGCCGAGGTGCCGCAGTCTTACACAGTGTAAGCACCAATTCAAATGCAAACATCGGGCTCTTGGACCGTGGTACGCTGACCTGCATGTCGCTCGTCTTCGAGCAGATTCGTACCGGCGGTGATCGCAACTTTGGCTATGTCCTGGGGGATCGCGATGCCGGCGTCGGCGTGCTCATCGATCCGTCATACGCCCCGGAAGTGATGGTCGAACGCGCGCGGGCGCAGGGGCTGCGCGTCACGCACATCATCAATACGCATGGCCATCCCGACCACTTGAACGGAAACGAGGTGGCGGTTGCACTCACCGGCGCCGCGGTCGCAGCCCATCGCGACTGCCCCGCCCTGCCGTCGGTTGCGCTCGACACGGGCTCCACCTTCCGCGTCGGCGGCTTGCAGCTCGAGTTTCTACACGTGCCAGGACACGCCCCAGACCATCTGGTTGTATTCGAGTCGAGCCATCGACTGCTCGTGACCGGCGACATCCTGTTCGTGGGCAAGGTCGGCGGCACGTCCAGCGACGACGACGCGCGGGTCGAGTGGCGAAGTCTGCAGCAGATCCTCGAGCGCTTCCCCGCCGATACGACCGTCTGGCCCGGTCACGATTACGGCGCGCGCCCGAGTTCGACGCTCGCAATGGAACGCGACAGCAACCCCTTTCTGCAGTGCGCGAACGTCGATGAGTTCCTGCAGTTTAAGCGCGACTGGCCGGTCGTGAAGATCCGATTGGGCTTGAAGTAACCTACGAAAAGAGCTTTTCGATCCGCATCGCCGTGCGGATCACTCGCGCGTCCTGCCCGACTTCCCCACAGATCTGCAAACCGAGCGGCAGCTCGCTGCCGACAGGCATCGGGATTGAGATCGCCGGCGTGCCAAGCGCCGTCCACGACGAATCCATCCGGGCGTCCCCTGTTGACGCGAGTCCGAGCGGCGCTGGTCCCACTGCCGCTGGCGTGAGGATCAGCGGCGTCGCCTTGAACAACCTCGCGAACCGCGCTTTCTCCGTCGCAATGTATTTCAACGCCTCGTCGTAACGCGACGCGGGAATCTGCAGGCCGTCGCGCACCAGATCCGCGAGGTCGAGGAGTCTCGCACCGTACTCGCGATAGCGTCCCTCATGGACGCGCGCACCCTCGTAGAACTGCAGTGTCTGCGCGGCGTCATGAAGTCGCGTCAAGCTGTCTGCAATAGCGATCGTCTTGATCTGGAACCCCGCACGACGCAGTCGATCGACAGCCGCGCGAAACGCCAACGCCATCGGCGCATCAACGACGGGTAAGGGATCGGGGACCGCCACCGCAACGTCCTCAGTGCGACCGGTCGGCTGGCCCATCGATTCCCAGAAGGCCAGCATGTCGGCAGCGGTGTGGGTGAAGAAACCGACGGTGTCGAGACTCTTCGACACTTCGAGCACGCCCATCGTCGAAATTACGCCATAGCTCGGCTTGAAACCGGTGATGCCACAGAACGACGCCGGCCTCAACACCGACCCCATCGTCTGCGTCCCGAGCGCAACCGGTACCATGCCGGCAGCGACAGCCGCGGCAGAGCCGCTCGAACTGCCGCCCGGCGTGTGTGCCTGATCGCGCGGGTTGCGCGTGGGCGGCGGCGTCTTGTACGCGAACGCGGCGCACTGCGTCTTGCCGAGCACGACACCACCGAGCTGGCGCAACTGGCGCACAATCTCGGCGTCTGACGTGCCGACGCGACCCTTATATATAGGTGAGCCGTATTCGGTTGCGACGCCCTTCGTCTCGAATACGTCCTTCACGCCGAAGGGGATGCCCGACAGTGGACCCATCCCGGTTGGCGGCTGAGGCTGCACCTGCACCCACGCCTGCAGTGACACGTCCGCGGCGCGAATGCGATCAACGAGCGGGCCGAGCGCCTGGTCCCTGGCGCTCGACGACGCGTTCAACCAATCGGTGAATGTTTCCAGGCGAGGAGTTTGCGCCACGTTCGGAATCGCGACCGCGAGGCTCGCGAGCAGGAAGGTTCGTCGATCGACTGCGCTATCGCGCGGTCCCATAGGGCGCGGATAGTAGCACGCGTCACCGTCGATAGATCCGCGCGATCTTCACCGGCTCGGCCAGTTGCTCGCGGTCGTTCGTCGGTCCTGACTGGATTCGGCGAACGATGTCCATGCCCCGGACGATGCGGCCAAAGACAGCGAAGCCCTGCCGGTCTGCGGCCCGTGCACCGCCCGCATCGAGCGACGGCTGGTCGCCGATACAGATGAAGAAGTCGGAGCTTGCGCTGTTCGTCGTGTTGCCCCGGGCCATCGACAGCGCGCCGTCGACGTGCTTGAGCATCGTTGCTGACGTCCGCTCGAGCTCGATCGGCGCAAAGTCGGCCCTGCTGCGTGTGCTCTCCGGGCTGCGTCCGCCCTGGATGACCTCGATCGGCACGTCCTTCCGCACCTGGTTATTCAGGCGCACGGCGCGATGGAACTGCCCGTTGTCGTACATCCGTGCATCAACGTAGCGCAGGAAGTTCGCAGCCGTGATCGGTGCGCGCGCGGTGTCGATGTCTGCCTCGATCTGCCCTGCACTCGTGTCGATCACGACACGCACGAGGCCGGACTGCGCGGCGGCCGCGGACCCAAACACCGCGCAGAGCAGGATTGGGAGAAGATGGAGACAGGCCCGTCGGCGCATGGGCGTCATTAGACCATGTCCAAGTACCCTGTGATCCTTCTCCTCGGGGCGGCTGTTGTGCTCATGGCAGGCTGCTCACGTGCCCGTCCAGCCGAGACGCGCCCGACAGGGCTTGGCTTTACTCGCGGCGCGTGCGTCGAAGACTTCACCGGCGTCGCCAACCGAATCGAGTGCGGAACGATGGTCGTCGAGGAAACGCGCGGGGCCAACAACGGCCGCACGGTGTCGTTTCCGATCGTTATCGTGCGCGCCACTGATCCGAACCCGAAGCCCGATCCCGTGATCTTTCTGCACGGCGGCCCCGGCGGCGGCGTTATTGATGGTCTGGCTGACGGGCTGAAGCGCGGCGTCATGCCGATCACGCCGGATCGCGACTGGATCTTTTTCGATGAGCGCGGCACCGGACGATCCTCGCCGCTGCTCGATTGCGGCCAGTTGCCGCTCTCCGACGCCGGCGTGACCAGCGACGATGGCGTCAAGGCGCTGCAGAGTTGCGGGCAGCAGCTCTCGTCAAAGGGCATCGACCTGTCGCAATACCACAGCGCCACGATCGTGCGCGACATTCGCGATCTCCGGGCGGCGCTTGGCGTGACCACGTACAACCTGTTTGGCATGTCGTACGGCAGCCGTGTGGCTGCCGCTGTCATGCAGCATGACCCGGACGGTGTGCGGGCGGTGGTGATGGATTCCGTCTGGCCACCCGAGGGCAACGCAACCGCGCCGCTGCCGGGTCTCGTATCGCGGGAGGTCCGCCAGGTCCTCCAGTCCTGTGCCGTCGACAAGGACTGCCGCGCTCGCTATCCCGACATCGAACGGCGCCTGGATGAGCGCCTCACCGCCTGGCTGAAGACGCCGGTCGTGAAAGACGGCAAGACCTACTCGGCCGACGATGTCGCCGCCTATCTGCTCGATGCTTTGTACGGCACGGCCTCTGCCCGCGCACTACCCGCATCGATCGACGAGCTCCTCAACGGCGATTACAGTGCGTTCGAGGACTTCCTCAAGACACAGAGTGACTACGTTGAAGGCCAGTTCTTCGCGCACATGTGCAAGGAGGAGTTTCCCTTCGAGTCACTCGCGGCTGTCGACGGTAGCCTCAATCACGCCGATCCGATCGCTGAAGCGACCGCACGTGATGTACGTCGCTTCTTTCCCGTCTGCGACGGGTTCGCGGTCGGCGCCGTCGATCCTGTCGAGAACCAGCCGCTCGTCAGCGACATTCCGACGCTGCTGCTGACCGCCGATATCGATGCCGGATGTCCGACCGAGTTGTCCGAGGCCGCCGTGAAGCGTCTGACGCGCGGTGCGCATTTCAACTTCCCCAACTGCACACACGGCGTCACCCGCCAGAGCCCGTGCGCACGGGCGATGGCCGCTCAATTTCTGGCCACGGCCGATCCGCGCGTCGACTCGACCTGCGTGCGCGACGACCTGCCGACGTTCTCCTTCACGTTGTCCCGCTGATCCGGGCCCGCCATTTGAATTGATCGGTCGTCGCCCGCGTTTTCTATCCGTTTTTCACCGAAAACCGCGCCGCGACACTTACGGAACCGTGATCGCGCGGCCAGGTTCGTCGGTCGAGGAGGGTTGCACGATGATTCGCTACCTTGCGGCTGCGTCCATGATCCTGATGCTGGGCGCGTCGCCGCTGCACGCCCAGTCCGTCACCGTGTTCACTGTCACCGCCGCCAAGGCGAACGTGCACGCCGATCCCAGCACCGGCAGCCGCGTGGTCGGCACGACCGAGAAGGGGACCACGTTCGAAGTCACGCGTGAGCTTGGCAGCTGGGTGCGCGTGAACTGGCCGGCGATGCCTGGCGGCGGCGGCTACATCCACACGTCCTGGGGGACGCTCGCTCACGGCACCGTCGCCAGTCCTGCGGCCGCGAAACCCGCGGAGCCAACGACGGCGAACACATCAACGCGCCTGAGCGCGTCCTCGGTGTCGCCATCGCTCCTGCCCGCGCGTGAGCCGGTCGCACTGTCAACGTCTGCGCCGATCGATCTCACATCGAGCCGCGTGCCGGTGACCCCCGCATCACGGCGTCCGTCCTCGGCCTCCATCGCGATCCCGACCCACATCGTCGGCATCGGTGGTCGCATGGCGGCGACGGAAAACGCGTTCGCCGCGTCGGGCAGACTGTGGGCGGCCAGTGCCCTCGGTCTGCAGCTCGAGCTCGGTCGTTCGATGACGGGGGCCGCAACCTTCGGGGGACGCGTGCGCACCACGACGGTCGGATCGAGCGCCGTCTTCTCCACTCCGGATCTCGTCAATGACGCCATGTGGGTGCGGCCGTATGTCGGCGCCGGTGCCAGCCTCTACCGTGGGACGCTGAGCCTGACGCCCGGCGTCGCAACCGCCGCCGATCGCGGCTTCGGCTATCAGTTGTTCGGCGGCGGCGAGCTCACGTGGGCCGGCATTCCGCACCTGGCGGTGAGCGCCGAAATGCGCCGCGAGTGGGCGCCGACGCTGTTCCCCGGCTTCGAAACCGGCGGTCTGGGTCTCGGCCTCTCGGCCCACTGGTACGTGAAGTAGAGCTTGATTTCGTAGGGCGGGACTTCAGTCCCGCCGGGTCATCACTGAGAACGCTCTGAGGCGAAATGTCGTCTTTCAGCGCTGCCAGCCTAAGATCTCAGTCGATGCACGGATTCGAAGACGCCCTGCGCAACCTCACCCTCGCGCCCTACATCGTCAAGGCCATGGCGCTGATCGGGGTGAGGCGGCGCGGCGGCAGCAACATGTTCCGTCACCAGTTGAGCACGATGGCCATCCTGCTCGACTACAAGGTGATCGACCCCGTTCTGCTCAAGGCATCGGTCATCCACGATCTGTTCGAGGACGCACCCTCCATGCCCGGGGTGACCGAAAACGAGATCGTCCAGATCGATGCCGACGGGCGCGCCGTCTACGACCTGGTGATGGAAGTGACCATCAGGAGTGTCAACGGCGTCAGAGAACCGAAGTCCGAGTATCTGACTCGCGTGCTGCAGCATGGTAGTGAACGGGCGCGTCTGCTGAAGCTGGCCGATCGCATCAGCAACGTGTACGCGCTCGGCTTCGTCCATGACGCCGCATTCGTCCGGAAGTACGTGGACGAGACGCGCGCCTACGTGCTGCCATACGCCGAGCGCATCAACGCCGACATGTTCCGCGAATTATCGGATCTGCTGGCAAATCGTGGGGCCATCGCGCGATAAGACATTTGAGGCGTAGGATCGGGGCATGCGCCGGGCGCTCGTCGTCGCGATATTTCTCGTTGTCGCCCTGCGCGCGATCTCGGGTCAGACCCTCACCACCCTCCACATTAAAGCGGTCCTCGTTGACGCGGCGGG
>JADMIO012796757.1_pt1 | contig 28534 bp, 33 predicted proteins | sample 8958161 | NCBI WGS metagenome assembly JADMIO01 (sample SAMN16585339, study PRJNA669376) | soil metagenome | isolation source: Crop rotation soil | place: USA: Cullars Rotation, Alabama | collected 2011 | reverse complement strand
CTTTCCCGGGCGAAATATCAGACCTCACAGATCATCGACTGCCGCGCCTATGGAGGCGCCGGGCTGATGCACATGCCGACGCGCCTGCACATCACGTGGGACTCGCCGGAGGTGCTCAAGATCGAGACCGACTGGGGCGTGCAGACGCGTCTCCTGCATTTCACGCCTGGCAAGCCCTTCGGAGACGTCGACATGGCACTCAGGATCGGTGACGTCGGCGGGAGCCACGGACCGGCGTCGATGCAGGGCTATTCGGTGGCGGCCTGGGAGCAGCCCCTTCGATTCAACCAGCCGTTCTTTCAACGCAACGCACCGGCGCGCGGCGGTGGGCTTGGAAATAACCGCACAGGGGAAGGGCAGGCAGGCGGAAGCCTGGGTGTGGTGACGACCGACCTGTCCCCCGGCTGGCTGCGGCGGAACGGCGTCCCTTACAGCGGCAAGGCGCGTCTGATCGAGCACTTCATGACGTTCCAGGATCCGACGGGCAAGGATTGGTTCACCGTGACCACCGAAGTCGACGATCCCGAGTACCTGAATACGCCGTTCTTCGTCAGTGCGGAGTTCCAGAAGGAGCCGGACGGCTCGAAATGGGCGCCTCACCCGTGCAAGCAGGTCGCCGCACAGTGATTCACGTGGGTCAGAAAAACAGTCGAGAGATGCATATCATGCGAATCAATCTACGTCTTTCGCTGGCTGCCGCTGCCATCGGCGTCGCCGCGTTGCTCGCCCCCCAACCGGTGGCTACTCAGTCGCTGATGTCCGGCTACTGGAACCCGTTGGGTCACCAGGATAACTACAACTACGGTGGGGGCCCGGACCCCGGGGACTTCTCCGGGCTGCCGATTACGGACGCGGCCCGAAAGATCGCGCAGCAGTACGACGCCGACGAGTTCGAGATGCCGGAGCTGATGTGTCGACCGTTTTCGGCAACGTACGGTCCGCGGGCGCTGAGCACCATGCGCGTCTGGGAGACGACCGATCCGCAGACCGAGGAGCAGGTCAAGATCGAGACGCAGATGGCGTTTGCCGTCCAGCACCGGACGATCTGGATGCCGGCGTCACATCATCCGGCTCCGTCGCCGCTGGACCAGCACACCTGGCAGGGATACTCCACGGGCAAGTGGGTTGGCAACGTGCTCTGGGTGCACACCGACCACCTGAAGCCGCACTACCTCCAGCGTAGCCAGGGACTGCCGCTCTCGGATCGAACGACCATGGACGAGCGGATCTTCCGCTATGGCAACATCCTGGTCGATATCATGATGATCTCCGATCCGGCATACATCTCGCGGCCGTTCATCTACAGCAAGCTGTACGCGGAAATCCCCCATGGGAACATGGATCCGTATCCGTGCTCGGTGCACAATCAGGTTCCCGCTCCCCAGGGGTACGTGCCGATGCGCCTGCCCTTCTACACGACGAACTACAACGATCTGTTCGCGAACAAGGGCATCCCGCTCGAAGCAGCGAGGGGCGGGGAGCAGACGATGTTTCCCGAGTATCAGGACTACATGAAGAATCTGCCGCCCAATCCGCCATACAAAGATCTCCAGGCGGAACAGCAGAAGCAGATGGACGAACAGAACGCCGCCATCGCCCAGGGGAAGGGTCAGTAAGTCCACGTCCGTACACACGAAGAGCCGGCTGTCGCGAAGACGAGCCGGCTCTTTGTCGTATCTCAGCTAGCCGTACAGGGCGTCGGCCGGAACTTCGAGGCGTCCGGCTCCTTCTTGAAGTGCGTGCTGGTGATGAAGTCGCCGTTCCCCATCAAATACTTCGGGTCGTGCACGATCGTCGTCACGGTGAACCACTCGTCGCCGTTCGGCTCGCGGTGACGATCGAAGTACTCGGTCATCGTTGCCGTGGCGCTGTAGGGCACGCCGTTCTTGCGGAGATAGCCGGCCTTCATGTGCGACGTCTCGACCTTGAGGTCGCCACCCTGAGGTCCGCGAGCCGCCGCAGCACCACCGCCGCCACGGCCGCCGGCGAATTCCCAGGTCGCTGCCGAGTAGCCTTGCCAACCGGCCTCACCGGCCGGGGGCATCGGATCGCCGAAGTGCAGCAGCCGGGTCTGCTGGCCGGCGTCGGTCACGATCTTCAGAGTGTTCGGATCCTGCCACGAGATCTGCAGTCGGCCCGGCACGCGCATGATCGCGGCGGCACCGTACGAACGGCAGGCGTTGCCCTCCGCCGTGTCCTTGGCCGGATCCCACGTGTCGGCTACGCGGCGCCCTTCGGGATTGAGCGGGACGCTCGAGTAATCTCCTTTGGGCGGCGTGACCATGCGCCAGCGCCAGTCTTCGGTGACGACCGATACCCAGTTGCCGGTCAGGTCGATCGGGGCCTGCGCCTGTGGCGTCGGCGGTGGCGCGGCCCCGGCGCCACCCTGCGCCCGCAGCACACCAGCTTGGCCGAGGGCGCCGAGTGCGAGCGACAGCGCCGCCGCGCTCACCACGAGCGGAGCCGTTCGCGCCCGCGACATTCTTTCAGACATTCTTTTTCCTCCCAACGATTTCGCCGCACTGTTCGGGTGTCCCCGAAGCGCCACCCGACGCGTATTCTACACAAGCGTCGAGAAGCCGCGATGACAGAGCCGACGCTGTCTTGACACCATCCGTACGCGCTTGGTACCTTCGCCAGCTACCATGGCGTCCACCGGCTCGACCAAGCCGCCCGCAACACACGTGAAATCGTTCGTTTACCAGCAGCCAGCACGTCGCGTCATCTTCGGCCCGAATTCGATCGAGCGCCTGCCGGATGAGGTCGAGCGCCTGGGCACTCGCGCGCTCGTGCTGTCGACGCCCGAGCAGGGTGCCGACGCCGAGCGGGTCGCCGCCCAGCTCGGCGACCTCTCCGTCGGCGTCTTCACTGACGCCGCCATGCACGTCCCCATCGACGTGGCGCGCAGGGCCAGGGAGGAAGCTGCGCGTCTCGGTGCCGACGTCTACGTCACCGTCGGCGGCGGCTCGACGACCGGACTCGGCAAGGTCATCGCGCTCGAAACCGGCCAGCCGATCGTTGCCGTACCGACCACGTTTGCAGGATCGGAGATGACGCCGATCTACGGCATCACCGAGCCAGGCCTGAAGAAGACCGCCCGCGACGACAAGGTGTTGCCCCGGACCGTCATCTACGACCCGGTCCTCACGCTCACCTTGCCGGCGCACATCGCCGGGCCCTCGGGCATGAATGCCATCGCCCATTGCGTCGAGGCGATCTATGCGCCAGACGCCAACCCGATCGTCACGCTGATGGCGGCCGAAGGTATTCGCGCGCTGGCGTCGGCTCTCCCGATCGTTGTCTCCGAACCGACCAATCTCGACGCCCGCGCCGACGCGCTGTACGGCGCGTGGCTGGCGGGTATCGCGCTCGGTTCGACGACCATGAGCATCCACCACAAGCTCTGTCACACGCTCGGCGGCACGTTCAACCTGTCGCACGCCGACGTCCATACCGTGATTCTCCCGCATGCGACGGCTTACAACGCGGAAGCCGCGCCCTCGGCGATGCGGCGCATCGCCGAGGCGCTCGGCGCCGACAACGCGGCGCAGGGGATCTACGACCTCATCAAGAAAATCGGCGCACCCCTGGCGCTCAAGGACATCGGGATGCCGGCCGACGGCCTGGACAAGGCGGCGAAGCTCGCAACCGAAAACCCGTATTACAACCCGAAGCCGATCGAGTACCACGCCATCCGCGAGCTGCTCGAGCACGCGTACCACGGCACGAGACCGACTTAGGACCGGGGGCTCAGGGCTCGGGGACGGTCGTCCGCGTCAGCTCGCGGAGCACGGAGTCGGGTGCCACTTCGAGCCATCCGCTTCCTGCTTGAAATTCGAGCTGGTGATGAAGTTCCCGTTGAGATACGTCGGGTCGTTGACGCTCGTCACGACGACGAGCCACGTGGAGCCGTCCGGCTCCGGATGCCGGTCGAAGTACTCCGTGACGACCGCGTTCGCGCTGAAGGGCACGCCGTTCCTGCGAAGGTAACCGGGCCTGATATGGGTGGTGACCACTTTCAGCGTGCCACCCTGCGGACCTCGGGCCGCGCCGCCGCCACCGCGTCCACCTGCGCCCCGTGCGGCGCCCGCGGCCGCTGGCGGAGCCCCAGCGCCTGGCCCAGCCGCGCCACCCGCAGGGGCGACCGGATCCCCGTTTGCCGGCGGAACACCGGCAAAGCCTGGAGGCACACCACCGACCGGTGCGCCGCCACCGCCTGCGCGGCGGCCGCCGGCGTACTCCCATTCGGCAACCGAGAAGCCCTGCCACCCGGCATCGCCGCTGGGCGGCTGCGCGGTGTTGCCGAAGTGAAAGAGCCGCGTCTGGGTTCCGGCGTCGGTCTCGACTTTCAGCGTGTTCGGGTCCTGCCAGGTGATATGCAGGCGTGTGGGCATGCGCATGATCGCCGCCGCCGCATACGCTTTGCACGCGTTGTCGCCCGTGTCCTTCGATGGATCCCACTGGTTGGCGACGTTCCGCCCGTCGGCGTTCAGCGGGACGCTCGAGACGTCGCCCTTCGCCGGCGTCATCATCCGCCAGCGCCAGTCTTCGGTCACCACGGAGACCCAGTATCCGGTGAGATCGACGGCTGCCGCGGCCTGAGCCGCTGGCGGTGCCTGCGGCGCGCCTTGTCCCCCCCGTCCCTGCGCTGCCACACTCGTGTGATGAAGTCCGGCAATCGCAAACGCCAACCCCGCCACCGTCGCGACCAGGGGAGCCGCGCGCCTGCCTGCGATTCTGTCAGCCATTGTTCGCCTCCACGCCCAACGACTACTTCTTGGCCGGTGTCCCGGCGGCTTTGGCCGGCGCTTTCGCGGCCGGTGCTTTGCCGGCGGCGGCCTTCGGCGCAGCGCTCCTGCTCAGATCCGTATACATCGCTTCGAGGAACTGATCGGTCGTCCAGGGGCCCGAGCTCGCACCGTACCGGCCCTCGTAGTCCGCCAGCACCTTCATCTCCTTGAGCTGCGGCAGCGTCTTGCCCTTCTTGATGAGATCCGCGAGGCGATCGCGAAGGATCGTCACCATGTCCCGGTATTCGACGACATCCGCTTCATCCGAGAGGCGGCCGTGCCCCGGAATGACGTACGTGCCGCCTTCCTGTTTTTCCCTGGGCACCGTGATATCGAGCAGGCGATTCAAGGCATCGAGCTCGCCCTGGACGCTGCCGCCCCGGCTCAGATCGATCATCGGAAAGGTGGTGGTCGAGTAGACATCGCCCGCCGCGACCACGTCCGATTTGCGGAACCACACCATCGAATCGCCGTCGGTGTGAGCCGCCGGCTGGCTCTCGATGATGATCGATTCGTCGTTGAAGAAGAGCTCCATCTTCTTCGTGTAGAAGGTATCGGTGGGCCATCCGGCCGAGGGCATGAGCGACTGCTGCCCGACGGGCGCGCTGAGGCGGTTCAGCACGTTTTCGTGCGCAATGATCTGCGCCTGCGCGCCGGCGCCCGCTCCTTCGTTGCCGCCGGCGATACGCCGTCCGAGGGGGCTGAGCTTTTCGTTGCCGAACGCATGATCCTGGTCGACGCTCGTGTTGACGATGATCCGCAGCGGTTTGTCCGGCGCGGCCCTCCTCACGAGTTCCATCAGCCGGTCGACGTTCTGCGGCAGCCCGCTGTCGACGAGCAGCACGCCGGTTTCGCCGACCGACAGGGTGATGTTCGCCCCGTCGCCGACAATCATCGAGACGTTGCCCTGCACCGGGAGCAGGTGCAGCTGGTTGTCGGACGGCACTCCGCGATTGAGCGCCGCCGCGGTCTGACCCTGGGCCTGTTGCGCGGTCATGCGCGCGACGCCCGCGACCGCAACAGCGCCGGCCGCCACGGCCACGAGCGCTGCGCGCGAGACGCCGGCGGTACCGAACCCTTCACGCTTCATCGAGTACTCCTCTACTTGGCGAGCGGCACCGGTTTGGCCATGGCCTTCATCTTGTCCTGGAACTCCGGATACATCGTCTCGGCACCACCACGCGTCGCGTCGAAGGGAACCCCGTACCTCCGGGAAAACTCCTGCAGGAACGGGTTCTGGTCGAACAGCATGCTCGGGACGGTGCCCACGGGCCGATCGATTTCGACGACCGGATAGCACGGATACGGGGCAATGACCTGCCGCTTGTTCTCGACGAAGTCGCTGGTCCGGACGAACGGCTCGGTGAGGTAGATCGGATCGTCGACAAAGACCATCCAGTTCAGGATGTTGTCGTGCCGGCTCCAGTGCTCGGTGACCGTCGCGAGATCGCTTCGAGGCAAACCGTTGCGGCGCACCCATCCGGTTTTGAGATGCGTCGTCGTGATCACGAGATCGTCACCGTCGAAGCGGCCGGTGGAAAACCCCTGCCACGTGTGGGCCGCGTATTCCGGCGGATGGGGCCGGCCGTCCATCCAGATCGTCCGCTCCGGCGCCTGCCAGGAGATGTGCGTGTGGAACGCGACCAGCTGCTGCGACGAGGGATCGACGTCCTCCCAGATTCGCAGGTTCGCCGGGCCGCGTGAGCCGTAGTCCGATGGGTGCGGCTTGCACTGGTGCTCGGGCAGCGTCAGCTTGGATGCCGTCCACGTGTCGCCGGCCAGACGCGCGCCCGACGTGATGGGAATCCCCAGGTACTCGCCGATGTCAGGCCCCCCGAGGCGTTCCGGCTGATCCTCGTGAAAGACGGGTGCGTAGTCGCCCGAGAAATTGAACGTCACCGGGCCACCGCCTGGTCCCTGGGCCGAAACCGGCGAGGTCGCAACGATGAAAGCCGCCACCGCTGCGAAGGCAGCTACCAATCCCGCGGCGACGATCCGTCGAAGTGACTTCAGCATGCTGAGCTCCTGGGCTGTCTGTGGCTGACGGAAGGCATGTAAATTCGAAAACCTTCAGCGTATTCTACACAATCGCAGTATTCGAATCGTGGCGTGGCGACCGTTCCTGACCGTCCTCGGATGAGCCCAAAGCTGGCCGCCCCCGCTGCGGCTGCCGAGCCTGCGTGGAGCCCTGCGCGCCGCATCGCATTTCGCTTCTTGGTCGCGTACTTCGGCCTTTACTGCCTGGCGACCCAGATTCTGGGCGGCCTCCTCCTCACGCCGTCGTTCTCCTTCCCGGGGCTCGGCCCGCTCTGGCCGATGCGGCAGATCACGCTCTGGGTCGCGGCGTATGTGCTCCGTATCAAGGAACCTCTCAGCTACAGCGGCAACAGCGGCGACAGCCTCTTCTACTGGACGCAAACGCTGTGGCTGCTCGCCGTGGCCGCACTGGCCACGGCCTGCTGGACCGAACTCGACCGCGACCGTGCACAGTACGCCACGCTGCGGAAGTGGTTCCGCCTCGGCATCCGCCTCGCGCTCGCCGACCAGATGCTCTATTACGGGACGATCAAGATCATCCCGACACAGTTTCCCCCGCCGTCGCTCGTGACGCTGGTCGAGCCGGTCGGGAACCTGGCGCTGACCGGCCTGCTCTGGACGTCGATCGGCGCGTCGGCTCCGTATCAGATCTTCACCGGCTGCGCGGAGTTCATTGGAGGCCTGCTGTTGCTGGTGCCGCAGACGGCGACCCTCGGCGCGCTCATCTCGCTCGCCGCACTCGTGCAGATTTTCGTTCTCAATCTCACGTACGACATCGGCCTCAAGCAGTTTTCGCTGCATCTCGTCCTCATGGCGCTCCTCCTGCTCGCGCCCGAGTGGCGCCGTCTCGCGCCTGCGTTCCTCCTGAACCGGCCGATGGCGCCCTCGAGCGAGCCGCCCTTGTTCCGGACAAGGCGGGCGAACCGGACCGCGACGGTGGCGCAGGTGGTCTTCGGCACGTACCTCGTCGCGATGTTCGGATATGTCAGCTGGACGCGCTGGTACGCCGAGGGCGGCGGCGGTAGCCCGAAATCGGCGCTGTACGGCATCTGGGATGTCGAACGTCTCGTGGTGGACGGTCAGACGAATCCCCCACGCCTGAACGACTACGATCGCCGATGGCGGCGCGCCATCTTCGAGTCGGTGGACGACATGGCGTTTCAGCGCACCGACGATTCGTTCGCGCACTACGGCATATCGGTCGACCCCGCGCAGCGCCGCCTGACGCTGACCAAGAGTCACAGCGCGACATGGCAGGCCAGCTTCACGTTCGAACGTCCATCACCCGATCGACTCGTCATGGACGGGACCATGGATGCGCACGACGTCCACCTGGAGCTGAAGCTCGTCGACCTGGCGGGACTCCGACTGCTGAACAGCGGCTTCAGGTTCATCCGCCCACCGGATTAATCCGGGGGGGTGAAGCTACTGCCGATCGTAGACGGCGACCGTCACGGGCGCGTCCACTGGTGTCGCCGCAGGCGTGAAGATTGTGAGCGTCTTCCCATCGTCGGACAGCGTCATCCGCGCGGTCGACGTACCGGCACCCTCCGTCCTCTGCACGACGTCGTACGTGCGGTCGTCGACGCGGCGATATGCATGGGTGACGACGAAGCCGTCGATGCCGGCGACCGGGTACTCGCGGCCGTCGAACTGCCCCGTCCATTCGATGTGGGTCACGCCGCCCCGGGTGCCGATGATCTCGAAGGTGACACGGACGCGTTCTTTCAGCGGTTCGATCGTGCAGATCATGCTCTTGAACGCGGGCGGCCCTCCCGGATAGGTCGATTTCGCCACGTTGACCTTCCACGTTCCGAACCATGGGCTTTGCGCGGCCGCTGCCGCACCCCCCGGCCCTGCGACGGCGCAAAGCAGCACCAGCGCGAGCGCTGAAACGGGCCGCGCCAGAAACTTCACGCTCGACGCGTCGGCCACGTCACATCCCGCCATCGGTGAGGCAGACTCGGCCGACCGGCGCCGGTCGTCTCTCCGGATTCATGTCGTGATTGTAAAGCCGCGGAAGAGGGACGCACACGCGCGCACGAAGGGGCGCTTGACGCGCCAAATCAGGCGGCGCCGGTGGACAACGCCTGACGCAGTTCCGCGTAGGAGCGCAGGAGCAGCTGGCGGATCGTCTCCCAGTCGGGCGCGGCGGCGGCCGAGTCGCGCAGCGCGGCGGCCTCGGCCCGCAACTCCGCGGCCGACACGAACAGCTCGCGCGGCATTTCGTACAAGAGCGCGTATTCGTCGGCGATGAGGGTGCCGACCTCTTCGGGTGCGCTCCGCCCCGGGGTGCGGCGTGCGACCCACCAAGCCAGCTCGGCGCGCGAGACGGCCGCCGGATCGAATCCGGCGTGCAGCCAGTCGCGCGTGCTCGTGTAGGCCGTCTCGAGATCCGGCAGCACCACGTCATAGTTCGATCGGAGCTCGGCAAACCTCGCCGCGGCCCGTGCCAGGTAAAACGCATTCGACGTGGCAGCCGCCCAGGAGAAGTGATACTGCTCGTGGAGCATGGTGACGAGCAGCGCGAACAGCCGGACGCGCTCCTTGCCGTAGTAGGCCTGCCACATGCGGAGTTCGAGATCGGCGGTGCGCGCCGCATCGAACTGCTTCATGGAGCGCGGCCCCGGCGGCGGCCTGAAGAGGGCGTATGTCGACCCGCCGACGGCGAGTGCGACCACGGTGAGGATGATCAGCGTACGGCGCACGTCGGGCCGATTATACAAACGCCAACGACGGCGCGGCGGGTCGACCATTGGCTGCCTGGACCTCACACGAGGGCGCCGGGACGGCGCCAGGCTTCGCTCCAGCGGTTCTGTGTGCGAGAATCGGCTGTCAGCCACCGAAAGGACATCATGCGTTTCCGGTCGATTGTCGCGGCGCTCGCGGTCGCGGGTCTCGTCACGTCGGCGTGCGGCGGGCTCACCGATCCGGCCGACAACCAGCTCCAGACCTTCAGCGGCACGCTGCATCCAGGCGACGCGGGCCTCCACAGCTTCACCGTCGCGAAGAATGGCGAGTACTCGGTCAAGCTGGTCAGCCTCACGCCGCCGCTCCCGCAGGTGAACTTCTGCACCGGAATCTGGCTCGTGCCGGTGTCGGCCGGCAACTGTCAGCTCGGGGTGTTCGTTGGCAGGAACGACTGCGCATTGGCCGGCCAGGCTCAGGCGCTGCCAAACGGCGGGAGCAGCATCATCACGACCGGCCAGTACTGCCTCGTCGTCACGGACGAAGGGTTTTTCTCGACGGACGAAACCTACACCGTCAGCGTGTCCCACCCGTAAGGCCCGGTCACGGTGTCGGCCTCTCGAGGCTGGCGACTGGCGGACGCGCGCCGCATGGTAACGTCTTGGCATGTACTCAGCCGTACTCCTGATTCATTCCTGGCTGCGATGGGTGGCGCTCATCGCCGCAGTCCTTTCATTGGCGGCGCTCCTCCAGGAGGGTCGATCAGCGGCGGCGCGGGCCGATCGGCTCGGCCTCGTGCTGCTCATCGCGCTCGACGTGCAGATGCTGCTCGGGCTGCTGATGTACTTCGCGCTCAGCCCATTCACGACGGAGGCGCTGCGCGATTTCGGCGCGGCGATGCGCAATGCGCAGTTGCGGTTCTGGGCAGTCGAGCACGTCACGATGATGCTCGCGGCGGTGATCCTCGTGCACGTCGGCCGGGTGCTCGGTCGCAAGGCGACGAGCGTCGAGTCGAAACGGATGCGGCTGCTCATCTGCGTCGGCCTCGCGTTTTTCGCGATGCTCGGAGGCATGCCGTGGCCCGGTATGCCGAACGGGCGGCCGCTGTTCCGGATCTGAGAGCCGCCGCGGGGCCAGGCGTCGCATCGAATCGTCTCCGCCGCGCGGGCGGCGTGCGCCGCTCGGGCGACGCGTCGCGGCCCATCCAGGCCAGATCGCGCGTGGTATTATCCAGGGCTCTCCCACCGGTCCCCATCGTCCAGAGGCCCAGGACGTGGCCCTTTCAAGGCCAAAACGCGGGTTCGAATCCCGCTGGGGACGCCACTGTTGATTCGCAGCTTTTACTCGATTTCCGAGGAGAAACGCGTCGTCATGCCGAGAACCACGCCACACGCCACATCTCTGAAAGTCTCGGAAAATCACGCGGGTGCTCGCCCGTCGGTCACGTGTCCGTCACGTGACGAGGCCGTCCGGTCACGTCTGGGTCACGTGTGAAACCGCGAGCCCTCAGCCCGCACGAATCGGCGCTCCTGACGCGACTGAAGGGACCGAGCGCCCAGTGGCCGGCATGGCTCCGACCGACAGCGCGCCGGCCGCGGATGGGCATCGCGCGCCAAATCAGTCCGGGGCCGCGCGGCGCGCCGCTCTTCTTCACCATCACCCTCGACGTCAGACGGCTCATCGCGTGGCTCAGGGAGCGAACGGAGCGTCCTCAATGACTGGCGAACGTGTACCGCGGACGACGACGTGGACGACCACCCCACCCGCGCGGCCGCCGACGATCGCCTGCCCGGAGTGCAATGGGCTGTTGACGTACGAGGAAAGCTACCTGGGGGGAACGACCAGCACCGAACAATGGGACCGCTATCGGTGCCCCGCCCATTGCGGCACGTTCATTCATCGCCACCGGACCGGCCGCCTCAGACGACTGGAGGGCGATGAGACGGCCTCCGGGTTCGACAGACGCCGATGAACGCGACGCCGAACGACGCATCGACGAGGCGATGGCACTCCACTCCTGAGCCGACTGAGCGCCTGTGGACGCTGCGCAAGGGGCCGCGGTTCCGGGACGCCGAGATCCGTGACCTCGGTTCAGGCGGCGTGGAACTGCACATGCTCGACGGCGGTGTGGTCTTCTACAGCCGATTGTGCAGTTCGCGCGCGGTGGCCATGGCCGAGGCCGCGGCCTGCCGCGCGACGTATGAGGCCGACGGCTGGCTGCTCGCGTGACGGCACGAGCCGCGCCACACGAGTGGCGTCCGCGCTTGGGCTACGTCGGGGTCGTCGGGGTGATCTGGTCGTGCCTCAGCGCGATCGGCAATGTGCAGACGGCGCGGGGCCTCTTCGAGCACCGCGGGCCTATCATGCACGGGATGGGGAACGTGCTGTTGTCGCCGTGGGCGGGGGCGGTGGTGGCGCTCGTGTGTCTCGTGCTCATACTCACGTTGGATTGGCCGTTCCATCGCGCCCCCACGCGCGACGAATGGCACGCGCAGGAACGCCGTTTCGCGGCGATCATCGACGGGGAACTGGACGCCATCTGGCAGCAGTACGGCTCCGGCACGGTCCGGTGGCTGGTGAACCCGTCAGCGGGGGCGCCGGAGACAGGTGGTCTCAGGGTGGAGCGCTTGTTGAGCGAGGCGCGGATCGCGGGTCAAATGGTCCGCCGCCTCCCCAAGACGCCGACAAAGTTTGCCTCACGGCGCGACGAGCCTCTCGACGATGCCGACCGCTGGTTCAACGTCGTCGCTGCCGCGGTGAATGCCGATGGGATCACCGGATCCGGCCACGATGAGCACGGACCATTCATCGTGGGGTCGATCACGCAGGTCGTGAATGCGTCACGCCGTGTGTGCGCGAAGCTGGCTGCCGACGTCTCTGACTAATTGTCGGAAACGGAGTCGCCCTTCGCTATCGTGCGGGCATCGGCGTGACGTCAGAGCGAACCGGTAGATTACCGATGCCACCGGGCCTGTGCCGCGCGAGAGGCGGCGTCAGCGCGCTGCTCGGGCGTCATCCGGTCCCGGCGCGCGACCCCGCCGCGTGAGGCGAGCGCCTGACTGGCCGACCGGCCCTCCACGTAATCGGTGATCCATTGGCGGACGACTGCGGACAGCTCGCGGTCACTCCCGGCGCGGTCGACCGCCTGCCGATACAGCGCGCCGGGGAGTCGGAGACGCCAATCCATACCTTACGTATCCTTGATCTCGCCGTCGCGGATCATCTGCCACGCCGTCCGGCGAGCGGCGCAGAGCATCGGGCGTGCCGGCAAGGGTGGCAGGCCATCGCCGCGCGGACGCATGTTCTGGCGGCAGAGCGTCCCGCGAGGCGCCCCGCGCGTCGGGCAGGCCACCGCCGCCACGATCTTCTGCTCGCGGTGCTTACTCGCCATACGCCTCCATCGGTCTCACCAGAGGTTCAGCCGCGACGCAGAATCGCATCCACCGAGCGCCGCGTCTGCATCGTCGCCACGTCCACGCCGTCGGGATAGTGGCGCGTGACGGTATGGCGCTTGGCGTACGCCGTGGCGCGGTCGTCGGCCTCCATGCGCGCCAGCCGATAGGTGGGGTGCGCTTCGCCGTCCGTCACCGAGCATCGCGGCGCGGGCCGTCCCGTCACGTCGTAGTGAGCGCGGACCTCCCAGGTATTGCCGCCGGTATCGGAGCTGATCGCGACCGTGATCGGCGACGTGCGCTCCGCCGCGTCGGCCGCCCGCTCGTAGGCCAGCCATGCCGCGTCGTGGGCGCTGAGCATCGCGAGGACTTGCGCCGCGACGGTGGCGATCACGTCGGCAGGCACGCCAGCCGCAGCAAGCAGCCGGTCAAGATCGTGATGATTGGGCCGGCAGCGGGCGAGCTGCGTACGTCGGCGTGTGCGATCCGTCGTCGTCCACTCATGGACGCTGACGGTGTCCGGATACATGCGCGTCTCGGGCGCGTGGATCTCGATGCGGCTGGCGTGGCGGCCGAGCACGATGGGTTCGGGGGCGACTGGCGCGAGAATCTGTGCAGTCATGGTCCGTCTCTCCTTCGGAGGTGGCGAGCAGCAGTGCCCGCAGTCGAATAGTCAGATTATGCCTGCCAGCACGCATGGTGTCAAGAGGATATTTCCACTCGCGTGGTTTTACGGTTCCGCCTCCAAAACCTTCACCCGCGCGTGACTCTCCTCGAGCGCCTGGAGCAGATCCGCGATGTCCGTCGGCGCGTGAGCAATAAATTCCGCATCGGACACGAGCGGTCCGTAGAACCCAGCGTCTGTGGTCACGATCTCGCGCGCCGCGGGACACGGAGCCTCCGGCGAATCCCAGCACTCCACATCAGGCGGGTGATTGTGCAGGCCCTCAATCCCGCCGCACCGTCCGTCGTCGGTCCGCTTCGCGAACCACGGCCACGGCGTGATCTTGTTCAATCTGGCCCTGATGGCGGCGATCCGGTCAGCGGTCATCTCGATGCTCCCCGGGCACCGGCATGCAGCGCGCACACCAACAACCGACGACGCGCGCCTGGCTGTGGACGTGCCCCTGCCGCAGTTCCTCGCTCGTTAGCGGACGGTCATGTTGGTCGGACGGTATGGGGTCCGTAGAACGCATCGAGAGCGGCATTTTAGACCGTGGCGCCTTTCTTGCCCGAAACGGCCGTGGTACTCTCGCGGCCAAGGAGGGTTACATGCCGAGACGACTTGCAGGATCAACGACGGGAACCACGGCGGGACTCATGCCGGGGAACGGTGGCAGCAGCACGGGCACGGGCGGCACGCGCAAGGTCAGACGGCGACGCCGGACGACGACCGGCGTGCAGCATCTCTCGACTCCCCGCATGGGCAACGGGACCGGCATTCAGGCCGGCGCCGTGAATGCGTACAACGCGCTCGTGTCGCAGGGGTTCCTGAAGGGTGCGGACCGCAACGAGGCGATCGCGCTCATCCACGGCGGCTGGACCGGGCAGTTCCCCGAACTCTAGCCCGCCGCTTCCGGGTGGTGGCTGCCGTCGCGGCCACCACTCGCGCATCCAGTGTCCGCACATCGTCATCCGTGAGCCGCAACATCAACTGCGTCGTGCGCCGGCGCACCGTCGTTTCGCTCCACCGCGGATAGAGCCGGTGCAGCGCTTCGTGAACGATGACGCAGGCCCGCAGCAGCGGCAGGTTGATCGTGATGTGGTCGGTGGCTGGATCGTAGTCGCCGTACACGTGCAACGTCGGATGCTCGATGAAGCCCTCCGACACCCGCCCATCGATCACGGCGTCGTGAATCTGCGTCAACAGCCGTCGGCTGCCATCAACTGAGGGGCGTCGGCCCCGCTGTCCCCCCGCCGGATGCCACATGGCGGCCCTACGCGACGGCGACGTACGTGTTGGTCTTTCGGTCCCACTGATACGTGCGATGGCAGCGCCCGCAGACAATCTCCGTCGCGTCCTCAAGACTCGACCGCCAGCTGCGATCCAGCCCGCCGTCAGCGAGTTGCACCGTCGCGATCGCGCGCGTGCCGCTGAAGCGATCGTGACCGCAGACGCACTTGATGTTGGTGGGTTTGTTCATTCAGTCTCCAGTAAACGGATAGTGAGCGCCTTTGCGAAGGTTGTCGGCCTTCCAAAGAGGTTGAAGGTTGGTGTAGTGAAAGCAGGCCCGACGCTGCTCAGGATCGGTCAGGTCGAAATCGGCACACGGTTTGATGTGGTCAAGGTGTATTCGGCCTGTAAAAACGTCGCGCCACGTCATGCCGCGGCTGAATAACGACTCGATATAGACCTTCAGATCGTTGTAGCTACATCCAAGGTCCGCAATGCTACGGCGGCGATCTCGACGACCGTCTTTCGCGTACCGAAGCGCCATGTGGATCCGCCGCCGAATCTTCACCGTGAGGTTGAAGACCGGATCCTCGCGATAGCGGCGCGCGTTGTATTCACGGTGATACGCAGGGTGATCGGCGACCCACTTCGCACGAGAGCGTTTCGCGGCGGCCAAATGCGCGGCGCGTCGGGATGGCGACAAGGACGCCCACCATGCCTTGCTTCGCCCTGGCGTACTGAGCGCTTTGCGCTCAGCCGGCGTCATCGTGGCGCGATTCAACCGTGCCACCTCACAGACGCACTGTTTACAACGCGTGCTCCGCCCACCTCGCCCTCGCGCCTGTGGATAGAACTGCGCGAGGGAGAGCCGGCGACCGCAGCGCGTGCAGCGCTTAGAGAGCATCTTCGTTTCGTTGACCCATGTACTCGCGAAGCCGGTCTCGGAGCTGACGCGTGCGTTCGTCGTGCACCCGCAACTGATAGAGCCCCTGCCAGTCCCGGACCAGATCGGTGTCTGGGTTGTACTCGCAGTCGATCAGGATCTGTTCGCGCGAGCCGTATTTCCGGTTCGATTTCGGCCCGTGGAAATAATGGAGCGCGAGGCCCGGAACGACGCCGACGTTGCGATGCAGCTGCTGCGCGCGTTCCTGCCACGCCATCAGCTTTTCCTGATATCGCGGGTGGAACTTCCCGATCATGCCCATCGTTAGCCGTCCGACGAGCCCGTGCGCCTGATACCAGTCGGCGGCGCCCAGGATGCAGCAGTCGAGCAGACCGCCCACGAGGTCCCAGGCGTCGCGACGCATCGCCCACGCGAGGCCCGGCGCCCCGGGATAGCCGCGGCGGTCGTAGCCGTACTCACACTTCGTCGGCGGCTGCACCCCGCGCAGGTACTGGTCGATGAAACCGGACGCCGTCGACCCGAGCAACTCCTGCGTGTGCGTCAGGTTCTGGTACTGGCTCCACATCTGGACGACCGCGTAGTGCTGGAGCCGGTGAAGGGTCTCATTGGCCCAATCGTCACGGACGAAGCGAGTATCCGCATCGACCCAGGCGATGTACTTAGCGTCGGCCGGTAGGCGCTGCACCGCCACGTTGATGACGCTCTCCTTCATAAAGAACTCGGAGGATGTCCGCAGTTGGATATGGCGCGGGTTGTCGGCAGTGGTGATCGCGTGCGCGCGCTCGCCGAACGCCACTTCGGCGGTATAGAGAATGGCGCCCGATTCGGCGACCATCTTCTGGAAGTCTTCCCACAGCCGCCAGCGCGAGCGGAAGCGAACGCTGTTGATGATCGGCGTCACCACGTACAGCGGGTGCGCGATCTGGTCGGGACGCTGAAAGAGCGTCGACCGGTGACGATGCGAAACGGGGTCCATAGGGTCCATGCGTGCTACTTCAAGGGTGATTGTTTGAGATAGCCGATCAGGCCGGTGAGCGCACCGACGCCGGCGATGACGCCGAGATGTCGCAGATTGTCGAGACCGAAGTGGGCCGGGTCGACGACGAGCACCGAGGCCGAACTCGCGGCGCCTGACACCGTCGCGAAGACCAACCCCTTGAGCCAGGGCTTCATCGAATCACCGCTTCGGTGTTCGGATCGGTGAGCGCAAAGAGCACGACGTTCGAGCGCTCGTGTCGGGGTGACCAGCCGCCGTTGCCGTCGCGGCAGTCGCCCGCGCAGATGAACAGCCCGATCACCTCGCCCGGCTGCGGCTGATAGCCCGCCATCGCGCCCCACCCGCCATTCGGCCCGCCGCGGTAAAACCAGTTCCGGGCAATTTGGTCGGGGAACGCGGTCGTCGACTGAATCGGCCCGCCCGATTCCGCTTGGCCGCGCCACAGTTGAATCGGCGCGCTCATGTACCAGTGCCCGCCGATCTGCAGCGCCATCCCGTAGCTGTAGAGCAGCGGCCCCATCCCCGGATGGTCGACCGCGTCCGGCCAACTCTCGGGCTTGCCGTCGCTCATCTCGACGTGCACACCGGTCGTCGACAGCGTGACGGACACGATGCGCGTCGTCGCCGGCCAGTCCGCGAAGTCGCCCGGCAGGTGAATCAGCGTCGCGGTGTGCGGGTCGAGCTCGCCCACGAACGTGCCCGTCGCCCCGACGCTGGTCGGCGCCGCGTGCGTCGAACAGCCGGAGAAGCAGCCACGCAACCACGGGGCGTTCGCCATCACCGTGTCGTTGTAGGCGCGCGCCTCGTCGGCGCCGAGGTTCTGCCAGAACTTCCAGTAGGTGTCCGACTCGAACAACACCTCCTGCACGTCGCGCCACCAGGTGTGCGCCTCCGTGAGCTGCGCGACGTTTGCGCTCGTGCCGTCCGGATGGCCAACCTCATACAGCACGCCGGCAAACCTGGGCGCGCGGCGCTGCGCGTCTCGGATCCACTGGCCGCCGTTCGCCGGGAACGGCTGCGGCGAACAGGCGTCCGGCTTCGGCGTGATCTCGTGGTCTGGCATTTCGACGAAGACCGGGATTGACGGGAATGCCTTCGCGAGGGCGTCGATGCGGCAATCCTTCTGCGGGCTGTTGTCGTAATCGTCGCCGGCGAGGTCGCACAACGATCGATTCAGACCGACCAGCGGTCCGTCGTCAGCCGACACGCCCATGCAGATGGTGATGAGGCGATGCCCGCGGGCTTCGGCGAGCACCTGGTTCGTCCGCTCGGCCGCGGTCGCGCAGTCGTCGGCGGTGTCTGGATACAGACCGTGATAGCCGGGCCCGGGCGCGCAGCTGGCGGCATACACCTGGAAGTGCGTCCAGCCCGCGCTGACGGCGCGCTGGTAAATCTTGTCGCGGTCCGCAGGGTTCCGGTATCGGACGGTCGAGATGGACCACACGTAGCCGGCCATGAGGCCGTGGGGCGTGGCGCCGTTGTCCCCACGCAATCTGATGTTCGCGCGGTGGTCCATGCCGTCGCCGTCGTCATGCAGCGCCAGCTCGGGGACCCACGCCATGAAGTCGCCCTGCAGGTCGAGGACCTGGGCCTTGGTGGGCACCCACCCTGACGCGGGCGGCGGCTCCGGCGCCGGCGCGATCGAGATCCACGCGTCGAGCTGAATGGCGTGGCGGTACTGCGAGCGGGTTGACTGCTCGCACGACCCGACGAACACATCGACGCCGTCGGTCGGGGGCACCACGATGTCGGGGTGGGCCTTCAGATAGGGGCGCGCATCGAGGACGCGACCGTATTCCGGATAGCCCTTGGCGCTGGCGTGCAGGTTCAGGGCAAGCACGGTGCTCGGCAGCGCGGCGAACCCCGCATACCCTGCAGGGCTCGCGGCGATCGGCGTCGCGTACTCGGCCGGCACGCCGGCGCCGTCAATCCAGACCGAGGCGCCGGGCACGCACGTGTGCACGCCGATCGGCCGGTACTGGGCGGGCGGAGGGGTCGGCGTCGGCCGAGGACGGATCGCACCACAGGCGAGACACGATGCGAGGAGCGTCACAAGAGCCGAGACCTTACGCATTCAGTGGTTCCTCCCGGTCGGTCGCCATCATCGCGGCGAGTCGACGCGCACGCGGGCCGACCTGGGCGGCCCATCGACTGTTCAGCATTTCGGCCGCCGCCGTGTCGTAGTCGCCGCGCGCGATCGCGCCGAGCATCCGTTGGAAACCCGCGAGACCGCGAACCCCCAGGTTGAACGTCATGTTCATCAGCGCGCGCTGACGAATCGGGCTCAGCTGGGCGAACCAGGGAAACGTCGACTCGAGGAAGGCCTCGACCTGGCCGAGGTCGTTCCGCAGCAGAAACATCGCTTCAGCGGCGGCAAGGCCGACATCCGTCAGATTGCGGCCAACGCCGATGGTGATTTTGCCCACCGAATCGACGTACGGCCGGAGCCGCAGATCCTCGTCCCGAATGAGATCCCGTTCGAGCTGCCGCAGCTCCGCGCTGGTCATGTCCCCCGCTTCACAAGGAGGCTCCATGCTAGCCAGCCGACGACGGCTTGTCGGACGGCAGACGGTTTAACATTGAGCGGATGGAGGAGTGGCGAAACGTCAACGGTTACGAGGGGCTTTACGAAGTCTCAAGCGCCGGGCGAGTCAAGTCTTTGCCCAGGCTCGTGGTCAGCTACGGCAGCCGGAGCTACTGGACGCGGACGCGGATTCTCAGACCTGCAAATGTGTGCGGCTACCTGGTCGTCGTACTTTCACGCGATGGCGTGACCAGCATGGAGAAAGTGCATCGGCTCGTGGGTTACGCCTTTTTGGGGCTTACAAAGACAGGCGTCATCAACCACCTAGACGGAGTAAAGCAGCACAACGACGTCGGAAACCTCGAAGTGACGGATTCAGCCGGCAACCTCAGACACGCCGATGAGGCGGGGCTGTGGAATATCCGTGGAGAGCGCAATCACCACGCGAAACTGACGGTCGCCGATGTCGTTGCCATCCGTCAGCGCCTGGCGAACGGTGAGCCTGGCCGGACGATCGCGCGGGACTACCCCGTTCATCGCGACTACATTTCACTCATCAAGAATCGGACGATCTGGAAGCACGTCGGCTAGCGTTGTTGAGGAATGCAGTTCGCGCGCTGCGCGTCATTCTGCGCGACGTTGATACAGATCGCTCGCAACAGAAACCGCTGCTCAGTCATGTGTTCGAGCAGGAGTTCTCGGGTGACCTTGACGTCCTCACGCGTCGCTCGGACGTCGATCGCGACGGTTTGCGTCACGAAATAGACGAGAAAGACCGCAATGGACGCGGTGACGCCCAGGCGCAGCAGCACGCGAACCCAGGTCGGGAGGCCCGCATCGTCGACGTCATCAGGGGATATGACCGCACGCAGCATCCAATCTCCGCAAAATCATGAACAGCAGCGCAATGATCGTCACGAAGCCGAGGCTGTGCACCACGGCCAGGACGACCAACCACCGCTGCCAGAACGCCGTGTACCCGGCGAGGTCGGTCGTGATGGGGACGGTCACCATCGTCTCAGAGGTTCGGCGTAGTGTCGGACGCGACGACGTCGTCATAGGGCATTTTCGATGGTGTAGTAGACGCGCACCACGCCTGTGTTCGCGACGTTCCCGCCCGTGTAGTCGCCAGCCATGTTGTTCCAGACGACCAATTTCAACGGCTTATTGACGATGTCAGACTGCGGGCTGTACCGATCGCTGTAGGTCGGATACGGCGGAGCGTTGGCGAGCACCCCGGCCGTCGGCGCGACGGTGAACGGCGAGAACGGCAGCACGAACTTCTCGGCGGTGCCGCTCATGGTCACAAACGTTGAGGCTTCCTGATCCCAATCGCCGTACGCGATCGTGATGCCGTTCTGGCCGTCGGTGACGTCGATGTTCGTGTAGGCGCCAGCCGTCGCGTCGATGACCGCGACCGCGCGATGGAGCAGGAGATATTTCCCGGCGCCTGGCGCGGCCACCACGGTCACGTAGGTGGTCTGCGCGGCCTTGATCTGCGCATTGGTCAGCGTGACGGTCGCTCTGAGGAGCACCGTGGCGTCAACGCCCGACAGCTTGAACGCGTCGAAGTTGCCGACGAGCGGCGCCTGCGCGGACGGCGCGATGACGTACAGCGCGGCGACCAGCGCGGCGCCGACCATCAGCCGCGAGAACACGGTGGCGCGGGCGAACAGGCGAGCGAATACATGCTTATCCATTGACAAAGACATCCCAGGCGATCTTGGCCGCCCATACCTCGTACGTGTCGGCGCTCTTCTGCACCTGCACGACGAACTTCTTTTTCCCGTTCGGCAGCGTCAACGCGATCGTTTGCCGCTGGTTGCTGCCGCTGAAATCCGCGCTCGTGGCCGAGCAGGCGACGGCCCCCGATTGCGTCGGCGCCGACGCATCGGTGAGGTTGTAGATGCGTGGCGTCACGGTGATGGCGGCATTCTCCACGCGCACGCACACGCGCACCTGGCACACGAGATTCGCCGAGCCGGAGATCTGATTGTTCGAATTATCGATCTCGAACTCCAAGCAATCCACCGCCGTCAGCCAGCCCGTGCCGGCGCCGACGGCGAAGCCAGCCACCTCGCTGCCGCCGCCATAGATGTTGCGGCCGAACAGCCCGAGCGGCAGCATGTCGAGCGCGTCCTTGAGCGGCTGCCAGTGCGTGGTCTCCGTTGGGTACTGCGGGTCCGTCAACGCCGGCCACGGAATATAGGTTCGACTCATGAGCTGAATACCGACGCAATGGCGGGGTTGTTCGAGAGCGTCGCCCCCGTCGAGTTATTGAAGATGAACCGCTGCGCGAGCCCGCCCGGCAACGAGGAGGCCAGCAACAGGTCGGCGACGTCCCACAACGTGTAGGTGACAATGCCCGTTTCAAAGGAGAAGCGCCGCCGCATGATCAAGAACGGCCGGTCCACGTACCCGCTGGGACCGGTGCCCTCAATCGTCGTCAACCGAATGCCGGTCCCGACGTCGTAGTCGAGCAGATCGACCGTGCCTCGGATCTGCACGATCGTCATCCCGAACTGCAGCCGTGTCAGACGGCGCTTCAAGACCCACTCGAATTGCGAATTGATGTTGAGGATCGGCGAGTCGATCGGATCGCCGGGTTTGTCGTGGTCCTTGTTCCGCGCCTTGCCTGGCTTGCTGCGGAACGTCATCGGCTTCGTGCGGAATTTGCCCGCGTCGCCGTCCCAATCACAGGAGCCGCTGACGACCGTCTCGCGTTCCTGCCCGAATTGCTGCGTGATCGGGCCGAACAGATCGATGGAATGCACGACGCGCGGCCACGTGCTCGGGTCGAGCGTTTCGTCGAGGCCCTCGACGGTGATCTGGCCTTGGCCGGTGAAGCCGAGCTTCGTCTCGGTCCCGTTGTTCCAGTCGAGCACGTGCGCCGACATCGGCTTCTGGGCGTCGACGTACCACCCGCAACGGAGGCCCCGCGGTGCGAGCGTCGGACCCAGCGCGGGGAGATGTTGAATGGTGAAGGTCTGACGCCGTCGGAAGGCGCTGCTCCGGACCTTGGGCGTGCCGTCTTCCCACGCGGGATAGAACCCGGGCACGTTGGTCGCCCACGGGCCCGATCGCCAGCCGCCGAGGATCGGATTTTCGATCCAGTGCTGCTCGCAATCGTGCGCGTCGATGAGGGGCAGGCCGGTGCCGTCGCCCACGTCCTCCACGCCGATCGCGTTGACGGCGAGATTCACCACGCCGTTCTTGTGGTCTTCTGACAGCGGGCCGCGGGCGAGAATCACCGTCATCCGCCAGACGGTTCCGTCGGTGGTGTCGGTGAAGTCCAGGTAGGTCGTCGGGAACGGCCATGCCGCGAACCCCGGCACGAGGATGTCGCCGCGCGCATCCGGGTCGAGCCGGATGCGATCGTGCGTCGCATTCGCGTTGCCGGAGCCGAGGTCGCTGCCGTACACGCTGATGATGCGGAAGCTCGCGTGACCGAAGGCCACGTAGATATCCCAATCCTCGTCGACGACGACCGTACCGCCCGTGCTCGCCGGCGGCCACGCGGCGCCGTCGCTGAGGCTGTTCCAGTCCAGTTCGTACTGCCAGTAATTCGTCGCCGGCGGGTCCGTCGGCAAGTGCGGCGGCGGTCCCGTCGGATTGGTGTTGGGCGGATTGACGATCTGGTAGCGGGCGTTCGCGTTCGTGTACGGGTTCGTCGCGGGGTTCCAGTTCGACTGGTCGTACATCCACACGATGAACGAGTCGTACACCGTGCCGCCGAACGTGTTCCAGATCACCTTCTCGTTGAACGTCGGCCCGACCGCTTCACCCGCACGACCGGGGAACCGCAGCGTGTTGTCCAGAAAAATCGGATCGCTGAACTTGTTACCGATGATGCCGGCGATCGCGAAGAACGGATAGGTCCCGAGGTTCCAGGTCGATCCGGTCGTCGTGAGCGACGCGGCGTCCTTTGGCTTCTGGATCGTCGGGTCGTACGTCGGCATCGACGCCGGCGGCACCTGCACGGTGCGGCTGATTTTTTTCTGGCCGACGTAAATCAGCGGACAGAGGCCCTTCGATAGTCGCTTGTTGGTCTTCGGATCGACCGCGCCCTCGTCGCTCTTCTCCCCATAGAGCCACGGCAGCGCCCGCTGCAGGGAATCCGCCGGCGCCGACGGAAACACGCCGGGCGGGATGAGTTCCGGAAACTGTCGGTTCGGCCCGAAGGGACCGTAGTCGGCGAACAGGCAATCGACGGCCGTGAGGATCGCGGACACCTGGGACTGCAGCTGCTCCTGCTGGACGGTGGCGCGCATCAGCACGCGCGGGGCGGCGCCGGCGGCACGTGCGGCCGGCGAGGCCATATACACGCGCAGTTCGTCGCCGTCGATGCTCGAGACGGCGAGCAGCTCTCGGACGAGCCGATCGACATGGTCGGCGTAATTGATGTCGACGTTGGCCGCTTCGAACGCCCCCTGTTCGTTCCCGAGGCCGTGCTCGACCTCGCCGATCGACACGAGGCCCTCGGGCTTCCGGCCGTTGTAGTAGCTCGGGTCATCCGCGAGTTCGCGCAGGGCGCGGCTGTACTTGGTCTGCGTGATGGGGCCGAGGCCCGTCGGCGGATAGACCGTGTGCACCAGTTCGATCCACAGGTCCAGTCGTCGCTTGCCGGTGAGCAGTTCGCCTTCGACCGGGTCCGCGTGCTGCGGCACCGTCCCGAACGGGCCGTTGTAGCTAGGTACCCAGCCGAGGCCGCCGGTGTTGCAGCCGCCCTGCCCTTTGGCGCCGCCGCTGACCTCCGATTGCGGCGTGCAGGGGACCGGCGGGCCGACGACGATCGGGACCGGGACGATGTTCGGCCCGACGCTGCCGGTCTCACGCAAGACACAGAACGAACTGTCGAATTGGAACGTGCCGTCTTGCGGCGCGAAGGTATGCAGCGTGGTCCCGGTGCCGACTTGGAGTTCGCTGATGCGGATGCCGTTCGTGGTCGGCGATCCGTCGTAGAAGCCGACCCAGAACGTGGTGTCGTCGAGCCCGTACGTCAACACGACCGGATTCGGATTGGTGCCGGTCAGCGTGTACGTGTGCAGCAGGGACCCGGCGGCGTCATAGTGCTTGATGTAGCCAGCCGACCCGCTCTTGGCCCACCCAATCAGCACCTCGCCGTTGCTCAGGCAGAGGATGCCGGTTTGGCCGGACACGCGGTACCCGGTTTCGCTGGCGAACAGCGCCCACGATCCACCGCCGCCGACGAGGCTGAACGAGTACACCCCGAGCACCGTCGCGCCGACGAACGAGTCATAGGCGCCCACGTAGGCTTTCGTGCCGGCGCCGTTCACGCCGAGTTGGGTCACGCCCCAACCCGCCCCAGGCGTCAGCGTCCAACTGTTCGTTTGCGCGCCACTCGCGTCGTAGCGCATGACGTAATTGGTCGAACTGTTCTTCAGACCGTAGAAGCCTCCCGCGTCATCGCGCGCGATGCTGCGACCGGGATGGCCGTTCGCGCCGTTTGCGCCCTGCACCCATGACGAGAAGTCCGTCGAGAAGATGCCGACGCTGGTCGTGCCGAAGTGCGGCGCGTTGCCGCCCATGACGCCGATTTTCCCGCTGCCCTTCAGCGCCACGACGCCGTCGCATCCGGAGCCGCATTCGACAGGCGCACTCGGTGGCTGTCCCAGGTCGACACCAGACGGCGACAGGAACTTCATCGGCGCGTTGCCGAACCCGCTGAACGCCAGCGAGCCGCGCGGGATCAGGCCCATCAGAGGACCTCGCCCTTGGACCGCTCGTCATGCACCATCACCACGGGCCGCGTAAGGGGTGCCGCGTGCGTGGCCTCGAAGGTCTTCTGCCAGCGGCCGAACGACGCATCGACGACGTTTGGATCGGGCCAGAACAACGACGGGAGCGCCCGCCCGTGGCTGCCGCGGAAGCAGTCACGCACGGTCGTGATGCCGGTGTCGGTCGGCGTCAGGTTGACCTCGATCTGCCGCAGCACCGCGCCGTAGTCGAGCGTGTAATCGGAGCCGTACTCGTTGGTCGTTTCGGACAGCAGATCCGTCTCGCGTTCCTTGTAGCCCCATTCGAAGTTATCGGTGGCCGTGACGCCGAGCAGCGACCGTTTCGGCCCGTAGATGGCGACGCAGCCGCCGAGAATCACGTTGACCGAGTTGCCGGTGATCACGAGGTTCCACACCGTCGATGTGCGCGTGCCGGCCAGCAGCGTCAGGTCGACGACGATCGTTGGTGGGAAGCCGTTCGCCAGCTTCGGCGGCACCGTGATCGCGTGCGAGAACCCGGCGCCGTTCGTGAGTTGGAACGTCGATCCCGGATCAAGGTTGTGCATCGGCAGCACGAAGACATCGCCGAGCCGGGACGGGATCGTGAACGTGATCGTCACCGTGCCGGTGCCGAACCGCACGCGCGCGGCGGGGTTCAGCAGCGCGAGCGTCGTCAGAGCGTAGCTCGTGAGCGGCGCGACCGTGGAGGTGATCGCGGCGCCGAGCAGGATGTTGTCGTCGTACCGAGCGAAGATCGCGGGTATCTTCGCCATTACTGGATCTGCTCCAATCCGCGCTTGAGTTTCGTGCCAGTCCCCCGCTTGTCGCGCGAGACCTTGTGCACGAGCGCGTCGACGATGATGTCGGCGCCACGCGACTTCAGATGTCGCTCCCACTCCTCGGGGTTGCTCGCCTGAATGACGACGCTCCAGTGATGCACGTCGCCGCCACCCCCGCCAGCGGGCGCGGCGTCCGTTCGCCCGGCACCGGAGAACCACGCGCGCTCCGGTCCGGCCTCGCCGGCGAGGAACAGCGTCGGTTGCGTTACGAGGTAATCGCCGCCGAAGGCCTGTGGGCTCGCCTTCGGGTTGATCGTGCCGGGCGGCGCATTCACTTCCAGGTTGCCGAGGTCGGTCCAGTGCGCCGTCACCTGGAAGTCGATATCGTGCGCGTGCACGGAGTCGAGCTTCTTCTGCAGATCCTTGAGATGCGGGTCCGCCTTGTTGACGCCGTCGAGGATCGAATCCGGCAGATCGACGCCCATCTTTTTCGCGAGCAGTGCTTCGACGGTCACGAGTTTGTTGATGCCGTCGAGCATCTGCGCGTTCACGGTCTTGTGCGTCTCACCGACGATGCCGTTCGCTTCAGCCTGGTCGAGCATCGCCTGCGTCGAGGCGTCGAGTTCGAAGTGGTACGACTGCTGTTCCTCCCACAGCTTTTGCAGGTCGTCCTGCAGGGCGAGTTCGACGGTCTTCCCGTCCTTCCCCATCGCGAGCAGCGCATCGCGTCCCTGGAGGACCTGCGTGGCAAACCCTTGGAACTCCTCCTGATTGAGCTGACCGGTGTTGCCCACGGCCACCATGCCGGTCGTGAGCGCATCGAGCGCCTGCAGCACGGGCCCGGCGACCTCGTCTTTCAACAGGTCGGACTGTTTGACCATCAGACCGAAGGCGGCGCCGCCATCGAACCCGGCCTTTTGCAGCTCGGTCTGCAGGTTGGCGATCGCGTCGCTCTGGTCGGCGACTGCGGCGGAGAATGACTTCCCCGCCCGCATCTCGGCATCGACGGCCCCGACGACCGCGGCGCCCATTGCAGACGCGACGGCTTGGGACTTGATGCCGGTCGCGTCAAGGATGGCCTGCTGCACCTTCAGGTCGGCGTTGATCTTGTCGATCTCCTCCGGCGACAGCCCGCCCTTGGCGAGCGCCGCGCGGTCGGCGTCGACGGCCGTCTGTGCCGTGTTGTTGATCCCGAAGGCGGTCCCGAAGCTCGAGCCGGCGATGCTGCCCTGCTGACCCACGTAGTCGCGGATGGCCTGGCTGTTCGTGCCGAACTCCGCGTCCAGTCGGATGGTTTCGCGCAGCTGGTCGTTCAGGACGCCGAGCCGCGACGTGCCCTTGGTGAGGAACGTCCCGAAATTCTCGTCGAGCACCTTACTCGCCTGGTCGGTCGTCATCACCCCGTTCTTCACTTCCATGAACGCGGTGTTCAGCTTCTTCGCGAGCCCCTCGAAATTCTGCTCGGTGAGACCGCCGACGTCCTTGATGACGGAGGCCAGGTTGTAAATCTCGGAGGCTTCGCGCACGACGCCCTGCATGCCGTGTCCCATGAAGACGGTAAACGGATCGTCTCCACGGTCCCGCATCGTCTTCTGCACGAGCGGCTTGAAGAGGTCTTCGTCCTCGGCGATGTGCCGCGCGGTCGACTCGCTGATTTCCTTGCCGAACTGGAAACCCAGGTCGTCGATCGCTTTCGACCATTCGGGCTTCCCGCGCACCAGACCGACGAAGAACCCGGCGGCCGCCCCGACGGCCATGCCGTACGGCCCGAAGGCGGCCCCGGCCTCCGCACCAGCCGCGGCGCCAGCGCCGGCGTTGCCCATCGCGGTGCGGTGTGCGTCGGTCGCGGCCATGATGTTCTGATAGCCGCTGTAGATGGCCGCGGCACTCGCGACGGCGCTCTCGAACCGCTCCATCTTGCTGGCGTTTGCCGCGAACAGGGCGGTCGCGACACCGATATTCGTCGCGCCGGGATGGTTCTTGATGAACGCGTCGCCGACTTTTTTGGCCTCGGACAGGAGGACGACGACCTGGGCGATCTCGCTGAAGATCGTCCCCATCGATCCGCCGGACACCTGCGCGACGTGGCGGAACATGTTGGCGAGCGCATTCAGGCTGTCCGTCCAGTGGTCGGTTTCCTTGGCCGCGTGGAACACGCCATCCGCGATCTGCTGCGTGTGCTCGTAGTCGTCCTGCATGGCCCCGCCGAAGTCGACCAGCGCACCGGTCGCCTGCGGGAGATCGCGTGAGGCGAGCAGACCGGTCGCGTCGTCGACGCCTGTGAGGATGCTGTGGAATTCACCGTACCGGGCCTTCAGCGGCGTGAGCTGCGCCGTCTGGTTGCCGAACGCTTTCGCGGTCGCCTTGGATACCGACTCGGTGAACGTCAGGTCGGCGTTGAACTTGTTCTGCGCCTCGCGCCACGCATCGAGCCAGGCCGGGATCGGCTGACCGGCCGCCACGATTTTGTTGAGCGCGTCGGCCATTTTGTTATCGACGTCGGTACTCTCGCCGCCGGCGTCGATGATGAGCTGCATCGCCTTCAGATGGACGCCGAGCTGGGTGTCGAATCCGCGGTACGACGCCATCGCATCACTGAGCGCCTTCTCGCCCTTCTTGTCCTCGTCGGTGAGATCCACCATCGACTGTTTCAACCCGTCGATCGCAGCCTTCGTCGGCTTCACGTCCACGGAATCGGTGAACCGAAGTTGCACGGGCAACTGGATGTCTTTGCCCACCTTCGATCCACCGAGCGCCTTCGCGATGTTGGACGCGAGCTTGTCCGGGAAAG
>JADMIO011367153.1_pt1 | contig 28537 bp, 19 predicted proteins | sample 8958161 | NCBI WGS metagenome assembly JADMIO01 (sample SAMN16585339, study PRJNA669376) | soil metagenome | isolation source: Crop rotation soil | place: USA: Cullars Rotation, Alabama | collected 2011 | reverse complement strand
GACAACTTGTCCACGTGGAATTCTAAGCTTAGGATCCCAATGTGCTGGAAAGAGGGCGGCTTCCTCGCGTTGCTCTCGGCTTTGCAAGCGACCGATTTCCATTGCGAGAACCTGATCGCGGCCGGGGAGCATCCCGTCCTGGTCGATCTGGAAACCCTCTTCCATCCCGACACCCGAGGAATGGCGCGCGAACCATCCGATGACCCCGCCCGCATGGCGCTGCGGGCTTCCGTGTTGCGCGTCGGATTGCTGCCCGAACGGGTTTGGTCCGACGACCGTTCGCGTGGGATCGACATGACCGGCCTGGGTGCTGAGCCGACCCAGGTCACCCCGTTTGGCGTTCCCGGCTGGGAAGGAGCGGGGACAGATGAGATGCGCTACGCCCGCCAGCCGGGAACCCTCTCCTTCGCCAAGAATCGACCGTCGCTCAATGGCACGAGTGTCCAGGTCTCGGACTACACGGACGCCCTGGTCGCCGGGTTCTCCGGCGTTTACCGGTTGCTCCTGGAGCACCGGGAGGAACTGCTGGCCGACCGCGGGCCGGTGGCCCGTTTTGCCAACGATGAAGTGCGCGTCATCCTGCGCCCCACGCAGACGTACGGGGTCCTGCGGCGCGAGAGTTTTCACCCGGACGTGCTCCGCGATGCGCTGGACCAGGAACGGGTCTTTGACCGCCTCTGGGTCGATGTCGAACCATCCCCCTACCTGACACCAGTGATCCCGGCCGAGCGGGACGACCTCCGGCAGGGCGACATACCCATCTTTACCACGCGGCCTGAATCCCGTGACCTTTGGAGCAGCGCGCGGCAGCGATTTCCCGCGTTCCTCCAGGAATCAGGCATGACCCTGGTGCGCCGCCGTCTCCAGCAATTGAGCGAAGCGGACCTCACCCAGCAACTCTGGATCATCCGGGCTTCCCTGGCGTCGTCGGCGACCGGAGTGGACCGACCCCACGCGCCGGTCGCCCTGCCGAGCACCGCGCAGACCGGGCCCGACCGCCAGCGGTTACTCGGAGCCGCCCGCCGGGTTGGTGATCGCCTGGAGACGTTGGCGCTGAAGGGCGATCACGACATCTCCTGGATCGGCTTGACGGCCAGCAACGAACGCTACTGGAGAATCGTTCCGCTGACCCCGGAGCTCTATGACGGTCTGCTCGGGATCGTCCTGTTCCTGGCCTACCTGGGCGATACCACGCGGGAGGAGCGCTACACGGCACTCGCCCGGTCCGCGTTGAGGACCGTGCGCCGCCAGATCGAGCGCCATCCTTCCGTTCTCACGTCGATCGGTGCCTTTGGCGGCTGGGGTGGTTTGATTTATACATTAACGCACCTGGCGGTGCTGTGGCGGGAACCGGCCCTGTTGACCGAGGCGGAAGCAACCGTTCACCGCCTCTCGCCTCTGATCGAGCAGGATGCGCAGCTGGACGTGATCGGAGGCGCCGCCGGTTGCCTGGGCAATTTACTTGGCCTCTATCCCTGCGCCCCCTCCCAGCGCACGTTGGACGCGGCGATCCAGTGTGGCCGGCATCTTCTCGCTCAAGCGAAGTCCATGGAGCACGGAGTGGGTTGGGTCACGATCGGCCCGGCGGAGGGGCCCCTGACCGGTTTCTCTCATGGAGCAGCCGGCATTGCCTGGGCGCTTCTCAACCTGTTCGCCCTGACTCGTGAGGAAAGCTATCAGCAGACGGCTCTCGCTGCCCTCGCCTACGAACGCCGTCTCTTCTCCGCCGAGGCACGGAATTGGTTCGACCTGCGCCGGCCGGAGCCAGAAATCTCTGGGGAAAATGCCGGCCGAGGGAGGTTTATGACGGCATGGTGTCACGGTGCTCCGGGGATCGGTCTGGCTCGGCTCGCTTCGCTACCGCACCTGGACGATGCCGTGATTCGTGCAGAGATTGACCAGGCATTCCAGACGACCGTGGCCCAGGGATTCGGTGGAAACCACTCGCTCTGTCACGGTGACCTGGGGAACCTGGATTTCCTGCTGCAGGCCAGCCAGACCCTCGATGATCCCCGGTACCGTGCTCACTTCAACCAGCAGGCCGCCGGCACCCTGGACCGAATCGATCGGCAGGGGTGGCGGTGCGGCATCCCCATGGGGATTGAGTCGCCCGGATTGATGACGGGTCTGGCCGGGATTGGTTACGGGTTGCTGCGCCTGGCGGAGCCGGATCGCATTCCCTCGGTGCTGACCCTGGCCCCCCCGCCGGCGCCCGGCAGAAGTTTCCCGGGCGAGCCCGCCTCGCCCAGCCGCGGAGGGGCCAACCGATGAGCACCAGAAAAACGCCCGACTCCGATGCCGCCATCCTGAACACCCTGGGCAGGAACGCCGAGGAGCAAGGCGACTATGCCGCGGCGGAAAAGTGTTACCAGCGATCGCTTCGGATCCTGCAGAAGATGCGTGCGCCCGCCGCGGCGCCGGAGCACCTGGTGCGCGCGCTGAACCGCCTGGCGGGCATCCATCGCATTCAGGGACGATACCGCCGGGCGGAGTCGCTCTATCGCAAGGCGCTGACGCTGGCCGATCGGGTGCTGGGGCGCAACGATCCGGAGGTCGCGACGCTCCTCAACAACCTGGCCGTGGTGTACAAGTACACGGGTCAATTCGCCGAGGCGGGGCGGCTGTACCGGCGAGCACTGGCGATCCTCGAAACCGTCCTCGGCCCGGAGCACCCCGAGGTAGCGACCCTTTACCATAACCTCGGTGGGTTGGAGCACGCCCGAGGCCGCCATGCGCGCGGCGAGCCCTTCGCCCGGCGTTCCGTGGCGATCCGCGAACAAGCGCTGGGACCTGATCACCCCGCCGTGGCCGCGGACGTGGCGGCCCTGGCGGCTCTCCTCGACGGGCAGGGCAAGCGCGTCGAGGCGAAGGCGCTGTATCGCCGAGCCCTTACTGTCTTTGAACACGCGTTCGGGCCGGAACACTACGAGGTCGCCGTCAATCTAAACAACCTTGCGGCCCTTGCCCACGCTCAGGGCGAAAAGGCAGAAGCCGAGCGACTGTACCGCCGTGCCCTGGCGATCAAGGAGACGGTGCTGGGGGCAGACCATCCGGACATGGCTTTGACCTGCAACAACCTGGCCGTGCTCGCCAAAGACCAGGGAAGGCACGCCGAGGCGGAGCAGTTCTACCAGCGAGCCCTTGCCATATTCCTCCGGACATTCGGTCCCCGCCACCCGAAGGTGGCCACCTGTCTGACCAACTATGCCTGCCTCCTCCGCGAGATGAACCGCCCTGCCGAAGCGCGGCAATTGGAGGCCCGTGCCCGGCGGAGTTCCATTCACCGAGCGCGCCGCTCCCACCCGTGACCAGGGACCCCGCACGGAACGCTCCGACGGGCGCCCGCCCGCAGCGGTCACTAGCGCGAGGTCAAGCGAGCTTTTATCCGAGCCGGAAGCGTCAGCGACGGATGGCCCCGTCGCTGACGCTTCCGGCTCGGAGCGATCGTTCAGGGATCACGCACTAGCGCGTCCAGACGGCGCCTCACCCGCATCTGCCCGGCGGTGGAGAGTTCCGCCGGCCGCCGCTGCAACGTCACTTCGCCAGCACGCCCAGTTGCAGGTCGATCAGCTCGACGCCATGCCGCTCATCGGCCGTCGAAACGTGGACGGTGACTTCATTGGCGCCGGCGCGAAGGACCGCCCGGTCGTCGATTCCGACCTGCAAATAGGCCTGGGGCAGCGCGGGGAAGGCCACGGTTTTGCCGGCTTGACCGTGTACCGGGACGAGGCGCTCGGCCGCGCCGGAGTACACTTCTTTGCCGTTGATGGTGATGCCCACCTGGTCGGTCTTCTTCAGCCCGTTGAATCCCAGGCGCAGACCGACATGGCGCGGCCCCGCCGTTGACAGGTCCTCGCCCAGGTACAGGGAGAACTTCTCCGCCCGCGCCTGCATCGCGCGGGGCAGTTGCCGTTCGGATTTCTGGCCCCACAAGGCGACCGCGGCGGAAGTGATCGCGAAGACCCGGTCCCGCTTGCCGGCCTGCTCGGGATCGCCGAGCGTGGCCTCGACAGCTCGGGCGAATTCGCCGAGGGGGATCGACAGGTTGTACATCTCGTAGCCGGCCACACCCATCTTGCGGTAATTGACCACGGCGGCTCGCACCAGCTCCACGGACGGGCCGACGACCTGGGCCGTGCGATACGTCGCCTCGGTCGGCTGAGCGACGAAGGGGTACGAGTTGGTAAACTGGCAGCGCGGCAGGACGCCGACGTAGACCTGGGCGCCGGTGCGTCGAGCCAGCTCCACGAACGGCTCGGCCGGCAGCTCCTGGGCCAGCGAATAGACCTGGGACAGCACGACGACATCCACCAGCCGGCGACGGACCCAGTCGTCGGCAGCGAGGCCCGCCCAGTGACAGGCGTCGAGCGTCGGCGGCAGGCGGACGACCAGTGAAACCTCGCGGCCGCCGGCCTTTGCCAGCTCATCGAGCCGGCGGCGCACCTCCTCCACCATCGCGGTGATCAGCCGCGGTCGGTCGCGACCGGCGCCGTGTGGGTAGAAGATGCAGTGGCGCATGAAGTCGAGTTCGATCCCGTCCAGGAGGTCGCCGTAGCGCTCGATCAGCTCGCGAATCACGCCGAGCCGGTAGGCACGCACCTCGTCGTGGGAATAGTCGAGCAGGTTGGAGATGCCCGAATCGGGCGGCTGCTGCTTGCCCAGGGCGACGGCGAGCGTGAAGCGGTTGCGGTTCTTCATCCAGAATTCGCCGGTGAGGGGCCCGGTCAACGCATCCCTGGCGAAATGGACGTCGTTCATCCGGTAGCTCGGTACGAAGTTCAGGCCGAGCTCCTTGGCCCGCTGGCCGACGACACGGATCGTGTCCACCTTGGCGTCGAGCAGTTTCCTGGCGCGGACGAGGTTACCGACCCGCCGTTGGGACGCGCGCCAGCCGACGGGACTGGCCACTTTCGTGGGATAGTAAAGCACGTCGGAGCCGCAGCCGACGCACCAGACCAGCGTCCGCACCCGGGTGCCCTTCAAGGAATCGACGGCCTGGTGCAGCAGGCGGGTCGCTTTGGCGGGGTCGTCGCTGGGGGCAGAGCGGTCGCCGTCGTCGTTCAGCATCAGGCCCAGCTTCGGCGCCGGTCGGGTCGGCGTGGACGGTTGAGCCGCTGCGGCACCCACGAGTGATAGCAGGGTACCCAGGACGAGGATCGCTCGGTGAATTCGCATCAGTCGCTCCCGCACTGCTCCCATCCGGTTGGAAGCAATCCTACTACGAGGTCTTGGATCTCGACGAGGAGAAAAATCTGGCCCGTCGATCCGGCGATACGGCTGCCAGTTCTGCTTTCAAAGGGGGCAGCCCCCACGAGGAGAATCCCCCAGCATCGGGTGAGCTCGACCGCCCGGCCCTTGACGTGGGCACCCACGACCCGCTCCCGGGATCCCATCGGGAAGCTCGAATGTCGGTGTTCGGAGCCGCAGGCGCGACCGGCAGGTGGTCGAGCGAGCCCTTGAGTTGGGCACGTCAGTCGGCCCGACCGGCGAGGGCACGGTCGAGGTTGAAGGCGGCGCTGATCAGCGCCAGGTGCGTGAACGCCTGCGGGAAGTTGCCCAGGGCCTCGCCGCTCGCCCCGGTCTGCTCGGCGTACAGCCCGAGGTGGTTGCCGTAGCCCAGCATCTGCTCGAACAGCAACCGCGCCTCGGCCAGGCGGGCCGGGTCGGTTCGCCCGGCCCGGGTCAGGGCCTCCACCAGCCAGAAGCTGCACATGTTAAACGTCCCCTCCACGCCCGGCAGCCCGTCCGGGGCGGCCTTCGGGTCGTAGCGGTAGACCAGCCCGTCGGCGGCCAGCCCGCCGCGGGTGGCCGGCGACCGGATCGCGTCCACCGTGGCCAGCATGCGTGGGTCGTTGGGGGCCATGAAGAAGGTCAGCGGCATCAGCAGGGCGGAGGCGTCCAGGGCGTCGGAGCCGTACGACTGGACGAACGACCCCCGCGACTCGTTCCACCCCTTCGCCATCACCTCCTCGTAGATCGCGTCGCGGGCCTTCAGCCAGGCGGCTCGGTCCGCCGGGAAAGAGCGCTTGTCCGCCAGCCGCAGCCCGCGGTCCAGCGCCACCCAGCACATGAACTTCGAGTAGACGAAGTTCCGCCGCCCGCCGCGCACCTCCCAGACGCCCTCGTCCTCCCGGCCCCAGTTGCCGGCCACCCAGTCCACCAGGTCGCGGAGGCGCCGCCAGCCGTCGTAGCCGACCGGGGCGACATACTTGTTGAACAGGTAGACCGCGTCCATCAATTCGCCGTAGATGTCCAGCTGCAGCTGCCCGTGGGCGGCGTTGCCGACCCGGACCGGCCTCGACCCCGCGTAGCCGTCGAGGTGCGTCAGCTCCTCTTCGGCCAGGTCGGACCGGCCGTCCACGGCGTACATGAGCTGCAGCGGACCGTCGCAGTGTGAGTCGCCCTCCTTCGAGCGCGCGGCCAGCCAGTCCCGGAACCGCGCCGCCTCCTCGGTGAAGCCGACGCGCAGGAAGGCGTACACCGTGAACGCGGCGTCGCGGATCCAGGTGTAGCGGTAGTCCCAGTTGCGCACCCCGCCGACCCCCTCCGGCAGGCTGGTGGTCGGCGCGGCGACGATCGCCCCGGTCGGCTGGTAGGTGAGCAGCTTCAGCGCCAGGGCCGAGCGCAGGACCACCTCGCGCCACCGGCCCCGGTAGGTGCAGCGGGCCGCCCACCGCTGCCAGTAATCGACTGTCTCGCGGAACCAGTCGCCGGCCTCGTCGGTGCCGGGGCACCGGCCGGGGTGGGCGTCCGGCGCGATGGTTCGCAGGACGAATGTGGCGCTCTGGCCCTCGCCGAGGGAGAACGCGGCCACCGCCCCGTCGTCGTCGCGCCGGAGGGGGATCGAGGCGGCCAGGCCCAGGGAGAGGCCCGGACCGTCGAAGCGGGCGCCGTGCGCGCTCACCTCGGTGGCGTGTCTTGCCCGGGCGTAGTCGAACGCCGGGCGGCACTCCATCTCCAGCGGCAGCCGGCCGCGGACCACGCGCACCCGGCGGACGAGCTGGGCATCCGGGGCGGCTCGAGGACCAACCGGCATGTAGTCCTCGATCTCGGCGATGCCGTCGGGGTGAAGGAAGCGGGTGACCAGGACGTTGGTCTCCGGCCAGTAGTATTGCTTGTGCCGCAGCTCGCCGGTCGCGGCCGGGGCGATCCGGAATCGCCCTCCCTTTTCGGCGTCGAGGATCGCCCCGAACACACTGGGCGAGTCGAAGCGCGGCAGGCAGAGCCAATCGACCGACCCGTCCAGGCTGACCAGGGCGGCGCTGTGCATGTTCCCGACGATGCCGTGGTTCTCAATCGGTTGGTAGCGCATCGGCTTGGGCTCCAGTTAGCCCGCGAGGGGGGAAACCACACCCGCCCGGCCGGGCGCGTCCATCGCCCCCGCCTCCTGTTATCTCACTGGTAGAATGAGAAGGCAAGAACAGTGCCGCCCCTGAAACGAACCCCGCGAGGAGCCGCAGGGCGAAGACTGCCTCCACGGTGGCCCGTCCACCAGCCGGTGGAAGACCGGCACGACGACCCTGGTGGCGGTGCTGCTGGCCCGGCTGAGGCGAGCCGAGCCGGACCGGTGCCGCTCGGCTCGCGGCACCTACCTCCAACCGAGACAGCACCGAAAAAGCGTTGCAATCGTTCCTCCGAGGCTTTCACGACAAGAGTCACCCCAAGCTCCGTTTCCACTCGATCTCGGCCAGCTTCACCCAGGTGATGGAGAACGCTCCCGGCGACCCGCCGATCATTCTCGCCTACCGCCTGAACGGAGAACCGCTCCCCCTGCTCCGCGGCGGCCCCGTGCGCGTGATCGTGCCCTCGGCGTACGGCTTCAAGAATGTCAGGTGGCTGCAGCGCCTCACGTTGACGGCCGAAACCAAGCCGGTGAATACCTACGGAGGCGACCCCGATTCCTACCTGAAGACGATGGCGTGGTCCGAGGGGCCAACCACGTTCAAGGCCGGCGCCCCGATCACGTTCAGTGGCGCCGCGGTGTGCGGCCTGGCGGGTTTGAAGCGCGTGGAATACTGGCTGCGGCCCCATACCGGCGCGGACGTCAAGCTGAGCGACGACGACCCGGCCTGGAAGACGGCGATGTGGCAGCCGTGTGTCATCGAGCCGCCGCCCAGCGATTGGCAAGCCCACCTGCCGGCCGGCATCTCCCCGAAAGAACTCTGGGGCTTCGATCCGGAGACGGGGAAACCGAAGGAGTGGCCGCTGCGCTTCAGCCTCGCCATGTGGACGGCGGCGCAGCCGGCCTTGAAGGCCGGGGCCTACGAATTGCGCGTCCGGTCGGTGGACCAGAGCGCCTTCGCCCAGCCGGAACCCCGACCGCAGCAGAGTTCGGGCAAGAACGCTATCCAGTGCAAGATCATCAAAGTGAGCTAGCACTCGCGGTTACTGTCAGGGGGAAGAAAGGCTGCTATGAGGAGGCCGAAGCGAGCTTCAGCCTCCTCATAGCAGCCTTTCTTTCTCTACCGGGCGCAGGGGCGACCGGCGCCGCGCGGAAGTGGGCTGCCGCGGCGTGTTCAGGGGTGGTCCAAATAAGTTCTGAAGGGATTGGTCGCATTTAAGTTCGGTAAAGCTTCACCATTTTCCCCATTTCCACACAGGGCGGCCGACGGTAGGCAACGGTTGAACCGTAGTAGGAGCAGACCGGCCGCGGCGCGTTGAGCGCGAAACATCACAAGTTCTTGGAGGGACGGAGGATGGCGTCTTCCGCTCTCCTTCTCCCGCCGTTGAAACCGAAGCCTAGATCGGTTAACGTAATAAGCGTGCCTCGCGGACAAGAGCAGCGGATACCCCGAGATTCGCAGGGTTACGCATGATGCCATTGAACGGGAGAGGTCTAAACTCAATCCAAAAGACGGCAGAGCTGTTTGCCGGCATCGGAGGCTTCCGCATTGCCACGGACGCGGGGGGCATTTGCACCGTCTGGGCGAACGACGTCTGCCCGAAGGCGTGCCTGGTATACCGTTCCCGGTTCGGTGACATCCGCGAAGGCGACATCAGCATGCTGGTCGGAGAGATTCCACCCCACGACCTGCTGACGGCCGGCTTCCCCTGTCAGCCTTTCAGCAGTGCCGGGAAGAAGCAGGGTGTGCGTGACCCGCGGGGAACCCTATTCCAGGCGGTCGTCGATGTCCTCCAGCGGCATCTGCCCCGGTTCTTCATCTTGGAAAACGTAAAGCGGCTCCTGACGATGGAGGCGGGCTTCCACTTTGCAACGATCCTGGCATTGCTGGCCGAACTCGACTACCACGTTGAATGGCGACTCCTGAACGCGATGGATATGGGGCTCGCGCAGAATCGGCAGCGCGTGTTCATCATCGGGGTACGTGGGGACTGGTCACGTCGGGTTCGGCTGGCCGCTGCCGAGGATTTCGCCGGCCTTTCAGGATCAACCATCCATCGAGTCTGGGATGAGGATGACTGGACGAGCATCGGCGGGCACGGTGGTCGATTCCCAGGGTGGGGGATGGCTCATTCCGGCCGGTTCGTCGCAGCGGACCTGCCGACTTTCTCCCAGGCACAGAGGCCCGTGCTTCTGCGCGACGTGTTGGAACGGGATGTCTCTCCGGAATTCGATTTCACGGAGGCGACGCTGAAGTGGCTGCCAGCCAACACGCCGGTGAATCGTCTCGTGCAAGGCGTGGAGATCCTGAGCAACCAGGGCGGCGGCGCGAGGATGGGTTACACCATCTTCGGCATCAACGGCGTGGCCCCCACCCTGACCTCGACGACGAGCCGACACTACGAACGCTACAAGGTCGGCGACCGCTACCGGCGGCTCACGAACGTCGAATACGCCCGCCTTCAAGGATTCCCAGACAACCATTGCAGCGCCGTGTCGGTGTACGACCAGTACGCCCTCCTTGGGAATGCTGTACCTCCGGCGATGGCCCGATGGGTCATCGGAAGGATTGCCAGCAAGGGGATCGGCGAAGCGGGCGTGCCGGTCCCACCGCGCCAACCGGACCTTTTCTCCTATGACTACACCGAAGAAGCCGCCAACGCAGGAATCGCTCCGGGCGATGCTCCGAAAGAAGCTGTCTGAGGTCGTGACCGGGGTGAATGCGGTCCTCAGCGGGAAGGAGGTGGACAAGATTGAAACGGTCCTCAGGCGCGTGGGCCGTGGTGGCGAGTTACCGCATTGGTACACGGGGCTCAAGAAAGACGGCGCGCTTCCGAACATGGACGGGAAGACGGTGGGGAGCGTCGTCGAGATGCTCCTGGTCGGGGTGCTGGAGACGTACACGTTCAAGGGGACTGGAGCCCCCGCCTTGAAGATCAGCCCGGCGAAGGGCGTGGACCTGCCCGACCTTCACCTCGGCATCAAGTCCCCATCGAAGAATTACTGCACCAGCGAGCCGTTCTTCTCCGCGTACGAACGGCTGCTCGGGAGCGACCACGATGTCCTCGTGCTCATCACCGACTACCAGGAGAAGAAGAAACAGCGGGGTAGACCCCTCAAGCTCCAGATCATTTCAAACGAGTATCTGACCAAGACCGAGGTTGCCGACAAGAACCTGTGTCGGATCGCTCTCATGCACCGCGAGTGGCTCGTGAGGCAGGAGGAGGCCAGGGCGCAGCGTATCTTCCGGTTCTTGGCCTACGTCAACCAGGCGGATTGGCGCGCGAAGCGGCTGGTGCGTCTCGTCGAGAAAAGCCAGAACGACGCGGACATTACGGCCGTCATCAAAAAGGCCGAGAGTGAGTTCAAGAAGGCAAACGACCAGCGGAAGAAAAAGGACAAAGTTCTAATTCCGGACGAGGAGCTTACCGCGCTAAAGAACATCCTGTCGGTGACACCTTTCTGGATCGGGATCGTCGATGCCTGCGACAACTGGGTTATCGCAACGTTCAAGGAAAGTGCGCGGACCCCGAACGATGACGAGTGGAAGCGCATCAAGCTCAGCCCGCTGAATGGACGAATTGGCATGAGCCCCGCGCTGCAATGGCGCTACAACTTCGGCCCGCTGTTCGGCGTGAAAGGCAAGAACGGCGTCGATGATGGGGCGAACGGTGATGAGGAGTCCCCGGAGGATATCGACGCCGAGATGTGACAAATGACGGGAAGCGGACAAGGGGACGCACGATTGACATACCTATATCAATCGTGCGTCCCCTTGTCCGCCCCTTGTCCTGGCCTTCCCCATGTTCTGGCTTGGTACCCTTTCCCTGGCGCTGCCCTCCGGTCGCTGACGCTGCCGGCTCGCCCAGGATGTCGCTGGTTCCTGTACGAGGGCTGCAGCGATCGGCCGACGAGCCCCGTGGGGAACTCAGCGAGTTGGCCCCCCACCGGGGCGTCGCCGGCCGCTCGGGCCCCCTCCGATCAGCTCACGACGATCTGGATGTACACCACTTCGCGCAGGTCCCAGCCGGAGAGGTCATACGTGGCCATGTTGATGTCGGAACTCGGCCGCGTGGGCACGAACCGGCCGCCGGTCTCGAGCCAAACCGACCAAGGCGTGTCGGTGATCGAGTTCCCGTTCGCATCCAGCAGGTAGACGTCCACCTGGTGCGTGTAGAGGTAATAGTTCGAGTTGTTGGTCCCCGACAGGTAGATGTACAGCGAGTTCCCGGTGAGTTGGGCATACCCGTAGCTCGAGATCCCGTCCCCGGCGTCATGGTCCAGGTCGACCGACAGCGGCGGACCGGTGATCGACCACTTGTACCCGCCGGTCGAGGTGCCGGTGTAGTTGGTGACCGCGAACCCGTACTTGGTGCCGGCCGTCAGGTAGGCCGTGAACCGGCTGTCGGTACCCTTGTAGTCGTCGTTCCCGGCGATCCTTCTGCCGCTCCAATTGAACAGCCCGGCCACCGTATCGACCTGGCTGCCGTACTTGCCGGCGTTGAAGGTGTACGTCCCCGTCCGCGGGGCCACGAAGCTGTACATGTCCACCTCGTTGTTGCTGATGACCGCCGTCCCCGACCGTGCGTTCGAGTTGAAGCTCACGTTCGACGAAGACGGCCACGCGAACGTGCTGGGGACGGAACTCCAGGATGGGCAGTCGCGTTCTTCCAGGCACTCCAGTCGGAGCACGGCCCGCGGCGGGCGCCGCACTCGCGCCTTGGACCGCCCGGCGAACCACCCGGTAACTTTGCTGAGGAATATGGGACTCTCCCGTTTGCAAGGTTGATCAGCCCCTCGGGCTTTCACCCTAGGGAGCGAGAGTCGCCCGCCGAACCGGACAAATTTCGCAGCTATTTTTCTCGCCGGCGCCGTCCGGCCCCGCTGCGGCGAGGGTCGGCGAAGCACCCTCGCCCCGTCCGGCAGATCGTTCCCGGCCCCACGAAACGGGCAGCAAACTGGGTAGGAGAAGACGGCCGGAAAACGGGTGATCGTGAATTGGCCCGAACTATTTCTGGATGACCGCAGCAACCCTGAATGGCCCGGTTGCCCGGTTGCCGGCTCACAGGCCCGCGCGACGGGCAGCGGCCCCGAGCGCTTGACGAGTTTACCCCAGGTCGATCCCTTCGATGTGCTCCCTGACCAGCACGTGCCGCGAAGCGATGGGCCGGCGTCCGAGCGTTCGGAAGAATTGAACCACCGAGGCACAGAGGACACCGAGGAATGCAAGAAAGATAATCAGTAAAGAGGCAGATCCGGGCAGGTTCGTTGTTTCCCTCTTCCTCTGTTCTCTGTGTCCTTTGTGCCTCGGTGGTTCAATTCTTTCCGACTCCTCTTACTTAATCGGGGACCTCGACCTCGACGAGTTTCGCCAGTAAGGCCAGCGATTCTTGCCAACCGAGGCAGCAAGCCTCCGGGGGAATGACCTCCGGGATCCCTTCTTGCACGACGTTCAGCTCGGTCCCGCAGGACACCGGTTTCAGGGTGATGGTCGTCTGCATCGCGCCGGGCAGGTTCGGATCGTCGAAGGTGTCCGTGTGGCGAATGCGTTCGTGGGGTACCAGTTCGAGGTATTCGCCGCCGAAGGAGTGGCTGCGGCCGGTGCTGAAGTTCGTGAACGACATCCGGTATCGGCCGCCGACCCTGGCGTCCAGGTGGTGAACCCTGCCCGTGAATCCGTTCGGCGGCAGCCATTTGGCCATCGCGTCCGCGTCCAGGAACGCCCGGTACACCTTCTCGGGGGAGGCGCGCAGCACGCGGTGAAAGCGGACGGTATTCGGCATCGTTTGCTCCTTTCGATGGGAACGGTCGCGACCGCAGCGGTCTCGCCGAACGCCCGGCTAAACTTCTGGGGCCGACTGCACGGACGTTGAACTGCGGAAAACCAGGATAGCGGCTCCGGTCCGCTTCGGTCGTGGGTTAGCACGCGTCCAAAAATAACTTCGGCGAGCGGGGTGACCGTCCACACCCGCCCAATGAAACCACAGCGGTGCTACACAGGTGTAGGAAGCTTCTTCGATTCACGTTGTGAGGTTACGCGGCGTCGATCAGGCGTCTGGAGTGACGAGGCGAGGCATCACGGGCTTCGCACGCACCCTTCACCTTACCCACTGGCTGCCGCCTGTCAAGCAGCTCCCTCGCGACCTCGCGCCATTCGGCGAGGCGAGGGGCGGGCCCTGCCATCGTCCGACCGAGCATTCGCAATCAAGGCCCGGCGATTCGAGTTGCGGCCCCCGTCTTTTCCCCACGGTCTTCTCCCCTTTTCTCGAAGAATCCGTTCCCACGACCACCGGGCGGTAGCGCGGTCGATGGCGTTGCACTTCGTACTCGTCGATCGCCCGGCGGAACGCCCGCCGGGCGGCCGGGCGGGTGTCGTCGCCGAGGAACGCGCCGCTGCCGCGCGTTTCCGTGAGGCGAATCCCGTAGGCGGCGGCGAGGCGGTCCAGCGGGTCGCGTGACTGGCGGCCCGAGTCGAAAACCACCACGCGATGCCCCCGACCCAGCGGGACCAGCGTGCGAAACTTGATGCCGTGCTCGTCCAGCTTCTTGCGCAGCCGCCGCGCGTCGGCCTGGGGCACGTCCAGATGGTAGACGCGGTCGGCGCCGCCGGCGCCGGCGGTGAAGAGCAGCACACTCTTCTGATTCGCGAGCAGACCGGCCCACGCCGCCGCGTAGCGCAGCGCGGCGACATCGGGCGTCGGCGACACCTCGACCAGGATGCTGTTTTCGACGCCGTCCGACCAGTCGCCCAGCGCGTTCAGCGTTCGATGCCGGCGCAGGCCGATGCGGGTGAGAATATCGCCGGCCAGGTGGCGGAAGCGGTTCTGGGTATCGGAGTCCAGCCGGCCGCTGGCTTCTTCCAGGGCCAGGGCTTCGTCGGTGTTGGGGCTCACGAACAGGTAGGCGCCGGGGGTTTGATGTTCCGCCGGGGCCAGGGTTGCCGTCGCGATCGAAAGGCCGCCCGCCGGCGACGGTTCGACGGCGGGCGGCGTGGGCGTCGGGGAAAGCGAAAGCGCCAGGACGACGAACGCGAACCAGAGCCGTTTGAACAAGCGCGACATTGGGGGGAACCCCGTTCGGTGGGATTGCGGATCGCCGGTACCGAATCGGGGCGTCCCTATTGCACCGGATGCGCCGGAGTACGGACGTCGTTCGGCCGCAACGTGGCAAGTGATTTCGGATTAGGAAGTTACGTCAGACGACTTCGCGCGAGCCGCGCCTGGGCAGCCCAGTCAAGTGTCGTCACGGCGATTAGAGTTGTTGTCGATGCGATTCGAGTTGTCGGCACTGCGCATCGGAAAGAAACTAGCGCTCTGCGCCAACGGGATGAGTGGGAATCTCCGGACCGTGTACGCCACCGCCCTGGAACGGTGTTCGCGAAGGGTCGAAGCGTGTCGGAACCCGCTTACGAATTCGTGCCGGATCCCCTGCGGGCATTCACTGCGCGGCCGCCTCCCGCGCCACCCGGCGCAGCACCAGGCCGAGGGTCGTCAAGTTCACCGTCATGAGCGACCCGGCGACGAGGGGCATGTAGAAGGGGACCAGAGGGGCGAGGACCGCCAGCAGGAAGCACACGCCGCCGGTGACGTAAAAGAAGCCCGCGTGGGCGGCGAGCGAAAAGAAGGTGCAGCCCACTTCGATGAGCCAGAGCGCGTAGACCACGAACCACACCTCCGGCGTGGTCGGGTGCACCATGCGCCCGATCGTGAGGGGGACCAGGACCAGGCCGATCGCGTTGCCGAGCCAGATCGACAGGAGCTGGCGGCGCTGGGCGGGGACGACCACGCGCAGGGTCGCGCGCTTCCCGAAGAAGATCGAATAGAGCATCCCGAACACCGTGAGCATGGACACGCCCAGCGCCACCAGCGCGTACTCCGGGCGGTTGCGGAAGAACACGAACACGGCGACGTGGACCAGGAGCGGTACCGGCGCCAGGCAGAGGGTCAGGGTGGCCCAGGCGCCGAAGTTCGCGTCCAGCTGGCTGTGGCGCAGCAGGCGCGCGACCTGGTCCCGCAGCGTCATCCGGCGGGCGGCGATGGCCTCGCCGCGGAGGAACCGGTCGAGGTCGTCCGCCAGGGCCGCCGCCGACGGGTAGCGCTGGGCCGGGTTCTTCTCCAGGCACTTCAGACAGATGGTCGCCAGGTCCACGGACACCCGGGGCTGCAGGGCCTGCGGCGGGGCCGGGTCGTGGGTACGGACCTGGTCGAGCGTCTCCAGGAGCGAGGCACCGCGGAAGGGGGGCCGGCCCGTCAGCAGCTCATACAGGATGGCGCCCAGGGCGTAGACATCGGTCGCCGGGCCGATGGCGCGCACCCGGCCGGCGGCCTGCTCGGGGGCCATGTAACTGGGCGAGCCGAGCACGGTACCGGTGTGGGTCTGGCCCTGCTCGACGTCGAGCAGCTTGGCCAGGCCGAAGTCGGCGATCTTGGCGGCGCCGGCCTCCGTCAGCAGCACGTTGGCGGGCTTCAGGTCGCGGTGGACGATGCCCTGCTCGTGGGCGTGCTGGACGGCGCGGGCGAGCTCGAGAAGCAGCTGGGCGGCCCGGCGCGGTGGCATCGGGGCGCCGTTGAGCTGCTGCGCCAGGCTGCCGCCGCCCACGAACTCCAGCGCCAGGTAGGGGCAGCCGGCCTGCTCGCCGACTTCGTAAATCTGCACGATGCCCGGGTGGTGCAACCGGGCGACCGCCTCGGCTTCCGTGCGAAAGCGGGCGCGCTCCTCGGCGCCGGCGTGGGCGCCCGAGACGACGAGCTTGAGAGCGACGGAGCGCTTGAGCGCCTGCTGCCGGGCCTTGAACACCAGGCCCATGCCGCCCCGCCCCAGCAACTCGCCCATCTCGTAGCCGTCGATCACCGGCAGCGACGACGGCCCGGGGGGCGGTTCGGGGAGCGTGACAGCGGGCAGGTCCAGCGCCGCGTGCAAGCGCTCGCGCCGGGCCAGGCGCTCGCGCAACAGCGCCTGGAGCCGGGGGTCGTTCGGGCAGAGGTCCTCCGCGGTGGCCGTCTTGCCCTGCCGGCGCAGCTCCTCCCACTGCACGAGCAGGTCCAGGAGGGTTTCCGATTCGGGAACGGGTTGCACCGGTCGCTCCGCTCCTGTCCAAGCCCGCCCGTTGCAACGGGTGGGCTTTCACGGCGTGCTACCTCCGAACGCCATCCGCGCTAGAGAGCGGCGTCCAACCCCTCGCCCAGCTTTTCCGTCGCCGCGATCCACAGGTAACTGACCTTTCGCGGGTGCAGCCCGAGCACCCGGGCGATCTCGGCCTGCGGCAGCTCGAGATAGTAGTGCATCTCGAACACGGCGCGTTCCTGGTCGCTCAGCGTGGCGACCTTCTCGTGGAATTCCGTCCACAGGGCGAGCCGGGCCGGGTCGTAGGTGGCGTTGCCGACAGACGGGGCGGGCCCCCCGCCGTCCGCCCCGCTCAGGCCGAGCACCTCGCGCTGGGCGCGGCGGCGCTCGCCCTGGGCCATGTCGAGCAGCACCTGGCGGAACTTGTGGGCGGCCAGGCGAAAGAAGTCCGCCACGGTCGGCGGCTCAGCCTTCTCCAGCGCCTGCAGCAGCCGCACCCAGGTCTCGTGGACGACGCTGTCCAGCTCGTGGCGGCGGGCCAACTCCGGGAACGACCCGTGCAGCATCCGCCCCGCCAGTCGGCGCAGCCGGCCGCACGCGCGCTCGAGCACCAGCCGCCGTGCCTCGCGATCCCCCTGGCGCAGCCGGTCGAGCAAGCCCTGCAGCTCAACACTCTGGTCCTCATCCATGCAGACATTCTAAAAAATGGTCCGCGCCGTGTCCGAACGGGCGAGTCGGCTTGCTTGGCTAGATGAGAACCAGTGGTGGTGACCCGGTATCCTGACCGGGCCCCAGGAGGAGAACGAGTCATGAATATCCGCAAGATCTTAATTGGCATAGGGTTGGCGGCATCCATTGCCGCCGCCCTGGGCTTCCGCTGGCTGCTGCGAGAGCGAGGCGCCGAGCTGCGCTTGCACGGCACGGTCGAGGTCCAGGAGGTCCGCCTCGGCTCGAAGGTCGGCGGCCGGGTCGCGGAGGTACTCATCCGCGAAGGCAGCTTGGTCCGGGCGGGACAGGTGCTCGTCCGCTTCGAGGCGCCCGAGCTGGAAGCGCAACTGATTCAGCAGCGGTCCCGCCTGGCCCAGAAGGAGGCGGAACTGGAGAAGGCCGTCAACGGCTCCCGGCCCGAGGAAGTCGCCCAGGCACGGGCCCAGCTGGCGCAGCAGCAGGCCACCCTGGTGCTGGCCCGGGGCAACCTCAAACGGGCGGAGCGGCTCTCGCCCAGCGGGGCCATGAGCCGGGAAGACCTCGACCAGCGCCGTCAAGCGGTCGAGGTCGGTGAGGCGAACGTCAAGTACGCCCAGCAGGTGTTGCGGCTGGCGGAACTTGGACCGCGACGCGAGGACGTCGCCCTCGCCCGCGCCAACCGCAACGAGGCCGAGGGCAAGCTCCGCGAGATCGAAGCCAACCTCGCGGAAGCAACCCTCCGCGGCCCCGAGCTGGCCGTGGTCGAGGTGCTGGGGGTCCGCAAGGGCGACGTGGTCACGCCCAACCAGACCATCGTCCGCGTGCTCCGCGCCGACGACCTGTGGGTGAAGGTCTACGTACCGGAGACCGACCTCGCCCGGGTTCGCCTGGGTCAGGACGTCGAGGTCCGCGTCGATGGCTACCCCGGCAAGCGCTTCGCGGGCACCGTGGAGCAGATCGCCTCGGAGAGCGAGTTCACGCCGCGCAACGTCCAGAGCGCGGACGAGCGGCGGCACCAGGTCTTCGGCATCAAGGTGCGGGTGGCGAATCCCGATGGCGTGTTCAAGTCGGGCATGGCGGCCGAGGTCGTCATGCCCCTGGGGGTCGAATCATGAACGCGGTGATGCACGATCGACAGCGGGCCCGGCCCGCCTTCCTGTCCGCGAACGGGAGCCCGGCCTCGCGGCCCGCCCCGGAAATGCCCCTGGACTTGCAGGACGTGACGATTCGCTTCGGCTCGTTCACGGCGGTGGAGCGCGTGAGCCTGACCGTCCGGCCCGGAGAGGTGTTCGGCCTGCTCGGTCCGAACGGGTCGGGGAAGACGACCCTGATCCGGGCCCTGTGCGGCCTGGTCCCCCTGGCCGGCGGCTCGGCCCGCGTCCTGGGGCACGACGTGGGCCGCGACGCGGAGCGGATCCGCTCGGCGATCGGCTACATGTCGCAGAAGTTCGCGCTGTACGCCGACCTGACGGTCACCGAGAACATCGATTTTTACGCGGGCATCTACGGCCTGTCCGCCGGCGAGACCCGCGAGCGGAAGCGACAACTCGTCGAGTTGATGGGCCTGGGCCCGTACCTGGATCGCCGGGCGGGCCGGCTCTCCGGCGGCTGGAAGCAACGGCTGGCGATGGTCTGCGCCCTGCTCCACCGCCCGCGGCTGGTCTTCCTCGACGAGCCGACCGCCGGCGTCGATCCGGTGGCGCGGCGCGAGCTCTGGGGCCTGCTCTTCCGCCTGGCCGCCGAGGGGATCACGCTGGTCGTCACCACGCACTACATGGACGAGGCCGAGCGCTGCGGGCGGGTGGGGTACCTGTACCTCTCGCGCCTGTTGACCGTCGGCACTCCCCAGGAGCTGAAGGCCCTGCCCGCCGTGACGCCGGCCGGCACGCGCCGGCTGGAGATCGTCGGCCCTAACCCGGCCGAATTGCTCACCTGGCTGCACGAGCAACCCGCGGTGCGCGAGGCGACCATCTTCGGCGAGGCCGTTCACGCACTGGTGAGGGAGGGCTTCGCCGTTCGGGAGCTGGAGCGCCAGGGCGCCCGGATCCGGACGACGAGTGCCAGCCTGGAAGATGTGTTCGTAACCCTGTCCCGCGCCCAGGTGGCCGGGGCCTAAATCCGTACCGCTTGAATGTGCAGCAACCGACCGCCCACGGAGACAAAGATTAAGATGAAGAGTGAGAGTAGGAAGAGGAGTATGAGCAGGAGGAAGAGTACGAAGGGCGGCAACCGCCAACGGAGTTCTACTCTTGCTCCTGCTCTTGCTCTTAATCCTCTTCCTAATCCTAATCTTCCTCTTCCTCTTTCTCTTCTTTGACCACTACCGATTCCCGCACGACAATAGAGGAGGTCATCATGGCAACCGGCGCATTCCGACGGGTGTATTCGGTGGCGCGCAAGGAGATGCTTCACATCCTCCGCGACCCCATGACGCTGTTCTTCACCCTGGTCATTCCGATCCTCGAGCTCTTCATGCTCGGCTACGCGATCGACACCAACGTCCGCCACGTGCGCACGGTGATCCTCGACCAGGCGGGGACCCAGGAGAGCCGGCAGCTGTTGCAGAAGTTCGAGAACTCCGAGGACTTCACGATCGTCGCCCGGGTGTTCTCCGAGGAGGAGCTGCACCGGGCCATCGTCGCCGGCAAGGCCCACGTCGGCGTGAAAATCCCCAGCGATTACTCGCAGCGCCTGCAGGCCGGTCAGACCGCGCAGGTCCTCATCCTGGTCGATGGCTCCGAGTCGAGCGTGGCGGCCGAGGCGGTCAACGTCGGCAACGCCATCGCGCTGCGGGAATCGCTGGAGCGGGCACTGGGGAACAAGCCGCTCCCGGTCGATTCTCGGCCGCGCGTGCTCTTCAACCCGGACACGCGCTCGGCCAACTTCTTCGTGCCGGGATTGATGGTCGTGCTGTGCCAGATGATGGCCACGATGCTGGCGGCCACGGCGATCGTCCGCGAGAAGGAATCCGGGACCCTGGAGCAGTTGTTCCTCACGCCGGTCCGCTCCGGGGAATTGGTGATCGGGAAGATGGCCCCGTACCTGGTGCTCACGACGCTGGAATTCTGCATGGTCGCCCTGCTGATGAATGTGGTCTTCCGCGTGCCGGTACACGGCTCGTTCGTGACGCTCCTGACGCTGACCCTGCCGTTCGTGCTGACGATGCTGGGCATTGGCCTGCTGATTTCCACGCGAGCGAGCACGCGCGACGCGGCCATGCAGATGGCCATGGGCACGATCCTGCCGGCGATTTTTCTGTCGGGCTACGTCTTCCCCGCCGATTCGATGCCGGCGTTCTTCGGCTACCTGAGCAAGCTGGTGCCGGCCACCTGGCTGATCGACGCGGCCCGCGGCGTCATCCTCCGCGGCGCCGGACACGCGGAGCTGTGGCCCCACGCCCTGGCCCTGTGGGCGATGGCCCTGGCGACCTTGACGTTCAGCTCGCTCCGGTTTCGGAAACAGGTTGCATAGGGCTCCGGCGACCCCGGCTTGTCGGTCGTGCGGTGCTGGTTCGATTCGCGAGGGGATTCTCGTGAGAAGGCGGGGGCGTTCCGGATGGTTTGGGAGGAACCAATCCGGAACGCCCCCGCCTTCAGGGTGACGCGCGCTGTCGCTTGATCCGTTCCTGCCGCCCACGGAGCCTCCGACCGGCTCCGGCGGTGGCGCTTACAACTGCCGCAGGAAGGCCACCAGGTCCACCTTCTCCTCCTTGGTCAGCTTCAACTCCAGAATCAGGTTGAAGAATTCGACGGTATCTTCCAGCGTCAGCAGCCGGCCGTCGTGGAAGTAGGGCGGCGTGTCCTTGATGCCCCGCAGCGGGAAGGTCTTGATCGGACCGTCGTTCGACGCCTGAATACCGTTAATCATCCGGCGCTTGTAGAAGCGCTCCGCCTTGAGGTCGTGCATCAGGTTGTCGGTGTAGTACGGGGCCGGGTGACAGGCCACGCAGCGCGCCTTGCCGAAGAACAGCGCTTGGCCGCGGCGCTCCGATTCGCTGGCCTTCTTCGGGTTGAGCCGGCCGTAGACGTCCAGCTTGGGCGCCGGCGGGAAATCGAGGATGTGCTGGAATTCCGCCATCGCTTGCACCTGCGTGGCCCGTTCGAGGATGCCGAGGCCCTTCTTGGTGGCGGCGCCCGGGTCGCCGTCGAAATAGGCGGTCCGCTGCTCGAACTCGGTGATGTCCTCGACCGTCTTCAGCGCCCGCTTCGAGCCGAAGAGTCGCTGCATGTTCACGCCGCGCAGGGTCGGCGTGTCGATGCGGATGCGCGAGGTCTGCGGCCGAATGTCCGGCGACAGGGCGAAGGCGGCGACCGTGTGGCCGTTGGCGTGACAGTCGAAGCACGCCGCCCCCTGGCTGGCCATCCGCGAGCGGCGGTCGTCGGTCGAATTGAACTGCTGCGTCGGCAGCGGCGTCAACAGCAGCCGCAGGCCGTCCAGCTGCTTCGGATTGAGGATGCCGTCGAACATCACGTAATAGTTCTGCAGCGTCACCAGCTTGCCCTTGCTCACGTCGCCCAGGTCGGCCCGCGTGGTCAAGTAGATCGGCGGCGGGAACTCCGGCAGGAAGTGCTCGGGGATGTCGTGCTCCACGTCGAACCGGGCCAGGTCGCGGCCTTCTTCCTTCTTGAGGGCCTCGATCACGCTCTTGGGAACCACCATGCCGCCGCCCGGCTGGTTGACGTGCGGCAGCGGCAGGAAGCCGGCGGGGAACAGGTCCTTTTCGCGAATGGCGTCCGGCTCCATGGCCGCCAGCTGTTCCCAGGACATGCCGCGGGGCAGCTTGACGCGGATGCCGGCTTGGACCGGCTTGCCGCGCGACATGGTCACCCCCTCGGCCTGCTGGTTGCTCAGGTCGTAGCGCTGCTGCAGCAGCTCGGCCTGGCGCTTCAGCACCTCCGGCTTGGCGGCCTCCAGGCGCGCGACGAGCGCGGCAAACGATTCCTTGACGGGCGCGGCGGCGGGTTGCGCCGGGATGGCTGCCGCCCCCGAGCGCGGGGCGGTCGAGCGCGGCGCCTCCTGGGCGTGACCCAGGGTCAGGCTGATGCCGATGGCGCCGGCCAGGCCCGCCAGGGACCAGCCCAGTTTGGAGAGGGAGTGCATGAAGAAGTTCCTTTCTGAGTTAGCGGAATTCACAAGAACGCTTCCGCAGCGGCGTGGGCTGAATGGGTCCGAATTCAGCTACCCACTTTGGGGTCCCGCTCGCCGCCGGAGTCGTCGGCCGAGCAGCAGTAAGACCAGGACGGTGAACACCGACGCGATCACGGTCAGGCAGATGCTGAAGACCCAGCGCAGCCGTTGACGGTTCTGGGCCACCGCGTCGTCCAGTGGCCGAATGATCTCCAGGACGCCGCGGACGTCACCCACGCGCCAGTCGCGCCGCGGACTGTCGGGATGGCTGTTGTGACACTGGACGCAGCTGGCCTGCATGCGGTCGGCGACGGCGAACCGCAGCGACGGCCGGCCGTTGAAGACCTCGAAGCGATGGTACGGCTCGTCTGGGTGTTGCCGCAGCGCGTTCAGCGCGGCCTTCTCGAAGTCATCTCGCGGCCCCCCGTCCGGCCGCCAGGGGAAGGGGTAATCGCTGTAGAGCCGAACGTCGGCGCCCGGGCGTTCGCGGTTGATGTCCTGCCCCAGCTCGATCACCAGCGTCGCGGGCAGCGGGATCGCCCCGGTCCGGTGGCGATAGTCGTGCGAGATCGAGACCCCGCGGTCCTTCGCCCGCGCCACCACCTCGTCGGAGTACAGTTTCCGCAGCGATTCCAGCGTGGTGGCCTGCAAGCGGGTCCCTTGCAGGGCCATCGAATGATATTGATGATCCGCCTGCACCCAGACCAGGACGGCAAAGACGGTGCAGGTGACGACGACCACCGCCAGCGCGGCCAGTAGGGTCGCCACGATCGGGTTGCGGCGGCACCAGCGCACGCCCCGTTCGAGGAGACCGACGGGGCGGGCCTGGATCGGCTCGCCGGCCTGAAAGCGGCGCAGGTCCTCGGCCAAATCCCGCGCAGTGGCGTAGCGGCGCGGCACGTCCTTCTGCAGACACTTCAGACAGATCGTCTCCAGGTCGCGGGGCAGTTTGAGCTGAAACCGGCTCGGGGGCACCGGCTCCTGGGAGCGGACCTGCTCCAGGGTTTCGAGGATCGACGTCCCCTGGAACGGGGGGCGGCCGGTGAGCAGGTCATAGAGGATCGTGCCCAGGGCGTAGATGTCGGTGGCCGGGCCGATCTCGCGGGTGCGTCCCGCGGCCTGCTCCGGCGACATGTAACTGGGCGTGCCCATGATGTCGCCGGTCTGGGTCTGGCCCTGCTGGGCATCGACCAGCTTGGCCAGGCCGAAGTCGGTGAGCTTGGGGGTGCCGTCGCGCATGAGCAAGACGTTGGCCGGCTTCAGATCGCGATGGATGATGCCGCGTTCGTGGGCGGCGTGCATGGCCCGGGCGAGCTGCTCGACCAGCTGCGCCGACTTCAGGGCGGGCTGCGGCGTGCCGTCCAGCTGCCGCTCCAGGCTGCCGCCCTCGACGAATTCCAGCGAGAAGAACGGTTGCCCGTCGTGCTCGCCGACCTCGTAGATTTGCACGATGTTGGGGTGCTGCAGGCGGGCCACGGCTTCCGCCTCCAGCCGGAAGCGAGCCAGGTGTTCCGGGTCGGCGTGGACCCCGGTCAGCACCATCTTCAGGGCGACGGTGCGATTGAGCTGGATCTGGCGGGCCTGGTAGACGACGCCCATGCCGCCGCGGCCCAGCTCGCCGAGCAGCTCGTAGCCGCCGATGTGGGATGGGCGACCGGGGGCGATCCCGGGCGCGCGGCCCGCTCCCTGGGCATCCTCTGTGGCCTGGCCGGCCGGCAGCGAGGCGTAGGTGCCGGGCAGGGGCTCCACGGTCCCGGCGGCGGCCGCGCCGCACACCGGGCAGCGCGCGTGCGCGTCGATGGTCACGGCCTCCGCGGAGGTCGGCAGCTCCCATTGATGGCCCTGCGGGCAGGTGATGATCTGCGGCATCGGTGCATTTCACCAGGAGCGAGCGACGCCGCCGATTGTCGCACACCGCGGGGCCAGGTCAAGGGCCAGGGGGTGATGCGGCGACAACTCCCTCCGATTCCGAGGCGGCTACTGCAACTGCGATCCCGTGGCAGGAAACGTGGCAGAAAACGGGACGGCGTGAATTGGCCCGAATGTCGAGTGCAGGGGTATGGGTACCACTCGGCTGCCTCCGCCGGGAGCGATGTCGTCGGATCACGGACGCACGCTCGGGGGCATCGAGGGGCATTCAGAGTTTCCAAGACCCGGTGAGCTGCTCGAATGGCGCGAGGAAAGGTGTGCGAAGAAGGGGTCTGGAACTCTCCCCTAAGAGTTCCAGACCCCTTGTGCGCACCGGCTCTCAGCCGAACAACGGGAGGATCGGCTGGCCGGTGGTGATCGGCCGGGTACCCCCGTCCTTGCCCAGGCGGGTGTCGAGGGACACGTCCAGGGCGTGGTAGATGGTGGCGCCCAGGTCCTGGGGCCGCACCGGCCGATCCTTGACGTAGGCGCCGTGCTTGTCGGAGGCGCCGTAGACCGCGCCGCCGCGAATGCCCGCGCCGGCGAGGAAGGCGGAGAAGCAAGTCGGCCAGTGCACGCGGCCCGGTTGGCCCGTGGTGTTGATGCGCGGCGAGCGGCCAAACTCGCCGATGGCCACGACCAGGGTCCGCTCCAGCAGGCCGCGCTCCTTGAGATCGGTCAGCAGTGCGGCCAGCGCCTCGTCGAGGCGCGGCAGGCACCAGCTCATGCCGTACGTGCCGGTGCCGAAGGCGTTGCCCATGCCCATGTGGCCGCCGTGCATGTCCCAGCTCGAGATGCCGGAGGAGCCGTTGCCGCCCTGGGGCGAAGGACCCACCCAGCCGGTGACGGTGACGCAGCTGGCCCCCGCCTCGACCAGCCGCCGGGCCAGGAGCAGGTTTTGCCCGAGCGGATGCCGGCCGTAGCGGTCGCGGGCCGGCGCCGGCTCGCGCTCCAGCTCGAACACCTGGCGCCCGCTGGGGCCCGTGACCAGCTCGAAGGCCCGCTGGTGCAGATCGTCCCAGTCCTGGAGCTGGCGATTGCCGTCGCCGGAGCTTTCCGCCGCATTCAGCCGCGCCAGCAGCTCTCGACGCCCTTCCATCGAGGCGCGATCGACCGGGGCAAACAGCTCGTTGGGGCCGCGAAAACCGGCCATGGCGGGATGATTGTTCGGCGTGCCGATGAACATCGGCGCGTGCCGGGCACCCAGGAAGCCCCCGGTCCCCAGGAACGCGGAGATGAATACACTGGCGCGCCCGGGGTTGAGCAGCCAGAAGTAGCTCGCGATGTTGCCCCGGCTGGGGCGGACCTTGGACAGGACCGAACCGATGTAGGGGGCATCGTCCGGCGCCATGGCCTGGCCGCTCAGGCAGTGGTGCATCGCGTCGAAATGGTTGCTGATGTTGCCGACGTGCATCATCGAGTTGATGATGGCGAAATCCTTCGCCAGCGGTGCCAGGCGCTGGTGCAGCTCGCAGAGCCGCAGGCCGGGGACGGTCGTGGCGATCGGACGGTAGGGCCCCCGGATCTCCTCCGGGGCGTCGGGCTTGAGGTCCCAGGTGTCGAGGTGGCTGGGCCCGCCGCAGAGCCAGAGGAAGATGCACGACTTCTCGGCCGCGCCCTGGCCCAGCGGCCGCTTCGCGTCCACCCGGGCCGAAACCAACCCCGGCCAGGCCAAACTCATGGCACCCATCCCGCCGGCCTGCAGCAGCCAGCGGCGCGAGATCGGTCGGTCGTTCAGCAGGGTCACAGAACTTCCTCCTTCAGGGGACGCGAAGATGCTGTCGGAAGGTAAGCATCGGCGGGTCTCTTTCGCCGTTGGCAGGCGGGAGCACGCGGGTGAGCGGGAACCTGGTTCCCCGGGCGGGCCGGTCCGGCGGCGGACGGCGACCACCAATGTCAGCCAATATACCCGCTGGCCGACCCGGTGACTAGCAAAAGTCGAATTTTCCGGCTCACAGGATCGAGGTGATGACCTTCCCCTCGACCAGGGTGAGCCGTTCGTTGCGTCCCAGGTGCAGATAACTGAGGGCCTTCTGGTCGAGGCCGAGCTGGTGGAGGATCGTCGTGTGGACGTCGCGCAGGTGGTAGCGCTGCTCGACCGCGCGCAGGCCGATGGCGTCGGTGGCGCCGACCACCCGGCCGCCCTTGACGCCGCCGCCGGCCAGCCACATGCTGAAGCCGAGGTTGTGATGGTCCCGCCCCTTGCCGCCCTGGGCCTCTGGTGAGCGGCCGAACTCGCCGCCCCACAGCACCAGCGTCGAATCGAGCAGGCCGCGGCGCTTCAGGTCCCGCAACAGGCCGGCGATCGGCCGGTCGGTCTGGGCCGCCATGCGCTGGTGGTTTTCCTCGATGTCGCCGTGCGCGTCCCACTGCAAGTTGCCCGGGCCGCCGCCGGAGACGACCACGACGAACCGGACCCCCTTCTCGACCAGGCGCCGCGCCAGCAGGCAGCGCCGGCCGTAATCGTCGCTCGGCTCGACGCCGACGCCGTACAGGTCGAGGGTCGCGCGCGGCTCGCCCGACAGGTCGAAGACCTCCGGGGCCTCGGTCTGCATCTGAAACGCCCGGTCGTAGGCCTCGATGCGCGATTCGAGTTCCTCGTCGGCGGCCGCGGGATTCGCCTGATTGAGCCCACGAATGAGTTCGAGAGTCCGGCGCCGCTGGGCGGGCGTGGTCCCCTCCGGCAGGTCCAGGTTGCGGACGGGCCGCTGAGTGCCGCGCAGGAGGGTAGGTTGGTAGACGGCCGGCAGAAAGCCGTTGGCGTACATGGGCTGGCCGGCTTCGAGGGCGCCGTGCGGATCGGGCATCACCACGTAACCAGGCAACGCCTGGCTTTCCGTACCCAGGCCGTAGAGCACCCACGAGCCCATGCTCGGATACCCCGGCATCACCCGACCGGTGAACAGTTCGTACTGGGCGGCCGAGTGTACCACGCGGTCCCCGTAGCAGGAGCGCACGACGGCGATGTCGTCCGTGTGCTGCGCCAGGTGTGGGAACAGGTCGGACACCTCGGTGCCGCTCCGGCCGTGCCGGGAAAACTTGCGCGCTGAGCCGAGGAGGCGGGCATCCGGGGCGATGAACTGGTACTGGGCCTCCCCGAACTCGGCCGGGCGCGGTTGGCCGTGCAGCCGGTTGAGCAGCGGCTTGGGGTCGAAGGTCTCCAGGTGGCTAGGGCCGCCGGCCATGAATAGGAAGATGACGGCTTTGGCCTTCGGATCCGGCAGGTGGGGCGGCTTCGGCGCCAGCGGGTTGGCCCGCGCCGCTTCCTGCTGGAACAGCGACGCCACGGCCAGGCTGCCGAAACCGCAGAAGGCGTCACGCAGGAAGGCTCGACGGGTGCCGATCAAGCGCGGGTGGGGCATGGCATTAGCCGCCTTTGCTCACTGGTGGCGAAGCGATCGCTGGTAAATAGCCACAAAAAGCACAAAAAGTCACAAAAAGAAAGAACCAACTGCGAACACCCGGTTCCTACGACGTTCCCATCCGGCAACCTGATCGGTTCTCTTTGTTGCGCCTTGTTGTGTTTTTTGTGGCCATTCGTACTCGCCTTCGGTGGAGTCAGGGTGAGAAATCCCGGCTAGTCCACGTAGATGAAGGCGTTCAGGTTGAACAGCGCCAGGGCGAACTCCCGCAGCGGATGGCTCTCCAGGAAGGCCAGGGCCAGCTCTTTCTCCCGGGCGGCGGGCGGCCGGCCCATCACCAGCGCGAAGGCGCGATCCACCTGCCGGGGCCGATCATCGCCGCAGGCGTGGACGAGGCGCTCGGCCAGGGCGTCGGCCAGACGCTGGGCGAGCTTGCCGTTGAGCAGCTCCAGGGCCTGCAGCGCGTGGGTGCTGGCCTCGCGGCGCGGGCAACTGACCTGGCCGTCCGGCTGATCGAACACCTGGAGAAACGGCAGCTGCAGGTTCCGCCGGGCCAGCAGATAGACCGAGCGGCGGTCGTGTTCCGTTGCGTCAGCCGTGACGCGCCACTGCGAGGGGTCGTAGAGCAGCCGCGTCAGGTCCGCCTCGACGGGCACGGTCACGCTCGGTCCGCCGGCTTTCCGATTGAGACGGCCGGAGACCGCCAGCAGGGCGTCGCACAGCTCCTCGGCGCTGAGCCGGCGGCGCGGAAAGTGTCCGAGGAGCCGGTTGTCCGGATCGGCGCGTCGGCCGGCCACGGGGTCGCGGGCCACGGCCGACTGCCGATAGGTACTGCTCCGGACGATCAGCCGGTGCAGCGGGCGGGTGTGCCAGCCGCCGCGGACCAATTCGTCGGCCAGGTAGTCGAGCAGTTCCGGGTGGCTGGGCGGCGCCCCGTTGCGGCCAAAGTCGTTGGCCGTGGCGACCAGGCCGCGGCCGAAATGATACTGCCAGACTTTCCAGCACAGTGGGATCCGAAGCTTGGAATTCACGTGACTTGAAGTCGCGG
>JADMIO011006404.1_pt1 | contig 28539 bp, 24 predicted proteins | sample 8958161 | NCBI WGS metagenome assembly JADMIO01 (sample SAMN16585339, study PRJNA669376) | soil metagenome | isolation source: Crop rotation soil | place: USA: Cullars Rotation, Alabama | collected 2011 | reverse complement strand
GCCGCGACTTCAAGTCACGTGAATTCCAAGCTTCGGATCCCACTGTGCTGGAAAGTTTACCGATTTTTTTCATGCGTTTTTTTCCGGCTTTTTGCTTTTGAAGTAATTTATTCTTCCTGGTAACGTCACCACCGTAAAGCTTGGCAGTAACGTTTTTACCCATTGCCCGTACATCTTCGCGGGCAATTATTTTTCCACCAATTGCTGCCTGCAAACTCACCTCAAAAAGCTGCCTGGGGACTACCTCTTTTAACTTTTCAACTGTTGCCTTACCCTTGGCATAGGCTTCGTCTTTATGGGTAATCGAACTAAGACTATCTACCATTTGCCCACCCACCAAAATATCCAAACGCACCAAATTACCCTCTTTGTATCCCCCTAGTTCGTAATTAAACGATCCATAGCCGCTGGTAATCGATTTAAGAGAGTCATAAAAATTTGTTAACACATTTGCCAAGGGCGCCTCAAAGGTAATTAAAGCCAAGGATTCATCAATATAACTCATACTCTTTTGCACTCCACGAATGCGATTGATTAGCTGAATTACAGCCCCTACATACTCGCCTGGCACAACAACCTCACCATTAATCCAGGGTTCACTGATTGATTGAACCCTGCTAATATCAGGTAGTTCGGAGGCAGATCGGACCGTCATTTTCTGCCCGTCGGTGGTTAGTAGTTTATAGTCTGTTGTTGGTGTTGTTACCACCATATCTAGCCCATATTCCCGTTCCAACCTCTCCTTTATTATCTCCATATGGAGCAACCCCAAAAATCCTACGCGATACCCAAAGCCCAGTATTTGTGAACTTTCCGGCAAGTATGTTAGCGCCGCATCGTTAAGCTTCAATTTTTCAAGGGCATCCTTTAAGTCTGGATATTGCTCGGCACTAGAGGTAAAAAAGCCGGCAAATACGAATGGCTTGACTTCGCGATAACCAGCTAAGGGTAAGGTAGAACCATCGTTTTGAGTTGTTACGGTATCTCCAACTCGAGCTTCAGATATCGATTTTAAGTTTGTAACTGTGTAGCCAATTTGCCCAGTTGTTAGTTTGGATTGAGAAGTTTGCTTGGGTTTAAAAATTCCCGTATCCACAGCTAGCCCAGTGTGCGAAGACGACATAAGCTTGAGTGAATCACCTTTCGAAATTTGACCATCCATTATCCGCAAAAATAAAATCACTCCCCGATATTCATCGTAAACAGAGTCAAAGACTAGGGCGCGAAGTGGCTTTTCGGGATCGCCCTTTGGTACAGGCACTTTTGCCACAATTTCATCTAGAACTTCCGGTACACCCTTACCCTCCTTAGCCGACACTCTTAAAATTTCTTCCGGCTTGCAACCGAGTAAATGTGCTACTTCTCCGGCCACCTTTTCAGGATCGGCTGCTGGCAGGTCGATTTTATTGAGTACAGGTATAATTTCCAGTCCAGCCTCCAGTGCAAGGTAAACATTGGCAAGCGTTTGCGCTTGAATGCCCTGAGAAGCGTCTACTACTAAAACAGCCCCTTCGCACGCAGCCAACGAACGAGAGACCTCATAGCTAAAATCAACGTGTCCTGGTGTATCAATAAGGTTAAGTTGATGCTCTTTCCAGCTCATTTGAACGGGCTGTAACTTAATAGTAATCCCCTTTTCTCGCTCCAGCTCCATAGAATCAAGTACTTGTGCCTGCATTTCTCGTTTTTGGACGGTTCCAGTAATTTCGAGCATACGATCGGCTAGAGTGGATTTACCATGATCAATGTGGGCAATAATGCAAAAATTTCGAATATTAGTTTGGTTCATACTCGATCAATTGTACCATCTTGAATTTTTAAGAAATAAAAAATGCCCCGTTACGCACGGGGCCACACGACTTATTAAGTCCTCACAGCAATGAATTGATACCCAGCGCTAGTGCCACAATTATAAGTGTCCATCGCCAATAATTCTGAACAAACGTGGTTACTGGGTGTTGATTCTGGAGTTTTTGATCGATTTCGCCATAAAGATTCTTGATTTCCTCTAGAATCTGATCAGCAACTTGCTGCTGCTGTTCACGCGTGGGCTTGTCTATCTGATCAAACCTTAGGACCTGACCATATTTAACCACAATCGGCGGAAAGCTTAGTCGCTTCCAATTTCGCGCGTGCTCAGAACCGTGAATCGCAATTGGGACAACCGGTGAACCGGTTTCGAGCACTACCCTACCAATGCCTGGCTTAGCTGCTTCTGCCATTTTTCCACTTCTAGAGCGGCCTCCTTCGCAGTACATTGCGACGGCTCCCCCATTTTCCAGTATCGATTCAGCCGTTTCAATTGATAACTCATCTCTATGCCCCCGCCTAACCGGGAAAACCCCTCCGAACTTGTATATCAAGGCCATGGGATTTTTGAACATTTGAGATTTGGCCATAAACCTAACTTTGCGCCGTACGTATGCACCCATAAAAAAATGATCCATATTCGAAAAATGATTTGGCGCCAAAACGACAGCATCATTCTTCGGCACGTTTTGATGATCCTCAACCCTTAGTCGAAAAACAATCCACGAGAGTGGAGCCATAACTAGCCATGCTAGGTAGTAAACAGGAAAAATGTGCTTCCCTTGGGCATAGTTGTAATACCCAATTAGGTCTTCCAGGGGGCGAGGGTCTTTGTAGACCTGCTTTTTAATGGCAGTATTAGCCATATCTCTCCCTTATAGTAGGAACTCTGACTTAAACGGAGCTTAAGTCAGTTATTTTACTTTACAGCAAATTTTTGTATTTTCCAGTTTAGGTTAAATTAAGCGGACGCAGCATTTGCTCCTTCAATCGCTGCGTAAACTTGTGGGCTTCACGCAAATTTAATATGTAGCAAGGTATCAAGTAAGCTGCGGCCGCAATAAGACCAAGCGCTAAGAACTTAGGCCCTACAATGGCAAAACCGACATCTGATTTATATAAAGGCAACAACCTGGCAACGCAAATGTAGAGTAAGCTTCCCATTATTACGTTTGCAATAAGCATACGGTATAAGCCCCTCCAAATCTCGGCCAAACCAATTTGCCCTAGCTTTTTTTGTAAAATTGCAACCAGCGCAATAGTTTCGAGAGTAGCCACAATAGATTGGGCCATAGCCAGTCCAATCACTCCATAAAGTTCTGAAAGTCCAAAACTAAGAGGGATGTTTAAGGCGATGGCAGCAATACTTAAATATAACGGCGTTTTGGTGTCTTGAAGTGCATAAAACATTCTGGCCACCAAATAAAATAATGCCTGGAATACGATCGCGCCCGCAAACCATCCCAGGGTATTCGCCGTAGTGGCGTCTCCAAAGCCATAAAGCAAACGCACTATATACCCACGCATGATAACGGTTATTGTAGCTGCCGGAATTACCAAGAAAAGTATTAGTCTTGTATTTACCACGAAATCTCGAATAAGTTTTTCCATAGCACCTTTGGCGGCCCGCGCCGCCATTCGCGGAAAAGCAGCCGTGGCTATAGCATTTCCGATTAACACCAATGGCACATTTTTTAAATTGTTTGCGTAATAAAGTGCCGCCAAACTACCCGTTGCCAACCTCGAGCCTATAGCAGTTTCTACAATATAGTGAATTTGATCGATACCTTGATCTATTGATCGAGGTATCATTAAGCCCAGCACTTTTCGGGCACCTTTATTCTTATAGTCTAAGGAAAAGCTAAACCTGTACCCCAATCCAATAATTCCGGCTATTTGCACTACGGCCTGTATGAAAGCACCAATAACAACACCGTATGCAACCCCGTAAATTGAATGATCAGGGCTTAAAAATACAATTCCAAATATGATTCCAAGGTTGTAAAAAACACTTGCTAAGGCAAAAAACACAAATCGGTTAAAGGATTGGGCGATGCTGCCGAGTAAACTCGATATAGCAAATAGCACCGGTGTGATTAACATAATTCGGGTTAGATCTACGGTAAGTTGATGCCGGTCTGCATCAAAGCCCGGAGCTATCAGGGTGGTAATCGGCTCAGCAAAAATATAGGCCAGTACGCCAATCCCAACCGTCGCGACAGTTAAATAACTAAGTAGCACGGAAGAAAGCTTCCAAGCTTTCTCTTTTTCATTCTTCTGCCAATGCTCGGTAAATACGGGGATAAAAGCAACCGCAAATGCGCCCGAAACTAGAAGAGTAAATAAGAGCTCTGGCAAACGAAATGCCGCCGTATAGGCATCTACATCCGCGCCAATACCAAAATGCGAAACCAGTAAACGATCCCGCAAAAGACCCAGCAGGCGACTTGCCAGGTATGAAAATGAAATAATAACCGCTGCTGCATTTACGCTAGAGCCGCGGTTAAAGATGGAAAGAAACTTCTTCACTGACGGTAATTATAGCTGTAAAGCTTAGTTTTGAGTAGGTTTTAGCCTAAGCGACTTCGCCAGCAAGTTTACCTGGCGCTTTAGGGGCAGTATCACCGCCGATATCTTGCTTTGGCTCTAAGTATTTTTTACTCTTGTTCGGACCGCCCACTAGCTCTAAGAAGTCATGTTCCTCTAGGGTTTCATCCTTCACAAGCTTATCGGCAACTTTATTTAATTGATCACGGTACTTGGCAATAACACTTTCTGCCCGCTTGTAAGCCTCGTCTATTAGCTCGCCCACTTCATCATCGATTATTTTAGCTACCTGGTCGGAATAGTTTTTACCTTCTCCTAGTTCGCGTCCTAGAAAAATTGCATCCCTCTGAGAACCAAATACTTGATTGGGCAGCTTTTTGCTCATTCCGAAATCCATTATCATGCGCCTTGCCACATTCGTTGCGTTCTGTAAGTCATTCGACGCGCCGGTTGTTATTTCACCATACACAATTTGCTCAGCAACCCTACCCCCTAACATCATAGCTAAATCGTCTTTAAAATCCTGAACACTACTTAAATAACGGTCTTCAACTGGTAGGCTCCAGGTAAATCCTCCGGCTGCACCACGTGCAACAATTGTTACTTTGTGAACGGGATGCGAATTTTCCATATAATGTCCTACGATCGCATGCCCAGCTTCATGATAAGCAGTAATTTCTTTCTCTCGAGCGTTCATAATATGGCTTTTGCGCTCTGGACCCAGCATCACTTTTTCGACAGAAATATTTAAATCGCTATGGCTAATTTTTTTACGATTATTACGCGCAGCTAAAATAGCGGCTTCATTCATTAAATTTGCCAGGTCTGCGCCGGAAAAACCGGGAGTTTTCTTAGCAATCTGCTTTAGGTTAACTGTATCGTCAAAGGGCTTTCCAACTGCATGCACTTCTAATATTTGTTGTCGAGCGTTAACATCAGGGGCATCCAATGTAACCCTCCTGTCAAAGCGGCCCGGCCGCAACAGTGCTGGATCGAGAACATCGGGTCGATTTGTGGCGGCCATTACAATAATGTTTGTACCTTGTTCGAACCCATCCATTTCTACCAAAATTTGGTTAAGGGTTTGTTCGCGCTCGTCGTGACCACCGCCCATTCCAGTACCACGCTGGCGGCCGACTGCATCAATTTCGTCTATGAAGATTATGCATGGCGAGTTCTTTTTAGCCTTTGCAAATAAATCACGTACTCGGCTAGCACCCACACCCACAAACATTTCGACAAATTCGGATCCAGATATACTGAAGAATGGTACTCCTGCCTCACCAGCAACAGCACGAGCAAGCAAGGTTTTTCCTGTTCCTGGTGGTCCGAAAAGCAATACACCCTTTGGAATTTTGGCTCCAAGCGATTCAAACTTTGTTGGGTATTTCAAAAACTCCACCACTTCAGTTAATTCTTGCTTGGCCTCCTCCGAACCAGCTACGTCCTTAAACAATACTTTTTTCTTATCGCTACCAAATAATCTGGCTCTGGACTTACCGAAGCTCATCGCCTGATTGCTCGAGCCTTGGGCTTGTCGCATCATAAAGAACAGAAAAACGCCAATCAACAAAAAGGGCAGAATACTAATTAGCCCGGCTATTATATAGCGGGAATTACTATCAGAATTTTTGGTATCAACAGTAACTTTCTTATAGTCAATGCCGTAATCAGTTAAGTTTGCCCCCGATTCCTTGTTAGCAATTTGCTTTGGAGCCGCTGGATCCTTTAGGGTAGCTGTTAACTTATCACCATCTACTTCGATCCGCTCAATTTTACCTGACGAGGCTTCTTCTAGCATTTGAGATAATGTAACCTTCTCAGTTTTTTGGCTTGGCATAGATATAACTGCAAAAACGGCAAGAACTGCTAGTATTCCTACCAATATTGCAAAGCTGCGTGATTTTTTATTCAAAATTTCCCCAATTCCTAAATCTGAATGCTTAATACTTCAAAAACATGGATACAGTCAGAGTTTCTTAATTTACCGTAATAGTAAATGTATCATTCTGTACGCCTACATTCAACTGACTATTTAGCTTGCGTAAGCGGTTTGAGCGTCCAGTTTTTAGTTGTAACGCAGCTTGACTTATAGCTAATGAATCAATCTGAACGCCCGGTAATAAGATATTTGTGGCAAAGTATAAAAAGTGCCTTAAAACCGGTAACTGAAGCGAATTAATGAGGTCCATTGGTATAATTACCTGATTTTTTGCTACTAAACCTTTTTGTTGATATTTTTGTTGAATCAATTCAGATAAGCTATTTCTAAGTTTTTCCGCTTTATTTAAAATTTCAGTGAATTCTGCGTCGAATTGCGGGTTCTGCGATCTCAGATTTGGTAGTACCTCGTGCCTTATTTTATTTCTAGCATAGGTGGTGTCATGATTTGAGGAATCTTCGCGCCATTTTAGTTTGTATGTATTTGCATAACTAATAATTTCTGATTTCTTCAGTCTTATAAGTGGCCGTAATGCGTTCTCCGTAGAACGCAAAGAAGCCAAACCGTTAATATTTGTTCCTCGAATTAAGTTAAAAATGGCTGTTTCTAACCAGTCGTCGTAGTGATGTCCGGTAATAATGGCTTCGGCATTATGTTTAACTCGAATAGCATTAAGGAAGTCGTATCTAGCCTGGCGAGCTTCTGCTTCCGATTTGGTTTTTAATTGCAAAACTGAATGTTCAAACGGCAATTCATTTTTTTTAGCCAGATCCTTCACAAATTCCAAGTCGGCTTTAGATTCGTATCGCCAACCATGATCGGCATGAGCCACGACAAGCTGATATTTGCGTTTATGGTTTAGGAGTAGGTGTAGTAAAACTACAGAGTCCACTCCTCCAGAAACTGCCACAACGTACTTAGCCGTACCCGATAAAGGATCTGGCCAGCTTACTTTATCTGAAATTTTCATAATTGCATCATATCAAAAAGAAAAGCCAATCTAATCAGATTGGCAAAAGATTGGCTGGCGACCTCGGAGCCGCCAGCCAGGACAAAACCTTTTCTCATCCAGGGTGATAAAGCCTGGTTTATAGAGGGGTGTTTACCCTAGGGAGGTTCCTCGACGATGCAACGAGGCGTTACCCTGTCAGATCGCAACTTTGCCCAACAAGGGCACCGAGAGCTGCAAGCCCGCTGTTTTTTGCCCTTCAGTTTATTTGTAACCTGAAGCCGCTTACAGCTTTGCGGGTTCGGAATGGAGGGGATCATCCCGAATGGCATCCATCTTAGGCGTTGTTGTGGCGGATCGAACACCACCAGCCGAAGATGGCTCAACCCGTGGCGAGGCCTCCAGGTGTTGCCGAACAATAATATCACTTTTATTTATAAAGTCAATGGTGGCTACGGGTAGATTCGAACTACCGACCAAAGGCTTATGAGTCCTCTGCTCTACCACTGAGCTACGCAGCCGCGTCTCAATATTAGATTATATATGGTTCGAATAGATGTGAGAACTATGTTGGGTGCCTCACGAAAAAATAAAGACCCGTGCCTCGGGTCAAAAATTATTTCTTGGTAGCGGGGGCAGGATTTGAACCTGCGACCTTCGGGTTATGAGCCCGACGAGCTACCGGACTGCTCCACCCCGCGATATCGTCAGAATAACTAGTACAGTCTACATACTCAACAGGTGTACGTCAAGTCCGGCCAGCCAGAAAATCGATCCACTGTTCGAAATTGGATTTTGCAGGACGTTCGCTTTTTTCTTCCTCAACCTTAAGTTCTGCTTCTTTGTCTTTCGGCAAAATCACAACACTTTCGCCCGGCTGTTGCAGGCCTAGCTTAGCCCGAGCTTCTTTTTCTTTATACAAATCGGTTTGGTAATACTGAATTTTATATTTTAGAGTATCCCTTTCGGCATTCAGGGTAGACACCTCTTGTTGCAAGGTGTCTATTTGCTGTTTAAGTTCGTAATTCTTTAATACGGTCGAAATTAAATAAAAACCAATGTACGCTGTTACTGCTATACCAGCGATTGTGCCTATATGAAGTTTTTTTTGCAGATCTTTCACCAGCTACCCCCTCCGCCACCACCGAAACCACCACCCGAACTACCACCTGACGAGGAAGAAGAAACAGTAGTATTGTTACTAAATGATGAAGCAAAACTTGTACCTATTCCGCTTGCTAATGCTGTCGAGGAAAGATGCGATGTTCCACCATTGTACCAGCCGCCGGATGAAGTACTTAAGTCCATGTTTTCAAATTGTTTCGCCCATTCTTTCTCAACACCCAAGGCCACTGCATACGGTAAAAGCTTATTGAATATCTCCGGAGTTCGCTCTGGGGCATCCGTAAAGTTCAGCCTGTCCTTTTCGGCCACACCCAAGTAAAGTTTCAGCCCTTGCACTTTCGCCCATTCTTTAGCACCAGCATCAGTAATATTATCTGTGTCCAAAAGCTTTTCAACAACACCTGGTTCGCTGGAAAGGGATCCGTAAAAACCCTTCTTCTTAAGCTCATCTTTAAGCTCGCTGTGAATAGATGTCAAGGTCATACTCATTGCAGTTTTATCTAAACGCTCTAGCTCGACAGCCGCCAAATATTTCGAATCATGGTCTTTTAGTTGGTCTTTTATTTTTTTAAATGCTTCACCCAAAGCCTCATCTTCAGGAGGCAATGCAACAATATTCTCTTCCAGTTTCTGAATGTCATATTTGTGGCCGCCAAAAATAGTATCTAATAATTTTTTTTCATAATGCTTTAGCTCATCATATTGCTTGATTAAATAAAATTTATATTTGGCTTTGGTATACCATTTTTTTGCACTAGTTTGTTCTATACGAATATATCCTCGGACAGCCAAATCGATTAGTGTTGCAGTTATTTCTACCGTATTTGAAACATCATCGTTCAATAAACCAATTTCCGCTGGACTTAAGCTATCCGGTGACTCGTACTGGGCAACAATGGTTTGCGCTTTTTGACGCATTCGCTTCCTAAAGTGCCTGAGTAAAAAGATTAGACCTACAAAGCCCGAGCCCAATGCAATCATGCTGCCCACAATGTACGGCACAAAATCTTCAAATGTCAGTGGCGGCTTTTGGTCAGCAATCAAGTAGTTGCTTACATAACCGGCCGGCAGTAAGCCCTGAACGGTCAAACCCTCACCCGGCTGTAACCCCTTGGCAGTATATTTTGGCGGAAAACTCTCCTGAATTATGCAACCCTCGGTTGAGCCAATTGTGCCTATAAAACACTTTGGCTCTAGCAATGAAGCCTCATCCTCAAAAGATATAGTAGCGGATGCCTGCTCTATGGGGACATTCCAGCCATTGCCCGTAATGTTTATTGCCAGAAATCCCTTATCACCCTCCTGCCTCACCAGGGGCTGCAACTGATATTGAATTTTGTAGGTATTGAGCCCGGAAATGGTTTTATCAGGATCACCAATCTTCATTACATAATTGCTGTTGGTTTTGCTTGTACTTACAGGAACGGAGATCCCCTGACCATCTGATACGTTTACCATTTTGGCAGATATATAATATTTACTGCCTTTGTCATCGCTGTATTCAATGGGAACATATCTAAAAATTCCATGGCGCTCAACCGGGCCGAAATCATAGGCAATAGTTTCAGTTACTTCGACAACGTTTTGCTTTGTAACTTTTATGATCGATTCAAAATTTACAATTCTCTCATTAGTTTGTGCTAATGAGATACCGGGAACTAATAAAACAAGGCCTGCCCAGAGTGCGATTATATATTTTGCATATCGCTTCATTAGCTTAAGCATATTACAGATTGGCAGTTTATTGTAGCTTGGTTACGACACATTAAAGTTCTCAGTTGGGTTATAACAATATATAATCGGTACGTTACCCAAGAATACAGAATTGGAAACCAAGCAATAGCTGTTTACAATTCTGAGAGGAGAAAAACATGGAAGCTGGAACAATGAGACATCATTGTATAAGCTGGATATGTTATTTCGACGAGGGGGTGTAGCTCAGTGGTCAGAGCAGTCGGCTCATAACCGATTGGTCGCTGGTTCAAGTCCAGCCACCCCCACCAAATCGCTTGTGCCTGTTTTAATCAGTAGTTTTTGGTGTATTTTGTGGGGCAGTCCCTCCAGAGTATCGCTCCGCCGAACCCACGAGTTTTTCGAGAATAACATTAATTTTCACCTCAGCATCTTTAGCCAGCTCCTCTAATTCTTTACTGGCTGATATGTCTTCGATGGCTAACAATATGACCTCTTGTCGATTATCCTGACGAATTATTTCTCGGGCATTTAATAGCATTACTTTTTTGCCAATATGCTCGAAAATATGAGTCACTTCGTAATCGTCAACAGCTTTACTTTTAGGAATTATATTCTCGAGTAGAACTTTTAACTTAGTAATATTCCACTGTCCATTTCCTATGTCATAAATTCGCACACCTTCTGTCTCTGTTTTGCTTACATGAAAGGTTTTATAGAATGCAGAATTTGCCATAACAACAACTAATTTCTTATCAAGAACCATCAGTGATTGCTTAACTGTATCGAATATTTCAATGGCGTTTAGTACTATGTCCTCACGGGTATCCAATTCAAAGCTATTCATCTGATTTTTGGTATTTGCCATTTATTCATCCTTTAAGTTAGATGAACAGTCTACATGACTTATGGATAAAAAGCATTGTGGATTTAATCATGCTCATTTCAGTTAAATGTACCTTCAAATGGTTCCAATGCGGCCAAATCTCTACGACCAATGTCATTATTTCTTATGCCTATATCAGGTAGAAGAGTTCGAACGCGATAAAGTGAATGTCTTTGCCACCAAGAATGAAGCAACAGAGGCATTTAAGAGACTTAGCGAGGTAGCCGGGCTAATAGAAGAAATTACCGAAGACAAATGTAGCCCTCAGACATGAATAGCCCCCGACAAGCATTACGCTTATCGGGGGTTTAGTTTTTAATTATTGCTTCTACTAAGACTAAAAAGAACGGTGGTTAGAGTAATACCAAACCCAAGCGCAATTGCCACACCCCCTAAAACCGGCTGGAATTGGTAGGCCAAAATTCCACCTACTAACAACAGCCCCTGGATGATTAAAATGATTATTTTAATCCCAACATTTAGTTTATTTAATACGAAATATACCACCAAGACACTAACTAGCATTAATGGGATTGCCACCCAATTTGAAAGCAGCGATGTAGCCAAAGTTTCTTCGTGAGGAATGTTTGATACATGTGCCAGAAAGTTTTTCAGGGCTGTACCCCTGGTCTTTCCGGAGGAGGCGGCTGGCGCAATCCCTCCAGGTTTTGGCTGAATTCTGCATTCTTCGAAGACTCTTTTGCTGCTTCCACAGCAATTGGTTGAGCGATAATCCAGAGGCTTATTACCGTATAAAAGACCATTAAGCCTAATATTGGCAACTGGCTTAAAAGGGTATTTTTCGAAAATACCTGCAAAGCCTCCATATGAGCCACATAGACTGCCGCTATATGCCCAATAATAATCAGTGCTATCTGGCTGTACCAAACTGTAGCGGCATCAATAATTCGAATATCCAATTGATAATCGGCTGTTCCAAACAAATTCCAGCCAAGCCCCAATGGGTCCGAAACCAAACTAATCATTGTTTGACCCTGAATTAAGAGCATCGGGAAATAGTGCGCCACATTATAAAAAACCGCTATGGGTATTAACGAAAATGAAAATACCAAAGCCAAATCACCTACCTTTTTGTTCGAGCCTGCCATTAGCTTCATTAGCCATATGAATACTAGGTAAATTGCTAGGAGAATGAAGGGCGATAATATTAAGCAAATGGCATTTATTAGCTGTGGATTCAGCCACTTAGACAAGTTAGTTACAAATTCTCCCCAAATTGCCGTTTCTCGAAAACCGTCGAACCCGGTCGATGAAAGCATAAATAGGATGAAAAGCAACAAGCTGAAGTGGTCCGCCTTACCTTTTATCAACCCGCTAAATGGCCATCTTAGGTTGATTCTCCGATTGCTAAATTCAACCGGGGCAACCTTTCCGAGCATCCGAAAGAATACACTAAAAAACTCCCCATATTTAAACCACGCTTCCTTCCCATACCAATAGGCAAAGAGGATATTTAGATTGACGTAAGTAATTAAAATAAATGAAAGATTACGCGGAACAATACCTATGCCGTCCGATAAAAGCTCGAGCCATATTATAAAAAAGAAAAATAATAGCGCCGGATAATACCCCAGTTTGCCAGGATAAGATTCTACCCCCGTAAACTTTGTTTTTGTTAGCCCCTCAATCCATTCAATTATATTTTTTATAGGATTGATAAATGGCCAAAAGTCACCAAAAATGGCAATTGAGTAGGTAAGTCCCAGCATAAAAATAAGCCAAAAAAATGGCACATTGAAATTTAAATATGGCTCTTGCGACCCTATGTAACCTGCAGTAATCGTTAAAATAAACAAAGCAACACTGATTATTCGCGCCGGTGCCAGCCAGCCACTATTAATAACTCGACTAGTAAGCAGCGGCTTGCTTTGCGCTGCCTTTTTATTTACAAAAATTCCAAAAATCAAAAAAGATACGATAACTGCAGCTGCTGCGGACCACAAGAATAGCCATAAGGGCACGGGCAAGGTGTAGGTTTGTCCGAATGCATGCGCTAAGACTGTCTGAGGAATCGCCGCTGCCAAAAAAACTAAAGCGCTAGCTTTAAAAAAACTATTCAGGCGCAACTTCTAAGGCTCCAATTTCAACCTCGGCGTTATGGAGTTCCAGTGGAAAGCGTCCGCTAATATCTGCCATGAACTTTAGTTCACTTTGCACATTTGGCTCCAAATCAAGAGTTTTATCATATCCGTGAAGATGAAGCTCTTCCGCTACATCTGAAGTTACTTTAAGTTTAACTTCTTGATCTCTTTTTACCCGAATTACGGAATTGCCAGAAACAATTTTATTTTCTTTAATAGTAATTTGGAACTCCTGTGGTTTAGGAGTAGCCTGTTCCTTTTGTTCGGACAAATTTGTTTCTGGCTCTTTTGATTGATTCTCCGTTTTGGGTTTAAGCCATAAAAATGCACCGGCTAAAATTGCGGCGGCTAAAACGATAATTATAATGTTGCGAGTTTTCATTTTTCCTCCTTTGCTAAAACTGTGGCAGCACGACTACCTAAAGTATATATTGAAAATAATACTAGGCCGATACCAGCTAAATTTGCCAATACGCCGATTGCTTGAACGATACCAATAGTTGTAGTAGCTCCGGCAGCTAACAAAATTGGCGTTAATAAAGACGTGCCGCAGGCCGCGCATCCAGCACCCAGCACAGCTGCAAGAAGTGATAGCCCACTCTTTCCGCCCTCCTGCTTTATGGAACCACCGATGCTTCGGAGAACAAAAACCATCACTGCTATATTTATGCCCAGTAAAATTGCGAAAGCCAAAAGAGTTGATGCTGCCGCGCTATCAAAGTTTGTGAAAACCGACGCATAGCTTTGGAAAAAGAAGATAATTTTATCCTCAATGCTGATATTGGAATTGGAAAAAATGTATGCGAGCAAATTCAAATTAAACATCCATAATAGAATACCCAGAATTATGAATGCTGCAAATAATGTCAGCAAGCTATATGCCGGACGCTTTAAAACTTTTGCGGCGGCTCCAAAGCTTATTTTTATTTTTAGCCACTTGAGTTTCATTTTATTTCTGCTTCAATGACTGTCTTGAATATGGAGTAGGGTTGAGCGCCGACCACCTTTTGGTTGCCAATAAAGAAAGTTGGGGTACTAGAAATTTTGGAACTGGCTGCGGCGTGGCTTTGCTTAACTACCTCAGCATATTTGCCATCATCCAAGCACTGATCAAAGGTTGTTTGACTCAATCCAATTTGCTCTGCAAAAAGTTTGAGAGTTGATAAGTTAAATTCTTGTTTCCCCTGTTGGCTAAAAGTTTTGTCATGATATTCTTTAAACTTGTCCTGGTCGGCAGAGCAATACCATGCTTCCCCTGCCAATTGCGAACCAGGGCCAATGTGAGTTTCTACCTTAACTTCCATATATGCTTTTTTGGTATCAATGTAATCTTTAATTAGTTGCGCTTCCGATTGATCGAAAAACCTCTTGCAAATTGGGCACTGGGGGTCGCTGTATTGAGTTATTGCCAATTCTGCAGTGGAATCACCTATTATTAGGCGCGGCACGGAACTTTTGACTCCATTATTGTTAATAACTGGCTTTGGATTAGTGGTCAACTCCGCGGGTTTAGACTGACCAAATGCGTACCAAGTACCGGCAGCTACAAGCGCCGCAACCAGAAGCATCCAAATGTAAGGTTTTTTCATTTTAGCCAGCTTATTATTGTCTGATTATAGCAAATGGACTTGATTTGAGTTAAAACGCTTATGTTATAATTAATACAAATAACGGAAAGGGGTGATCGTTGCAAAGTCCTAAATCTAACGAGCAACTAGTTGGAGGCTCCCGCCAAAAATAGCTGTCTGTAGCTAGAATTGCTTAAGTAGGCCCTGGGTTTCGCCCCAAAATCGAGCGAGATCCGGGCCTGCTTTATTTGTATTTATGTATTTTCTTCTGCACAATAAGGTCGTCCTTTCACAAATAGAGGTGATCGATGAGCCACGTTACAGATGATCAAAGGAATGAGGCAGTTTCATTCCTAAGAGAACTAGCCCGGCGAGCAAGTGCAGACGATGCGCTGGATGAACAGTGGTGGATGGCGCTCGAAGAAATGCTACACGACGGCTGGGTGGCAGGAAACCCGGCGACCGACATTCCGAAAGCCGACACCATGAGCATTATTAAGTTGGTCGTAGCCTTACATGATGCTGGTGTAATGGCACCCGGCCTCGAACCAGATGGTGTTCGCATTACGGTTGAGCTAATCGCCAAAATGCAAGATGAAGGTTTCAGGTTCCAACTACCAGAATCAAAAGCAGCATAATAGATTGGCTGGCCAAATAGCCTCGGTTACACCGGGGCTTTAATTATTGATAGCTGCGAAGTGCCTCAACCGTGAATAATGGTTGCAGGTTAAGGCCCGCTTTCTGAAAGTTTGCTTGAGCACCATCGGCGCGCAGCAAAACACAAATTGTTGTTTTGCCTAGGGCACCATGTTCGGTCAGTTTTTTGCGGCCATCAATTGTTTGATGTCCGGTGGTAATAATATCTTCTATTAAGCAAACTCTCTTTCCTGCAACGTCTGCGCCTTCGAGCATACTGCTGGTGGCGTAATACTTGACCTGTTTACGAACTAGCGCCATGGGCAACCCAGTTTCCAGAGAAACAGCAGTTACGAGGGGAATTCCCCCAAGTTCAATGCCAGCTACCGCCTCGGTATCATGTGGCATTATTCGAACAATATGCTTAGCAACCTCCCTTAGTACTGTCGGATGACTTTCAAATTTGTACTTATCAAAATACTCGTTGGTTTTTTGCTTCGAGCTCAAAACAAATTCGCCCTCCATATGGGCAAGTTCGTATATGGCTTTGGCAAGCTCTGATCGCTTCATCGGTTTATAGTACATCCATTGAAGTGGTTATAAAAGCATAAGAAAATTGTTTTCTGGCAAACAAAAAATCCCCCCAATTCGGGGAGACGTTTTTGTAGTTGGGATATTAGCCCTTCTTCAAGATTGGCAAACCGGTACGTGGGTTTTCAACAATCACGTAGCCAGCTGGCAAAGCGTCGATAGCGCCTTCTTTTACCTCGCGGGCAAAGAAGTAAATGCGCTGAATGCGGCCACCCTTAAGGGTTACGTCGCGCTGGTGCAGCAAATATTCCTGCCCCTTAGAGTTAGTGTGTGCAAAAGCCATACTATTCCTCACTTAATTAATACTCTGGTACCAGGTTAAGCCAAGCGTAACTGATATGTCAACCTTTTATCCTATAAAGTTTATGCTTACAGGAGGCTTGCAACCCACCATGGTATTCGATACAATAACGCTAATGTTAACTAATGGTGGAGAATAAATGGATACTGAACGACCGCAATCACGCCCATCCCATACCGCTGCAGCCGTTTCCCGAAACGCTGGTGGAAATATATTAAACACAGTTCTTGTAGTACTTTTAATTGTGACTTCAATTTTGGCTACAATTTACTTGGGAATGCGGATTTTAAGCACATCAAATGCCAGCCAAGCTATTAAGAGTAAGCAATACCAAGCCTTGTTCTTAACCAATGGGCAAGTATATTTTGGTAAATTAAAGCAAGTAGATTCCACATATGTAAGACTTTCCGATATTTACTATCTGCAAGTCCAGCAACAAGTTCAGCCTTCGGATAAAAAGGAATCTAGTCAGCAGCCGTCGGTATCGCTGGCAAAGCTTGGTGAAGAGCTACATGGCCCAGAGGACACAATGTACATTAACCGTGATCAAGTATTGTTCTGGGAGAACCTGAAGGATGATGGTAAGGTAACCACTGCTATTAAGGATTATCAGGCCTCAGGCAAGAAATAAGATTTTACATAGCTTTATTAAAAAACTCCCTTCGGGGAGTTTTTTAATCTACGTGGCTTTGACAAACCCAACCCCACCCCTTAGTCTAAAACAATATGAAAAAGCGCTACCTTCTTGCCATTGCCTTAGTTGCATTTTTGGCAGCTATCATTCAAATTGCAGCCAACCAAGCTGAAGCTCGCGATCAAGTTGCTTCAATTATAAAAAAAGATGAGGCCGGCGAAGATGTTTCTGCCGATATTCAAAAACTAAAACAATATACAGAAAGTCACATGCAAACTTCTACCAATTTAACTTTAACCGGCAGCTATACACGGGCATTGGCAGCGGAACGCGCAAAGAATCAAACGGGCTCCAATGGGGACGTTTATGCAAAGGCCCAAGCAGCCTGTGTTAAGCGATCCGACTCGGTTACTCAGGCAAAGTGTGTTAGCAATTACGTGGCAGCTAACTCGACTCCGGGCGCTAACCCTCAACCTGTTAATATGCCTAATCAAGCAGATTATACAAAGAACTTTGAATCACCAAACTGGACGAGCGATGCAGCCGGGCTTACCCTACTTGCCGGAATCTGTGCCCTGGTTATGGCTGTTTACGTTGGTTTGTGGTTATGAACAATCTCCAAACAAAGGTCACCGGTAAACTTTCGCGCTATAACTATATCGATCTTTTGCGAGGTTACTTTATCTTTGTAATTATTGTCGATCATTTGCAGCGCTGGCCCAGTGGTTTTGAGTTTTTAACGGGCAAGGGAGCGCTTTGGGTTTCGGCAGCTGAAGGGTTCTTTATAATCTCGGGGATGATGGTCGGCATGATACGAGGTCGAGAATGGTTAAAAAACGGTTGGAGATCGGCCACCAAAAAACTTTGGCTGCGAGCGGCCCAATTGTACGCTCTGGCAGTCAGTATGACACTCATCTACACTTACCTTGCCATAAAGTTTGGAAACGGTGAAGGAATAAAAGACGGAGCGCTGGCAAATGATTCCTGGAGTTCGGTGATACTTCAATCATTAAGCGGGCAATACGTTTATGGATGGAGCGATTTCTTAATTTACTATGCAGTATTTTTATTTTTATCTCCGCTGGCACTTTGGGCTATAGCAAGAGGTTGGTCATTCTTGGTAATTGCCGTCTCAATAATTGTTTATTTATTTGGGCATGGCCATTTTGGCATGCTATGGCAGCCTTTGTTTTTTGGTGGATTAATATTCGGCTTTTACCTTCCAAGACTACGAACATTTTGGAATAATTTAAACGATCAAAACCGAAAATTATTACTCCGCAGTACGATGGGAATTACAATTTTTACGCTCATTTTGAGTACATTGTTTGTACACTTCAATTTTGTTGAAAGCTGGTATAAAGCTTCGCTAAGTAGCTACTTTGAGCGATTTTACGGGTTCGGAATCGGCAGATTAGTCCTTGCCCCATTTTGGTTTTTAACAATTTTCTATCTGTTCAAGCGATACGAAATGCAAATTATGCGCTTTGCCGGTTGGTTACTTATGCCATTCGGTCAAAACGCTTTAAGCGCCTACACCATTCATGCCATATTTGTTTTTCTACTTAATTTCGTACTTCCTAAAAGTACTAATTTGGTACTCAATTTTACGCTGGTAGTCCTTAATTTATTTACTATTTGGTATATCGTCATTAAACTCCAGCCCTACTTAAGAGTTGTTCACAAACGAATGCAGTCTTGGGTTGTCTAGAACTATAAAACTGTATGTCGCTTGGCTGCTTTGGCAATTGGCGTTGTCCCAGACAAATCTTGCTTGCCTCTTCCACGTCGGAAAATTCGCCTCGGCAGTCGACCAAGTTTTTCAAACCAAACGTAAAGAATCGGCGTAGTAAACAAGCTCGCAATACCACTAATTAATATGCCGGATACGATTACACTGGCCAGACCACGCCAGAAAGGACTAATTATAGCCAGTGGAAGTAGCGAGGCAAAAGCTACAACTTTGGTCAAAAATACCGGCCTAAATCTTACCGCAGTAGCCAAAGCAATTGCCTCTTTAGGGGCCATACCCTCAGCCACTCGACGATTGGCATAATCGATCACAAATATTCCAACGTTTGTGACTATCCCCACCAGAGTAATCATCCCAAGTATTTCCAAAAAGCCAAATTGGCCGCCACCAAAGAAGTATACGGCCGGGAAAACCCCAATAAAACTTAACGGCACCGCAAAGGTAATAATGAGGGGCTGCAAAAACGATCGGAAAAAGACCACCTGTATGGCGTAAACCAAGATTATCGAAACACCTAGAGCCAGAAATAGCTCGCTAAAACTTTTGGCAATTTCATCCCCTTCGCCCTTGCTTTCAAAAGCAGTGTCTTTAAGCCCAAATCGCTCAGCATTGTCTTTGGCCCACTGCTGCAAATCAGCTTGAATCTGAAACTGCTTTTGAGTATCGTCTACCGCTGCCTGAACAGTAGCAAAACGCTGACCATTAAATCGGGCAATGCTTCCAGTACTTTGTTCGGTTCTTACGCTGGCAATTGCTCCGACAGTTGTCGCACCGGTGGGCCCGTTAATGCTTAATGCTCTAATTTCGGCTTCACTGGTTGGTTTTGAGGAATTACCAAATACCGCCTCCACTTCTTGTTCGCCAGTAGCAGTCTGTAATTTTGTTACTGGCTGCGGTTGCAATAAACCAGCTATTTGTCCACCCAAGGCCGTTGCCGCTTGGCCTGTAAATTCCGGCTTGGGGTTTATGGTAATTTGCTTGGAGGTGTTTTGGTTGTAATCTGTAACAACTCTAGACACTCCATCTACGCTCTTCAAATATTTTTCGGCCTCATCGACAAAACTTTTTAGCTTCTGCTGATCGCCCTCATAAACCTGTAGCTGCACCGGAAATTCCGGACTTGGCGGACCGGCACTTAAAATATCGGCTTTGGCATAAACCTTGCCCTCCTCACTTGGAAGTTTCGGTTGAATACTATTAATAATATCGGTTGCGGTTGGTTCGCGCTCAGCCGGCTTTGTTAATTCAGCATAAATTGTAAAGCTACCTTTGTCCTGCAAAAAGTAGTAGTAGTGCAAAATATCTTCCTGCGTATTCAAGCTAGCCTCTGCTTTCTGGGCAAGCTCGTCTACCTTCTCTGGCGAATATGAGGCTGGGTAACTAACACTTACCTGAATGGCTTCTGTGTCGTTTGGTGTGCTAAATTGGACACTCTGAATTTTGCCGCTACCAAAAAAGTAAGCGGCAGTAGCAATTGGCAAAACCAGAGCTACCAAAATAATCAAAATCTGAGCCCACACTTTGTTTAATATTCCCCGATTTGTGCGCTGCAACCATTTGCTGAAACGCCACAAAGTTTCTTCCTCTGCTAGTGGCTGCCCACCGGTAGCTTTTTTGGCTTTTAATACCCTAACCCCAATACTGGTCAAAAATATAATCGGCACAAAGAAGCTGGCTACCAGAGAGGGGATTACAGTTATGGGAATATAGCGAATAATTTCTCCGAAAACCCCGCTAACAATTCCAAAAGGTATAAACACGACGGTTGCTAAGACCACTGCCATAAAGACGCCAATACCAATGCTATCCACCGCCCGCAATGCAGCATCGACCCCTTGGTAGCCGCGATCCTTATACCGCTGCAATGCCTCAAGCACCACAATCACCGGATCGACAATCAAGCTTAGGGCCAAAATCATACTAAATAATGTCAGGGTATTTAGCGTAACACCGCCGAAATACAAAACTGTCAAAGTCACCATAAAGGAAAGCGGAATTGCCAAAACGGCAATAAATGCTGCCCGAATATTTACAAAAATTGCCATGGCGATAGCTAGCAACCAAATTCCCCCGAAGAAAATTCCGGCCCATCCCCAAACTCCTAATTTTTCCCACTTTTCACCAACCGCGCCAGCTGTAATTTCGTGAATTTGATCGCGAGTACTTTGCGCTTGATTAAGCTGAAGCTCTACCAATAATTTTTCCTTTTGACCGGAGTCAGCCAAAAAGTCAGTAGCCGCATCTTTTATTCTCTTCTCCACTTCCAAAATATCGGCATCATCACGAATACTAATGTTGTAGACCAGACCAGTCTGCCCGGCTAATTTTCCATCCTTCGCCTTTACTCCAACTCGCGAAATTTTATCCCCGTCATCTTGCACCACGGTAATTGTGGCAACATCCGCCAAACGCGGTCCAGTGCCTCCGCTAGCACTTGGTAAGCGCACTTCGCCTAGCTTTGAAATGCTGTCGTAGCGCCCGGTAAACAAAACTCCCTGAGTAGCATCCCCAGTTGTTACTGTCCCAGCTGGCAAATTAATATTTCCAGCTGCGATAGCGGACGTCAATTGCGATACGTCAACTCCAGCAGCCGCCAATTTTACGGGATCAAATTCAATTTTAACCTTACTCTCAACTTCTACATCAGGCTTTACTTCCTGAACTCCCTTAACTTCCGATAGCTGATCTTCAAATTGACGCCCCTCTTCGAGTAGTTTTTCCAGGGGCATTTCCCCACTCAGGCTATAAACAAACGAAGCTCCTCCTGTTGAAGGCTGGAAAACCGTTGGCTTATCGGCATCCTTCGGCAGTTCTACGTTAGAAACTTTACTGTTTATTTCTTGAATTACCCCATCCAGATCGGCAGATGGTTCGATTGTGGCAATAACGGTACTGGAGCTATCATTTGTTTGACTAGATATCTCCTTAATATTTTTATTCCCCTTAAGAGAATTTTCGATAGGAGCGGTAATGCTGCGTTCAATTTCGGCCGGTCCGGCACCTTTATATATAGTTTGAATAACCGCCACTTTTACCGGTACTTCCGGAAAGCCCTCGCGACGCAAACCAAATAAACTTACAGTACCCAAAATTAAAAGCAGTACCAGCATCATAATAGCCAGTTGCTTATTGCGAATAAAGAAACCAGTTAAGCGGGCAACCCAGTTGTGTTGAACTTCCTCAGTTTTGGTTTCGCGAACTATCATTTTGCTATTTTAAATTTTAATAATTGCGACATATAAATACTTTATTAGTTAACTGTTAACTAGTCAATTAATTATATCCCTAAGTCGTCAGCGGTTGGTTCGGTATCACTTAAATTGGTTGAGTTTGCGCTATCCAGAGCCTTATCGGCGGCTAGTCCATCGGAGTCATTTTGAATTTCGGCAGGTACCTTTTTGGTTCCTACCGAAACGTCATTGTTAGTGGTCCGGCTAAGCGAAAAATAATAAACTGCGGCACTTAAGGCTACCAATGCAATAGCTCCAATAACCAGAGTAACTACTCCTCCCTTTTGATTGCGTATCATTGTGTCTCACCTGCACCATTAGTTTCACTGTCGGTTGTTTTGGCTTGATTTATAGCTTTTATAAGTGTAATCGCATCGGGTCGGATCGTTTCCTTGTAGTAATTGTGAATTGCCTTTCGATCGGCTACCACTTTTTGGTGAGCAGCTTGTATCGCCTTGTGTAAAGTTTTCAGTTGTTCCTTAGGCTCAGCACAATCCAATGTCTGCCCTTGATTAATAGCTTCTACAAATGCATCAAAATCGGCGGCTAAGTTATCTACCATTGTCTTATACTCGACCAGGTCGGCTTCCAGCTCGGCCGTATCAGCTCCGGCGGTCTTGCCTCGATCGATCAAGCGCTGCATATGTTCTTCGGCCTTTTGGTAATGAGTTAAAAGTCCTTTTTTCCGCTTATCAACATTAGCTACTCGGTTTTCAAGCTTACTGATACGCCGTTTACAAGCATTGTCTTTTGCGGATTCGGCTTTTTGCTTTAGATCATTCTTTTTTTGCTCGTGTTCCAGGCGTTTGCTTTCCAGCTTCTCGTGGTTTTTCTGCCTTCTCTCTTGGGCTTCTTGCCGTTTTTCCTGGAAGTTTTTTCCAGACCATTCATTGGTGCCGGAGTCTTCGTTTGCCAATGCTACTCCTAATGGAAGCATTACTAAACCGATAATAACAAGGGCTAATTTTTTAAGCATAATCATTTTCCTTACACAGTGATTATATCACTTTTGCTTATTACAATGAAAAGCGCTCACTGTAAATACGGTTAGCTGGCATTCCCAGGTCAATTAGAGTTTTAGTTATACCTTCAATCATTTGGGGCGGGCCGCAAACATAGGCGTCACGCTGGGCAAAATCCGGTACTAAACGTTTAATTTTTTCGGCATCGATGTGTCCGGTTTCCGCTTTGAGCCCGGCCTGCTCTGACAAAATATTTATGAGTCTAAAATTAGAGTTTTCAGTTAACTTTTGCAGTTCCGCGAGCAACATAGTTTCGGCCACTGTTTTATTACCATATAGCAAAATAATATTTTTATGCTGCTCGAGCATTTCTGGGATCATGGCCCTTAAGGGCGTTATTCCGGCGCCGCCAGCTATCATCAGAATATTTTTATTATCTGTTAAGTCAGGAGTAAATATGCCAAACGGACCTTCAATAAAAGCCTTGGCACCAGGTTTTAAACTGGGTATTGCTTTAGTAAAATCACCGAGTGCCTTAGCAGTTAAGCGGACCTCTTTGCCATTTGGCTCCATCGAAATCGTAAAGGGATGTTTTTGTAAGGGAAAGCCTTTTTGGGCAAAGGCCCATATGTTAAACTGGCCAGGGCTATAATTAAAGCTTTCCATATTTTTCCCACCTACATAGACACTAGTTGAAACATCACTATCTTTGACCACCCTGGTCACTACGAATCTATGCCGGACGTTCAAGAATATTGGCTTTAAAAAGCGAAAATAAATGAGTACGCCAAAAGCTACCGCATAAAGTAGCATCCAATAACTTTTAAAGGTTTCATTCCCAAAATCTCCCCCGTTGGCTATTTGATGAAAGAAAGCCAAAAGAACAGCCACATACATAAATAAATGAGTAGCATACCATTGCTCGTAGCTTAAACGGCGGCGGACCGCCCCAACAGCCGAAACTACTACCAGAGCAACAAACAAACCCAACGCCAAGGAAGCAAATATTACATAGGGCAACTGCCACAGTTCGATGAATTGGGCTAGTGGGTTTAAATCGGTCAGCTGGCTATATCCCAGCACTAGTAAAATTGGGTGAGCAATTAATAAATAGATTAAAGTTTTTCCGTTCGCCCGATGATATCTGGTAATGCCATCAAAACCAATTAAACTCTCTAGCCAACGTACTCTGGCTATCATAAATATTTGGCCCAGCACCAAAAGCACGGCCAAAAGTCCGCTCAGCCGCCCTAAGGCAATCAGAGTATGAGCGCCACCGGCAGCAAGTTGTGGCCCGGAGGTTTGGTTCCAAAAGTAGATGATTACGACAAAGTTAAGAATAGCTAGGAGCAGTAATATTCCGAGTCCGGTTTGTCGATTCTTCACCCTTTGGCTTTCTCTTTAGCTAGTGATTTTTCGATTGCCAGTAGTAGCTTATCAAGCGATTTTAAAAACACTTGCTGCTCGGTCCTGCCCAAATGGCGTTCGGCAAAACTATTAAAACGGCTGCTTAAAAGTTTGCGAGCTGCTAAAGTTTTAACTTGGCCCTTAGCCGTTAAGTGCAGCTGATGCTCGCGTCGGTTTTCGGGCTTTTGGCGGCGCGAAACCAGCCTCAGGTCTTGTAGTGAATCCACTTGGCGGCTGACCGCTGCCGGCGTTAATTTTAACCTTATGGCGACCTCTCTTTGCGAAGGTTCCGGTAAGCAGCCAATAGTCATAAGTACCATAAATTGACTTAAAGTTAGTTCGTATTCATCTTTTAGCATCTCATCGGCATAGTGATCTAATTGCTGCACCAGTCGATGTAATTTGTAACTGCTGCCACTGTCAAAATCTGAGTTTTGCAGTTGAGTCTTCATATAAACAATTTACGCGTTAATAGTTAACTTATCAACTGTTGCATCACGTCCCATACCTACTCAACACTAAGGATATATCTAAGATATTAATGTTGGAGTCTTTATTAACATCGGCACAGTTAGTGGTACTGGTTTGGCCGTAGGTAGTTAGAATGGCTGAAATATCTAGGATGTTTACAGCATTGTCGTTATTAGCATCACCTTGTTTAGCGGAGCAAGTGGAGTTATCGGTGGATAAGCTCTCTAACTTGAAGTTATCTAACTCATACCAATGATCATCCGACCTCCAACCAGCTCCTCCGGTAGTAAATGGTGCGCAGTCAGTTAGTCCTGGTGTGTCATCGACCGTTTGAGTTTGAATTCCGTCAATAAAAACTTTTAGGCGGACAGTGCCGGCAGGCTTACCGCTAGGGTTATTTTCGGCTGTGACATACATATTGTGCCAAGTATCAAAACTGGGATCAGTGGTGACACCCGAGTTGGCCAAACTGTAATACTTGTATGGCTGGCCACTAGTACCGTCGTTGCCAACCTGAAATGGCGTAAGCGTTGAGCTACCATTTAAAATATCACTGCCAACACACTTCTTCTCAATGATTCGCTTGTGTTCTATGCTGTAAGGGCTAACACCATAGAAGCTGGAATCATGCTGTGCAAAATGACGTCGAACATAAAACGTGAAAGCTGAATATGTAGGACAACAATTGGAATTACGATAGGCCTTTGGCTTTATGTCTGCACTTAGCTTTATGAATGGATCATTCCAGGTAGTGTCCGTGAACCAACGTTGTTGGCTATTAGAGATTGAGTTAGGGTCTTTTGTGGTGCCAACTCTAGTGGGATGATCTGACGTAATACTGTACAGAGTGCCACCTGCCGGACCGGTATCTCCTATCCAGCCAGAGGGCGTACAGCTGCCATTGAACGGTATACCCCAAGTGTCCGTACCACATTTAACGGTATCAAAAGTTTCTGAGAATAAGGTTGTTGAAGCTAGAGCTGCTTGGCTAAAAAAGATTACCTTAATACCGACAATGGCACTAATTAAAGCTATGGCTAGGATAGGCCATTTGGGGTGGGTTCCGGAAAGTATTTTAGCTCGGCTTGATCTATGTTGCATCACGTCCCATACCTACTCAACACTAAGGATATATCTAAGATATTAATGTTGGAGTCTTTATTAACATCGGCACAGTTAGTGGTACTGGTTTGGCCGTAGGTAGTTAGAATGGCTGAAATATCTAGGATGTTTACAGCATTGTCGTTATTAGCATCACCTTGTTTAGCGGAGCAAGTGGAGTTACTAACAGTAACGGTAATGGCGGATGAAGTAGTAGTGTTTGCTGGTACTGAGTCATAGGCTTTGGCGGTAAGACTATGAGAGCCAGCTGTGGCAGTAGTGGTATTCCAGGGAACAGAATATGGCGATGAAGTGTCGGTACCGATTAATGTGGCACCGTCATAGAATTCGACTTTAGTTACACCAACGTTATCGTTAGCGGTAGCGGCAATGGTAGTAGTACCGGTAACGGTGGCACCGTTTGTAGGTTGAGTGATGGAGACGGTGGGAGGAGTGGTGTCGGAGGTTGAGCCACCTGTGCAAGTATTAAGATTTATGCACTCGTCTAATACTTTCATTCTTTTCCAGATACTTACTCCGTTAGAATCCAAAATTTCACCCAGATTTGCGGAGCCTCCAGTACTAGAAAATCCATTCTTTTGACCCCATTCAATCATCTTATCTTTGTATCCAAATGAGGTGTATGTAAACCCAGATTCGAACATAAAACCAAACATATGTCGATTTCCGCCGTCAAAGGTACCGTAATATCCAGTGTCACCAAAAATCAGACCATAATTTACCATGGCTTTCAACAATGTCTTTTTCCAAGTAGGAATATTTAGAGCATCGACTTCTGCGGATGTCATACTGAGCCACATTCTGGAACCCATTGAAACTGAATTGCCTCCAGAGTTTACTACTTTATATCCACCTCTTGTCCCATCACAAGTTCCGGCTGTAGTTCCTGGTTGAGCTGGGTATTGCGCAGCACCATCTGAGCATCTGGCTACTGCAAATAGAGCATGGTTAATTTGCCCAGCTTCCATCTCTTGAGCCCGGATAACCCCCGCAAGAACATTTATGCCAGCGGCAGTTGTATTGCCAATATCTGTCCCATTTCCTGTATAAATACTAGTATGCCCACCTCCAAATGCGGTGTATGTATTTCCAGTCTTCCATCCTCCTGTTGGCGGCTGCGGTGCATGATAAAATCCAACTGAATGACCCTGGAGATCACTTGAAATATCAGAATCATTTTTTAGCTGAACTATTGCCATATGATTATCGCCGCCATTCGCAGGCTTTGCATTTGCTGGAACTCTTATTTTCTTTCCTTCTAAATCGCTGTTTCCCCAGTTTACTTGGACATCGACAGTAACTACGGGGTCTGAAGTTGTTGCAATGTAATATGGGTGTGTATAATCACCGGTTGTTTGACCAAATGGAGACGGCTGAGGAGGATCCAGTGACGTCATCCAGGCGGAGATTTGTGTGTTTCTAGGATGCAGAGTTGGGTTAGGTGGTATTTTTATATTCCATGGACTTGTTGCTGCAAATGGCTGTGAACAAGCTCCTGGCCAGTCCCCGCCTAAGTCGCCCCCACTGTTAATAATTCTATTTATATTGAACGTTTTGTAAGAGCCAAAGTCATCGCAAGTACCAGGGGAGCTAGCACTGGAAAGCTCATAGGCTCCAATATCAGGACTGGAATCTCTAGTATTGCCTTCGAAATCATAAGGCAAAGAATATTCGAGATCGGATTTGTCAATAACTGACGTACTGGCCGAAGTCAGATGAAAATCTTTTGCAACAATATTTGCTAATTTTGGATCGGCTTTGATATTTGTACCCGGACCGACGTAATCCGCTGATCCTGTGACACCATCTGTAAAATCGAGCACATTGTGCCCACTCGTATTGCTAGTATTTACGCCCGAAGTATCCCAAACCAGATTTTTTGTAGCATTATTACTTCTGGCTGCTGGTGCAGCAGCTCCATCATCGTCAGGGTCCCAATAGCCCTTTAACTCCTCCTGGCCAGCATGTGCAACTAAATTATTGCGTAGCTTAGCCCCTTGGCAATTTGCTTCAACAACAATACCCCACAATCCATTAGCCTTTACCACAGTGTTGTGAGCTATGGTTCGATTGCAGGTTTTTGCCGAACCATTGGTATCAGACCTAACTTGCATACCATTGCCGTATGGAAGGTCATATATAAGGTTGTTTACTACCATGCCGCTATTGCCCTGAAGATAGAAACAATGTCTTTGAAGTGAGCTAGAACCAGTTCCCCAATCGTGGCATTTATTACCAACTAAATTAATGCTATTGGTGGCGGGTCCATCCAGATATGCAGTTCCATCATGTCCATTGCCTGTATCCGATTGTTTACCAATAAACTCATTACCGATAAAATCAATATACTCAGACCCTAAGTTATATACTGACACAGCTGGGCGACCCGAACCCGTCCAAAGAGCTGTTGAAGCTTCAAATTTGAGGCCTTTTATTACGATGTACTTTGAAGAGCCTGTCACTTTTAGTATTTCATGGGCTGCGCCGGCCGATCTGAGAGTTACATCGGCACCATTGTAGTTTTCAATAGTTATTGGGCTGGCAGGCTGACCCAACTTTGTGATGTCAAGGTTCACATTATATATTCCAGCCAGAATTTCCACCCTACTTCCCGCACCCGCAAGCGCAATTGCTCGAGCTAAGCTGCATGGGTTGGTCTGGGGGCAGGTGCTGGCAGAGGGAGAGCCGTTTTGAGATGCAAATAGTTGTGTGCCAGTCGAAGCCGGCAATAGTGGCGGTAAAGCCGATCCAATTGTTGCTGCTTGGCTAAAAAAGATTACCTTAATACCGACAATGGCACTAATTAAAGCTA
>JADMIO010980250.1_pt1 | contig 28547 bp, 17 predicted proteins | sample 8958161 | NCBI WGS metagenome assembly JADMIO01 (sample SAMN16585339, study PRJNA669376) | soil metagenome | isolation source: Crop rotation soil | place: USA: Cullars Rotation, Alabama | collected 2011 | reverse complement strand
CGCGACAACTTGTCCACGTGGAATTCTAAGCTTAGGATCCCAATGTGCTGGAAAGACCGTCTTCTGGTTTTGGTTTCCTCCTTTTGCAGTTGCTACCGTCCTCACCATCGTTTTTGCTTCTAAATCTGATGTTGAAGGCAGACTTATTTTCATAGGGGTGTTGCCAACCGCATTAGCGACGGGATTCATTCTGGTTCTCCTGATCCGTCGGCTGCATCGAGTTTCGAGAACGCTCGAGCGCCGGTTGTGGATCCTCTCTGGCCTAGCGGGTTTCGCGTCGTTCGTGTTGTTCTTCTTAGTAGTCCGCGCGGTACCAGGACTATATCTGCTTTGGCCTGTGCCGCTCGCTGTGGTCCCCATTGTCGTCAGTTGGCTTATTCTTGGCCTGGCGTGGTGGGCGCGGTGGCTCTATGGGCCATCGTCGAGTCAATGTTCCAAGTGCGGCTATGACCTGCGGGCCAGCAAAGACCGCTGTCCGGAGTGCGGCCAGGAGATTGAAATTCACTGCCACGTCTGCGGGTATGACATTCGCGCAAGCAAGGAACGCTGTCCCGAGTGTGGGACTCCAATAGGTGGGTAATTTTTCGGAGGTGGTGTGCTGAAGCACACCCTACGGGTGCTGGAGCAGGATCAGCGTGACACTGTCTGCGGGGAAGACGACTTGGAACGAGAAGGTTTCTTTTGCATCGATGTCACGGGATTCGGTGGGGATTAGTTCCAGTTTCTCGTTGGACCATGATCCATTGCGGTCGATGCGGTAGACGGTCAGCATCATTTCGCCGGGGGTGAGGTTGGTGACGCGGATTTTGGCGAGGTGGTCGGTGGAATCCTGGGGCGAGAAGTTGGCAGCGAGGATGGAGACTGACTTGTCGTCGCGAGAGGCCAGTAGGCGGATGTCTTTGACGTCCGATGTGCCTTTGAGGCGGGTGCTGCCCATGTGGGTGAGCATTTGATAGACGAAATATTGGGGGCGCACTTCGCCGGCGACGCCGAAGAGGCCGAAGCGGTGGGGGACTTCGTTCCAGTGGTGATACATGATGTCGGGGTTGGCGAAGAAGGGCTTGAATTCAGCGATGCGGGCGTGCTGGTCGGCAAGGTGATAGTAGAAGGACCAGTTGAGGCCGGCGTCGGTCATGGCGATGATGCTGGAGGCGATGATGGCAGCGCGGCGGGGGTCCATGGCCAGTTCCTGGACGGAAATGGGGTCGAAGTTTTTGCTCCATTCGGTGACGAGCATCTCGGGACGTTTTGGGCCGAAGGGTTCGAGGAGTTTTTTATATTTGGTGACCAGACCCGCGTGAGAATCGGGATTGTCGGAGTAGAGATGCCAGGAAATAAAGTCGAGGCGGAGTTTTTCCTTCAGGCAGTGGTCGATGAACTGGGGGAGATAGTTGCCGCCGGCATTGGCGACGGCGGTGCCGCCGACTTTGGCGTCGGGGAAGGTCTTGAGAATCGGATCGATCGTCATCTTGTAAAACTGCACATAGTCGGCCGGATCGGTGATGAGAAACGGGCAGCCGCCGTTTTCGCCGATGTCGGTCTCGTTGCCGATTTCCCAGTAGGTGACGATGGGTTTGTCGATGGAATAACGCTTGACGAGAGCGCCGATCACCTGCTGCCATTCCTCGATACTGTTCGGCCGCCAGATTTTCTGGTCGATCTGGGGGTAGAGCACTTTTGGCTTGATGGTGATGGCGGCGACGACTTTTGCGCCGGTGGCGGCGAAAGAATCCATGTAGGGATCGAGCTTGGACCAGTCATATTTGCCGTGATCGGGATAGATGTTGAAGAATTCCTGGATGAAGACGCGGATCAGGCGGGGGTGGAGGGATTTCGTGCCGTCGATGACGCGCGGGGAGAGCGGATTGGTGTTGATGCCGCCATGGCCGAGGGTGTGACGCCAGAGTTCGAGGGGGCCGGCGTCCGATTGGGCGTCGATAGAGAGGTTGACGACCGGAAGCTTAGGCAGACGGCGCGAGGGCGCCGTGGTTTGAGCGGCCGCCATTGATACGAGCATCAAAATCAGCGGTAAAATCAGCCTATTTCGCACGCAGGGTCTCGATGTATTCGGCCCAAAGCTCATCGACGGTCTGGCCGGTGTATTCCTTCCACAAGTCCGGCGAATAGCGTCCCTGGCGCATGGCGGCATTGAATTTGACGACGATTTCGTGGTCCTTGTTGGCCGCCAGCCATTCAAGGAATGCGCCGGTGACGCGATAGCTGTCGGTGTATTTGGCGCGGTCGGGACGCGGGCGCGGATGCTTGCTCACCGGCTCGTACTTGAACCAGCGGATGTAATCAGCGAGGCCTTCGACCAGCCATCCCGGATTGCGGCGGCTGTGATACTGCTGGGCGATGTGCACCAGTTCGTGCACCACCGCGCCGCGGTCGTCCTGGTGAGTTTTAAAATATTGGGCGGCGCAGACGATGCGCGTGCCGGCGGTGTAGGCGACGCCGCGATCGTTGCGGACGTAGATTGTGAACTTGCGCGGAGCCGCAAAGCCTTCGCTGGGGAGGGTCTCGACGATGATCGGATACCACTTCTCGACGATGGGCCGCAGACTGTCGGCCCATTCCTGAAGCTCGGGGACGTCGCATTGGATGGAGATTTCGTAAGTGGGTTGAGTTGTGGCCTGAGTTGTAGCCGGACGGGTGGCGGGGCCACCTGATGGAATCGGTCGATCCGTACGCCTAGATGAAGTGCTGTCGGAGCTTTGTGCAAACGACAGACTCGTCAGCATCAATAGCGGCGCAAGAAAAAGCATTCTCTTCATAGTCATTCCTATCTCGCAGGCTGTGTTTGCGCCTGCCTTTTGGCTTCCACTTCTCGTTCGTTAAGCCGGAGTTTGCGGGGGAAACGCTCGTCCATCATTGCGGCGTTATAGACAAATGTTGCGAGGATCACCGAGCACTGCTTCAGGTCCTCTGCCGAGGCGTGATCGTACAAATCCATGTTGGCGTGGTGGGTCCGGCTCCAGTATTCGATGGAATCCTGGATGAACTGGAAGCCGGGGAGGCCGATGGCGTCGAAGGAGACGTGATCGGTGCCGCCGGTTTTGGAGATGGTGAGGGTTTGGGCGTCGAGGTCGGCGAAGGGCGCGAGCCACTGGCGGAAGATGGGGCGAGCGGCTTCGTTGCCTTCCAGATGGACGCCGCGGATTCGGCCGGTGCCGTTGTCGAGGTTGAAATAAACGGAGAGTTTTTCGTACTCGGAGCGCTTGATCAGGTTGCGCGTGGGTTGGGAGGTGACGAGCTGAGTGGTGGGGCGGCGGGTGCGGCCGGAAGGACGGGTTGTCGGTTCGGGATAGGAGCCAAAATGTTCGGCGACATATCCTTTTGACCCGAAGAGGCCTTGTTCTTCGCCGGTCCACAGGGCGATGCGGATGGTGCGGCGGGGATGAAGATCGAGTGCTTTGATGATGCGCACCGCTTCCATCACGGCGGCGCAGCCGGCGGCGTTGTCGGTGGCGCCGGTGCCCGAGTGCCAGGAATCCATGTGAGCGCCGAGCATGACGATTTCATCCGCCAGATCGGTGCCGGGGATTTCGGCGATGGTGTTGTAGCCCATCTGGTTGTCTTGAAATTCCACCTCCAGCTCGACGGCCATTTTCAGTTTCTCGCCAGCGTTAATCATTCGAACGAGGCGGTTGTAATGCTCGGCGGCGAGTGTGATCTGCGGCGGGACGGGGGGAGCGTTCATGTCCCAGACATGTGCGGTGGGTTGCGTGGCCGGGAAGGGTTGGCGCTCCTGGCCGGGGATGCTGGCGTTGGCGACGAAGAACGTGCCGCCATCGCCTTGTGTGCTGGGAGTGACGATGACAGCTGCGCCCTCTTTGGCGAGGAAGGAGAGGACTTTTGCCGACGAGACGGCCGGTCGTGAAGTTGGGCCACTGGCGGATGTGGTTGGATTTGTTGTTGCGCGGTTGCGAGCAGCCATGGCGCGGCCGACGGGCGTGTCGGCGAATTGAGCGCGGCGCTCGGCGGCGGTGGAAGCGCGGGCGACGCCGGCCGGACCGACGCTGGCGATGTCGGAGTTGGCCATCTTCAGGAGAGTGGAATCGTCATCGCGCGTCGCCAGTGGATCGAAGCGCGGTTGAACCTCGCGAACTGCGCCCTGAAGGACGATTGCGCCTTTGAGCTTGCCTTTGAATTGGTCTAGATCGGCTTCGGTTTTGGGATCGACGTGAATGACTTCGGCAACCAGGGGACTCTTGAGGCTCGGCGACCACGCTTTGGGAAAGCCGATGAGCGGAATATCCTGAGGCTCGATGATTTGCGCGGAGAAGCGCTTGAGAGACCAGCCGCGGCCGAAAAATCCCCACGGTTCGGTGTGGGCATTCACCAGGCCCCAGCTTGTCATCTTGTCGCGCGTCCATTCGTTGGCGCGATGAAGCTGCGGCGAGCCGGTGAGGCGCGGGCCGATGACGTCGGTGAGATAGCTGAGCGTGGCCATCACCTGCGAACGGTTGAAGCCTTCGTCGCGGATTTTGGCGATCACCTCGGAGGGTGCGGGGGCGGTGGTGGGGGAGGGATTGGTGGAAGCAGTGTAGACTGGATCGGATTGGGCGGTGCGCAGCTCGTCGATCTCGCGCTGGAGGGATTGAACTTTGAATTCGAGCTCGGTGGGGTTGGCGGAGCTGGCGCGATCGATGTGATTACAGCCAGTGATTATAAATGAAAGCGACAGCACAATCGTCGCGGCTAATCCATAGAGTCGCAAAGTCGGCTCCTTTGGCAGAGGTGGGCATTGCCCACCCTACAGATCGAATACAACTGGGATTGGGAAGCGCTTCCCTTCGCCCTCATCCGGCCACGGCGGCGCGGATTCGTTTCACCAGATCATTATCCTTATCCCCGGAGCCTTTTAAATAGAAGGCACTGGCGGCCAGGTAGCGATCGCGCCAGGGGGGATTCATGGCCGCATAATCTTCAAGAACGGCCGAGGAGAATTTGTAATCATGCGAATCGCGGCCTTTCAGGAAGATCAGCCGCCGCGCGGCGTCGGCGAAAGCGCGGGTGTCGCCGCCATCCTTCAGGTAGCTGAGAATTTTCTTCGCCGCCGAGAGTTTGTCCTTGCTCATGTCGGCGAAAATCTCCTCGATAGCGGCCGGGCCGGCTTTTTCGGGGGCTGCGGGTTCCATTGAGTCGATGTGAATGCCCTTGTCCCTGCTGTTGCCGCGGAAGCGGGGGAGGAATGAGGCATTTTGCAGCAGCATCAGCTTTCGCGTTTGCTCGTCGCGGCAGCGGTTGAAGGCATAGTGAACGGCATTCGAAAATGTTGTCGCGTGAAGCGAGAGGATGCCCGGGGCGCGCATGAGCAGCTCGCCTGCGCCGTCGAAGATGGCGTCTTGAATCGATTCGATAGCCACGCCGCGATTCAGCAACTCGATGGCTTTATCAGCGCAGTCGTTGTCGCTGCCATCGCGGATAGAGCTCAGCATCTGCTTCGTCGCGTCTGGATCAGGTTTGCCGTCGCGCCAGCCGTCGTTGATTTTCTTCATCAGATCGATGTTGCGACGGTAGGGGCGGTCGGCGTCGAGGTCGGCTTTCGCAGGATTCTCTTTGGATCGTTCTCGATCAAGCATCGCGTAGGCGAGTGACCTCAAAACAGGTTCAGCGTGCTGCCAGCCGATGGCTTCGAGGGTGCGGAAGCTGTTGGCCAGGTAAATCTGTTTGTGGCCGATTTCGCGGAAATCGCGAACGCCGTAGCGGCAGAGGATTTCGAAAATTTCGTGAGCGGGGGCAGTTCGGGCCAATCCCACAATCGCCACATCGGCGGCCGCTTCGTCCCAGTTGTCCATGGCTTCAATGAAGGCTTGCCGTGCGGTGTGACTCGATGGAATGGCCCGTTCATCGACGGTTCCCATGGCCCAATCACCCTCGCGGACGTCGGCGGCCTGCGAGTTTTTGAACGCGTCGATGGCCCAGAAAATCGGCAGCCAGCGATCCTGGTCGGGCGAGGCAAGAGACGCGAGGTGAGCGGAATTCACCACCAGCACCGCGTGGAATTTGAATCCAACGGGACGCGGCTGAATATTGCGAACCCCGGCCAGCAGCAGCGCTGCCAGAACCTGCTGATAGCTCAGGCCTTTGCGGATGCGTGAAGCAACTTCTTCCAGCACCTTCTCGCGCGGCGAATCTTCAAGCAATTTCACCAGCGGCTCGATCTCCGGATGAAATTGCACCAGCTTCGGTGGCAGCTTCGCCTCAGCCGCCGAAACGGGGCGGAGCCGCGACAGAAATCCCAAATCACCGACCCACGCCAATCCCGCCATCCCTGACACTTTTAGAAATGATCTGCGATTCATGGCGGCATTTTAACTCCACAGGGGGCAACATCGCGACCGCAATCTGGTTACTATTTCGGGAATACCAATCATCCGAGGGAACGATGAAGCCACTTCAGATCGGATTGTTCGCGCTGGCGAGCCTGTTTTTCACGTCGATCGGCCTTTGCGGCGATATCATCTTCGAACCGAACATCGAGTTTGCCAATCCCGACAATCAGCATTTGCTGCTGAATATGGCCCGACCCAAAGAGGCCACGGGGACGCTGCCGGCGATCGTCTGCATCCACGGCGGCGGCTTTCGCGCGGGAAATCGCGGCGGCTGGGATGCGCGATGCAAAGAATTTGCCGCGCGTGGGTATGTGGCGGTGACAATTGAATATCGCCTCTCGCCCAAATATCAGTTTCCCGCGGCGGTGCACGATTCGAAGGCGGCGGTGCGGTGGCTGCGGCTCAACGCGAGCAAATATCACATCGATCCTGATCGCATTGGCGCGATTGGCGATTCGGCCGGTGGGCATCTGGTGCAATTCCTGGCGGTAACTGATGGAGTGAAGGAGTTTGAGGGCGAGGAAAATCCCGGAGTCTCCAGCCGCGTCGCGTGCGTTGTGAATCTTTATGGGCCGAGTGATTTCACCAAGTCGTATGGCAAAAGCGTAGATGCGGCCGAAGTTTTGCCGCTGTTTCTGGGCGGCGATCTTGAGCACGAGCGGCAGCGGCATATTCAGGCCAGTCCGCTGAATTGGGTGACACCCAGGGCAGCGCCGACGCTGCTGATTCATGGCACTGAAGATAAATACGTCGCCTACGAGCAGGCGACATGGATGCACGATCGGCTGAAGGCGGCGGGTGTGGATGTGCAATTTCTGACGCTCCAGGGCGCCGGGCATGGATTCAAGGGAGAGGATGCCCAGAAGGCGGCGGCGGCAGCGCAGGAGTTTTTCGATAAACATCTGATGAAGGCCGAGACGAAGGCGGAAGCACCGCGAAAGGCGATCAAGGGGGTTCGCATCGCGGCGGCGCAGCCCAAATCACGCTTGATTGATTGGCATCTGAAAGACGCGGATGAAGTGCTCAAAAGAGTCGATCAATCGCTAAGCGAGCTGGAAGGATTGATCGATCGCGCGGCGGCGGAGCATTGTGATGCGATTGCATTGCCCGAGGACACCCTGGGACTGGGCACTTGGGAAGCTGGTAACGAATCGCTGGCTAAAGAGCTGCTTCCCCGCGCGGTGAAAATGATGCTTGAGCGATTCAGTGCGGCGGCCGCGAAGCATGGCATTTATCTCATTTGCTGCAACGACTTCGTCGAGGCCGATGGCCGCACTTACAACACCGCGTTCTTCATTGACCGCGATGGCAAGGAAATCGGCCGTTATCACAAGGTCTGCCCGACGATTCATGAGCGCGTGTGCACACCGGGCGACCGATTGCCGGTATTCAACACAAAGGATCTCGGCGGCGTCGGCATGCTGATCTGCTACGACATGGTCTTTCCCGAAACTGCCCGCTGCCTGGCGCTGGGCGGCGCTGACATTATCTTTCACCCGACTCTCGGCGGGGCGGCTATTGGGGATGATGACATCAACCGCGCTGCCTTTCGCACCCGCGCGGTGGAGAATTTTGTTTATATCGTCGTCGCCCAGCGCGGCGGCGGCACCATGATCATTTCCCCACAGGGGAAGATCCTGGCCGAGGCGCAGGGGAAGGATTCGCTGGCCATTGCCGACATCGATCCATTCGGCGGGCGCGAAGGCGGCGATGCCATGAACAGCCAGCGCGATATGCGGGCACGGCTGTTTCGCGAGCGGAACCCAGCGGCGTTTGCGATGATAACCGAGCCGGATCCGCCGGTTCTCGCGAAGATCCCAGCCACCATTTCAGAGCGCGAGGCAGTGGAGGTGGCTCATAAAGTGTTGACCGTCGGCCAGGAAGACTTTCGCGCGGCCGATGCGCTGGTGCGGGAAGGCAAAATCGAAGACGCCGCGGCCGCATTCAGGCATTTGCAGGGTGAATATAAGGATTCGTGGATCGATCGAGTGTCCACCGAGCGATTGGCCATGCTCGCGCCGAAATCGCAGGCGCAGGGCAGTGCCCAGCCAGCAGGTCTCGCTGCCAAATATCCTGGCGACCGTGGAATCGACAAAGATCCACGCGTGGTTTTCGCAGAGGATTTTGAAGAGCCCACCATCGATGCCCTCAAAGCGCGATGGGAGGAAGTAAGAAATCCGGACATCTTTTCCTTCACCCCCGACGCTCCCGAAGGCAGCGGCGGCAAACAATCACTGCTGATGACCCACGTCGGCGGAAAAGGCGACGGCGGCCATCTGTATCGCCGCCTGCCCAAAGGCATGGATCAGTGCTACGCGCGCTTTTACGTCAAATTTGACCCCGACTGCGCTGCCATTCATCACTTCGGCACCTGCATCGGCGGCAACAATCCCGCCACGCGCTGGCCGATGGTGAAGGCTGGGTTTCCGCCGCCGGGCGACAAAGGATTCTGGACTGGCATCGAGCCGTTCGGCGCAAGCTGGCGCTGGGATTTTTACACCTACTGGTGCGAAATGCGCGGCAGCCCGCCGCGCGGCCAGACCTGGGGCAACAGTTTCGTGCGCGATGATTCGCTCAAAGTCGAAAAGGGCAAATGGATTTGTGTTGAAGTCATGGTGAAAATGAATGACATCGGCGACAGCAACGGTGAGATGGCCCTGTGGATTGATGGCAAGCCGATCAGTCATCTGGGCAAGGGATTCCCCAAGGGCAAATGGGTGTTTGATAAATTCCTCAAGGACCAGGGCGGCGAGAGCATTCGCTGGAATCAGCAGAAGGGCGATCGCGAGAATTTTCAGACGGCCGCCGGCGGCGAGCCCTTCGAGGGCTTCCGCTGGAGGACTGCCAAAGAGCTCGATGCGAATTTCGTCTGGGCTTATCTCTACATCACCGACGCCCCGGCCGGGCATGTGAGCAAGGTGTGGTTCGATCACATCGTCGTGGCGAGTGATTACATAGGGCCGATCAGGAAATAACTTTCGACGGCGGCGCAGAACTTGGCTGATCCGTCACCGGTTTGATCGACACAGAGCTGGATTCAGTCGGAATCGCCAGCCGCACCCCAAACCATCCCGCTTCATCGATCGCAACTGCAATTTCGATTTGCAGCAGTCGCGCATAAGCGGCCACCAGTGCCAACCCCAGCCCGCTGTGCGCTGAATCGTTTCGCGCTGCATTTTTGCGCCAAAATGGCTCAAACAAATGCGACAGATCAGCCTGCTGAAGCTGATCGTTGCTGTTGCTGATGTTCAGGATGACTTTTCCATCGTGCTGATCGGCCGAGCAAATCACAAATCCGCCGGCGGGCGTATAGCCGAAAGCATTCTCCAGCAGGTTGCCCAGAATGGAAATCAGAAGTGATTTGTCTGTCGTAATGGTGATATCGGGAATCTCATCGAGTTGTGCATCGATTCCAGGGCGCATGGCTTTGGTCTGCTGCGTCCAGACATTTCTCACCACCTCGCGCAAATTCACTGGCGCCAGCGACAGCGTCTGCCTGCCATCATCGCACCGCGACAGCGCCAGCAGCGTATCGACGATGCTCTGCATCTGCCGCGCGATGTCCAGGGCATCGTGAAATCGCTGCGATGATTGTTCTCCCTCATCCGGCCACTTAATCGACACCTCCGCCAGCGACCGCAGTTCGGCGATCGGCGTCCGCAGCTCGTGGGCTATGTTCGATGAAAAGCGCTGCTGCCGCGCAAACGCCGACTGAATCCGGCCCAGCAGATCATTCAGCCGCGTGCAGATAGGCTGAAGTTCCAGCGGCATGGTCTCGATCGCAAAACGGCTGTCCAGCGAGGCCGCGTTGATGCGCGTGGCCTCCTCGGCCACCTGATGCAAGGGCCGAAGCACGCGCCTGATGGTCCAGTTGAGACACAGCACGCTCCCGGCGCTGAGCAGTGCTGCCACCACCAGCAGCGAATAAAGCAGCGTCCCCAGCTGCTGGTCTAATTCGCTTCGCGAGGCGGCCAGCGCGATCACCACGCTGGCCCCGCGCGGCACCCGCACGCTGGGCTTTTCCTTGTTTTCAACCGAATCCGTGTGCTCGGTCTGCACCCGCACCCACATCCGGATGGCCCGCCCCGGCCGCCCATCGCGCAGCGTCAGATTCCAGATGCATTCGACGGGAAAGGGCTCGGGCGATCCACCCAGACTGGCCCCTTCGATCGACCTGGACGATGCCAATGGCTTTCCATCCGGAAGCCAGATTTGAAAATATTCCGGCCGCTCCTGACGTTGAAATTCCGGCATCGCCTTCTTGGAGAATTCAAACTCCAGCCGCCCATCGCCCTCGCGGCGGAATTGCGTTGCGACAGTGCGTGCCTTGGCCGCCAGCGAATGGTCGAATTGCTCGAGCAGCGCCGAGCGCATGTACAAATAGAATCCAATTGCAGCCGCAAGCGCCAGTAGAAACGCCCACGATCCAAGCTTGAAAATCAGCGATCGCTGGATCGATTTCATGATGCCTCCCCCAGCAGCGTGTATCCCATACCCCGCCGGGTGCGGATAAACGAGGGCCCCTGCGCCGGATCGATTTTTCGCCGCAGCGCATACACCGCCGCATCGACCACATTGCTGGCCGGCTCGACGTGCTCGTCATAAATGTGCTGTTCGATTTCCGTGCGCGAAACCACCTGCCCCTTGCGCAGCGCCAGGTATTCGAGCAGGGCATACTCGCGCGGCGGCAGCTCGATCACTTCCCCGCCGCGCCGAACCGTTCGCGCTGCGGTGTCCACCTGAAGATCGCCGATTACAATCTGTGGCGTCTTGATTCCATGCCGACGCCGTGTCAGCACCTCAATTCGCGCCAGGAGTTCATCGAAGGCAAACGGCTTGACCAGATAATCATCCGCTCCCAGCCGCAACCCGCGAACCCGATCTTCAACGGAATCCTTGGCCGTCAGGATCAGCACCTGCGAATCAATTTCCTTGCGGCGCAGCGTCTGAAGCACGCTCAGTCCGTCTATCTCAGGCAGCATGAGATCGAGAATGATCACGTCGTAAGTGTTTGACTGCGCGCTCCACAGGCCCTGCGCGCCATCGGCGGCCAGGTCGACGGCATAGCCGGATTTCCGCAACCCCATCGCCAGCGAACGCCGCAATCGCTCGGAATCTTCGATGATCAGGACTCGCATATTCCTCGCTGAATGGATGGCAATTCTCTCGTCGAAAGATGATGAAAAGATGATCGGTCTGTGTAACCAAATTGCTTCGAAACTTTCATCTGCTAGCAATGCAATAAATCATGGTTTCATCATTCCTGCATTCTACCCTGCATCGGGGCTTCGCGGCCGGGATGCCGCCTGGGTAGTTCGCATATGGATTCGATGCAGGGCCGCTACCGCTGGAAAGTTGCCGCAGCAGTCAGTGGCATCTGCGCGTTGATTGCCTATTACGCCGCAATCGCCTTGCACCGGATTTACAGCGGTCGATTCAGCGACTTTCATGTTTTTTATTCCGCTGCCCGCGCCATGCTGTTGCACCAGGACCCGTATCTACCGGGCCGCCGCAGCTACATTTACCCGCCGCTGATCGCGTTCCTTTACATGCCGCTCGCGCTGCTCGCCGAGCCCAAAGCAGCGACGATCATGCTCTGTGCCAACATCGTCTTTTTATTGCTGGCGCTTTTTGTCATCGCGAGCGAGTGCTTCAGGCACTTTGAACTGGACCGGAATGTCCTGAGGACGGTTGCGATAATGTTGTTTGCGATCCTCCTGGTCTTCGACAAAGTCAAAGACGAACTGCAAATGTTGCAGACCAATGCGCTGATGCTTTTGATGCTGGCACTGGCGCTGCGCTGGCTCGATCGCAAGCCGATCCTTGCAGGAATTGCCTTCGGATTTGCCTGCAACATCAAATACCTCCCGCTGATTCTGCTTCCCTGGCTGGTGCTGCGGCGGCGCTGGCAGGTGGCGATTTTATTTATCATCAGCGCCATGGCGTTCGCGCTTTTGCCTGCGTTGCAATCCGGCTGGGATGACAACCTGGATCACCTCTCCATCGCATTCGGCGGCCTGGGGCATTTGCTCGGCGTCGATACCGGCAGCGCCGCCAGCGCCGACATCTGGAGCATCCGCGCCGGCGTCAGCCTCTCGATCACAAGCGGCATCGCACGCCTCACTCATCGGCATCAGGCTGATTTCCTCATGCTGCCTGTCGTGGCAGGCATCGCGGCCGCCGTGTTTGTGGTGCTGGCAGTTCTTTATCGACGTAATCGAATCCCTCTTCTGTCCTGGCCGGCTTCACAGCGGCAATCAACCCAGCCTTTTCGAGCCATCCTCGCTCTGGAATTCGCATCGCTGATCGCATTGGCTCTGGTCTTCAGTCCCCAGACCAACCCGCGGCACCTGGTATTGCTCCTGCCGGCAACGTCAATGATCGGAGTCTTATTAATCGCTTCCAACGCCGGCGCTATCCGAGCCCGCGCGGCCACGGCAGCATTATTGTTGCTGCTCGGCCTGACCTTCCCCTGGGGCGGGACCCTGACGCGCTTCGCCCACGACGTGCACCCCTGGTTCACCTATAGCGGGCAGGGTTGGTGCATCCTCGTGATGCTCCTTTTCCTGATCGGCGCAGCGCTTCGTTATTCCACTACGCTACAGTTGAAGGAACCCGCAGCCCCGCAGATCGCAAGCCAACCTGCATTTGCAAAACCATTCTCGATTGCCAGGACCAGCAGCAAAGCCGCAACCTGCACACTCGTCCTACCAACCTACAACGCCGAAAAATTCATCGATCAGACCCTGCTCCGCCTGCGACAGTTCATCGTCGATCATCCGCAGTGGCTCGTGCTGTTTGTATGCGATGGCTGTTCTGACAATACCGTCGCCAAACTCAGCGACGATGCCTCATCCATCTCGCGAGCTATTTCCGTTCACAGCTACCAAACCAATCGCGGCAAAGGTTACGCCCTGCGGCGGGCGATGAACCTGGTGCGGACGCCCTATGCCGTCTACACCGACGTAGACCTGGCCTACGACCCCGATGAGGCGCTGAAGGTTCTGCAACTGCTTGAAGACGGCGCTGATCTCGCCGTCGCCAATCGCGTCGATCCCGCCAGCCGATTCCTGATTAACCCGTGCGATTTTCCATCGATCTACCAGCGTCACCGAATGAGCCGCATGTTCAACTGGTGGCTGCGGCACATGTTGCCGATTGAGATTCTCGACACGCAGGCCGGCCTGAAAGGCCTGAGCCTCAGAGCCTGGTCAAAGCTGGCGCCGCAAATCAGCACCGATGGATTTTTCTTTGACGTCGAGCTGCTCGCCTGGGCCGGGGCGATGCGCATGAACGTGGTGCAGACGCCGGTCAGCTTTCGTTACATCGACCCGACGACGGTGAAAATGGTGCGGCATGGTTGGACCATGATTCTTCAGACCCTGCGCCTGCGCCGCCGCCTCAGGAAAGCCGCTGGTAGCGAAGCCGCCGCCATCGGCGTGGCAGGAGTTGAGCCATGATCACCGCCGACGATTTTGGCTTTGGCCTGGCCACCAGCCAGGGCATCATTCACGCGCACCTGCACGGCCCCGTCAACCGCACCAGCATCATGGTTGTTACCGGTGACCACGTGAAGGCGTCGGTGCAATTGCTGGGTGAAGCGCCCAATCTGAGTCTCGGTCTGCACCTGGTCTTCACCGATGTGGGCAGCCGCGCTTTGGCGGCAAGTCCCGCATCAGGCTTGGTCACTTTGCAGCGAGGATTTTTAAGCATCCCGCAACTTTATTTCCGCTGCCTCACCGGAAAGGTTGATGCCTCGGCCGTCTTCGATGAGATTTGCGCTCAGGCTGAGCTCTTTCATGCATTGACCGGCCGGGCGCCAGCGCATGTCGATGGACATCACCACGCCCACCAGTTCCCCGTGATTCGCCATGCGTTGCTGCGGGCGATGAACGCCGGGATCCTGCCGAAAAGAACTCGCCAAACGGTCGAACCGCCGGGAATGCTTGCCTCCGTCTCTTCCTGTCGTGCGCGGCGGACTGTTCTGAATATGCTCGGGCAATCCGCGGCCGCCGACTTCCGGCGCCAAGGCATCGATGTCAACGACTATTTCTTTGGTGTGATCAGCGAGAAGGATCTGGCGGAGGAGAATCCCTGGGAGCACTGTCTCGCTGCGCTGCCGCCGCACGGCTCGGTGGAATGGATGGTCCATCCCGGCTTTTACGACGAATCGCTCATCGGCCGCGACAGCTACGTCCATCAGCGCGTGCTCGAGCTCTGCGCCCTGACCAGCCCGCCCATAACAGCTCAGCCCGCAGCCGAACTTCTTGCTTGCCGCAGCGACGCCGGCGCAAACTTTGCTAGAATTGCGACATCAGGAATGTCCCATGCCCACGGCCCAGATTATCGTCTGCCCCTCCTGCGGCGCGAAAAATCGCATCGATCCACAGCGGCTCGAGCACGGTGAAGCGCCCATCTGCGGCCGCTGCAAGCGTCCGCTTCTTGATCAAGCTGGGCCGGTCGAAGTGACCGATGACACATTCGCCAACGAAGTCGAACAATCACCCATCCCCGTTTTGGTCGACATGTGGGCTCCCTGGTGCGGCCCCTGCCGGGTGCTCGCACCGACCATCGAGCAACTCGCCGCCGACCTGGCTGGACGCGTGAAAGTGGCCAAGCTTAATGTCGATGAAAATCAGCAAACCGCCGCGCGTTTCAATCTCAGCGGGATTCCCGCCATGCTGATTTTTAAAGATGGCCGCGAAGTGGATCGAATCGTGGGCCTGGCCCTCAAGCCGCAAATCGAACAGCGCCTCCAGCGCTTCATTTGATCGGCAATTCTTTAGAGCTCTTCCTCTCTCCGCGGATCAATTTTGAACCTTCTCCCGCAAGGCGCAGATACCAGTCGGTCGGCAGATTCTCAAACGTCTGAAAATGCCCCTGCGTCGGCGGCTTGTTGGTGACTTTGAAAATGGCCGTCCCTTCATCCACCTCATCAAACATCGCCACATACGCCATATCGATCCCCATATCCGCCGCCGTCGTGAACTGCCGCCAGAAGAACTGTCCACCCAGCCTCGGAATCGTCGCCCCCGCGGAGCGCTCGCCCTTCAAATTCGTCCAGCCAAACCCGGGATAAACCACCGGCAGATATTCCATTCCCGCCGCCTTGGCCTCTGCCATGTCGGCCTTCCAATAGCTGGTGTTGGCCTGCTTTTGCCCCTCGATTCGTGTCACGTTTCCCACATTCCACGGACTGATCACATCAAGCCGCCGAAACTCCCTGGCCCAATCGGCGTTCTTCTCGTTTCGCCAATACCACTGACATCCGCCAACCAGGGTCACGCCGTATTTGGGATCATCCTTGAAAAAATCGATGATACGGTGAGCAAGCTGCGCCTCGAATCGATCGCTATAAAAGCCCCACACGAACAAAGCCGGCTTACCCTTATGATGCAGATACCGGCCATCGCTGGTGATCCGCTTCTCATCGACCAATCGCTTCCAATCCGCCGTCAATCGCTCATAGATGCGCTCGCTGCGCATCCCGCTCAGGTCATAGCAGAGCGCCCACACGCGTCCCGTGGCCTGGGCCGACTTGCGTACATGCTCCATCACCAGATCGGTCGATGGATTGCCGGTCGCAACCAGAAAGCGTTGAAGAAAAACTCCATCGATCCCGTACTGCTGCATCCACTCAAAATGCCGCTGCACGGTCTTCGCATTTGCCGAACTGAACAGCGCTGCCGGCATCCCATCCGGATAAGTGAATCCCGGCACGGGATATTTCTCATCCCCCGCCAACTCGCTCATTTCTGGCCACATCTCAAATGTCAGCGAATCAGTCGTAATTTCCCTTCCGTTCCTCGACCAATGCCCCCATCCTCCTTTGGCCGGATCACCAGGGCAGCGAAACCATCCCTGATAACCGCAGATCACTTTGTGATGAAGCGTGGTTGCATCGACCGGTCCCGCTGCAAGGGATTTCGACGCTGCAAACAACAGAAAAAGGAGAAGGAGCTTGTGGATGATAGCGGGTCCAACCGTCAGCAATTTGGCTTCGGAAAATGTCAATTTCATGGTGAAACCAGCCCTAGGCTGTATAATCGTTTACGTCGCGAAATCAGGGCGTTTTTGCGACCACCCGCACATGTTGAGGGTATGGGGAGCAGGGAAGAAGGGCAATGCGAATCAAGACGCGGAGGCAGCGCGCCATCTCGGCCGGCTTTGGCCATGCCGGTGTTTTTGCATGCGCTGCCATTGAACTTCTTGAGCCGCGAAGGCTGCTGAGCGGAGTTTTGGCCGCTGTGCTGCCGGATCGATTCGAGCCCAATGATACCTTCGCAACCGCCTCCAATTTCGGCACCGTCAGCACGCGCATTGAGAATGGTCTGAATATCCACGTCACGCTCAATGATGACTATTATCGATTCGTCCCGGCCGCAACCGGGCAGTTCACGGGCAGCATCTCGTTTTCCAATTCGCAGGGGGATCTGGACCTGGCGCTGTACAATTCGGCCCAGGCGCAGCTCACCGTTTCCGAAGGAAGCGTGGATTTCGAGACGGTGAGTTATCCGCTGGTGGCGGGGCAGACTTATTACCTGCGGGTTTATGGCTTCGAAGGAGCGACCAATCCCGATTATGGCCTGACGATCATCACGGCCATCGCTGCAGATCGGTTTGAGCCCAACGACAGTTTCGCGGGCGCGACCAACCTGGGCAACACCCTTCCACACATTGAAAATAACCTGACCATCAACGCGCCCGGAAACGATGATTATTACCGGTTCACCGCGCCCAGCGCCGGTCAGTTCCAGGCGCAGATTTCGTTCAACGATGCGCTGGGCGATCTGGACCTGATTCTCTACAACAGCTTGCAGGCCGAGATTACGCGATCGGACGGCGACGGCAACGTGGAGGCCGTGAGTTTCAACGCAACCAATGGCGGGACCTATTATTTTCGTGTTCAAGGCTTCGCCAGTGCCACCAGTCCGCTTTATGTGCTGTCGGTCAATCAGGCGCCGGGCACGATCGCCGGAACGACCTATGAAGATCGCAATGCCAGCGGAAGCAAGGATGCCGGCGAGGTGAATCTCGGCGGGCGGACGGTTTATCTGGATGCCAACAACAACGGCCAGCTCGACGCGGGAGAAACCTCGCTGGTCAGCGATGCCAACGGCCTTTACAAATTCCTCAACGTCACTCCTGGCAGCTACACCGTCCGCCAGATAGCGCCGGCAGGTTGGATCGCGACAGCGCCGGCGTCGGGATCGTTTACGGTGAATGTGAATCCGGGCCAAAATGCCAACGGCTTCAACTTTGGCAGTTTTCCGACCACCATCGAAGATACCGTCGGCACCAACGACAGCTACTACGTGCAGCTCTCGCCGACCGCGCCCAAGGTGCAGATTTTTATCAATTCCACGCCCGATCAAACGCCTGCATACACGATTAACCTGAGCGCGCTGCCATCGCTGACGATCAAGGCTGGGGATGGGAATGATCTTCTCACTGTCGATTTCGCCAATGGCAATCCGATTCCGGCCGGAGGACTTTTCTACGACGGCGGCGCCAACAGCGGCACTCCGGGTGATTCCTTGACGGTGGTCGGCGCACCCGGACTGTCTGGAACCTATCGTCCCAGCGGGGCTGCGCCGGGCAGCGGCACTTTCAGCATCGGCACGTCGAATATCTCGTTTAGCGAGCTGGAGCCGATTCTGGCGGCGGAATTTGATTCACTGGCGCTGATCACGCCCAATGCCAACGACACCATCGAGATTGATTCGCCGGATGCCGGGCAGAATCGCGTGGGAGGCTTCAGCGGGGGCGTGGGCTTTGAGGCGCTGAGCTTCTTCGACGTCGGCGCTTTCACCCTGGATACGGCAGCCAACGACGGCCCATCCGGAAATGACGCAATCCATATCAGCGGCGCGGGAATGGTTGCCAGCGGACTGGGGACGCTCTTCGTCAATGCCGGTACCGGCGCGAATTTCATCTCGATCGACGGCGGAAGCGCGCTACTCGATACCAACCTGGGCGTTGGCGGCGGAAATCTGAATGTCTATGCCTTCAACGCGGCCACGCTCAATTTCGCCTCGTCCCAGAGGCTGGCCAGCATCACTCTGACGGAAAGCGCGCGTGTGAATCTGATTTCGGCCGCAAGCCAGGTGCTGCGCGTCAATGCATTGAGCATGGAACCGGCCACGACGCTGGACCTGGGCAGCCACTCGCTGATCGTCCAGAGCACCGCGGATGCACGGGCCTCAGTATTGGCCAATCTCCGCTCCCTGGTGCGCTCTGCGCGCCACAAAGGCGCATGGAACGGCAGCGGAATCACCAGCAGCGCTGCCGCTTCGGATGGCGCCCACATCACTGGCCTGGCGACGATTCTCAACGATCGTGGCGACGGATCTGTTGTGCGCAGCGAGCTGAGCGGAATGGCAGTGGACGCCAATTGCATTCTGGTCAAGTTTACCTACAACGGCGACAGCGACTTGAACGGCACCCTCGACGCGGATGACCTTGCCCGGATTGACGCCGGCTTCGCTACTCACAGCGCCACCGATTATTTTGGCGGCGATTTCGATTACAGCGACATCACCAACTCGGATGACTATTTTCTGATCGACAAAGCTTTTTGGGGGCAGGGATCTCCTTTGTCGGCTGAGGCTGCGCCGGCGTCAAGCCAATCGCTCAGCCGGCGGCGCACCGTCCACCATCATCGCCCGCGCCGCGTGCAGCCCAGAGTGCAAATAGAAAGGGCATGGCTGCGATTCAGCCATGCCCAATGAACCTCCCACTCTCTCCCAGAGCCCTTATAACTTCGCGATTACCACATTCTCGATGTTCAGATATTGAATGATGAACCGGCTGCCGTTGTCGTAGAGCAGATCGACCAGGCCGGCGTCGTGATCCTGCGTGGCCACGCTCTGAATGATGCGCGGGCGATACGGGGTGTAGAAGACGTTGAGTTTGTCGGTCGATTTCTTCTTGCCGGCCGCGATGCCGCCATCGACGAACAGGTCCCGGGCGTTGGCCGGGCTGGTGTAGACGTTGAAGAGGTCGCCGCCATCCAGCGAACTTACGTGCAGCGTCTGGGCATTGGTGTAGTTGATCAGCGTGAGCAGCGTGTTGGCACCATCGAGCGTCTGCAGCTTGAGCACCGGATCGGCCGCGGTTCCGGCCGCGTCCAGGTGAATCTCAAAGCGATCCGGCAGATTGGTGCCGGTGATGGTGAGCGTATCGGTATCGCCCAGGGCGCCGTTGTTGCCGTTGACGTTCGCGGTCTCAAGGCCCTGGAAGGTGTAGAGGGCAATGCCGGGGATAGTCAATTGCCCGCTGCCGGCCACAGTGGAGCTGATCAGGTTGATATTCTCTGACGTGCCGGCGATGCCGTTGTAGGTCACGTGATCGTTGCCGCCGCGGAAATCGAAGGCCACTTCCTCGACGCCGTTGGTGTTGACCGTCACCGCTCCGGCCGAAACGGTGTTGCCGCTGATGATCACGTCATCATCGCCCGCGCTCGAGTTGAGATTGAGCTTGTCGCCCTTGGCGGAAGCCTGCTCGCCTCCGTTGATGTTGATGGTGGAGAAGGGGCTGGCGGCCAATGACGGCGTGATCCAGGCTGTGTCATCGCCGAGCTGGGCATCGACAGTGAGCGTCTCGATATCGGAAGTGAGCAGGCCGAGGCGGCTGCTGAGGCCGACGCGCCCGCCGACAAAGCTGGTGTCGATGGTGAACTTGTCGTTGGAGATCGTGCCGTGGTAATCCAGCAGGTCGCTGCCCGCGCCGCCGGCAGCCTGGAGGCGGGCGCTTGAGCCCATGTCCTGATATTCCAGGGCCAGGGTGCTGTCCACGCGCAGGCTGCCTTCATCGTTGGCCGCACCGGGCTCGTGGACGATGGTGTTGTTCGACGCGTTGCCATTGATGGTCAGCCAATCGCCATCGGCCTGGCCGTCATAGATCAATTCTTCGACACCGTTGAGAATCACGTTGCTCGCATTGGCAGGGATTGCTTCGGCGATGCTGAGGGTGCCTTTGTCAAACGCCGTCGGGGTGAATGTGGATGTCTCGGCCGCATCGCCTGGCGTATCGACGATCACAATGTCGCCGGATGAGGGCGAGCCGCCGTTGATGGTCACATCAGTGTCCCAATCGGCGTTGTTTGGCGCCGGTGTGGTCAGGGCGATCACATCTTCGCCGCCCAGTGCATTGATGGTCAGTGCGGCAATGTTCAGGAAAAGGAACTCGGGGTTGTCGTTCACGGTTACTGTAAAATCGCGAACTCCATCCGCGCCGGCATGGGTCGAGGCATCGCGGGCGATGACGGTGATCGCATCGGGACCGTTGGTGCCATTGATCACGACCGGCCCGCCGCCGGTGATGCTGATTGCTTCAATTTCATCAAAGCTGACGTTGGTGGAGATATCGGTCGCTGCCACCAGCGAGCCAGAATCGTTTTCAGGTCCCTGCGTGTAGGTAACAGAGCGGCTCGAGCTGACCGTCAATACATCGCCGGCCGCGCCGATCGGGTTGCCGCCGAGAACAAAGTAGGCCAGTCCGCCGGCGTTCAGCAGGTTCAGCGTGATCTGATCGTCGCCTTCGGCGCCTTCGACCTGGACACGTTCCATGGTGTTGATGTTGTTGGTCCCGGCGGAGAGGCCTCCGATGATGGAGAACACGCCGGCTGTGTGCGTGGTAGTGATGCTGTCGTTGCCATCGGTGCCGCTGACGAGAATGGTATCGTTGCCCAGGCCGCCGGTGAGCGTGTTCGTGCCGCCGCGGCCGTCGAGGGTGTCATCGTTGGCGCCACCATCGAGCGAATCATTGCCTCCGCCGCCAATCAACGTGTCATTACCCGCGCCGCCCAGCAGGGTGGCGTCAGCTGAAAGATAGTCAGCGCCGTTGCCGCCATCGAGGACCACTTTGATCAAGCCCTCAATGCCGGCTTCGCCTTTGATATTGTCGTTGCCATCGTTGCCCTTGATGGTCAACGTGTCGGACGTGGATGGCCCGAGGATGTTGATGTCATAAGACATGCCAATGACCGACACATTGCTTCCGGCACTGCTGGCGTCGAGATTGTCCGCGGTGTTGCGGCCGTTGACGATCATCGCATCCGAGCCCGCGCCCGAATCGATGTTGATCGACTTGAGGCCGGTTACCGTCACGTCATTGATGGTGATCGAATCGCCGCCACCGGCCGAATTGATGTCGAGTTGCTCGATCGATGCGCTATCGAGCGTGAAGGCCCCGAGATTGGTGCGCTGGAAGTTCAAGCGTGCGCCATTGGCGCTGACGGTGAAGGTATCGCCGCTGACGTCTGACCCGTTAACCTGAAGAATGTCCGTGCCGCTGCCGCCTTCGACGACATCGCTGCCATCGCCATTGTTCCAGACGATGGTGTCTGAGTCGGCGTCGCCGAAGATCGAGTCGGCGCCGGTGCCGGCGGTGATGCTGTCATCGCCCGCGCCGGCGGAGATGTAATCAGCGCCAGCGCTGCCGGTGATATTGTCATCGCCGGTGCCGCCGAGGATGGTCGCATCGCCGCCGCTGGCATCGACAACGTCATTGTCCGCGCCCGCGTCGATCGTTGTCCCCAGCGCCACACTGATTTGTCCATTCGAGCCGTCGATGGTGATCGAATCGTCACCACCAAATGAGCGGATGTTAATTTTCTCGATCGACGACAGCGGCACCTGCACAGGCACGCCGCTGTTGAGGAAGACATCCAGCATGCCCGGATTGCCCGAATCGATCACGAGGCGAATAACGTCGGGCTCGTTGTTGAAATCTTGATCGCCGTCGATCTGGAGCACGCCCGTCAGTCCCAGCGAAGCGCTGGCGCTGGGCATGGTCCATGCGCCGCGGCCGTGCGTGCCGACCACCACCACGTCATCCGTGGCGTCGTAATGCACATCGACTGCCGGCGCGTTGGCGAGGTTGCCGCCGAACTCGCTCCAGCGGGCGTTGAGGCCAGCGGTAGCATTGCGGCAGCGGAAGACGCCGTTGGTGGCGGCGATGATGACGATCTCATCGTCGGGAGAGGTGCTCGCGCCGAAGATGTCGATGGAGTTGACGGTCCCGGCGACGGCCGAGGCAGAGCCTACTCGGGCCCAACTTACCCCGGCATCCGTGCTGCGATAGACGTTGGTGCCGTCGGTGACATACACGCGCTTCCAGTTATCCGGATCCATGGCAATGTCCTGCGGACTGCCACCCGGGAAGTTATTCAACTGGTTGAGGGCGCCGCCGCTGGTGCTGCGGAGGAAAAGCGATCCGCCGACGCCGACATAGAGAATATCCGCATTGGGCACGCCACCGAGCGATCCACCATAAGCAATCGCACTGACGTTTTGCAATCCGCCGGCGTTGAGGGTGGTGACGTTGTCGCCCTTGTCGGTGCTCTCATACAGGCCGTTGCCGCCGATCACGATACGGTTTCCGTCGAAGCGGTTGGCTTCGAAGGGGAAGACGCTGAAGCCGGTGAAGCCGCTGTCGGTTGCATTCAGGCCGTTGAGGGAGACACCACCCGAGTCGAATGGGTTGGGAACACCTCCGCTGAGAAAAGCGCGGCGCCTCATGCTGCCGAAATTGTTGCTCATCGTATAACGAATGGATTCGTCGATGCCCAGGACAGTCGTGTAACCAACACTGGCCCAGCCCCCGTCGCCCTGATCGACTTCATCCCAGGCGCTGGGACCACTGCCCACGCCGCCATCGACCACCCCGGTATCCTGCGTTCCGCCAAAAATGTGATCGTTCACATGATCGTAAGCGGCCGAGTAAAGCTCAGTGATTCGCAGGTTGCCGTTGACGTTGCCCCACGTGCTCACGAACCCTGAAGCCGGATCATTCAGGCGGAAAACGCCGCCATCGTCGGCCTCGAGGATGTCCCCGTCGGCATCAAAGACCATGTCGCGCGAATCCGCATGCGGCGCGGTGAACAGCGACCTGGCAGCGACAGTCATTTGCGTCCAGGAGCCATCATTGGAATCGCCGCGCGAGATATTTCCGAAGAATGGACCGCTGGCGAAGGTATCACCGGAAACGTAAACCAAATTTGCATTCGTCGGGTCGGCCACGATGGCAAAGTGAATATTGCCCTGTGGTCCGGCCCCCGAACCGTTTGTATTCGGAGCGACGCCGATCGCGGCCCAGTTGGCGCCCTGATCGGTGGAGCGGAAGACGTTGCCCAGCTGCTGCGCGCCGTTGATGAACCCCGCATAGACGGGATTGCCGGCGGCGGCGCTGACCGACACTTCGATGCGAATGGAACCGGCGACACCGGTCAGGCCGTTGTTGATTTTGACCCAATTGGCCCCGCCGTTGTCGCTGCGGAAGATACCGGTACCGGCAATTGCGGCGTAAAAGCGATTGGTGTTGCCGGGGTCGGGGGCGATATGGACGTTGCCTCCGTTGGGAAGATTCTGTTCTCCCGCCTCGTCCACGGTTCCGTCCGCGTCGTTGTCCAGACCGTCACTGGTGGCGAGGGTCCCGGAGATTTTAGTGAAGCTGGTCGCGCCGTCGGTGCTGCGCCACAGGCCATTGCCGATGGTGCCGGCCAGAACGACCTGATCGGCCACCGAGCTGCCGATGGCGGTGGGAATGACCGACAGAAGCTGCGTCCCGGCAAATTCTGTCGCGGCCACGATGGTCCAGCTTGCGCCGGCATCGGTGGTGCGGAGAATGCCGATCGGCCCGCCCACAGGTCCGCCTGAGGCGTTTGCGCCGGTGCCGGCGTAGAGGACGGTGGTGTCAAGGGGGCTGAAGGCAATGGTGCTGATCGAGAGGGATGGGAACTGATCGGTCAGTGGTTCCCAATTGCCGCCGGAAGTCGCGCCAGTATTGCGCCAGATGCCGCCGCCCACGGTGCCGGCGTAGAGGATGTCGGCGTTGGTGGGATGGGCGGCCAGCGCGTTAGTCGCGCCGGATACGTTGTTGCTGCTGAAGGTGAAATCCTGGCCGCCATTGGTCGAACCGGGGCCTTGCTCAACCCAGTTGGGAATTCCGACGACGGTGACGGAAAGCAATCGTCGATCTTCTAAAGCCTCACAACTGACCTGCCGAACGGCCGAAATGAGCGCACGACGAGACAGTGCCCGAGAGTTTTTGCGCAGCCGAGTCATGAACGAGTCCTCCTTCGCAAGACTTGCACGACCAACGGATTTAGTTGTACGACGTGATGCCCAAAGTTGCGTTTACAGATGCCCTGCCAGTTATGCCCAAGAGACAGAGATGAGCTACAGATATGGCATCGCTATTAAGCGCTAGGATTGTGACAAAGTCAAATTCGATTTGGTATTTAAACAGCGTAACGATGACGCAGCGTTTTTGCGCTCGTGTCTGAAACGACATCTAAGGACGTGAATCTGCTGCGTGCTGCAAGAGTTGAATTTCCTTCACATCTAGACCCTTCAATTGCGTTGCGATCCCCACCGGGCTTTGGTCAAACAGCGCAACGACAAATACACAGGCAGCCAAATATGAACCGGCCAACGTCGGGTGGCTCTGGTCCTTGTCATGCAATGCCGGCGAGTCATGGTTGGCAATGAAGCGCCACCAAACGCTGCCCACCGGCACGACCACCGCCTCGATTTCCCGGCCGATCGATTCGTAAGCTTCCGTAATGGCCTTTTGCTTGTCAGGCGTGTGCTTTCGAGCCCAGGTCATGTAGAGCACGGTCTTTGCGCCGGCCGCCCGAATCGCTTGGTCGAACAGCAGCACATTCTCACGCATGCGAGAGGCGTTCTTGATCGGAAGCGTGCTCTGCTCCTGCAGCACCACATAATCAAATTTGCCTCTCTCAATGGCGGTGCGAGCCTCTCCCTTGTTCCAGTGGGTACGGAGCGAGGCGCCTCCAATGCTCAGCAGCGCGTGTTCTATTTTCACACCGCGCGCGCTGCCGAGCTGAGCGACCAAGTCCGGAAGGTCATTGCGAGCCGTAAAGCTGTTGCCCACGAAAAGGATGCGGGTTGAATGCTTGGATACCTTGGCCATTGCCCACCTGCTTATGCTCGGCTGCGCAGACGCTCTCGTGCGTATTCGGACCAGGGAGGATCCGCCGGATCGTAGCGGAGATACATCTGCCAATGCTTGCGCGCTTCTTCAGAGAAGCCCATCGTGTCCAGGGCGTCCGCGAGGTTGTAGTGCAGCTTGGCATCTTCCGGTGCGATCGACAGGCCACGGCGGAAGGCATGACACGCACCCTGAAGCTCTCCCGTTTGTGCCTGCAGGACCCCCAGGTTGTTCCACGCTTCTGAATAATTTGGATCAAGCTCGACCGCCAGCAGGTATCGTTCAATGGCCTGTGGGATCTTGCTGAGTTTCGTGAGCAGTGTGGCCAGATCGAATGACAGTTGGGGCGTAGGTCCACCGCAAAGCATCGCCTGACGGTAGCATTGCTCGGCTTCGTTGAGCAATCCGGCCTTCTCCTGGTCGATGGCCTGCTGGTGCCAGTCAGATGCGGTGAGTATCGGAACCAGCCGAAGCCCGACTGGCTTTGCTTGTGGAGCATTATCGAACTGAAGCTGCATCTGACCAGTTACTTCCGCCAGATCTCCACTTTCCAGGCGCACCAACAAGGCGCCGTTGTGCTCCAGGATTTTAAGCTGCTGCAGGGGCTCCTTTAGATCGGGCATTCGCTCCTGCAACTGCTTCAGCGTGCGGCGAATTTTCTCAATGCTCAATCCCACGGCCGTCATCTCGCTGAGGCTCCGGGCAATGGCAGCCTGCCGGAAATCGAACCGCGCCACACCAAGCTCAGCTTGTAAAGGTTTGATCAACCCAGCTTTTGCCCAGGCATGAATCCGCGCTTCGGGAATCTTCATGATTTCGGCCAAGGCTCGCGCGGTGAAAAGACGATCTTCATCGCTGTGGGCGATGCTCAGCAACGTCATGAACTCCTGCTCGCTGATCAGTCTTGCTGAGGGCAGCTCGATCGGTTCGCTGCTGGGCAGCATTGGCAGGCTGGCAGCGCCCATCACCAGGACAGCGAACGAGCCGTGATTGCTGAATCGGATGTAGCGGCCCCCGTGCTGCTCCACGATCTGTGTGAATACATCATGCGAGAGGTCGGCCAACTGTCCCCAGTAGCTGATGCCACGCGCCATCGCCGCTTTCAGTGCGTTCACCGTCCATTGGTTTGCGCTATTGGCCATGCGATGACTCAGAATACAGGTCCCCCCACAGTTTACCGGCTTGGCGAGTCAAAGCACTCGCCGGCGCTGGCGAGCAACAGTCCGATGCGGGTGGGCAAATGACGATTGCGCATCTACACCTGCATCATCATCAGGATGTCTTGCGTTTTTTCTTGGGGGCAGCGGCCGATTCCGCGGAGGATGCAGCGGCAATCATCGGCGGCTTGGCTTTCTTCTTGGCGGCATCCAGGCTCTTTTGCAGCGCCTCCATTAAGTTTACTACCGGCGCCACCTCCTGCGCTGGCGCTGCAACGATCTCCTGGCCGGCCACCTTGGCCTGAATCAGCTTCTCCAGCTCAGTTTCGTACTTATCGGCGTACGCGCCGAACTCAAACTTGTCTTCGCTGAGTTGGTCCACGAGCATTTTGGCCAGCGCGATCTCCTTCTTGTCCACCTCGACATCGCCCACTTCCGGTTCAAACTCGGCCGGGGAGCGAACTTCATCCTGGTAGGCCAGGAACGTGGCGGCAATCAGCTTCCCGACTGGCCGCAGCAGCAGGATCTGTTCCTTATTGCTGAAGACGCCGGTGGAGAACGCTGCTCTCTTCTCCTGCGACATAATCTGCTGCAGCATCGCGTAAGGCTTTTTACCAACGACTCCATCGGGAACCAGATAGAGCATCCTGCCGGAGTAGTACCTTGGCTCGACGGCATTGAGCGGGATAAACGACTCAATGCCGATGGTTTTGTCGCTCTTCGCACGCAGCTTGCTCAATTCATCGGTGTCGATGGTGACGTACTGGTCTTTGGCAAACTCATAGCCACTGACGATGTCGTCCGCTTTGAGCTCGCCGTGCGTGGGACAGACCTTCTGGTATTTGATTCGAGTGCCACATTCCTTGTGAAGCTGATTTAGGGAGATCTTGCCACCTCCGCTGGCGGTAGCGGTGTAAGCCTTGACCGGAATGCTCACGAGGCTGAATTGAATGAATCCGGACCAGACAGATCGCGCGGCCATGGCGCACCTCAATGGAGAAGCTGCGAACCATCCGTGAGTTAGGAGGCAAGGTCCCCATGCCGACGCACAGAATCTATCGACTGTCCTGTGCGATTACAAAATGAATCAGCGAAATGCGGCAAGTCCGATAGTTAAACCGTGTGGAATTGAAGCAAAATCGCGCGGATCGTAGCGGCTTTTCGATACGACTTGATAAATCAGGTACACTTAGGTCGGGCTGGCGGGTGAGAGTGAGGTCAATCATGTCCGTTGACGACGGGGTTACACTCTGGCTGCGGGAGCTCGAGGGCGGCGATCAGGAGGCCGCGCGGCTGCTATGGCAGCGGTACTATCGCGAGCTGGTCGAGCTGGCTCGCGCACGTCTCGGTCAGACGCCCCGGCGGATTGCGGACGAGGAGGACGTTGCGCTGAGCGTTTTGCGTTGTCTGTACGAGGGCGCCGCTCGAGGCCAGTTCGCCGCCGTGGTCAATCGTCAGGAGCTCTGGCAACTGCTGGCCACCATCACTGTCCGCAAAGTGATCGACCACCAACGCCTGCTCAAGAAGCAAAAGCGTGGCGGTGGCCGGGTTCGTGGCGATTCCGTGCTCGAGGGCAAGGGCGGCGATGGTCGCGGCGCAGGGGGGGCGGGGTTCGACGAAATCCTGGGCGATGCCGCGACGCCGGAAGTGCTGGCGATCGCAGTGGAAGAGTATCAGCGCCTGATGCGCGCGCTGGATGACGATCGGCTGCGCACAATTGCCCAGTGCAAGCTCGAAGGCCATCGAAATGAAGAGATTGCCGAGCGGTTGGGGCTGGCCTGCCGCAGCATCGAGCGCAAGCTCCAGCGAATCCGGCAAGTCTGGGAGGGCGAGCTGGGTGGCGGGTGCGGTACTTAAGTTTGCGAGGGATTTGTCGCTGGTCTTTCGGGGAATTTAGCTGGTCTGGTCGTTCACGTCGCTGGCCGGGGATTAAACACGAAGGCGCGAAGGCCAACTCGTTTCATGACGCAACTCGGCTCGGGAGCGCTGCTGGCCGAATGCAACCGCGGAGGCGCCCGCCACGGCAGGTAAACTCCGACGCGGAGAATTCGAGCGCAGGGCGCAGTCGTTTGGCGGGTGTTGCGCCGGTTGCGCG
>JADMIO011678503.1_pt1 | contig 28552 bp, 22 predicted proteins | sample 8958161 | NCBI WGS metagenome assembly JADMIO01 (sample SAMN16585339, study PRJNA669376) | soil metagenome | isolation source: Crop rotation soil | place: USA: Cullars Rotation, Alabama | collected 2011 | reverse complement strand
TATGGTGAAAGTTGGAACCTCTTACGTGCCGATCAGATTAAAACGAAAGGCCCAGTCTTTCGACTGAGCCTTTCGTTTTATTTGACCATGTTGGTATGATTTAAATTAATACGACTCACTATAGGGTCAGTGCGGCCGCGACTTCAAGTCACGTGAATTCCAAGCTTCGGATCCCACTGTGCTGGAAAGGGTGCTCTATTACGGCATGGGCGACGGCACTTGGGCGATGGGCAAGCCCGGATTTATTTTCAAGCTCGAGCTGGAAGGCTCCGACGGCCGCAAAGAGACGATCGTCTCCGATCATTCCTGGCAGTGCCGCATCGACCGTGCGCACCGCCCCGGTCAGCACAAGCGCTGGTATCTGCGCGCGCTGCAGGAAGAGTTCGATGCGCGCCAGCATCCATACGGTTGGGACACCGCCACCTGCAAGCTGGATGCTGAATGGCTTTGCGCGATGCGCCTGGATTGCCCTTCGGACAAACCGCCGCTGTGTTCGACATACAACGATTACCTCTTCGACTGCAGCGTCGCAAAGCCGGAGGAATGCCATCTGCGACAGCGCAGCCTGCCACGCTTGCGCGACGTTGACGTTCACGCGGCGAGACTGGCTGATTCCCGGCGCATCGAATGGCAGCTCAACCCGCAAGACTGGTTTGAATTCCGCACGCCCGGCGCGTTTCGAGTGCTGGATGGCGCCGTTGCGGAATCTGCCGATGCGAGCGGATGCACCCTCCCCGCGACGCCAGCGAACTCGTCGGTCGTGGCTACGTTTGAATTCAGCGAACAGATCGTCGGCTTTCCGTTTTTCACCATCGATGCGCCGGAAGGGACGATCGTGGAATTGCTCACGCAGGAGTCTCACGATCCGGCGCGGACGCCGTGGATGGACAATCATTTCTACGCATGGTCGCGCCTCATCTGTCGCGAAGGTCTCAACCGATTCGAAGCTTTCGAGTACGAATCGTTGCGCTGGATGCAGATTCACGTTCGTAACGCGACGAGACCCGTGAAGATCAGTGGCGTCGGCGTGCGGCGGCGGCTGTTTCCATTTCCAAAGGAGCCCCGCGTCCGCTGCTCCGAACCCGGACTACAGCGCCTGTACGACGCCTGTCTCAATACAATCTCAAATTCGGTGATGGAAACAATCGTCGACGGGGCCGGGCGCGAGCGCCAGCAGTATTGCGGCGACGTGGCGCATCAACTTCATGCGGTGCGTGTGGCCTTTGGAGAAACGTCGGTGGCGCGGCGCTATCTGCTGTCGCTGACCGACGGTCAGACGCCGGACGGTTATTTCATGGACTGCTGGCCGGGTTACGACCGCCTGTGCCGGATCGCGCAACGCCTGATGGGATTTACGTTCTGGGGTCCGCTGCTGGATCACAATTGTTCGATCGGGTTTGAATGCTTCAATCACTACATGGCTACCGGCGAACTGGAGCCGCTGCGCCTGCCGTACACGCGATTGCTACGACTGGTGCGATATCTCGAGTCGATTCGTGGTACAAATGGTCTACTGCCGGTCGAGAATCTCGGCGTTCCCAATGTTTTCATGGATCACGACGCGTACCAGCGTCCGCGGCACAAGCAGTGCGCCTTCAATCTGTATGTCTCGGCGATGCTGCTGCAGGCGCTCGCGCCGCTGGCAAAAGCATTCGGTGATGACGAAGAGGCGGAGAAGCTCAGGCAGACCGGCACGGCGCTACTGAGTGCCGCAACGCAAAACTTCTGGTGCCCCAAGCGCGAGGTGTTCATCAACAATCTGCCATGGCTGGCGGAAGAGGAAGGGCCACGCTACTGCGAGATGTCACTGTCGACAGCGATTCTGTTCGATCAGTGCAGTGCCGGAAAGACGCAGCGGACGCTTGAGATTCTGATTGAGCGTCCTTCCGAATTCGGACGAAACTTTCCGGCCAATGCGGGATGGCGCTTCTGGGCTCTGTCTCGAATGGGCCGCGCAGATGTCGCGCTGCGAGAGTTTCGCGAGCACTGGGCGCGGCTCCCGTCGGTGCGCGAGAACAATACGATTCAGGAAAACTGGAGTGTGCGGTCCGATTCGACGGATCAGTGGAGTCACAGCGCTGTGGCGCCGCTGTACATTCTGTTCTCGGACATCGCCGGGATCCGGCCGCTTGCGCCGGGATATGCGCGCTACCAGGTACGTCCGCAATTGTGCGATCTGCGCGACATCGAATTGACTGCGCATCTACCGCAGGGGGCGCTGCATTTCATGGCTGAAAGCGTTGACGACGGGCATCGCGTTACGGTTGTCCCTCCGGAGACGGGCGAGGGCGAATTGATTCTGCCGCCGGGAGCGCAGACAGATCTCAAAGCGCTCGGACAGAATCGGTTCCGGCTGATCGGCGGCAAGCCGTGCGTCATCAAGATTGCCGGGCAGGAACGTTGAGTTTTCATTGATCGTAGCGAACGTGAGCAGATAATTCTGCGCATGTCACGCTCGGCCGTTCTCAATCAACTCCTGGGCGATCTGCGGCGCCTGCTGGAGACATCGATCACGCCCGGAGAGACGTTGCCCTCCGAGCGTGATCTTGCTGCGATGTTTGGTGTGTCTTCGAATACGGTGCACCGCGCGATCAAGGTACTGGAGAAAGACGGTGCGGTTCAATCGAAGGCGCGCATTGGCTGCATTCGAACTCCCAGCGCAGCGGTAAGCGCAGGCATCGCGCGCAAGGGTCCGCTGCGAATCGGGCTGCTCTGCCGGCGTAGACCGCATACCGCGACGCAACTGTACGCGCCGATCATGGCCGAAGCGGCGCGGCGAAAGATGACCGTCTTCGAGGTTCCCCATCAGCGAAAATTCAGCGACACGCCTTCCCGGCAGCGCTTCAATCTACAGTACGTGCCGTGGGCCATGTTCGATGTCGGCATGCTGGTAGAAATCGAAGACGCGGTGACGCTCTCCAATCCGCTGTTGAAGCGAAAAACGGTTCTGGCCGTCGACCAGGACGCGACGCGTTACGGACTGGACAGTGTCTGCTTCGATGACTATTTCGGCGGGCAGATTGCGGCTCGACGGCTGTACGAACTCGGGCACCGGCGTTTTGCGGTTTCGGACGAGCTGAATGAAGGCTGGCCGTGGGACGCGGCCAAGACGGCGCGGCGGCACGGCTTTGAGCTGGAACTCTCGCGACTGGGCGGCAACATCCGGCCAGCCTGGCGCATCGAGATTCCGCGCAGCGAGCCGGCGCTCAATCGCCTGGCGCTGCGAAAGCAGATCGCCGGCTGGAAATCGTTGCCGAGCGAACAGCGTCCGACCGCGTGGTTTGCATTCGGAAATGACTGCGTGGCCGATGTCATTGCCGAGCTGCGGGCGGCCGGCTTTCAACTACCGCAGGAAATGTCGATCATCACAACGACGTGGCTGAACGACCAGACCACGCTCGGCGGACTAGCGTTGACGCATCTGCAAATGGATCTGGAAGCACTCGTACGACGCGCGTTCGATGCGGCTGAGCAGATCGCGGCCCGCGCCAACGAGCCCGGGCGCGCAGCGGCCCTGTTCAAAGTTCCTCCCGCGTTGATCGGCGGGCAATCGACGGTTGCGCCGAATGCTGCCGTAGCTGCTCGACTGAGCCGCTGAAAATTGATTCGCAGCTTTGATTCACATTGTTAATTTCGCAACGCGATTCTCACTCCGGAGAAAGAGGCCCGGCGAGCTGGCGCGTAAACATCGTAGCGCCAAGCGTTTGTACATTTTCATTTCCACTCTTGGCTGGTACGCCCGCTGCTACACAAGACCGCAGTTGACAACGTTGGAGAATCTTGTGAACGCATTGCGTGCCCGTCCCGAGCTTCAGTTGTTGCAGACACTCCAATTGCGATCGCAGCACGCGACAGATGCGCTGCTCTTTGGAATTGCCGCCGAGATTGCCGAGCAATCACCCACGGTTCGACGACTGCAATGCATTTACGACGCATTGAGCGACATTTCAGAGATACCGTCGTATCGTGCTCAGTTGGGTTCGCTGCTGCGACGCGAAGCAGGCAAGGCGATTGCCGATGACCGATATCATCACGCAATCTGGCGCGAGTACCAGAACCTGCTCAATCCGCTGAGTCGATCCAACATCAAGCCGTGGGGATCGAAGCATTGCGATCCAGCGAAGGTTTACCACGGCCAATGTTCTCTGGATCCGGAAAAGCCATGCCCCTTTGGCGACTGGTACTGTGCCAATCGCGTGGGCGCTTCGTGCGATCATATCTCTGCTGCGCTGCAGATTGCCTCGCGGCTCTGGTCAGACCTGGCCGATGTAAGCAACGAGGCCGATGAGCGGCTCAAAAAGTCTCGATGCAGATCATTTTCGCGGGCGCACCTGTCCGTGTGGGTTCCACGCATCGCAGAGGCTTTGATGAGCCGGACGCGAACGGATTTTTACCAGATCGAAGCACTGCTCATCGGAACGCTGAGTTCGACACCCGTATGAGATGATCGAGGGAACACCGTGAACGGCCGGGAGCATGATCTTGCCGACATCAAACGAGCCGTTCTGCCGGTTTGCGCATTCATCGTCGTGATGGAGCTTCACTTCGGATTTCAGGTTCTGAATTACAAGCTCAACCCGACGGCGGCATGTCCACCGGAGGCAACCGCAGATGGTAGCTGTTGTCAGTCGCCAGACGAAACATCTGCGTTTCGTGTCTATCTACAAGGCCAGGGCTACTGGCTCGGCATTTCTTATGCGCTCCCGCTGGCTTTCGCAGTCACCGCATTTCGCCGGTATCGCGAACAACGGTCGGCGTTCAATCGAAAGCTGGCGATCGGCGGTCTCACGCTTTACGGGATGCTTGCGGCGGCAGGTTGTTTTCTCACCGGCTGCTGCGGATCTCCGATGCTTGCTGTCTATGCGAGTTTTCTAGGCGCTGCATTTTTGCCACTCGCCAAGCCGCTACTGGCGGCGTTCAGCGCTTTCTCAGTTGTTATTGCGTGGTGGTGGATGGACCGTTCAACCGCGACTGCGGCCTGTAATTGCAGCGATGCGGGTTGTTGCAGCGGCGATCCGTCGATCACTGGGACAAAGCAGACAATTTGATCTCTTTATTGCGGACAAATATTCGAATCGCCCTGGCGGAAGGATCCAGCACCAGCACACGGCCGAGTGAGTCTGTAGCTACGGGCAGCGTCAGACCGGTTCGGCAATCGTTTTGACATTCCAGCGCCTGCGCAGGAAATAAATCAGGCGCCGCAACGACGCCGTCAAACACTCCCTGGGGAGTGTAGGTCTTTACTCTCAGCAAACCCTTTTCTGTGGTGACGACGCTGCCATCCGGCAGCAATGCAAAATGGGCCGGATTGCAGCATCCGCAGAAACCATCCACCTCCATCGCGAATTTTCCCCAAGCCGATCTGTATTGGCCGTCCGGTGAGTACGACTCGATCTGATGGCGGCCGGTGTCTGCGACGAGGACAACTCCATCAGGAGCGACAGCCACATCGAAATAAGGACTCGGCACGATCAGGCCTGCCGCGTTTTGAGCTCCGTTCTTCTCTCCGATCCTAGCGAGCAATCTGCCCGAACGATCAAAGCGCAGAACGGTTCGCGTACCCCAATCGGCGACAAAAATGTCCTCTTTTGAAACTGCAATCGAAGTCACGCGGCTTTTTGGATCTGGCTGTGGCCACGTGGAGCGATGCTCTCCTTTCGCGTCGAAGACTACGACATGATCGTTCAGGCCAGCGTAAACAGTACCGTCCCCTGCCACAGCAAGGCAGTTTGCGGCAATAACGAATCTGGTGTCAGATTCTTTTCCGGCGGAATCGAAGACGCGAATCGCTTTATCTCCGGCGACGTAAATCCGGTCATCCGGGGCGACTGCGATGGCGTAGACGTTCTGGAATCCTGTTGGAATAGATTCGATTTCAGTGTACTTGATCAGGTTTGGATCCACTTTGCGCAGCGCGGTTACGTCGTAATTGAATTCCGGGCTCAAGCCTGAGCCACGCGCTCCGTGAATATCGATGCGTGTCATGGCGATCACCGCGCAGGTCACTGCGGCGACGATTACGATGATGATGACGATGCTCGTTCTGGATACGCCTTGTTTTTCGGACATGGCAGTAACCCTTGCCAAATTATTTTTCTGCGCCTTCCTGACTCACATCCAGACACACCATTCGCGAGAGGTCGCGCGCGAACAGACGCCCGCCCGCGATAGCCATGGGCGCCCAGGACTCGGGACCTTTTAACACTTTGGCTTGTGCGAGTTGTTTGTATCCGGCCGGCGAAGCTTCCATCAATGTCAGCAGACCGTTGTCGTCCATGGCGAAAAGCAACCCATTCGCGAGTGTGTAAGGTCCGCCGCCTTCTTTGCCGAAGCGCGCCTTGCCGCTGCTCCAGAGGACTTTGCCTTCGCCATCCAGGCAGACCATCTGTCCGTCGGGGCGCACGCCGTAAATATTTCCCTGATAGAAGATAGGCGTGTGCTGGTACGACCCGAAGACACCAGGCTTCAGCCGAAATCGTTCCGCGGCTGCGAATGCTGCGTCGGTCTGTTTCACTTCAAGCAACATCGCTCCAGAACTGTAACCTCCCGACAGCAATAGCAGACCCTCACCGACGCCAACGGGAGAAGCGATCGTCGCCTGCGGGATGGTCCATTTGTCTGTCTCCCAGAGTAGCGTTCCGTCGCCGGCAGAGACGGCGGCGACTCCACCCTTTCCGCAATAGACGTATGTGCGCTTCCCGTTCAATTCGATGGGCATGATCGAAGAATGGGTCATCGCCCACTTGCGTGGATTCGCTGTGCGCCACAGCACTGCGCCATTCTTGCAGTCAATGGCGACCATGAGCGCGTCGCCTCCGGGAGCAACGATCGCCTTATCGTCGTCGATCAAAGGGCATTGGCCGTTGTACCATTCCGGGATCGGAATCCCAAACTCACGCACAAGATCTTTTGACCACAGCATTTCACCGTTGAGCGCATCGACACAAGCAACGTTACACAGCGGCCCAATGGTGACGACGTACTTTTCAGTAACAGCCGGCACCGTGCGAGACATGCCGTGATTGGGTTTGACCTTGGCTGGGTAGGAGAACTTCCAGATATCTTTTCCATCGTCAGCCGACAGACACCGAAGCACGTCGCACTGCTCGCCTTTGTCGTAATCCAATACATAAACTGCGCCATTCGCTATGGCAGCGCCGGCGTAGCCCTGACCGAGTTCAATAGACCAAAGAACTTTGGGACCGTCAGTCGGCCACGTTCTGGCGAGTGGGACGCCGTCATTTCCAATGCCGCTTGAGTCCCTGCCTCGAAAACGTGGCCAACATCCAGAAAATTTGGAACGCACACCGGTACCCTTCATCAGACGGGGCGCGATGTTGGAAGCACTGGCGGCGTTTTCCGGATTCTGTGATTGTGTGATGTCTGTGACGGGAGGGGTTCTGGACGAGCTCGCGTTGTGTTGAACGCTATCGGCGACGGGAAGACGAAGTTCCTGCTCCAAAGGTCCGGAACGCACCAGAAGCCACGTGGCCAGCGAGGCAACCGCGGCGACGGCACAGAACGCGGGCAGTAATCTGACCGTTGAAGTCCATTTCCGGGAACAGTCTTGAAGACAAGTCTGGATCTGCTGCAGCGCACTAAGCACATTTGCCCCCTGCCACTTTGGCCTTGCATTACAGGATAATCATATCAAGATATATTCCATAAAGCAAGGTTATGGGGTATATAGTATCGGGGGAACAGGGATGAAAGAAACCGCAGAGCAGAAACCCGCCCGACGCGAATTCCTACGCTCCGCCGGCCGATACCTCATTCTAGGTGGGCTTTCAACAGTTGCCGTTCTCAGCCTTGGCAGGCGCGGAAGCAAATGCCCGCCCCAGGTCGTTTGCCGGAGTTGCGCAGAATTTTCCGCGTGCGAACTGCCGCAGGCACTCCATACACGGCGAATTGACAGGAACGACACCCATGGCTGAGCCAACTCCTGTTTCGCGGCGCGACTTCATTGCCGATGGTATGCGCGGCGCATGTCTGCTCGGCTTGGGCGGACTAACGGCAATGGTGACTGGCCGGCTTCAGGCAGAGACGACTGTCTGGCAGTTAGATCCTTCCAAATGCATTCATTGCGGAAATTGCGCAACGTTCTGCGTCCTGAAAGAGTCGGCGGTCAAATGCGTGCACGAACACGCAGCCTGTGGATACTGCAAGATCTGTACCGGATTTCTGGAACCTAAACCCATCGCCATCGATGCTGCTGCGGAGAATCAGGTCTGCCCCACAGGAGCTATCAGGCGGAAGTTTATCGAAGACCCTTATTACGAATACACGATCATTGAGAGTAAATGCATCGGATGCGCCAAATGCGTGAAGGGCTGCAAGTGTTTCGGCAATGGTTCATTGATGCTTCAGGTCCGACACGACCGCTGCCTTAACTGCAATGAGTGCTCCATCGCTGCAGCCTGCCCTTCAATGGCTTTTCAGCGCGTGCCAACTTCAAAACCTTACCTTTTCCACGGGAAGGCACACTCTGCATGACGCGGGCGCCAGCAATAACTATTGCGATACTGCTGCTGATTTCTCTGAATACGGCAGCGTGGGGTGCGGCCGTTCCTGAATTCGATTCAACCTACCATCTTCCCGTGCCGACCGAACCGGCGCCTCGCGGGGATATTCCTGCCTACATCGACATCGTTGTCCTGAGCGGAGCTTTGGGACTCGCGACCTGGCTGGCGCTGAAACGCCGCTCGCGATCGTACATGTTTGTGCTCACGTCCGCATCGTTGCTGTACTTTGGCTTTTATCGACACGGCTGTGTGTGTTCGGTCGGTTCCATTCAGAATATGGCGCTGGCTTGCTGTGATCGAAATTACGCAGTGCCCATCGCCGTCGTGGGCTTTTTCATTCTGCCGCTGCTATTCAGTCTGTTCTTCGGCCGCGTGTTCTGTTCGGGTGTCTGCCCACTTGGGACAATTCAGGACATCTTCCTCCTGCGGCCGATCAAAGTTCCTGCGTGGCTTGAACATTCTCTCGGCCTGCTGGCCTGGATTTATCTAGGTGCGGCCATGCTCTTCGCGGGGACTGCGAGTGCGTTCATTATTTGCGAATACGATCCCTTTATCTCATTTTTCCGTCGAACCGGAAGTCTGAGCATGCTGCTCTTCGGCTCGAGTTTTCTGGTGCTGAGCTTGTTTGTGGGCCGGCCTTATTGCCGGTTCCTGTGCCCTTACGGCGCAATACTCGGATTCTTTTCACGCTTTTCGCGCCGGCGCGTCACGATCACACCCGACCACTGTCTGCAGTGCCGACTGTGCGAGGATGCATGCCCTTTCGGAGCGATCGTCGAGCCCGATCCGGTCAGCGTTCGCGATCGCCACGTCAGCAGCAACAAGTTGGCTGTGCTTTTTCTGATACTTCTTGTTCTGATTGCACTTGGCGGATGGGGCGGCCGGGCGTTGGGGCCTTCTTTCTCGTACATGCACTCCACCGTCAGGCTCGCTGAGCGCGTTTATCTCGAACAGACCGGCTCGGTCGCTGACGTCACAAATGCCAGCGAAGCGTTCCGTAAACTAGGGCAGACACCGGCGGAACTCTTCGCCGAATGCTCCGCCATTCGCCAGTCGTTTTCGTCATGGGGACTGCGCCTGGGAATGCTGGTCGGCGCAGTGATTGGACTCAAGCTGATCTCGTTATCAATTCGTCGGAGGCGGACCGACTGGGAGGCGAGCCGCGCAAACTGCCTGGCTTGCGCACGGTGTTTTGAATACTGCCCGCAGGAACATGTCCGGTTGCTGCGTGTCGGATTGCCATCGCCGTTCAGCATGATGGTTCCCGCCACTGCGTCGGGAGTCCCCGCGGCGACATCTTGCTGCGCTGGCGGCTCGTGCGAATCGCTTTCCGCACCAGCGAGTGGCAGTCGGAAGCTTGAATGGGCTTCTGTCGCCACTTCAGCGGCCTTTGTGACCGGCGCGTTCGCATTGACCATTGTTCTACTGACACTGCTCAATCATACGCGCAGCAGCGGAGCGGGTCCGCTCAACAACCCAGACATCGCACGCATGAAGCAAGAGCTCGCAGCAGCTCCGGAAAACCAGGAACTGAAAGCGAAGATTCGTGGCCTGGATCGACAACTGCGCTCTGAATTCTTTCAGCGGCAGCGCTTTGCCGAAACAGGTCGCTCGATGATTCTCCTCGGCATCGCCGCATTTTTGATCACAGTCAAAATCGCTTTTCTTCTTAAGGAGAGAGCGCCAACCCCCCGGCCTATTCCAAATGAAACCGATCGCCGCAGGCGACGTTCGATGATTTCGCGCTACGCGGTCGCCGCTCTGGCGATCCTGGTCGGAATTGGCGGAGCCGTGCTGGTGTTGAAGAGTGCCGATACGGCCGGCCATGCCATTCAGCCATCAACGGGGACCGAAAACGAAGCAGTTTCTCCGCCGAGTGCCCGAGAGGAAAATCAGAAGATTCAAACTGCGACCGGAGAGGTTCGATCATGAGTTGCTCGAGTTTGATGGGAACATCATTCTGTCAGGAGCGCTCTGCTGACGCAGAATTGGATCTCTCTTTTGTTGAACAGGCAGTGACGGAGATCGGGCGCGGTCCAGAATCCGTCATCGCCATCCTACAGGCAATTCAGGAACACTATCGTTATCTGCCCGACGCAGCGATGAAACGCGTCTGCGAGTTGACTGAGATTACTCCGGCCGCCATCGCCGGTGTCTCCTCGTTCTATGGACAGTTCCGACACACTCCTGTTGGAAAGCATTTGTTGCGCGTCTGCCACGGAACAGCCTGCCACGTAAAGGGGGCAGACCTGATCGAAGACACCATTCGCCGTGAACTGAAGTTAGAAGGCGCTGCGGATTCAGACGCGGAGAAGACATTTACTCTGCAAAAGGTCGCATGCCTCGGCTGCTGCACGCTTGCTCCGGTGGTACAGATTGACGATGTCACGTACGGACATCTGACTCCCAGCACGACAGCACCCATGCTGCGCGACTTTTTAGAATCAAAAGCGCAGCGCACGATGGCGCCACCGGCAAAACACATGATCGACGTGCCGATTATCTCAGGGACGAATGAAATCAGGGTGGGCCTTGGATCCTGCTGCGTGGCAAAGGGCAGCCAGGACGTTCAGGATGCGCTGAGTCATGCGGTCGCGCGCGCTCATGTTTCTGTCGCGGTCAAACGAGTCGGCTGCGTCGGAATCTGCCATCAGACTCCGATGGTGGAAATCGTTCAGCCAGGCAAAGCACCGGCGCTCTACGCACGCGTCAAGGCAGAGGATGCAGCAGATATCGTGGCGCGACATTTTCCGAGCGAAAGCCGCCTGAAAAAGCTTCAACATGCATGCGCAGAATTACTGGACTCCGTTCTACACGGCCCGCCAGAGGAGACAGTCGCGCGCTACGCCATCGATGTTCGGGATCCGCCGGTAAAGGCGTTCCTGGGCCGACAGGTTCATATTGCTACTGAACATTGCGGCGTCATCGATCCGCTCGATATTGACGAATATCTTCGAAACGACGGCTTCAAAGCGCTACAGCGCAGCTTGGACGAATTCGATGCAGACAAAATTATCGGAGAGATCAGCGGCTCGGGATTGAGAGGACGCGGAGGCGCCGGATTCTTGTCTGGAACTAAATGGGCTGCCGTTCGCGCGGCCAAGGGAGAACTCAAATACGTCATCTGCAATGGCGACGAAGGCGATCCCGGCGCATTCATGGATCGCATGATTCTTGAATCGTTTCCTTACCGGGTCATTGAAGGCATGGCGATCGCTGCCCGCGCGACCGGCGCCAGCGAAGGCATTTTTTACATTCGAGCCGAGTATCCACTGGCCGTTCGACGTATCGGCGAGGCGCTCAAACGTTGTGTCGCGCGAGGGATTCTTGGCGAACGGGTCATGGGGCGCGAAGGATTCAAGCTTTCCATGCGAATTGTGCAGGGAGCAGGCGCGTTCGTCTGCGGAGAAGAAACTGCGCTCATGGCGTCAGTCGAAGGCCGTCGCGGGATGCCGCGTCTGCGGCCGCCATTTCCGGCTGAAAGCGGACTATGGGGTCGGCCAACGCTCATTAACAACGTCGAAACGCTCGCGACCGTGCCATGGATCATCCGCAACGGTGCTGAACGATTTGCCAAACTTGGCACGCCGGACAGCCGGGGAACGAAAGTCTTTGCACTCGCCGGAAAAGTGGCTCGCGGCGGCCTCATCGAAGTTCCCATGGGAATTACGCTGCGCGAAATCGTCGAGGAGATCGGCGGTGGTATCGCCGGCGGCAAGCGATTCAAAGCGGTCCAGGTCGGAGGGCCATCCGGCGGATGCGTGCCGGCGGCGCTGGCAGACACCAAAGTCGATTACCAGGCGCTCACCGCTGTTGGCGCGATCATGGGATCTGGTGGAATGGTCGTAATGGACGAGTCCGACTGCATGGTGGATATCGCCCGCTACTTCCTGCAATTCACGCAGACCGAATCATGCGGACGCTGCACGTTCTGCCGAATCGGCACACGCCGCATGCGCGACATACTCGAACGCCTCTGCGCCGGGCTTGGTAAAAAAGGAGATCTTGAAGAACTCGAACATCTCGCAAAGGTCGTCAATCGCGGAAGCTTATGCGGCCTGGGGAAGACCGCACCCAATCCGGTGTTGACGACACTGAAGTATTTCCGCGATGAGTACGAGGCTCATCTCCAGAAACGCTGCCCCGCAGGAAAATGCAAGGCCCTGATCGGGTATTACGTCACCGACACCTGCATCGGCTGCACGATCTGCGCCCAGCAATGCCCGGTCGACGCCATTCCGATGAGTCCGTACAACAAGCACGAAATCGATCTGAAGAAGTGCACCCGCTGCGATACGTGCCGGCAAGTGTGTCCGACCAGTGCCATCAAGGTGGAATGAACGATGCCGAAACTTTCGATCGACAATCAGGAAGTCGAAGTGTCCGCCGGCTCGACCATACTCGACGCGGCGCGCAAGCTCGGCATCGACATTCCCACGCTGTGTCATCGGCGAGAGTGCTCACCGTCCACGTCCTGCATGGCATGCCTCGTGAAATTGCTTCCGAACGGAAAACTGGTTCCATCCTGCGCTTCCAAAGCCGAAGAAGGCATGCGCGTGGAAAGTGAAAGCGCAGACGTCAGAGGAATGCGCCGGGCGGCGATCGAGTTTCTACTTAGTGATCATTTTGGCGACTGCATGGGTCCCTGTCATACCACGTGCCCGGCGCACATGAATATACCGTTGATGATTCGACAGATTGCCGATGGCGACATGGAAGGCGCAATTAAGACGGTTAAAGCGGATATAGCGCTGCCGGCGATATTGGGACGCATCTGTCCAAAGCCCTGCGAAGGAGCCTGCCGGCGTGGAGTAGCGGACACACCGGTGGCGATTTGTCTGCTCAAACAATTCGCCGCTGACACGGACTTGGCGAGCAGCCGCCCGTACGTTCCTGCGCGGCAGGAATTGAACGGGAAGAAGATCGCCATCGCAGGAACGGGACCGGCCGGTCTGGCGGCGGCGTTTCATCTCCTGCAGCACGGATGCTCCTGCACATTTTTTGACGCCGACGAACTGCCCGGCGGTCCGTTGCGCTATCAAATTCCAGCCGAACGTTTGCCCCGCCATGTCCTGGATGGTGAGATCGATGTCATCTCACGCATGGGTGCGCGATTTCAAATGAACACAAGACTGGGATCCGATGTCACGATCGAATCGCTGAGACGCGAATTCGATGCAGTCCTTATCGTCATTGGAGAAACCAAGCCGGCGGCGGCAACTGCGCTTGGGCTGCAAGCCACGCCACACGGAATCCAGATCAACAAGACAACGTGGGAGACGAGTGTTAACGGCGTCTTCGCAGCGGGCGATGCCGTACGGCGCAGCCGTGTTTCAATCCGATCAGTGGCTGAAGGAAAAGTTGCGGCTCACGCGATCTGGCAATTTGTTTCCGGCGAGTCGATTCGGCCCGAACCGAAACCTTTTAATTCACGGCTTGGCTCGATCGAGAAGGAGGAGGCGCTTGAATTTCTAGCGCATGCAAACAATGTCAGTCGCATCGCACCTCAAGACGGTGTGACGCGCGGTTTCAATCAACCGGAAGCTGTCGCAGAAGCGCTGCGCTGTCTGCACTGCGATTGCCGCAAAGCAGAAACCTGCCGCCTGCGTCACTATGCGGGAACTACCGAGGCCAGCCAGGCACGCTATAAAGGGGAGCGCCGGCCGGTCCGGATCGACCATCATCACGTCAACGTTGTCTATGAGCCGGGTAAATGCATCCGCTGCGGGCTCTGCATACAAGTGGCGCAAAAATTCGCTGAGCCGCTTGGGCTTTCCTTCGTTGGCCGAGGCTTTGACGTACATGTGGCTGTGCCCTTCAAAGCGTCATTAGCTGAGGGCCTGCGCAAGGCGGCGGCCAGTTGTGCAGAAGCGTGTCCGACCGGCGCCTTATCAAAGGTGTAGGAGCGACGACTACTTGGCAGCGCGCTTTAGAGCAGGCGGCACCTGAGGGAATGGGCAGAGCGGTTTACTGCGCGCAGGCTCGTCGAGCAGATCTTGGATCGTGGTCGACCTGAATACCTTTTCGAGCGAGGCCATGGCGTCGTCCAGGCGTCGATGCAGCGGACACAAAGCCGCGCCGTGCGAAGCGAGCTTGAGCGGACACGAGACGATGCGTTTGATCGGTTCAACGGCCTGGACAACGTCATAAATCGCGATTCCAGCCGGAGGTTTCGCAAGAGAGAATCCGCCTCCCAAGCCACGTTGCGAGGTAACCAGCCCCGCCTTGCCAAGGTTTTGCATGACCTTGGAAAGATATTTTGACGGAACATGCGTGGCCTGGGCGATTCTGTCAACGACATGAGCCGAGTCGTTATGCTGCGACATGAAAACAATCGCACGCAACGCGTATTCCGTGGTCTGAGAGATCATTTGTATACTCCGAGCCAAAATGACGAGCTTTCCTGATATTGGGAAATTACGTACCCTTCGTCAGTTGTCAAAGGAGTTTTTTATCCGTATGTCGTGCCCAGTGCTTGTCGAAGTCGCGTTACGCGTACTGCAGTCGCATTTGCTCGATTTGATGGATCATGTCCAGTTTTTCACCGAGCGATGTCCGATCATCGAGCCAACGGTAGAGGAACATTCTCTCCCGCTGGTCATGATGAACCATGAGGTGTTTGAATGCACTTTGCTCTTCGATCAAATCAATGATGTCCAAAGCGTTGCTGTTGTAAGACCAGGTCAGGTTGCGTTCTCGATTAACGTATGAATTGAGCAGATGCCTCATCTTATTATGTTCGAGACGAAATTGCTGGGGTGATCCTCCAGGCGGGGACCCTGCGCGGGATTCGTACACAGGAAGCAGAATCTCTTCCTCTTCCAGAATGTGAATTTCGAGCTGACGACGAAGCTTCTTGAGGAGTTCGAGAGCCTCGCGCCAGCGCGCCTTCAAGATCAATTCCTGGTGCTCCAAAAACAGCCGCTCAAAGGTGCCGTGCTCCTCCACGAGTTCCGCTAGTTCCTGCATGGCGCCTCCTGCGCGCAAAAGCGCGCCGGATCAAACGCGGGAGGGCACTGCGTCCGGTCCAGCAGAACATCCGCCGCAAGGCGTCCAATCGCCGCACTGCAAGTAACACCATGGCCGCCCAGACCGGCAACCCAGAAAAATCCACGGATTGCTTTGTCCCAGCCGATCACGAAACGATTGTCGCTCGTCAATGTTCGAAGTCCGGACCATCCATTTGCAATCGATATACTGGACAGTTCAGGGATGTAACGCTGGAGTTTGGCGGCGAGCAAGTCAATTGCTTCGTCGTCGAAGCGGGGCAGGCAGGGCTCGTATTCGACTTGATCGCATGGACTTAAAAGCAGTCCCGCAGATTCAGGACGGAAGTAAATCCCGTGCTGGATATCCCAGACAAACGGCCAGTCGGCACTTACGTTTTTCATCGGACGGGAGCAGAGGAGGTGCCGCTTGTAGCAGAGCATTGGAATTGTCATGGCTCCGGCCATCGCACCGATCTGAGCGGCCCAGGCCCCGGACGCATTGATCAACACGTCGCAGGGAATTGTCAATTTCCCCGCCTGCACGGCCCGAACTGCGCCATCCTCGACTTCGATTCCAGAGACGCCAGACCGCAAAATCAACCTGGCTCCGTGATTTCCAGCTTCGGCTAGATAATGTTCGAGAAGCGCAGAGATATCGGCAACTCCATCGGAGCGACACGAAACGCAGCTCTCGAATTCCGCGTTTCGCAGCAGGTGGATTGACATTGTCGCATGTCGCCGAGTCAACACTTCGGCGTCGGCAAAGTTCTCTGAATGATGATAATGATTTTCAAATGCTTTCGTCTCGTCGGCGCCACAGAGCAGCATCGAACCCGTCCGGCGAAAGTGCGCATCAGACGTTCGCAAAGCCCAGTCCCGAATAAATTCACAACCCTCGTGCGCCATGGCAGCAATATCAGGCTCCGGGACGACCTGTCGGACCATCGCAGCATTTCGACCCGATGCGTGAACACCGGGCATTTTCTCACGCTCAACGATGGTGACATTCTCAGCGCCGTTGCGGGCAAGAAAGCAGGCGGTGGCTGCGCCGGCAAAGCCTGCACCAATCACGACGAAACGAGTGTTGCGCATGATTTCCGTTCCCTCCCGCTGGGCGAGAAAATGGCTGTGACATTCTGAATGTCGCGCAGTTGCAGCCCGACGAGTGCACAGAGTCCTGCCGGAGTCTTTGCCGCATTCAATAACATCAAACCAGTCGGCTTCGACAGGAACTCGCCATTCCAGAGGCGCGAAAAGATGAGCCGCGTGAAATCCGAGGTGCCAAAGTGCCGCAGAAAACTTAACTCGTGCCACTCCCGGTGTTGCAACGGGTGTTCCCCAATCCTGGAGAGAAATCCGTCGATGCAGACATCCCAGAGACACCGAAAACCATCTCGCAGGCTGTCATGGCTCCGTGCGTTGCACTGGATCTCGTGCAACGCCCAAACGTATTTAAAGTCAGGATTGAGCATGTCAGCAGCGTGCGAAAACTCGTGTAACACAAAGCGTCGAAAAGACGGCGCGTCGGTAAGGGTCTCCGCGTGGATGTGAAATTTCAACGACCAGCCATTGATCACGTGATGAAAGAGTTCCGCCGCTTCATCCTCACGTCGCTCTGAATAAATAATCACCAGCCGCTCCAATTTACGTTCCAGGCCGGGAAAAATGCTGATGGCGGCTCCAATGGATGCCTTCAATATTTGATAATGGTGCACTGTTTCGACTTGAGTTTCGAGAGAGGCCGTTCGGGACGTCAATCGGTCGCATTCTTCCAACAGACGAGGATCAGCCACGATCTCCATAGAGTGTAGACCCTCCAGATCGCACGCGCTTTGTGTAACACGGAACATGTGACTGTGCCTATCAAAGACTATGCCAGCAGTCCGGCGCCACCGTAGTCGCGAAAGGCTTGTGCTCGTGCGACTTGCATCTCAATCCCTGGCTTTTTAGAAGGCTGCAAAAGCAAACTTGGGAATCGGAATGTCATCAACGGGAAAGCGGCTATGACTCCCCTCGTCTCATTTCGGAGCAGAAGTGCGCGCGCATTCATAGAATGTTGGAGGTTCATAGCTCATTCCTTTCTCGAGGCGCTTATTTTCTCTGGATAACTTGTATCGAATAAAATTCCCGATGAGAGGGGCAGTGATTGCCACCTTGCAACCAAATTCGTTGCGAATTTCAGATAGCACATTCTCAATCCGCTTGGCTAGCAACGGGTTCTTTTTGTACCAGCTCCGCGCGGCCCAGAGAGCGCCTGCGTACGTCGTAGGCAACTCTTTAGATTCCCAATGAATTCGGGAACGGATTCGATGATCGGGATGATTTTTATAACGCCGCCAACCCATCAACGTTGTTCGGGCAATCCGCAGCACGCTGGGCCCATTCACGCGCAGGTCACGCTCAAACGCCTCACGGAGAAATTCAGTTTCCATATGGGGTGGGATCTGCGGATGCTTGTGGAAAAAGCGCAACTGACCGTGCATATCTGCCAGATTGTTGCAATCCGGATCCAGCAAAGTTCCCTTGGCTTTATGCTCCTCGAACAACGGGGTCCCTGGCAGCGGTGTATAGAGCATGAATTGATGGAAATCGGTGTCGTGACTGATTGCATAATCGATGACCTCGCTGAGATTCTGCGCAGTATGCTCCTCCAGACCAATAATCGAGGAACCCAGCACTCGTATCCCGTGCGACTGCAATGTTCGAACCAATTGAAGAGTATCCACTCCTTTTAGCTTCTGATACTCGCTGTCTTTCCCTTCCAATCCCATCCATAGCCAGGAGATGCCCAGCCCCACGAGTTGTTCAATCTTGTAGGAACGCAGGACGTTGCCAGAACTGAAAACGTAGAGCGACCATGCCTTGTTGTGCTTCTCCATCAGTTCAAGCAACCGCAGCGCGCGCTGTTTGTGCAATAGAAAATTCTCGTCCATCACGAAAAACGTACGCACACTCATGTCACTTGCGATTGCGGCCATGACCTCGAACAGTTCATCGCCCGAATTGAAGAAATTGACGAAGTTGCCCTTCCCTCCAAACATGGACGATGTTGAACAGAAATTGCAGCCCATCGGGCAGCCAACGGATGGCAACAATGTCGCGGCAACATCACCGGGTTTCTCACGCAAGGTGATTCCCATCGTTTGAGCGCCGAAGCCAGACTGGATGCGCGGATGATAGATCGGCGCATCTTCTGGTTCAGATAGAAAGCGGCGAAACCATCGGACCCCTTCTCCGCGTACAACATGATCGACGGCAATTCGCTGCGAAAGATCCGGCAGGTTTGCGATGTGTCCGCCAATAACAATAGTTGCATTGGGGAGATGACAGCGAATCAGCGAGCACATCTTCTTTACTTTTCCCGTATTGGGCAGGATCGCACTGATGCCCACAATATCATAAGAATTCTGTGAGATTTCCTGGATGAATCGCTCCAGCGTTGGGAAATCGAGCAGCGCGCAAGGGGCCTTAATATTGGCTTGAATCAACATAATGCCCCATGAACGGTGAAACATCCGCAGCGAAAACGGCCCCTGAAATCGCGTGACCTGATTGTGATACAACTCCATCGGGTTGATCATCCGACTGCCATACTCGTCATCGCGCGCGAACGGTCCAAAGACACTGCAGAGCAGCACGCGAGCTGATGATCCGAGCGGATGAACGGGATTTGAAGAGATCAGTTGATTGAATTTTGGTTGAAGCGCCAGAGTACTGGTTTTCAAAATTTATGATCCTGATTCCGTGAGGTGCATTAAAAATGGATAAGCCGGATACATTAGCGCCGTGATTCCATAGTCCCCTCCCCAACTTAGAATCCGGCGACCGCGTCACAGTACAGAGACATTTAGGATATACAACTCCAAATATCGCTATATTACCATTGCGCCAGCCTGTTTCAGGGGATATCTTATGAGGGAGGAGACTTCTGTGCGCCTTGCTCAGCACCTGTTCAATCGCCTCGGTGAATGCCGGATCGACTGTACCTTCGGCGTCCCTGGTGATTTTGTGCTGCCTTTGTATGCAGCGCAGGCAGAATCAGGAATGCGAACAATCGTCTGTACCCATGAGCCCGGCGCGGCGTTTGCCGCCGACGCTTATGGCCGGTTGCGTGGATTGGGTGTCGTACTCACTACATACGGCGCCGGTGCGCTGAATGTCGTCAATGCCACCGCCATGTCCTATGCTGAACATTCCCCACTCCTGGTCATCAGTGGTGCGCCGGATCTTTCGCAGCGCAGCCCTGAAGTCTACATTCATCATCGAGTCAAAAGCTTCGAGAGCCAGTTGCGCATTTTCCAGGAGATTACGATCGATGCAGCCAGCGTCGACGATCCATCCACTGCAGCCAGGGTGATCGATCGCGTCATCAGCGCTGTCATCAAACACAAGCGCCCGGGCTATCTTGAAATTCCGCGGGATATGGTCAATCACGAAATAGCAGAAACGCCCGAACTGCGCCCGGGCAAAGCCGACCACTCACACATAGTCAACAGCGCAGCACTCAATGAGGTCGCCACCGAAATCATTGCTCGCCTAGATGCAGCGAAACGCCCCGTTCTGTATGCCGGCGTTGGAGTTCGCCGCTACGATTCCGCCTCTGACGCCGTACGTCTGGCCGAACGCTGGGCCCTGCCGGTCGTCAGCTCGGTTATGGGAAAGGCGTCGTTCCCAGAAAGTCATCCGCAGTTTGCCGGCATTTACATGGGGTCACTGGGTGATCAGCATGCGCGCGCTGTCATAGAAGAATCAGACTGCATACTTACTCTGGGTGTCATTCACAGCGACGTGAATACTGGATTCTGGACAGCCCGGCTGGATTCAGCCGCACAGATCCGGATCGACGATGATTCGGTCACCATTGGCTACCATCGCTACGATAACATTCCATTTGCATGCATCGTTTCAGAAATCGCCAGGCGCCGCCCCTCCCGTACTCGTCGCTTCACCGCCCACGACACAAAGAAGACGCATCACGCGGAGCTTGACGGTCCTCTGGCTACTGCGAACGTCATCGAACAGTTACAGGGACTTGATCAGTCCAAATACAGCTTCATTGCCGATGTCGGAGATTCATGGTTCATCGGACTCGAGTTACGTACGGACATATTCCTCGCTCCGGGATACTACGCCTCGATGGGATTTGCTGTACCGGGAGCACTGGGGGCGGCCATCGCGCAGCCGGAGCGACGCCCATTTGTCATTGTTGGAGATGGCGCATTTCAGATGACCGGTTGCGAATTGGCGACGCTTGCCACGCAGAAACTCAGGCCCATCGTCCTTTTGCTGAACAACTCGTCGTACATGATGCTCGAGTCTTTGGATCGGCCGCGACCCTATTACGCATTGAAAAGTTGGGATTATGTTCTGATGGCGCGATCGCTTGGCTGCTCGGCTGAACGTGTAACTTCTGGAGATGAATTGCGTGCCGCACTAAGACGCGCCGAAGATGCGGATTGTCCGTATGTTATCGAAGCGATCGTGGACAAATCCGACACCTCTCCAGTTATGCGACGAATTCGTAATCACATGATCGCAGCTCGTGCAAAACAATTCGCAAACCCAGTAATGAATTCCCAAAAGCGAGAGATCGAGCCTGCTCGGGCAGCCAAAATTTAGTCTCAAGTCTTTATTTAATCTACCTTTAGAAAATTTGCGCAAATGGCCTGTCAGTGGCGAGACCACCGGCGGTGCTACATCGGATTGGAAAACTCGAACATGCGCGAAAACCATCGCTTGATCACTGTGGACGGTTGTGATGCGGTCGCTTCAGTTGCGTATCGCCTGAACGAAACGATCGCCATCTACCCAATAACCCCATCCTCGACGATGGGCGAACGTGCAGATGAGTGGGCCGCGGCCGGGAAGCGAAACATCTGGAACTGCGTTCCCTCGATCGTCGAGATGCAGTCGGAAGGCGGCGCGGCCGGCGCCGTTCACGGCATGCTTCAAGGCGGCGCGCTGGCGACAACATTCACTGCATCGCAGGGTCTTCTGCTGATGATTCCGAACATGTACAAGATTGCGGGAGAGCTATCGAGCTTCTGCATGCATGTTTCGGCACGCGCGCTGGCCACGCACGCACTGTCCATCTTCGGCGATCACTCAGACGTGATGGCGTGCCGTCAGACAGGCTTTGCGATGCTGTCTTCTGCTTCCGTTCAGGAAGCGCACGACTTTGCCTGCATCTCGCACGCGGCAACGCTGCACGCTCGAATTCCTTTCCTCCATTTCTTCGATGGTTTCCGAACATCTCACGAAGTGGCAAAGATTGAAGAGCTCAACGACGCCGATCTGAGCCACATGTTGCCGGATGATTTGATCGCGATGCTCAGGAGTCGAGCCCTTACTCCAGATCATCCCGTATTGCGGGGCAGTTCTCAGAACCCTGACGTCTATTTTCAAGCACGCGAAGCGGTGAACCGATACTACGACGCTTGCCCCGAAATTGTGCAGACGGTCATGCGACGTTTCGCCGATTTGACCGGACGAAGCTATCAGCTCTTCGAATACTCAGGGCACAAAGAAGCCGAACGCGTGGTGATCATCATGGGTTCGGGCGGAGAAACCACGGAAGAGACCGTGAACTGGCTGGTTGCGCGGGGAGAAAAGGTCGGAGTATTGAAAGTGCGTCTCTACCGGCCGTTTTCAATAAACGACTTCTTGAATACGCTTCCCAGAACGGTGAAAGCGATCGCGGTTCTGGACCGAACAAAAGAACCGGGTTCTCCTGGTGAACCGCTGTTTCTGGATGTCGTGGCGGCCATGGACAAGGCGCGGTCAGCCGACCAGCGCCGGTTTCCCGCTCTGACACGCATCATCGGCGGCCGCTACGGGTTGGCGTCGAAGGAATTTACGCCAGCCATGGTCAAGTCCGTCTTTGACGAACTCTGTCGCGAAAACCCGAAGTCCGAATTCACCGTGGGAATTCAGGACGATGTCACTTGCCGATCTCTGAATGTAGACCCCGAGTTTGACATTGAACCGACCGACGTCGTGCGCGCCGTATTCTTCGGCCTGGGCTCCGACGGCACGGTTGGCGCAAACAAGAACAGCATCAAAATCATCGGCGAGGAAACCGACCACTTTGCACAAGGCTATTTCGTTTACGACTCCAAGAAATCCGGAGCGATTACGATCTCCCATCTTCGCTTCGGACCCCGTCCCATTCATTCAGCTTATCTGATCCGCCGCGCAAATTTTGTCGGCTGCCACCAACCGCAGTTCCTTGAGAAGTACGATGTGCTCTCTTATGCCGCGCCGGGCGCTGTGTTTCTGATCAATTCTTCACATGCCGCCGATGTCATCTGGAGCAAATTGCCCGGTGAAATCCAGTCGGAGATCGTCCAGAAAAAACTGAAGCTATACGTGATCGATGCATACAAAGTTGCGCGCGAATGCGGCATGGGCATGCGGATCAACACGATCATGCAGACCTGCTTTTTTGCGATCTCCGGCGTGCTGCCCAGGGATGAGGCTATCGCGAAAATTAAGGGCGCAATTGAGAAGACGTACGCGAAGAAAGGCGACGAGGTCGTGCGGCGCAATTTCGCCGCCGTCGACCTGACTCTCGCCAATCTCCATCAGGTTTCAATCGGTGAACTCCCGACTGACGGGCACGCGATGCCACCACCCGTTTCAAACGGTGCTCCGGACTTTGTGACACGCGTAACGGCAATGATGCTTTCCAACAAGGGTGATCTACTGCCCGTCAGCGTTTTTTCACCGGATGGAACATGGCCGACAGGAACGGCTCGCTGGGAAAAACGGAATCTGGCGCTCGAAATTCCAGTGTGGGATCCGGCACTCTGCATTCAATGTAACAAATGCGCGATGGTCTGCCCGCATGCGGCCATCCGTCCGAAAGTATATGCGCCGTGGAACCTGGAACATGCGCCTCAGACGTTCCGATCGGCTGAGTACAAGACGACCGAGTTCACCGGATTTAAGTATACTCTTCAAGTTGCCGCGGAAGATTGCACGGGCTGCAGCATCTGCGTGATGGTCTGCCCGGCCAAAGACCGCAGCAACGCCAGCCGCAAGGCGATCAACATGGAGGCGCAACCTCCACTGCGCGAGCAGGAACGCACCAACTACGACTTCTTCCTCTCGCTGCCCGAAGTGGATCGTTCGAAAATCAAGCAGGACGTAAAGGGAACGCAGTTCCTCGAACCGCTCTTTGAATTTTCAGGAGCATGCGCCGGCTGCGGCGAAACGCCATACATCAAATTGCTGACTCAGCTCTATGGAGACCGCCTATATATCGCCAATGCAACAGGTTGTTCGTCGATCTACGGCGGAAATCTTCCGACGACGCCCTACACCACCAATCGCGACGGCAGAGGTCCGGCGTGGTGCAATTCGCTCTTCGAAGATAACGCGGAGTTCGGGCTTGGAATGCGTTTGGCCGTGAACAAGCATGTCGATCACGCACGCGACCTGCTCAAGTCGCTGGAATCATCCGTTGGCGGAGTATTGACGGCCGAGATTCTCAACGCAGACCAATCGACCGAATCCGAAATCGCCGCCCAGCGCCAGCGCATAGCTTCGCTGCGAAATAAACTGGCGTCGGACAAATCGCCTCTGGCGCGCCGCCTGGAGATAATGGCCGATTACCTCGTCAAGAAATGCGTGTGGATTGTGGGCGGCGACGGCTGGGCCTACGACATCGGATTCGGCGGGCTCGACCACGTTCTCTCGCTCGGACAGAATCTAAAGATCCTGGTGCTGGATACGGAAGTCTATTCAAACACCGGCGGCCAGCAGTCCAAGTCGACGCCGATGGGCGCGGCAGCAAAATTCGCCGCTGCCGGAAAGCGGACACGCAAGAAAGATCTCGGAATGATCGCCATGGCGTACGGCAATGTGTACGTCGCCAACATCGCGTTCGGAGCCAAGGACGCTCAGACGCTCCGCGCGATCCAGGAAGCCGAAGCCTACCCGGGCACTGCGCTGATCATCGCCTACAGCCACTGCATCGCACACGGTTACGACATGGCACGTGGACTCGATCAGCAGAAACTCGCCGTGGATAGCGCGTACTGGCCGTTGTACCGTTTTGATCCGAGACTGGCAGCGACCGGAAAGAGTCCACTGCAGCTCGACTCTGCCGCCCCCAGGATCAACCTGTCACAGTTTACGCAGAACGAAGCCCGATTCAGAATTGTCGAGCAGCAAAGCCAGGAGCGCTACAAGCAGCTTCTGGGTTCAGCACAGCAGGACATTGCAGCGCGATTCAGACACTACCAGGCGCTGGCCCTCGAGCGAAACGGCGCCGAAACCCAATCTCCCACGGCAAAAGGCCATTGATAAGGACTCTCAATCATGGATCTCACAACAAATTACCTGGGCTTTAAACTACCGAATCCTTTCGTTTCCAGTGCGGGACCGCTGGTGGATGACCTGGATATGGTGCGGCGGCTCGAAGATGCCGGGATATCCGCCATCGTCATGCATTCACTCTTTGAAGAGCAGATCGAACAGGAAGCGTTGAGAACGGTCAACGATCTGGACTCGTTTGCCGATAGCACCGCGGAGGCAACGTCTTTCTTCCCGCGGCCGCATGAATTCGTCCTCGGTCCCGATCATTACCTCGATCAAATTCGTCGAATCAAGGCTGCGGTGAGCGTCCCCGTGATCGCGTCGCTGAACGGAACCACTCCTTCCGGATGGCTCAAGTATTCCCGGTTAATGCAGGATGCCGGCGCCGATGCGATTGAATTGAATATCTATTACATGCCCACTGATTCAAACGAGACGTCAGTTGCCGTTGAGAATCGAGTGATCGAGAGCGTTCGACTGGTTAAGCAGGCAGTTCGGATTCCCGTCGCCGTAAAGTTGTCGCCATTTTACTCGTCGCTGCTGAACCTTGCCAAACAACTCGATGAAAATGGAGCAAATGGTCTGGTTCTCTTCAATCGTGTTTACCAGCCTGAGATCGACGCCGAATTGCTGAACGTGGTGGCCAAACTGCAGCTCTCGACATCTGCCGAATTGCCTCTCCGATTACGCTGGCTTGGAATCATGTCCAGACGCGTACGGTCTTCACTGGCGGTGACAGGCGGCGTTCATACGGCGGTGGATGCTGTGAAGGCGGTGATGGCCGGCGCGCACGCAGTGCAGATCATGTCTGTGTTATTGCTCCACGGTCCGAATTACGTGCGCCTGATGCGAGACAATATGATCCAATGGATGAACGACCACTTCTATGAATCCATCGAGGAGATGCGCGGCTGTCTGAGTCTCGAACGGTGTCCCGACCCAGCCGGATACGAGCGAGCCAATTACGCCCGCGCGTTGCAGAGCTGGCGGGTTTGACCGCTATTTGTGCTCGCGCGCGTAGCGGGCCATCGCCTTCACATTTTCAGGGGGCGTATCGCGCGGAACTTCACAGCCGGCGCTGACGATGTACCGGTCGCCGGCCTGCCTGTGGCAGCGTTCGATCGCGTTATAGACTTCTTCTGGACTGCTATCGCGAAGTTCCCGGACCGGATCGATATTCCCAAGCAGAACAGTACCGCCACCCATCTTCTCCCGGCCTTCGATGATGGGAGAAAGTGAATCGAGATCAACAACGTGGCAGCCCAGTTCGCCCATCCGGTTCAACAGGCGCCGCGTGTTTCCACAAATATGCAGGCGTGCCCGCGCACCCATGGCTCGAATTCCATCCACCATTCTCTTTTCGTATGGCCAGACGAATTCATCATAAATCTGCGGGCCCACCAATGAAGCCGCAGCGTCGCCAATCCCGATCATTTCGGCGCCGGCCTCGATCTGCGCCCCCGCAAATCGGAGTTCCAGATCCAATACGAATTCAAAAAGGTCTCTGATGAAGGCCGGATCGTCGTAAAAATCGAGCATCAACGCGTTGATTCCGCGCAGATCGGCCGCCTGGGCACAGGGACCTTCGATCCAGCCTTCGATCAACTTGTCCCGGCCGACTCGCTGCCTGTACAACGCAATTGCCTGGAGCCGGTTGTGCATCCGCTTGCCCTGCCAGGGATCCGGGACACGCAACCCAGACAGTTTGGCTTTGTCCTTCAGAAGCGCATCACTTTCATCGAGCGCAGGGGGCTGATCCGGATAGAATTTCACTGCGGCGCCGCAGTCTGCCGCTTCACCCGCCGGATCGGACATGGTGTTTACATAGTCGATGTCGAACATTTCGGCAGCACGAATTTGTCCTTCAACCAGGACGCGAAAATCTGTGGCGTAGTCCAGATATTTGACGTTCGCATGCACCGCAGCAAACATCATTGTTATAGGCATAAAGGGCAACCGATCCGTCGGCCTGCCATCCAGCATTGCCAGGATCCGCTCGCGCCCGGTCATAGACCCTCCCGCCAGTTGTCCGCTCCTTTAATTTATTATCTATAACATGGTCGTCAACTCCTATTATCGGCTGTCCGTTTATTGAACAACGGTGTCCAATCTCCCATATTGCGCCGTTCAACGGCTGGTGTAACAGTTTATCAACAAGTCCGCACAAAGGCTCTTGATTACACGAGGCTCCCATGATCACAGCGCTCGACTCCTGCCCTGATCGCACCCACCGAAGCAAAGCCGGAAATACACCACGCGAGCGCTTCATTGCGGCCCTTGAGCGCAGGCCGGTGATCGGTCGCGTGCCTCATTTCGAGCTTGTGTTCTTCCTTACGATGGAAGCATTTGGAAAGCTGCATCCCTCACAACGCAACTATTCTCAATGGAAGCAGATGAGCGAAATGGAGCGCCGTCTGCATCGCTCAGAAATGGCAGATCTCTACGTCGCTACCGCCGAGCGTTACGAGCATGATGCAATCTTTCTGCATCCGAATCCAGGTAGCGAGGACGAAGTTTTTCATCTGATCGATCTGGTGCGAAAGAAAAGCAACGACCGCTACTTCTTAATGATGCATGGTGACGCGACAGACGGAATTCCCAACGGCGAACACATGACCGAGTATTCGTGCCGACTCTTTGAAGAACCACAATCGGTTAAAGATGCGTCGCGCGCACGGGTGGACAGATCGGTCGCCGCCGCCGAAAGAATGAAACAACACGGTGGGCTCGATGGCTACGCCCTATGCAGCGATTACTGCACAAACGTTGGTCCTTTCTTAAGACCCACAATGTTTGAGGAATTTGTCGCTCCTTATCTGAGCGATCTGATCTCCCGCTATCGCAAGCTCGGCTTTTACACAATCAAGCACACCGACGGCAATATCATGCCCATTTTGAAATGCCTATTGGAAGCCAATCCACATGCGTTGCACTCACTCGATCCGCAGGGTGGCGTAGACATGGCCGAAATGGTCCGTTTAGCCGGAGACCGTGTCTGTCTTATCGGCAACGTGAATTGTGGCATGCTGGACACTGGCAGCGAACAGGAATGCATCGATTCGACCCGCTATGCACTCAAGCATGGAATGACCACGCCCGGCTACATCTTCTCAACCAGCAATTGCATCTACACCGGGATGCAGCTCAAGCGTTACGAATTGATACTCGATGTCTGGCGCAAATATGGAAACTACAATTAACGCCTCGGTCGAACATCAATCTGAAAAGCAGACGGGCTGACACCGGATATCCGCTTAAATGATTTTGAAAATGTGTAGACGTCGGAGAAGCCGACCTGGGCGGCAATCTCCTTGATTGAAAGACCGCTGGTCAGCAGCAGATTCTTGGCGGCCTGAATACGCAACTGTTTTTGCATTGCTATGGGCGAAATCCGATATCGCGCCTTAAATGCGCGACAGAAATAGGCAACCGATAGTTGCGCCGAATCTGCCAGTTCATCCAGATCCAACTGCTCCGCGAATTGTGTTTCGAGAATCGCACGTGCCCCAGCAATTGAATCGGATCCAGCGACGACACCGGCGTCACCACAATAAACTTCTGCGACACTTTCCAGCACATTGGGATCCTAAGCTTAGAATTCCACGTGGACAAGTTGTCGCGGCCGCTTCTATAGTGTCACCTAAATACTAGTGACTCCAGCGTAACTGGACTGGCCACAGTTAGGCCGCAAATGTAATCACACTGGCTCACCTTCGGGTG
>JADMIO011413717.1_pt1 | contig 28552 bp, 23 predicted proteins | sample 8958161 | NCBI WGS metagenome assembly JADMIO01 (sample SAMN16585339, study PRJNA669376) | soil metagenome | isolation source: Crop rotation soil | place: USA: Cullars Rotation, Alabama | collected 2011 | reverse complement strand
GGCCCTTGACCCCGTGAAACTTGCCGCTATGACTGCAGTCACTCAGGCTATTGAGAACCTGGATGCTACAGTTTGGAAAAGATAACAACGGTCGAGCCTGGCCGCTCCAAAGTTTCTTCGCTCAAGAGACTCTCACCTTCATTTTGCGGATTTTGTCCTCGATATGCTGATAGCTCGGATGTTTGCGCAAAGGCCGAAGGTCCGGGTCTCTGGCGAGCCATTTGAAATCCCTATATCCGAGAGCCAAAGCCTGCTCCAACGCCGCCGCGGCCAAATCGAATTCGCGATTGAGTGAGTAGCTGCAAGCGAGATTGTAATAAACCAGCGGGTTGCGGGGCTGAAGTCGGGACAATTGTTGATCCACCTTGAGGCTGTGAGTGTATCTGCCGCGCTGTGTATAATGATCTCCCAGGATCTGCAGGGCTTCAACGTATTTCGGATCACGGTGGACGATGCCTTCCATGAAACTTATTTTCACGTCCAAATCACGCATTTCTCTGCGGGTCGTCTTCTTACATTTGGCACTGCATTTCTGGGGCATAGACATCAGGATTGTTTCCAAGAGTCGTTTGTAAGTCAAGTGCTGCATCCATCCGTGCGCGGAATGGCCATCATACGAAAGAAAATCCAATAAACACTGAGGAAATTATCAGCTCCCTTGCGCGCGAGCATTGTTTCAAATGCTTTCATTTTTTTGCGGCTTTTATCGCCAACTCGAAAGCTGAGCCGAAGAGAGGATTGAACAGGCGGGGCGTTGAGGGATCATGAAATTCGTGAACTTCCGATTGACCCGAAGTTTCCGATACATTGCCGGCTTGTTGCGGCGTCGGCTTTTCGGCGGAGCATTCAACCGCGCGGGCAGGGACATCAGGCGGCACCTGAATTGGTGCGATTCGTAATTGTATGTCGCTGCCAGTTGCCATACCCGCCGGGGGAGGCAGCACGATGTATGCCGGGAATGGCACGGGGGTTCATCAAAGCTTGACAAGAACCTGCAAACCTATCCAGCGCAACAGCAAAGAAGGAGGCTGGGCACCTGGTCAGCCTTCTTCACAAATCCTTATCCGCGTCCTACCTCGTCTTGAAGACGGTGAAATCTGTCCACCAGAAACTGTATCATTCCTATCCTGAGCAGATTCTGGTTATATAACGCGCGTGACAGCGTTGCTCCGTATTTGCAAAGGCGATCTGGACGGCTTTTTCGGGCTGTTTGTGGACAACCTGCTGCAGTTGCTCCTCATCTTTACCCTTTGCCCGTTGTTATGCGGCATCACCCCCGCAGAAGTGACCTCCACAATTCTGCCGGGTGCCGCCTTCTCAATATTGGCAGGCAATTTGTTTTTCGCCTGGCAAGCGTGGCGGATTGCCCGCCTAGAGCGGCGGGACGATGTGACCGCTCTGCCTTACGGCATCAACACGGTCAGCCTGTTCGCATTCATTGTTTTTATCATGGCTCCGATCTACCGCCAAACGCACGACGCCAAGCTGGCCTGGAAAGCCGGTCTTTTCGGCTGTTTTGTTAGCGGGATCATGGAGCTGGCCGGGGCATTTGTTGGGAGTGCGCTGCGCCGTCACGCGCCGAGGGGCGCGTTGCTCTCTTCACTCGCGGGTATCGCCATTACGTTCATCTCCATGGGATTTGTCTTCCAGATTTTTTCATCACCGGCGCTTGGGTTGCTGCCGATGCTGCTCATCCTGGTGTGCTATGCGGCCAGGTTGAAGCTGCCTCTTGGTCTTCCAGCGGGCTTCGTGGCCGTGGTTCTTGGAACGCTGCTCGCCTGGGTCCTGCGCGTCACGGGATTTGCTCCACCAGCACCGCCCGCAGAAGCGGCTGCGGCTGCGTTCCATATGCCGCAATGGGCCGGCGGCAGTCTGTTTGGATTTCTCTTTTCGCAAGTTGGCTGGAGCTACATGGCGGTCATCGTGCCAATGGGGCTTTTCAATATCATCGGCTCGCTCCAATGCCTCGAAAGCGCGGAAGCCGCTGGTGACCGATTTCCCACGCGTCCATCTCTCCTGGCCACTGGTCTTGGCAGTATCGTGTCGGCCTGCCTGGGCAGCCCCTTTGCCACTACGTTGTACATCGGCCATCCAGGTTGGAAAGCGATGGGTGCGCGTTGGGGCTATTCATGGCTGAACGGCGCAGTCATCTGCACCCTGGTGCTCTTTGGCTTGATCGGACAGGTCCTTCGGGTGGTGCCGCTTGAAGTCACACTTGGCATCCTCTTGTGGATTGGCCTGGTCATCACAGCGCAGGCTTTTCAGGCAAGCCCGCAACCTCATGCGCTCGCAGTTGCGGCGGGACTGATTCCTGCACTCGCGGCCTGGTTGCAGGTTCAGATCGAGACCACCCTCCGTGTGGCAGGCACCGATCTCGCCAGAACAGCGGATCGATTCGCACCCGATTTGCACATTCATGGTGTCATTGCCTTGAGCCAGGGCTTTCTGATTACCTCTATCATCTACTCTGCGGTGATGGTGTTTGTAATCGATCACAAGTTTAAGCGAGCCGCCGCCTGGCTGTTAGCGGCGGCCTTTTTTTCCGCCATCGGCCTCATTCACGCTTACAAAATCACGCCGAACGGCGTGGAGAACAGCTTTGCATGGTTCACCGCCGCCCCGGGCTTCGCCATTGCCTACCTTGCCGGAGCCGCCCTGATCTGGGCACTCGATGCGTTGCAAAAGAAAACTGACTTTCCAACCGGAATGCCCTTCAGAGCTGACGTTGCCGCGGACTCGCTGACGCGAAAAACGTGAGCAAAGAGAAGGGGTTACTGCGAAGGTCGGGCTTTGGCGGCTTCGACTGCGGCGTCGGAGACGCGGCAGCGTTGGCCGTAGGCGAGTGTTTCGGCATTGCCGACGATCATGCGCGCTTGAAATCTAAGAGGAGGGGAAAGCAACTCAGTGCTTCGACCATCGATACCAGCCTTGCGGTTGCCGGCGAGGCGGACTTTGGCCCAGGCCACTTTGTTCGATTCGTTGGCTGATGGCGCAGTGATGCGCAATGGACCATTTGACATTTCATAAAAGGACCTGGATTCCGGCGCGAGCCCGATCTCGAGTTCCACCGCGTGTTTAGTGGCCTTCAAAGGGCGAATGGTAAACATGGCCTCTGCCGGAGAATCCGTTGTGGGGAGGGAAGCAAGACTTCCATTTGCATTTGGCGCGGCTTCATAAAAAAGCTTCATCGCCGCTTCCGGATAGACTTTTGCCATATAGGCCGGCTCGGGCCGGCCATTTCGCTTTTCCCAGCCGAACGTGTCAAAGACAGCATTGTTCGTCGTTATGACGCGGCCTTTCAAAGTTGTCTCCGTCGCTTCGAACAGGACGAAATGATTAGTTGATGCGTATGACACGAGGGCTGGATGGGGATAACTCGGGGCTAAAGGCGCGCCACCGCCACCTGTTGTAATGTGAGTGATCGGCCAGGCATCCTCGCCGTTTTCACCGGCGATGGGCAGGAAGCGCTCATAAATATGGGAGTGGCCCGTCACCACGAGATCCACTTTGGCCCGATGGAACAAAGGCAAGTACGAAGCGTGACCCCAGCCCGTTGCATGTCCGCCAACATTGAAAACGGGGTAGTGCAAATACACCACTTTCCACGGCGCTTTCGAGGCCATTAAGTCCTGCTCAGCAAACGCGAATTGGGCGTCCGTTTCTTTTTCATAATGAAAGTCGAGCGCCAGGACGTGAACCGGGCCAAGATCGTATGAGTAGAAACGTTCCTTCCCAGGCAAACGCATGTAGAAAACGTACTTATCGCCATCCGCCTCATGGTTGCCGATGGAAGGAAGGAACGGGATCTCGTCCAGGACATTCACCGTCGGGCCGAAAAACTCTCTCCCCCACAATTCATAGCGCGTGCCATTTACGACGAGGTCGCCGGTGTGCAAAATGAAATTGGGCGAGTAACGTTTGAAATTGGCGGTGACAGCCGCATGGATGTTGGGATTGGTGCGGTCGTCACCATAAGCGATGAAAGTAACCTTGCGTTGGTTTTTGGCAAACGTTCTGAAATGTTTTGGCGGCGTTTGGGCTCCAGCAGTCTCCGCCTGATAAGTATAAACGGAATCAGGCTCAAGATTGGTCAGCGTTACTTCATAAAGATAGACGGTGTTCGTCGAATCGGTTCCTGCATATGAAAGAGGCCGCGGCTTTTGGACCTGCATCTCGACGTTCGGTTTTCCGTTGAGGCCGTAGTGGACCAGGCTGGGAGTTTCATTCGGCGCTTCCCATTTGATGGTGATGGTGTCCGAACCGGGGCCTTGCAGGTAAGGACCTTTCAAAAAGACGTTTGTCAATTCCTGACCCGAAAGGGCGGAAACCGAGAACGCAAACAGAACCAGGACAACACGACCGAAGCAAAGCCAGGCAGACTTAATCATTAAGTATTCTTGCGAAGGAACCACTGGGAAGACAAGCGATTCGTATCCGCCGTATTACCTGAAAAGGGGTCTAAGTAAGTTACAAGATCATCATCAAAACAGTCAGGGCAGCCGCGGCCGCTAAAGAAAACGTGGCGATGATTACAGCAGCCTCGAACCGGGGCGCGGCTGTGTCGTCCCCGACCAGCCGCAGCAACTCCCGCAATTCTGAACGCGTTGGGACTTGCGTTAAATGCTGCGGCTGGTGCTTCGCACACAGCCGCGCTCCGCCTAAATGTAGAAATATACGTAAATGGCAAAGGCGATCGCTGCCAGGCCAGCCGCAGCCGCAAGCGACCAAAGGAGGCTCCGTTGTTGTGCCGCTAAAGAAAACGTGGCGATGATTACAGCAGCCTGCGCCGCCAGCATGCCAAAGAAAAACCGCTGGCTGCGCCGGTGATGCCGCTCGGCCGACATGTTGCTTTGGCGCACCTGTAATTCATAGAGGTTCGCTATCGCCTGGTTGAGACGCGATTCGGCATCATAACGCAGACCCGTGTAACGCAAGCGGGCCACAGTGAAATCCCGATCCGGCGCTGCTCCGGCTTTAAAAACGAGGTTTTCGATTTGTTCCACCGTTCGGTTAATCGGTGTCATCATTTCATCAAACGCCCGAGCGCGAGCAACGGCTCCCCGCAGTTTTTCATTAACAGTGGCAACCTTGATTGGAGCGACCAGCGCGGCAACTTCCGAATCCGGTTGAGAGTTTTCAATGGCGTTGAGCGCCGCTTCAACCTGTTTGTCTATCGCGTCGCGGGCGGGCGCTTCCGGCAACTCACCGGATTGCAGCAACGCCAATGTTTGTTGTCCGATATTGGAATCAAACAAGGCTAACAAGTCAGTTTTGGACTTGGCAGCTTCTGGTCGATCCCCTGGCGCGGCAATAGCCGCGGCGGTTTGGGCGAATTGTTTGGCATTGAACGACCGGGTGGGGGTGGCGCCTTGGAGAACATCGAGCGTGCTGCGCTGCATGCCGGCCCGCAGGCGTTTCGCCTGAAAGTAGCTCCATTGATCGCCGGCCTTGGATTGTTGCTGCGCCGCGAGCGAGCGATCATATTGGGCGCGCGTCATTTCGCTCGAGGCCAGGCCCGCAAGCATCGTGGCGACCACCGTCATTATCACGGGGGTCGCGGTGAGAATTCTGCCCCAGGGTGTCTGGGGAACGGCTGCCTTCAGTTCATTGGGTATAGTTGTTTTCATTGAGTTTTTTGCCGATTCTGTCCTGAAAGAACGATTACCCGGTCTAATCCAGCGAAAAAGAAGCCCGCGCCATGTTTTTGACATTCAGATCAATCGGTTTTGGAGCGACGAGAAAAATCCGTTCACCTGCAATTTTCCCAGTATCGACAAGAAACTTTTGGACGCACGCTGATCGCTTTTGCATCAGCTCGCGCAAGTCGTCATCAGATGCAGGGGAGGCGGCCATCAATCGCTGCTCCATTTCTTCGAGAACAAGCTCATCCGCACTCTTTGGTTTGGTTGGCGTCTTCTGTGAAATTGCAGATCCAACAGGCTTCTGCCCTTGCTCGTGTGTTTGACCCTTCAACCCCTGAACGAGTTGCATTGCTCCTTTGACCTTTTCATTTTGTTCCCTGCCGGAAAATGTCTCTGCCAGGGCGAGGGATGCGTTTGTTGCCGCGGCCGCCAGGCGAGCCTCCCGTAATGCTCGTTCGGGATCTATTTTGAAGCTTTCTTTATAAGTCCGCCGCAGCAACCGCTGATAATCACCCGGTTCAATTTGGAATTCATTTAACGCCGCTGTTGGCTTTCCCCGCGCGCTCAATTCCTGCAGCCGCAGCGATTTCATTCTGTCCTTCAGCTTTTCCCGGGAAATCATTTCGCGATCTGCGGCCGGGTCAACAGTGGCGCTGACTTCAAGGCTCAAAGCCGGCCTTTCAAACAAGGCTTTGGCGAGTGTGTTCAGCTTGTTGGTTTGCGCGGCGTCGAGTGTGGCTGCGCCCGGCGTGAAATCCACGTACTGCAGTTCCTCGCCGCCGCCGAACATTGCCCCAAGCAGCGAGAAAGGAGAGGTGGCCACCTTTGTCAGGATGTTCACAATGGCTTTCCACACTAATCCGCTAATGCTGAATTTCGGATCATCGAGACTCCCGCTGACAGGCAGGTCGAGATCGATGCGGCCATTGCGGTCCTTGAGCAAGGCCACACCGAGCTTTACCGGCAGCTTCGTGGCATTTGTGCTGTGGTTGCGCGGCCCGAGCGTGAATTGCTCCAGCGCAATGATATTCGTGGCATCCAGTTTTCGGTTTTCGATTTTGTAACTGAGATCAAAACTGAGCTTGCCCCTGTTCAAGGGATGGCCGGCGAATTTTTCTGTGTAAGGTGTGAAAGAAGTCAAATCGTCATTCTTCATCTTCAATTTCAGATCGACGAATGGATTTTTTGCATCGGGTGTGATCGTTCCGGAGATTTCGAAAGGCGCCAGGGCGCTGACTTTTCCTTGAATGTCCACTCCGGCTTTGCCCTGTCCCGGCAGCGCTAAATCCCGTATCGTGCCATTGAATTCCTCGATGCTGGTATCAAAGTGCGGTGTAAGCGAATGATCGGCCGCGCGGAAGGAACATTTTTCGAAAACGAGCGAGCCGACTTTTAGTGGAAAAGGTTCAGGGGGCGGTGATGGTCCTGACGAAACGAGCGCCGTGGGCGGATTATTGGAAAGCGAGCCGGTTGCCGGACCCTGTTTCAGCAATTCTTGAACCGAAAGCTGGCCGTTGGAGTTGATCACCAGGCTCGATTGTAATCCGGTGAACTTAATCTCATCCATATTCAACGCGTTGGTTTGCAGGGTCAATTGAATGCCACGCAGATCGAGCCGCTCCCATTTCGCGAAGTCCTGGTAAGCCACAGTGTCGATGGAGGCAAATTTCACGATGGACACGTCACCGGTGAATTGAACACTTGGAACAGTCGGGAGGCCTGAGGCGAAACGGGCTTGTCCGTTAACAGACAGCGCGCCCGAATTTAAAACGAGCCGCGATTGTTGCTCGACATAGGACTGGAGCGGGGGCAACGCAAGCTCGGTTACCGCCAGCTTCGCTTCAAACGCAGGCGGCTGAAGTGTGCCCTTTGCGTCTAACTGGACTTGCCCCCCGTCGTGCCAATTAAACCCGATGGACGCGCTCACCGGAGCGTTGCTTTCGCTGGAGATGCCTTTAAGGTTGATGCGCAAATCATCCAAACCAATGCGCGCCGGTGTAAGTGGAACGCGGTCGTCCGCAGTAACGCCGAACCCTTTCAAATCGAATTCATCCAGAACCGCTTTCCATGGCTGGTTTGCAGGAGTTATCGAAGACCCAGCGGAAGGTTCAGCAGCATGGGTCGTGTTGGTTTGAGTGACCAGCAGCTTAACCCAATTTAATTTTCCGTCATTCTCCCGCCTTACAAGCACTGAGCCGCCGTGAACCGCTACCAGCGGAACGTGCGCTTCCCGACCGCCCAGACTGGCGGATGCCTGAGTCACAGCAACATCGTCCAACTGCAAAATTGTTTCATCGGCATCCAACGCTTTGACCTTCAGGTTGGCTAACTTCACGGCGCCATTCGTCAGCTCCAGTTGCAAAGGTTTGGCGTCAGCGTTGAACCGATATTCCGCGCTCACATCCAGCACACCGTCCGTTAGCGCAGCGCGCGCGAAATCTGCGACGTAAGGGGAATAGGTTTTGAGGACCACTCCGCGCAGCGCAAACTTACCGCTCGATTCAGGAGGGTTAGCAGAAATTGTTCCCGACCAGTCAAACTTGCCGCCAACTCCAGTGGAAACGGCGAGTGAGTAAAGACCATCTCTGTTGCGCCGCGTGGTGAAATTCTTCAAATCGAGATCGACGGGGCCGTAGTCGATGCTTAAGGGCGTCGCGCGTGTTTGGTCGGTGAATTTGAAGTCGCCATTCGTGACCACCAGGTGTTGGACGAGCACTACCGGAAGGGACCCCGGCTTTTTGGCTGGGTCAGGGGGCGGAGCGGGCTCATTGGAGATCAGATTGGAAAAATTGAATTGGCCGCCGGCGCCGCGCAGAATATTAGCCGTTGGATGGCTCAGCCGTATTTCACTGAACGTCCATGCCCAGCGGAAGAGCGACGAAAGTTCAAAATTTACATAAAACTCATCAAACCCGACGAACGGCTGGCCATTGGTTTCCGTAAGGGACAATCCACGAATCGTGAGCGACAGGGCATAGGGATTCAGCTTGACTTGCTGAACAGCGGCTTGTCGTTTGGTCAGGGCCGGCAGGCGTTTGATCAGTTGGGATTTGATTATTGCCGGGGCAATGAAAAAGCCAGTAACAGTGTAAACGATGAGCAGGATGGCGACCCATCGCAAGCGCCTGCCGCGTCGCGTGGGGGGCGATTTCACATTCGAGAGAAGCGACGAAAAGTTCATGGCTTGCCGGAGACCAGAGCGCCAACCGGATCAGAGACTAAACAAAGGGTTCTTTCCCGGCAAGCAGATGCATTGTGAGAGACGAACTTCAGACCCGATACTTCTTCAACCCCGTACAGAGCCCCACGGTATATTAGGGGAAGACCGTAAGCAATCGACGGTTTAGGCAACAGATCTATCGGTCTCAGTTGGAAAGCCGATTGCGGCTGACTTCCCGGAGCAGGCCATTGCTCTGCTTATTTCATTATCTGATATTCTAATTGCAATGACGGACCTTATCTGGTAAGGAATGGTCAATCCATGAATAACCGCCTCAGAGTGGCCCCCTCCGCTTTATTGGGTCTGCTTCTGACCATGCCAATGTCAGTGCTTTCCCAAGGAACCTTCCAGAATCTTGATTTTGAAGATGTGCGTAATGTTCCCGTGTTTGATCCACCGGGTGCTGGGTTAATGTCCGCAACGGATGCCTTGCCCGGCTGGACCTGCTATGCTGGCACGAATCAACTCAACCTCGCACTGTACGACACTTTGAACCTCGACAACGTAGGGGCAGGGGTAATAAGCACGGCATCACCGGTGGCCTATACAATCCCAGCAGGACTCCCCGACGGTCAGTTTTGCGCGTCTCTCCAGTACGGCGTACTGACGCACCCAATTGGACCATGGGAGAATGTGCCCGCGTCAATTGCTCAGGTCGGCCAGGTCCCAATCGGTGCACACAGCATTTTGTTCGCCGGCTCGACACCATTCTCCGTTAGTTTCGCAGGTACAGGGCTACCCCTTTCCGTGATGGCGGCTTACCCCGGCTACGATATCTTTGGGGCCGACATTAGCTCGTTTGCCGGCCAAATCGGTGAGCTTAGATTCACATCCTATTCTCATGTCTCTTTTCTCGATTCAATTCAGTTTTCTTCCCAAGTTATTCCCGAACCCACAACCATTCGCCTGATGGGATTCGCAGCCACCATTTTCCTTCCAGTTTGCCTGTACTGCCGGCGCTGGGGACGAAGCGCACCTCATAGCGCTTCGCCAAATCCATAGCACTACGGACGTCTAATTTTGCCTTCCGAGAGTAGCGTGCACATTTGGAGTGCCCTTCCAAAAAGAGGACTGTAGACATATGGTCAAGGACAAGGACCAACAAGGAGACAAATCGGTGCCTACGGTTTGGGCCATATTCAACGGCAAACTCCGATCCCCGCCCGAGGCAGTTGCAAATAACCTCCTCAGCTTCGGCAATCGAAGTCTGGAGATTTTCAACGAGACAGTTGTGATTCTTAGCCTGCGCGACGCCGCGCATGTGGCCGCCACCCACAACCGCCTTTCCAATTCCGCTGGCTGAGTGAACCGGACGAACTGGATGCCGGCCCAGGTCCCGGCCTGTTCCGTCCTATGTTCGACCCGATAATCACGAGCCGTCTCTATGCAGGAGGCGAACCGCTCGGCAAGGCTGGCCTGTCTGCGTGGAAGGAGGTCCCTCCTGCGCTCGATGCCGACCACCTGGATCCGTGAAGCGCGATTTAGTGTGGACGTCCGCGATGGCAATTACCGTAAAAACGTTTCAAGCAAGCTTTCCGTCTCGATTCGTTGAACCTCCCGCAAGTACTGAACTATTGAATCAGAGGCACCTCGCGATTCTTCGCAGGCGTCAATGAATGCGAAAGGGTCCCACTCGCCACTCGGCACAATTTTGCCGGGGAGGAGATCTTCAGAGCCGGATTTGGCCAGCGACTGGGCCCTTGCGGCAATCGACGGAAATGCGGAGTGTTTGCCCACACGATGAAACCAGTATTTGGCGTTACCATAATCCGGCTCACGCCGATGCATGATGCCATGAACAAATGCGCCGTCGGCATTATCAATTTCCTGGGCCAGGACATGGGCCGATTCGAGGTGATCGTGCCAGAGTAGAATCAATGCGCGAATCAGTTGCTGGATACGACTTGAAATCTTCGAGCCTCGGAATAACTGATCGAACGACTGGTTCAATGCTTCTTCGCTTTGAACACCCTGCCGAACCTCCGGGCCGAGATTTGGCGGTTCGGGTGTAGCAAGAAATCCGGCGAAATCCCCTTTTTTCGTCATGGCTGTAAGCTCAGGGATCGACCCCGAAATTTCAACGCTTTTTCCGCCGAACGAAAGCGCCTGGTGCCTGTCTATAATGCGGCGCGGCAACTGGAGCTTGCGCGCTTCCCCGACACGGGCAAAACTGGTGTTGAATTAATGTCGAAGCTGTTTTTGCGGATCAGAATTCCTGGAAGTTGCCGAGGCCATCGGTGCCTCAGTCTTTTGCTGCTCTTAGTCTGCCTGGAAGGAGCCGCGGGATTTGCAGCGTCCGTACAGGCGGCAACTTTCACGGCTACGCTGGATCGAGACAGCCTGACTGTGGGCGAGGCCGCCACTTTATCCCTGACATTCGGTGGAGGAACTCCGTTAAGCATTCCGTCCCCACCTCCTGTCGGCGGCTTGCAAATTGATTACCTTGGCCAATCAACACAAATCAGTATTGTCCAGGGCCAGTCCAGTTCGACCGTAACGCACAGTTTTCGCGTGGTGCCGCGTGAAGCTGGCGATTTTGTAATCGGTTCACTCACGGCGGAGGTGGGTGGAGAAAAGTTGACCACGCAGCCCTTGAAACTCAAAGCGACCAAACCGGGAGCGCCTTCGGCCGATGCGATCAATTCCGGCTCGCAAGTCGCGTTCATCAAACTGGTTTTGCCCAAAAAACAATTTTATCTGGGCGAAACCATTGTGGTCCAGGTGGACTTGTATCTTTCAAGCGTGGTCCAAAATATCAGGGGGTTTCAGCTCACTTCGTTCCCCGCCGATGGCCTGAATGTAGGCAAAATGGTCCAGGGCAACCAACGGCGAACTCAGCTTGGCAACTCGATCTATACAGTCATTCCTCTCTCGTTCCCGCTGAAGCCATTTAAAACCGGCGCCTTGAACATCGGGCCGGTGACGGCGAGTTTTGTCGCGGATCTGGCATCGGGCCGCCGCCGCGGGGATCCTTTTTTCGATCAATTCGGTTTCTCTTTCGGTGGTGAACAAAAGCAGCTTGCGTTAACCACCGAGATGGAACCGGTGCAAGCGCTGCCTCTGCCGGCAGACAATGTGCCGGCAAATTTTGGCGGCGCTGTCGGAAGTTTTTCATTGAATTTCACCGCCGGGCCGACAAATGTCGCTGCCGGCGATCCCATCACCGTTCACGTGCAACTCAGCGGCCGCGGGGCATTTGACGCGATCAACTTGCCTGAGCAACTTGCCTGGCGGGATTTCAAAACTTATCCGCCCTCCTCGAAAGTTGAGACGACGGATCCATTTGGTTTGCAGGGCTCGAAAACTTTTGAAGAGGTAGTCGTCCCTCAAAGTGCGGATATCAAGGAATTGCCGGGGATCTCGTTTAGTTTTTTTGACCCTGAGCAAAGGAGCTATCGGACACTGACGCAACCCCCTGTTAAGCTTACCGTTCGTCCTGGTGGCGTTTCCGCGCCTACCATCGCAACTGCAAATCGGTCGGCTGCGCAGGAAAGTCCAGTCCCTGCCCTGGATATTGTGCAAATTAAATCACGTCTGGGGACATTTGCGCAGGCCACTCCGCCTGTAGTGACGCAACCGTGGTTTCTGGCGTTGCAAAGCGTGCCGGCACTGGCCCTGCTTTCGGCCGTCGCACTACGCCGGCGCGCTGACAATCTGGCCAATAACCCGCGGCTTCGGCGTCAGCGGCTCGTCGCTCACATTATTCGCGAAGGATTAATTGAGATACGAAAGCTGGCAGCGGAAAATAAATCGACCGAATTTTTTGCCGCGGTTTTTCGGCTGTTGCAGGAACAGCTGGGCGAGCGGCTCGACCTGCCGGCCTCGGCAATCACGGAAGCGGTTATTGAAGAACGTTTGCGTCCCCGTAACGTGCCGGAAGCTACTTTGAACCAGGTGCAGGAACTTTTTCAGGTCTGCAACCTGGCGCGCTATGCGCCGTTTAAAACCAGCCAGGAACTTGCAGCGGTTATTCCGAAATTGGAAAGCACACTCAATTCATTGCAATCATTGAAGCTATAAATCGGGGTATGAAAAAATTCGACTTACATTTGCGGCGCGGTTTTTGGCAACTGTTGATCTGCTTTTTGGGTCTGGGTGCCGCATCCCTTAAAGCTCAAAACCCTCAGTCCGCCTTCGAAGAAGCAAATAAACTTTATTATGAAGGTAAGTTTTCGGACGCGACCGTTGCCTATGAGAAATTACTGGCATCTCGATTTGTTTCGCCTGCTCTCTATTTCAACCTGGGGAATGCCTGGTTCAAGTCAGGGCAAATCGGGCGCGCTATAGTAGCTTATAAAATGGCACGGAAGTTGACACCGCATGATCCGGACGTCCGGGCCAATCTGCAATTTGCCCGGAACCAAATCCAGGGGCCAAGTTACTCACCAAACAGATGGGAGAGAGAGCTCAATAAGCTTAGTTTGGACGAATGGACACTGCTTGCCGCCGGGGCAGTTTGGCTCTGGCTTTTGCTTGTGACGGCTTTGCAATGGCGGCCTTCCTGGAAGCTGAGCCTTCGCGGTTATGTAATTGGACTTGCGCTGGTGTCGGTCGCGTTTTGTTGCTGTCTTGCGGCATCTATTTATCAGACGCGCGTGGTCCAAACTGCAGTCTTGATCGCCCCGGAAGCAGTCGTCCGGAGCGGTCCGTTGGACGAGTCACAAAATGCTTTCGTTCTGCATGATGGGGCCGAATTGCGCGTTCTGGATAGAAAAGATCAATGGCTGCTCGTCACCACAGGGCCGCGTCGCGTTGGTTGGCTGCGCCTTGAGCAAGTCCAACTCGCCTCGAAATAACATTTGGGTTTGTAGAAGACGAGTTCCTTGGAAGGTCACGAGACTCTGTAATTCAGTCGGTGAGCACGATGGGTCCATTATGAAGCGAGGTTTGTCGGACGTTTGCCGGTATTTGATCAGAGTCTCGTGACCTCGTCTCCTACACTGAACGTTTTGTACGGGATTAAGGCGAAGAGGACGCTTAATTTTCATTCGACAACCAAAACAGGAAATCTCAGATTCTAGCATGGTTGCCGCTAACTCGATGATGATGCCGTTGGGCACTAAAGCGCCCGAGTTTAACCTTCCGGATACGGACGGAAGAATGATTTCGATTGCCGGGTTCAAAGAGTCACCGGCGCTTTTGGTCGTTTTCATGTGCAATCATTGTCCTTACGTAAAACAGATCAGAGAAGGCCTGGCGCAATTGGCCCGCGAGTATCAACCCCGCGGTCTGGCCATGGTTGGAATCAGTTCCAATGACGTGGTGCGATACCCGCAGGACAGTCCGGCAAAAATGGCTGAAGAAGCCAAAGCGGCCGGTTATATTTTTCCTTATCTTTATGATGAATCGCAAGCGGTGGCCAAAGCGTATCGCGCTGCCTGCACCCCCGATATTTTCCTCTTCGATAAGAATCAGAATTTAATTTATCGCGGCCAGTTCGATGACAGCCGACCGGGAAACAATGTTCCAGTTACCGGCAAAGATTTGCGCGCTGCCATCGATGCCACTCTGGCCGGCAAGCCGGTTTCCTCCGAACAAAAACCGAGCATTGGCTGCAGCATCAAGTGGAAGCCGGGCAATGAACCGCAATGATTGGTTAAATGGGGCTCTACATTGGCATCGAGATAGGCGGCACCAAACTGCAACTGGTGGCGGCGGACGCCAGTGGAGATATTATCAAGCGAAAGAAACTCCTGGTCGATCGCTCAAAGGGAGCCGAAGGCATTCGAGAACAAATCCGGCAGGGTTTGTTGGAACTCGATGCAAAGCATTGCGAAGCGGTAGGAGTCGGATTCGGCGGACCGGTAAATTGGAAAACGGGAAAGATTTGCCGTTCTCATCATATCGAGGGATGGTCGGAATTTGATTTGGGCAAATGGCTCAGTGAAGTTACAGGCGCGCCTGCGATCATCGATAACGATGCCAATGTAGGGGCGCTGGGCGAGGCCATGCGCGGCGCTGGTGTTGGATTTAACCCGGTTTTTTACGTCACTCTTGGCAGCGGAGTCGGCGGTGGTTTGGTGGTTGATGGGCAGATCTACCATGGCATCCTGCCTGGAGAGGCGGAACTGGGCCATGTGCGGCTTGATCGCAATGGCGCCACTGTGGAATCACGATGCTCCGGCTGGGCGGCTGACGCGAAGGTCCGGGTGGCAAGCGCGCAGAATCCCTCGAGTTTGCTGGCCCGGCTCGTCAAAGGAGAGAAAGGCAATGAGGCAATACACCTGGCAGAGGGACTGCGAAAGGGGGATACGGATAGCAAGAGAATTTTAGGGGAAATCAGCGAAGATCTCGCCCTGGGCCTCTCGCACGCCGTTCACCTGTTCCATCCGGAGATCGTTGTCTTGGGAGGCGGCTTGTCAGGCCTGGGAAATTCTTTGCGTGATGCAGTCGCCCTTCGTCTCGCTGACTTTACAATGGAGGCTTTCCGTCCCGGGCCAAAGATTTCAATCGCAACATTGGGCGAAGATGCTGTCCCTGTCGGCGCGGTTGAACTGGCGTCGCACACAGTATTCAAATAGGCCGAAGCATTTCCCAGGGTTGCTTGCATCCTTGACGGTAGCTGGCTCAGGCTCCAAAATTTGCTCGGCCCTGGCTTGCCACCGGCCCCGGTCCGATTCCTATGAAATTACATAATTTATTTGATTCCTGCCAAAGTTTCCCGCTGGAGAATGGGCAAAAAGGCGCATTCTATTCCCTTCCTCAACTTGAAAAAGCTGGTATCGGTCCTGTCTCTCAATTGCCAGTTTCCATTCGGCTAGTGCTGGAATCGGTTCTCCGCAATTGCGATGGCAAACGAATCACCGAGCAAAATCTACGGGCGCTGGCAAATTGGAAACCAAACAGCGAGCGGACAGAGGAGGTCCCTTTTGTCGTGGCCCGAATCGTATTGCAGGATTTCACCGGCGTGCCCTTGCTCGTGGATTTGGCCGCGATGCGTTCAACAGTTGCGCGGCTGGGAAAAAACCCGAAGATGATCGAGCCCCTCGTCCCGGTCGATCTGGTCGTGGACCATTCTGTACAGGTGGATTTCTACGGCAGCCCCGACGCCATGGCCAGGAATCTGGATATGGAGTTTCAGCGGAACCGCGAGCGTTATCAGTTTCTCAAATGGGGCATGCAAGCTTTTGACACGTTTAAGGTCATCCCTCCCGGAATCGGGATCGTCCATCAGGTAAATCTCGAATACCTTGCCAAAGGGGTGTTGAGTTCGCAGGTCTCCAGCGACTCCGCACCGCTTTTCTATCCTGACACGCTTGTGGGCACCGACTCGCACACAACCATGATTAATGGCCTCGGTATCGTCGGATGGGGCGTGGGAGGGATCGAGGCGGAGGCGGGGATGTTGGGTCAGCCGGTCTATTTTCTGACCCCGGATGTTGTTGGTGTGAACTTATTGGGTTCATTGCGCGAAGGAGTGACGGCGACGGACCTCGCATTGACGGTCACTCAAATGCTGCGTAAAGCGAAGGTCGTTGGCAAATTCGTCGAATTTTTCGGGCCTGGGGCGGCGGCATTGCCGGTTGTGGACCGCGCAACGATTGCCAACATGGCGCCGGAATATGGAGCGACCATTGGATTTTTTCCGATTGATAAAGAATGCGTAAATTATCTCCGGGCAACGGGCCGCAGCGAAGAGCATTGCCGCCTGTACGAGAATTACTATCGGGCGCAAGGTCTCTTTGGAATGCCTTCAAAGGGACAGATCAAATATTCGGTCGAGTTGGAATTGGATTTGGCGTCAGTTGTGCCGAGCGTGGCCGGTCCGAAGCGACCGCAGGACAGGATCGAATTGCCAAAATTAAAGGAAGAGTTCATCGCCGCCTTTGCGCGGCCCATTACAGAAAATGGTTTTGGCAAGCAGCGGGAAGATCTAAATAAGACATTCGAGTTTTCGGAAATGGAGCCGGTGCGGGCCGGGGGAGGCAGTCAGGAACCGGTTTCGCAAAAGGCTGCCCAGGCCCGCAATACCAATCCGCTGACGGAATTGGAAATGGCCAATAACCGGCCAACGCCAAATACGCCCGCTGCGACCACGTCGAAGGGAGATGGAAACTTGCGTCATGGGAGCGTGTTGATTGCCGCGATCACCAGTTGCACGAATACGAGCAATCCTTCCGTGATGCTTGCGGCCGGACTTCTGGCGCGGAAAGCTGTTGAGCGTGGATTGCATGTGAATCCATTGATCAAAACTTCGCTGGCGCCCGGCTCGCGCGTCGTCACCGATTATCTAAAGAAAACTGGCCTCCAACCTTACCTGGATCAGCTCGGTTTCGAGCTGGTTGGATATGGTTGCACAACCTGTATCGGAAATTCGGGTCCGCTCGCAGGACCGGTGGATGAAGCGATTTCCAAATATGATTTGGTTGCGGCTTCCGTCCTGTCGGGTAATCGCAATTTCGAAGCTCGTGTGCACCAAAGCATTAAGGCAAATTTTCTAATGTCGCCCCCACTGGTGGTGGCTTTTGCGCTGGCGGGCAGGGTCAATATTGATTTGAGCAAAGAGCCATTGGGGCGCGGCAAGCAAGGTGAAGACGTTTTCCTGAAGGATATTTGGCCCACTTTGCAGGAGGTGCGCGACGCCATGCAAGCCGCTCTCAAACCGGAGGTTTTCCGAAAGCTTTACCACGATTTTGCCGCGCAAAATCCCAAATGGAACGAAATCCCCGCGCGTCCGGGCAATGTTTACGAGTGGGACGTCCAGAGCACCTATATCCAGGAGCCGCCGTTCTTTGCAAACTTCGGCCTGCATGCGAATGAAATCCGGGAAATAAAAGGCGCGCGCCCACTGGGGATTTTCGGCGACAGTATCACGACCGATCACATTTCTCCCGCCGGCAGCATCAAAAAGGCATCCCCGGCCGGCAAATATTTGCTCGACCACGGCGTCGAGTTCCAGGATTTCAACAGTTATGGATCGCGTCGGGGCAATGATCGCGTCATGACGCGCGGGACTTTTGCCAATGTGCGAATCAAAAATCTGATGGCGCCCGGCATCGAAGGCGGAGTCACCAAGTATCAACCCGCTGGCGAACTTATGAGCATTTATGATGCGGCTATCAAGTACGCGGAGCACAATACGCCATTGGTAGTGCTGGCGGGGCAAGAGTACGGGACGGGAAGTTCGCGCGACTGGGCGGCCAAAGGAACGGCGCTCTTAGGGGTCAAAGCTGTTGTGGCGCAGAGCTTCGAACGGATTCATCGTTCGAACCTTCTCGGAATGGGGGTGCTCCCTCTGCAATTCATGGAAGGCGTGACGGCCCAGACGCTCAAACTGGATGGCTCGGAAGTCTATGATGTTCTCGGTCTGAGCCAGAATCTCCGGCCGCAGCAGGATCTAACCCTTCGCATCACTCGTCCGAACGGCAAGAGCGAAGACATCGCGGTGAGGTGCCGCATCGATACACCCATCGAGATCGAATATTATCAGCATGGCGGGATTCTGCCCTACGTGCTTCGCCAATTGATCGCCGGAGCACAAAATTCAGGATCGGCGCGAAGCTAATCAGTTGTCAGAGGATCTTTTTCATGGGCCCCTATCAAGCGTGAAAGCGATTATCATAGGCGCAGGCCGTGGGCGGCGGTTGATGCCTACGACGGCTGATACGCCAAAATGCTATGCGGAGGTTCAAGGCCGCAGGCTCCTGGACTGGGCTTTACATGCCTTTGCAGCTTCAGGCGTTCAGGACATCTGCTTTATCGGAGGATATCAAATCGGCAAGGTGCAGAATGACTATCCGCAATTTACTTTCCGTCATAATTCTACGTGGGAGAGCAATAATATTCTCGCTTCGCTCATGCACGCGGAAGATTTGATGGATGAGGGGTTTATTTGCTGTTATTCCGACATCCTGTTCACCGCTGACGTTGTTGGACGCGTGTTGGCTCATCCCGGTGATATCGTGCTCAGCGTGGATACAAAATGGCTGGAGCGGTATCAGCATCGGACCCAGCATCCGCCGAATGATGCGGAAAAAATCCTTGCCAAAAATGGTCACGTGACTCGCATTCATCGCGGGATCCCGACGGAAGATGCCTATGGCGAATACACGGGGATTGCCAAATTAAACCCCGCTGGAGCCGCGCAATTGCGAAAACATTATCATCAGGCCCGGCAAAGCTGGGCAGGCAAACCGTTTCGGGAAGCTGCCAGCTTTGAGAAGGCGTATCTGATACATCTGCTTCAAGAAATGATCGAGAGCGGCGTGAAAATGGCCCACGCGGACACCCCCGGAAATTATATGGAGGTGGATACTCAGGAAGATTTTGAATTAGCCAGAAGGTTCTGGCACGGGGATTAGTTTGCATGCAAACACCAATCCCGCCATTCATCGTTTGAGGTTTCCCGATGACCAAACGATTTCCGACCTCAGTTGTTGGCTCCCTTCCACGACCCGCCTTTGTTCTGGATTTGATCAACGAGCGCCCGCCGTTGCCACGTGCGACTTATGAGGAGCGGATGAAGGCCGCGGTGCGTTACGCCGTCGCAATGCAGGAGCATGCCGGATTGGATGTGGTCACTGACGGCGAATGGTGGCGCAAATCCTACATTGGCGTGATTGCTGAATTGGCCCACGGATTCAAGTTAGGTACATATCCCGATGGACGGCCTTTCACTCTGGTTGTTGACAAACTGGCGCCAAAAACGCCTGGATTTATTGCGCGCGAGGCGGCTTTCCTGAAAACAATTACAACCCGCTTGATTAAATCCACGCTTCCATCGCCTGCTCTGCTCGGTGAACGAATGTGGTCCGAGAAAGAATCCGCAAGAGCTTATCCCAATCGCAATGATTTCGCGCGCGCCTGCGTCCCCATTCTGAGGCGCGAACTTGAATTGGTGCGCGATGCCGGCGCGGATATTGCACAGATCGATGATCCACACTTATGCCTGTTCGTCGATCCGGCGGTCCGGGCAACCTACCAGGACCCCGATGCTGCCGCCGCCTTTGCCGTGAATTGCATAAATGAATTGGTCGATGGAATTCAGGGCATCAAACTTGCCGTGCACCTTTGTCGCCGGGCCGGAGCGCGCGCGCGTGGAGAAAAATCTCATGGCGGAGGCTATGGACCGATTCTCCAACACCTGAACCGGCTGAAGGTGCATCACCTTACAATGGAATTCACCGCACCGGAAGCGGGAGATATGGCCGTGTTCCGGGAACTCAGAAAAGACCTTGAAATCGGTCTTGGCTGCGTCGACGTGACGCCAGGTCGAATCGACTCGCCGGACGTTATCGCCGGCAGAGTGCGTCAGGCGCTCCAGCATCTGGACGCCGAACGCATTACGTTGAATCCGGATTGTGGTTTTGCGCCAGGCTCGGGAGCAGTGGTCGGCATGGACGAAGCTTATCGCAAGCTCTGTAATCAAACCGAGGCAGCCCATCTGCTTCGAGAGGAAGCCACACAAGCTCGAAGCGCGCGCCCGGCCCAAAAAGCAACTTAAGGTGGCAACCGTGGTAACATCACGGGCCAGGCTCGTTTCTGGAACAGATAGCAAGCTTTTCGATCTTGCGAGGACCATCATCCAAAGCACTTCGCGCAAAACTCCGGCGGACAAGGCGCTCCGCGAAACCCTGGAAAATCAACGCAACTTAACCCGCAAGCAAAGCGCACGTGTCAGCCAGATGGTTTTTGCTTACTATCGCTGGTTAGGCTGGCTGGAGCAGCGTACAGCTTTGCCCAGGCAAATTGAGGCCGCGTTGGATTTGAGCTCTCGATTTGAGAAACGACCCGAAACGTTTTCTGACAGCGAACTGATCGAGCGCTCAGTTCCTGCATGGCTGGGAAATGAGATGCCTGTCACTCCGGATTGGGCGCGGGCTTTACAAAGGAAACCCAAACTGTGGTTGCGGGCGCGCCGTGGCCGTGGGGCTAAACTTGCGTCCCGCCTGGGCAGCAGCCGGACTTTTGGCAAGGGACGCCTCGGGGATATTTTGGAATACAAAGGCGACAGTGACTTATACCGAACGGCGGAATTTCAACGCGGTGAATTCGAGATACAAGACATCAGTTCGCAAGCCGTGGGTTTGATTTGCGAGCCGCGACCCGGTGAAACCTGGTGGGACGCATGCGCAGGTGAAGGGGGCAAAACGCTTCATCTTTCGGACTTGATGGAAAACAAAGGTTCGATCTGGGCAACCGATCACACAGCATGGCGTTTGCAAAAATTGAAACGCCGGGCGGCACGAGCCGCAGTTTTCAATTATCGCACCGCGCCATGGAACGGCGGCAGCGCGTTGCCCACAAAGACCCGGTTCGACGGCGTTCTATTGGATGCGCCGTGTACGGGGGTCGGCACGTGGCAGCGTAATCCGCACGCGCGCTGGACGGTGACGCTGCAGGACGTGGCGGAACTCAGCGCGTTGCAAACGCAATTGCTCGTGAATGCTTCCGCCGCCGTCAAAACCGTCGGAAAGTTGATTTATGCAGTTTGCACTCTCACAAAAGCTGAAACGATTTCTGTAGCAGAGGCATTTGAGAAGCAAGTTAGTGGCTTTAAACGCCTTGAATTGCCCGACCCCCTCAGCGGAAAAGTTGATCCTTCCTGGCCACTTTTGTTTTGGCCTCAACAATATGGAGGCAATGGCATGTTCATCGCGGCCTGGTCAAAACTCGGCGAAAGGCAGGAGCCACTTTCCACGATGTCATGATGAGAACATTTTACAAAAAAGTCTTGTTGGGAACAGGAGCTGTGTTGCTCCTGCTTGTTTCAACTTCGCTCGCTATCGAAACGCCGGGCAGTGCTTTGAATTCTGCTCAGGCCGAAACGTCTGGCGGTTGGAAGAAATCTGATGCTAACCCGGTTCTTGGTGGCAAATATGGAACATGCTTTGATATTTCTGTTCTGAAGGAGGGTCCCAAATATCGAATGTGGGTTTCCTGGCGCCCGCAAAAAAGCATCGCAGAGGTAGAAAGCGCCGATGGGATTCATTGGAGCGAACCGCCGCTGATTGTTCTGCCGCCGAGAAAAGAGAGTGGTTGGGAAGACGATATTAACCGGCCCATCGTCATCAAGCGGTCCGATGGCTATCACATGTGGTACACCGGCCAGGCAAAAGGGCATTCGTCAATAGGGTACGCCACCAGTTCGGATGGCAAAAATTGGAGTCGTATGAGTTCCGCCCCAGTCATTACCACCGACCAACCCTGGGAAAAAGGAGCGGTGATGTGTCCACACGTGATTTGGGACGAAGAGCAACGACAGTTCCGAATGTGGTACTCGGGCGGAGGACAATACGAACCGGAAGCGATTGGATACGCCACGAGCAAGGATGGTTTGCACTGGATCAAATCGGAAGCAAACCCCGTTTTTCGGCCAGACAAATCTCTTGAATGGGAACAGGAGCGGGTGACGGCATGCCAGGTAATAAAACAAGACGGCTGGTATTTGATGTTTTACATCGGTTTTCGCGATATCGATCATGCGCAGATTGGGGTCGCGCGCTCTCGCGATGGCATCACTAATTGGCAGCGCCATCCTGCCAACCCTATCGTTCGCCCAGGCTTCGAAAAATGGGACCACGACGCCTGTTACAAGCCTTACGCGATATTCGACGGCCAGAAATGGCTGCTTTGGTACAACGGTCGTCATGGCAGGCTGGAGCAAATCGGCGTGGTGGAACATCCAGGAAAGGATCTCGGTTTTCCGAAGCTACCCCGTACTCGCCGCGACAAACGTCCAGCTCGCCCGGTTTTAAACAGCAACCAGTTCGAACATTACATTGATGCATTTAATCGCGATGACCATGAACTGTATCCGCAATATATCTCTAATGCTGGCTCGTGGGATTTCTTGAAAAAGAATATTCCGCTATTCGATTGCCCCGACAAAGAAATCGAAGAAATTTATTACTTCCGCTGGTGGACTTTTCGAAAACACATCAAAGAAACTCCAAAAGGCTTTATCATTACTGAATTCCTGCCGACTGTTCCCTGGGCAGGCAAATATAACTCGATATGTTGCGCGGCTGGACATCATTTCCACGAAGGACGCTGGCTGAAAGATCCGACTTTTCTGGATGATTATTCACTTTTCTGGCTGGGAAACGGTGGCAACCCGCGAACGTACAGCTTTTGGATTGCTGAATCGATTTGGTCTCGCTGCGAGGTTACCGGTGACTTTCGGCTCGCTAAAAGACTGCTGCCGGCCCTGATCAAAAATTATGAAGAGTGGGAAAAAGACCATCGCGATCCGAACGGTCTTTTCTGGCAGGTAGATGGCAATGATGGGATGGAAGTATCCATCAGCGGCGCAATGCACCCTCAAGCTCAAGGTTACCGTGCCACGATCAACAGCTACATGTACGGTGATGCGCTGGCTTTAGCTCGCATTGCACAACTCGCGGGAGACAACGTTGTCGCCGCGAAATTTCAGAACAAAGCGGATGAACTGAAGCGGCTCGTTCAGGAAGAGCTTTGGGACAACGAGGCGCAATTCTTCAAGGTCCTGCCCCGCGGCGAAAACGCGCGCTTATCAAACGCGCGCGAGCTGCACGGCTATACGCCATGGTATTTCAACCTGCCCGATTCCGATAAATCCGAGGCATGGAGACAGCTTATGGATCCGGCGGGATTTTATGCGCCATACGGCCCAACCACGGCCGAACAGCGCCACCCAAAATTTGCGATTTCCTACGCAGGCCACGAATGTCAGTGGAACGGTCCGAGTTGGCCTTACTCGACTTCAGTCACATTGACCGCCCTGGCCAATTTCCTGAATTCACGGGAACAAAAGGTAATCACTCGAGAGGATTTTTTTCGTTTGCTGAAGAACTATGTCAAATCGCACCACTTGAAGAGGGAGGATGGGCGTGTTGTCCCCTGGATTGATGAAAACCTGAATCCAATTAATGGCGACTGGATTGCCCGCACGCGTTTGAAAACTTGGAAGGATGGCGGCTGGGCTTCAGAAAAGGGAGGTGAAGAGCGCGGCAAGGATTACAATCACTCGACCTTCTGCGATCTCATTATGACCGGGCTGGTCGGATTGCGACCGAGGATGGATGAATTCGTCGAGGTAAACCCGTTATTGCCTGCAGGGAAGTGGGATTACTTCTGTCTGGATCAAATTCCCTATCATGGCCGCTCATTGACGGTGATTTACGATCGAACCGGCGAACGATATGGCCGGGGCAAGGGCTTGGAAATTCTTGCCGATGGGAGAAGGATAGGAAGAGCAAAAGAACTGAAGCGCATCACTGCGACATTGCCATGACGTTCTTTACAAGCGGTGAGTTCTGGTGAATAGATGGTGAATAACTTTTAATAACTTTTCGTTGCCAAAAGTTAAGGTGGTTGTAAAACATTTTAGCTGACCGCTCCTAATGGTGGGAGGAGAACTTTATGAAGGTCTTTTTGAGAGACACGGAAACGAAGGAATACTTCGGAACCAATGGAAAGTGGACTTCCAAACTCTCCGGGGCCCGCGATTTCGGACACGGTGCAGAAGCCATCAAGTGTTGGGTGGGGCGCGCGGACCGTCCCGTAGAAATTGTATTTTCATTCGGAAACGTCCGATATGACCTGGCAGTGGCGTTGAACAGCGTGCCAACGCAGGAAGTTACTGCTCCGCTTGATAAAGCTCCCGGTCGTGGCAAACAAGATGGCGCGCCGATAACACCGCCCAGAAAAAGACCTCAACTGCGGGGGTCCCGCTTAAAAAATAAGAGCAGGCGTGGCAATCAAACCACCTGATTAAGAGCTGCGCGCTTGAGGCGAAGCAGATAAGCGCTTAGCCGAAGAACGCTCGAATCGTGGCTGCCACATACTCGATTTGTTCATCGGCAAGCTCCGGATAAATTGGCAAGCTAAGACATTCACGCGCGGCTTTTTCAGCCACAGGAAAGTCCCCGATTCTATAGCCGAGATACGCAAAAGCCTTTTGCAGATGCAATGGCACCGGGTAATGCATCGAACAGCCGATACCGTTTGCTTCCAGGCTCTCCTTAAGCCGGTCGCGGTCAGTGTGCCGCACGACGTACAAATGCCAGGCGCTTTCGGCAAAGGCCGCTTCCTGTGGAAGCTGCAATGGAGTCTCTGCCAAAAGCTTGTGGTACCGTTTTGCCACCCGCCGGCGTTCGCGTGTCCAGTTGTCGAGATGTTTTAGTTTGACGCCCAGGACTGCGCCCTGAATGCCTTCCATGCGATAATTATACCCCAGCTCGTCATGATAGTAGCGGCGGGTTGAACCGTGGTCGCGCAATGCGCGCGCCCGCGAAGCAAAGGCTTTGTTGTCTGTCACCAACGCGCCGCCTTCACCACAAGCCCCCAGATTTTTGCCTGGATAAAAACTAAAACAGGAAAGGTCGCCGAGCGTTCCGGTGATCCGTCCGCGATATTTGGCGCCGTGAGCCTGAGCCGCATCCTCGATCAGGGCAAGGTTATGCTTTCGGCAGATCTCCCTCAGGGGATCCATGTCGGCCGGATGGCCATACAGATGGACTGGAAGCAAAGCCCGGGTTCGTGGGGTGATAGCGCTCTCGACCCTGGCTGGATCCAGGTTGAAGGTCGCTTCGTCAATATCCACAAATACCGGACGTGCACCCGCGTAACAAATCGCCCAGCTTGTAGCAATGAAAGTGAACGGAGTTGTAATGATTTCATCCTCCGGACCAATTTCCAGCGCGCGCATGGCCAGGTGCAGCGCCGAAGTTCCGTTATTAACACCCACACAGTGCCGGGAGTTGCAAAACCTGGCAAAATCTTTTTCGAATTGGGCGACCTCCGGACCAAGACAAAAGGCGCATTGGTCGAGTGCGCGCGCGATGGCGGCATCCAACTCTTTGCGAATCGAGCGAATCTGCGCGGGCAAATCAAGGTAAGGGACGACGACCTGATTGCCCGACTGATGAATGACCGGAGTCAATCCGGGTTCTCCTGTAACCATTGCTGTAATTTTGTCTGCCACTTGTTCCAATCGGTCCCGTAATCTTCTTCGAGATATAATTCCATCAGATCTTTTGCTTCACCGGCTTTGGGATGCTGTGAGTCGCGAGCTACTTCCAATAACAAAGGCAATTTCAGAGAATTAGGCCGGTTCAAGACATCAACCATCAGCACGTCCAGAACAGACTCCGGCACTTTGTCATTGGTCAGCATTTCGCCAAGCGGCGCATACTCCTGATCGGGCAAAAGATTAGACAAATGCTGGGCAACTTCGATCTGACCCTCTTCAGGCAATCGTGGAAAAAGAGCGAGCATCTTCCGGGCTTTGTCCAGGTCCTCGCCCTCGGGGCCAAGAATATCGTCAATCCTCTCTTCCCAATCGGTAAGAACATTTGTGTTAGTGGTTGCGGTGGCCGCAACCTGCGGCGCCGCTCTGTTGGTTGAAATGTGACTGCGATGCGGGCGCTCATTGGTAGAAAAGAATGGCAATCGCGCGGGCGCGGGTTCTGCCTTAGTCTGGCTGGAGACTGCGGTTACCGGCGCCGACGGGCCCTGTTTTCTGGTGGCCAGCCAACCCAGCCCGATCCCAACAAACAAAACTGCCGCAATAAATCCAGCAATGCCGAGGGCCTTCGAAAAACTGCGCATGGGACTCACCAATTCAACTTCAGCATTGTGTGAAATTTAGCATGAGAATCAATCTATTTAACCGGTGCGGGGAACCTGTTCCGGGGCGCGGCTGTGTCCCGCCCCTGCGCGCAGGGGCGGGACACAGCCGCGCTTGTCTTAAACGGCCTATACTTTGCCGAGCGTCTGCAACGCCGCGTATGTTCGCCGAACGGTCTCGAGCGGATTCTTGCTGGTTTCGTGCTCGACCACGTACCACTGCGTTTTCCCTTTCGTTTCGCAAAAGTTGAAGATCTCTTTCCAGTCGAGCTTGTCTTCACCAATGACCGCTTCCGGTCCGGCTCCGTGCGGTTTGATATGGATGCTTCGGGTGCGACCGGGATATTTTTTCAAAAAGGCCACCGGATCAGCGCCTCCATCGGCGCAATTGCTGACATCGAGTTGAAGAATGACTTCGGGCCGGGTGTGGCTCGCAAAAATGTCCCACGAGGTGGTGCTTTCGATCGGTCTGAAATCATGCTCGTGCGCGTGATAACCGATCCACATGCCGTGCGGTTTGAGTTTATCCGCGAGCGTATTGAATAGCTTCGCTTTTTCAATCCACTGTTCTTTGGTCCGGGCTGACATGGACGGCACGATGACGAATTTGTTTCCGATGGTTTGATTGAACTCAATGGTCTCATTGAGCTTATTGTCCAGCACCGTTTCGTAGGGTGTGTGTGTGCCACACGCCACGATGCCATTGTCATCGAGCATTTTTCGCAAATCTTTTGCGCTATGGCCAAAGTAGCCGGCAAATTCGACGCCTTTGTAGCCAATCTTCGCCACGGCGGCGATCATGCCGGCCATGTCGTTTTTGCATTCCGCGCGCAAAGTATAAAGTTCAAGCCCGATGGGAATCTTGTGGCTTTCCGCGGCATTACTCAGACCAGGCGTACCGGCGACCAGAGCGACTCCGGCAAAACTCATCGCGCCGAGAAACTCACGGCGGTTTAGGGGGCGAATCGGGATTTCATTCATATAAAGTCCTTTTTAATTGAAAAGCAGTTTAGTCAACGCGTTCAATGATTTGTTGAAGCTATTGCAAAAAGCCGAATAACGTCAAGCCAAGCGATGTAGAAGACGAAGGTCACGAGACTGTGTAATTGCTTAAGAGACGAGAGTGACGAGCACGATACCAACGACCTTCGAGCTTTCCCGACGTTTAGAGATTTTTTTGATCAGAGTCTCGGGACCTCGTCTCCTACAATGATGGGGCATTGCAAGTTTTAGGCGTCAGCTAACTCCCGAGTCGTTGGCATTCTCCGCCATTTCTGCCTCACGACTTGTTTCAGCGAGCTTTTTGGAAGATTATTGTGGCATGCATCAGCATCATCCGGTGCAAAACGGCGACCCAACTTTTGTCGCCAGGTCCCGCTCGACAGGTGAAATCCTGCGGCGGGTATCGCGATACTTGCGCCCTTACAAACCGATGGCTGCCGCAACCATCGGTTGCGCCCTGCTATCGCTGGCCTTCTCTCTAGCTTTTCCCAGGCTGACGCAATTCGTCATCGATCGAGTTATTGCGCAGCGGCGATTGGACTTACTCGCTCCCTCCATGCTGGGCTTACTGGCAACTTTCTTGTTGCGCGATCTTTTCAACAGCCTGCGTATCCGCATCAATAATACCTTTGAGCAAAATGTTATTTATGACATTCGCCGCGAAGTCTATGCCTGCCTGCAGCGGCTGCCGATCAACTATTTCGACCAGCGCGCCTCTGGCGATCTTCTGACTCGAGTCATTGAAGATGTCAATTCGATGGAGCGCGTGCTCATCGATGGCACAGAGCAGGGTAGTGTGGCCATTCTCGGGATAGCGGGAGTGACTGCAATCCTCTTTGCAACTAATCCATCGCTAGCGCTGGTGTCCCTGGTGCCTCTGCCATTGCTGGCTTTAGGCGCTCTCTGGTACACCCTGACCGCCCATCGCCGATACCGTTTGCAACGCGAGGCCTCCAGCGCAATGAACGCATTGCTCATGGACAATCTGCAAGGCATTCGCCAAATCAAAGCTTTTGGACGCGAAAAGCACGAAGACGAACGTTTTGCCGACCGAGCCGATGCTCTGCGGACGGGAACACTTTCCGTGATGCGCGTTTGGGCCGCTTACTCGCCTGCCATGTCATTTGCCGGCGCGCTT
>JADMIO011485894.1_pt1 | contig 28559 bp, 23 predicted proteins | sample 8958161 | NCBI WGS metagenome assembly JADMIO01 (sample SAMN16585339, study PRJNA669376) | soil metagenome | isolation source: Crop rotation soil | place: USA: Cullars Rotation, Alabama | collected 2011 | reverse complement strand
GACGCGATTGTGAAAGCCGCAAAAACTGGAAAGATTGGCGATGGAAAAGTTTTTGTCAGCCCAATCGAAAATGTGGTCCGCATTCGCACTGAAGAAACCGGCGAAGAAGCTGTTTAAATTTAAAAATTTGCAATCGCAGATGATTATTCAGTGCAAACTTTTTATGGTCTGTAAAGAAACCGAGACCAAACCAGCCGCGAGAAAAAATATCAGGGTTCAACTGAGTCAAAAATTGATGAAACCCCTGATTTTAAAGGGGTTTTTCAGGTGTGAATAACTCGTTAATAAAAGTTAATATGTTGTCCTCGCCACTGAATCGCACGTTGACTAAAAACACGCGCCGCATTGGACGTGTCGGGAATGTGGGAATGAAAAGTAAGCACAAATAAACGCTGCACAAGCAAATGCGATATAAAGCACTGATTTACAGGCTGTTATAGAAATGTTCGTGGTTCCATCAAAAACATTTATTTTGTGCAACAACAATTTTCAAAAAATTTGCAAAGCGTCCGACCGCATCGGCGTAAAACACTGATTTTAAAGGGCGCAATTGATGCCCGGTGAATAACGTAAGGGAAATTTCCTAATGCAACCATCTGCTGAAAAAGTTTGGGTAAGTGCGCAACAAGTTTTGCGCACCATGTTGAACGCTGATATTTACAATCTTTGGTTCCAGCCGATTCGCGCGACGAGTCTGGAAAAGGAAACCATCACGCTCGAAGTTGCCAATGATTTTTGCGAGCTTTGGCTGAAAGATAATTATCTCGGACTCATCCGCGACGTTCTTTTACATGTTTCGGGTCAGGCGATTAATATAAAATTTCATGTCAATTCCACGGCAACTCCGGTTCTCGCGCCGATTGTTTCGGCGAAAAGCAAACATAAGTCCGATCCAGAACAGGAACGCAGTACCGCCCTGAATCGCGAACTCGTTTTAAATCCGAAAAATACTTTTGAAACATTTGTTGTCGGCGAAACCAACAATCACGCTCATGCGGCAGCGATGGCGGTGGCTCAAGCTCCTGGAAAATCTTACAACCCGCTATTCCTTTACGGCGGCGTCGGCTTGGGGAAAACACATTTACTTCACGCAATTGGACAATACGTGACGGCGCACAAAAAGACGGCGCGGGTAGCTTACGTTTCATCCGAGAAGTTTACGAACGAATATATCGATGCGATTCAAAACAACAAACTCGCGGCGTTCCGAAAACGCTATCGTCAGACAGATGTTTTGCTGATCGATGACATTCAATTTCTCGCGGGCAAGGAGCGGATTCAGGAAGAATTTTTCCACACGTTCAACACGCTCCACGAATCGCACAAACAAATCGTCCTGACGTGTGATCGTCCGGCGAGCGAAATCCAAAATTTGGAACAACGGCTTGTCTCCCGATTCGAGTGGGGATTGGTCACGGACATGCAGCCGCCGGACGTGGAAACGCGCCTTGCCATTTTGCGAAAAAAAGCAGCAGCGATGGGAGTTGAATTGCCTGAAGAAATTTTAAATTTTCTCGGTCACCGCATTCGAACCAACATCCGTCGCCTTGAAGGAGCGTTAACTCGCGTCGCTTCTTACGCCTCGCTCACCGGTAAAAAACTTTCGCTCGAAACGGTCGAAGGATTGCTGCGCGAAGTTCTGCACGAAGAAGGCCGGTTCACCATCAACATTGATGTCATTCAGAAAAAAGTTGCGGAACATTTTGATATCCGTCTCGCTGACATGACGAGCAAACGTCGTCCTGAAAATATTGCGTTCCCTCGACAAATCGCAATGTTCCTCGCCCGACAAATGACAGAAAATTCTCTAAACACGATAGGCGAAGCTTTCGGCGGACGCGATCATGGCACGGTTTTGCACGCGTGCCGACTCGTCAAAGGCCGGATGGAAGTTGATTCCAACGTCCGGCAGGTCGTCAGCTATTTGGAAAAACAATTGTTACGCTGACCGAATCCCAGTTTTGAATTTTCAATTTTAGGTTTTAAGTTTTTCATCGGTGAAAAAGCGATTGGTGCTCGCGTTTTTTCCACTTCTAAATTTAAAACTATGAAATCAAATCTCCCCCATGCCGCTCATTGAAGTCCAAGGACTGACGAAAGCGTTTCGCACTTACAAAAAGGAACCCGGTTTTCGAGGCGCGCTCCGCGGATTGTTTCACCGAAAATACGAACAAACCGTCGCCGTCAAAGATGTCAGTTTCACGGTTGAAGAAGGAGAATTCGTTGGCTTCCTCGGCCCGAACGGCGCTGGCAAAACGACGACACTCAAAATGTTGTCTGGACTGCTTTATCCCACGAGCGGCGAGGCGCACGTGCTTGGCTACACGCCGTGGGAACGCGCCGATGGTTATCGCCGTCAGTTTGCGTTGTTGCTCGGACAAAAAAATCAACTTTGGTGGGACTTGCCTGCGCGCGAATCCCTCGAACTGAACAGCAAAATCTACGGAATCGACCCGAAGTTATTTGAACGCACTGTTGCAGAATTGACGGAACTTCTTGCCGTCAAAGATAAATTGAACGTCATGGTCCGGGAACTTTCTTTGGGCGAACGGATGAAAATGGAATTGATCGCCGCGCTGCTGCATCAGCCGAAAGTTCTTTTCCTCGATGAACCAACCATTGGGCTGGATGTCATTTCACAAAAAACGGTTCGCGAATTTTTGCGAAGCCACAATGCCACTCGTAAAACGACGATCCTTTTGACCAGTCATTACATGGCGGACATTCAGGAACTTTGTCAGCGCGTTATAATTATTGATCGCGGAACCATATTTTTCGACGGACGATTGAGTGAAATTCTGGATCGGTTCGCCGACTCGAAATTGGTCACGATTTCTTGCAATGGTTCCGGCTGCGCAAAGGAAAGCCTCGCCAAATACGGAGAGATTCTTGAGCAACAAGCTGATACGATTAAGCTCAAGGTGAAACGAGACCGCGTGATTTCTGTGTGCAAAGCTCTCCTCGATGAACTGCCGGTCAGCGACATCGACATCCAGGAGGTTCCAATCGAAGACGTGATCCGACAAATTTTTGCGCGGTGATTTTGCGGGATTAAATTATTTTCCGCGCGCCAATTGTTTAGCGAGCCGCAATGCGGAGATCATGCTCGAAGGATTCGCCAGATTCTTCCCGGTAATATCGTAGGCCGTCCCGTGATCCGGCGAAGTGCGAATAAAGGGAAGGCCGAGCGTCCAGTTGACTCCATTTTCGAAGGCCACCATTTTCAGCGGGATTAATCCTTGATCGTGATACATCGCGACTACTGCGTCATAATCCCCGCGATACGCGTAGTAAAATAATGAATCCGCCGCGAAGGGGCCGTTTGCATCCAGACCTTTTTTCCGAGCTGCTTCGATTACGGGGCTGATCAAAATATTTTCTTCGGTGCCGAGTTCTCCACCTTCACCCGCGTGTGGATTGAGCGCGCAAACACCTGTTCGCGCACGGCTCAGACCGAGGTCACGGCAAGCTTTTGAAGCCAACGAAATTGCTAAATCAATTTTCTCCGGGCGCAATTGTGTAGCCACTAATTTCAACGGTAAATGCGTCGTGGCGAGAGCAACTCTCAGCCAGCGACCACGATCATCCTGACCCAACAACATCATCGCGGTCTGATTTGTTCCCGCCATTTCGGAAAGAAATTCTGTCTGCCCGATAAACGGCTGGCCACTTCTCAAGATTGCTTCTTTGTTTACCGGCGCAGTCACCAGTGCGTCAGCTTCCAATCGCAAACAGCGTTGTGCGCCGTCGGTCAACCACGCAATGGCCGCTCGTGCCACCGCCGGCGAACCGGGCGTCAATTCAGTTGGCAATGATTCAGCGAGTGGATTGTGCAGACAAATTCGAGACGAAGACTTTTTCGGTTCACAAACATCGAGTTGAAGATTCAATCCGAGAGTTGAATTGAGCCGCCGCGTATGCTCGATATCTCCGATGAGAAGGTAACGTCGAGTGTCCGAATTGAATTCCGCAGCAACTGCCTTGAGCGCCACTTCTGGACCGATTCCAGTCACGTCGCCGAGTGAAATTGCGATCCAACCAGTCATAGATTCAGTTGTGATGATCAATGTCCGCTAAATTTTCGCGGTATTCTGAACTTTGCCAAATCAGTAGTATTGCACGTAAGCTTTGCTTCGGAGCCGTTCAATCCACTTTTTGTGCAGTCGAGCCGATTCCTGATCTTTCAAAGTTTTTTCAATTTCGGCGCGCACTTCATCCAGCGGACGAACGTGTGCCGTGCGTACTTCATCCACTTGAATCAAAAAACAAGCGTCCGGAAATTCGATCACTCCGCTTCTCTGTCCGGCCTTGAGCGCAAACGCCGCATCTTCCAATTCTTTTCTCAAATCTTTTCCGCCGCGTTCAATCCAGCCGCGATTTCCGCCTTCAGCGCGATACCTGTCTTCCGAATAGATCGACGCCATTTCCGCAAACGAAGTTCCTTGATCAATTTTTTTTGAAATCTCCTCCGCCAGTTTTTTTGCCGTCCCGGCCGGCGCGGATTCCAGTTGCCCGACAAGAATTGTTCGCAGCTTTACCTGGTCGCTTACTTTAAATTTCTCCTGATTTTCGGTGTAAAATTTTTCGATCTTGAAAGGTGAAATCAGAACTTTCTGTGAAGAAGTATTTTGCTCGGTCAAATATTGCACGATGATTTTTTCGCGCTGAAGTTGCCGAAAAGTTTCAGCCGTGATCCCTTCGCTCTGCAAAGTTTTTGCCATCTTCGCTCGATCGCCATAGAAATTTTTTCGGATTTCATTGCGAACCGCGTCGTCAATAAAGCTTTCTGGCAAATTGTATCCAGCCCTTTTGAACTCGGCCAAAATGAGTTGTCGCTCGACGAGTTCTTCAATCTCATCCGTGAAAAGCTGCGCCCTTTTCTGTGCCAAAACCTGCGGGTCGTTGCGATATTCGCGAATGAGTTGCTCTTCAAACGGCGCGATGCCGCGCGCAACCTGATCGTAAGTGATGACCGTATCATTGACGACCGCTGTGATACCGTTGACGAGACCTGCCTGAACTGCGCTGCCGAAGCAAAACATTGCAGCAAAAATAAAACGAAGAACTCTCATGCGAGTTCGATATTAAGCGTGAGAAAATGAACGTCAAGCGCAGGCGCGGAGCTCCGGAAAAATTTTTGGAGAACACGAGTTCAGAAACAGAAAAGTTTTTGAAATTCTGTCTCCAATGCGCGACATCGTGGTAAACTTTTCAATCGGTGAAATTCGATGAAGCATCAAAAACTTTGACACTCTCTGTCCGCGAACTGGCGGACGATGGAAGCGTTCATCGCGCCGGATTTGAACGCGGCGAAAGTTGGAGCCGGCTCGGGCTCGGCTCCGAAATTCACTCGCAGATTTTGCAAAAACGTTCTGCGGAAAATTCCGCTTATCACTGCGAAGTTCATCTTGATACAGAAATCATTTTCGCCGATTGGAAAGTGATTCTCACAGGTCGTCTCGACGGCTGCATCGAACAAGAAAACGGCGGTTGGCTCATTGAGGAATTTAAATCAGCTTATTCGCCGCATACCCATATTCGTCCGTACGGACAACTGTTTGAACGTCATCGCCAGCAGCTTTTGATTTATTGTCATCTCTGGAATTTGCGCGGCAATTCCCCCGTCAATGGCTCGCTGGTTTACATCGACATCGCCACTGGAAAAGAATTTTCACTCGAAATTTTTTACGACGTCGCTGCGCAAAAAAGAGAAATTGAAACGCGACTGCAAAAGCTTTTTGCGCAATGGAAATCTGAAGAAGTTATTCGCGAGAAAAAGGCAGTCATTGCGGCGACTCTTCCTTTTCCACATTCAGAACCGCGACCCGGTCAGGTAAAATTGATTGATGCAGTTCAACACGCCGTCCGATCGCAGGAAAATCTTCTGGCCGAAGCACCGACCGGTTCAGGAAAAACAGCGGCCGGAATTCATCCCGCGCTCGCCGAAGCCTTGACTCAAGGCAAACAACTTTTCTTTCTCACCGCAAAAACCTTGCAGCAAAAAATGGCGAGCAACGCACTGATTGCCATGAACCGCGAAGGCGGATTCCGGACGTTGCAGTTGCGTTCCAAAGAAAAAATGTGTGCGAACGATCGCGTGATTTGCCACGAAGATTTTTGTCCGTACGCAAAAAATTATCCTGAGAAAATGGAGAAATCCAAGTTACTCGAACGCCTTCTCGAAACACAACCGCATCACGAACCGGGCGCAGTTTTCGAACAAGCCCAACGCGAAAAAGTCTGCCCGTTCGAAGTCCAACTCGAACTCGCATCGCGCGCGGATGCTGTGGTCGCCGATTACAATTACGTTTTTGATCCGGGCGTTTCGCTGCATCAACTAGAGGATTTGGAGAACAAAATTTTAATCGTAGATGAAGCGCACAATTTGCCGGACCGGGCGCGCCAGATTTTTTCGCCCGAAATCCATGAGGAAATTTTTCAATCTGCCCTCGAAAATTTAGAGGAACAGGAGCCAAGAAAACCGCGCTCGCCGCGCCCGAACAGAAAAAACAAACCCGACTCGCAAGCCGTTCTTCTCCTCGACGAAACCGTCGAACAAACCGGATATTTATTCGCAGAAATTCGCAACTCGTTTGAGTCCGTCGTCGCGTTGCTTCAGAAGGCGACTGAAGCTCTTTCTGAAAACACGTCCATTGCGGAAATAATTCCTCCCGAAAAAGAACTCCGGACGATTTGGAAGGACTGGGAGCCGCGATTTATCGAATACCTTTCCTGGAAACGGGAAAATAAAGTGGCCACAGTCGAAGATCCGATTGTGGATTGCCATTTCGTTTTGCAGAAATTCATTGCGACGTTGAGTCTATTTGGTTCCGGTTTTTCCTGCATCGTTGAACGAACCAATTCAGGAATTCGGCTTGCGCTGGTTTGTCTCGATCCAGCGCGCCCGCTCGCGCCGATTTTTAAAGCAGCGTCGTCCACTGTTTTCCTTTCCGCAACGCTCAGTCCGATCGAAACCACTCGTCGTGTTTTGGGATTGGAAAATTCGCGCACCAAGTCCGTTTCGCTTCCGCCACCGTTTCCGCGTGAAAACAGGAAAATTTTAATCCTGCCGCAGGTTCGAACCACTTTTGGGGCGCGTGAAAAAAATTTCCCACGCATCGCAAAACTTGTTGCCGAAATGTCCGACGCAGTTCCTGGAAATGTTCTGGGTCTGTTTCCGAGCTATAAATTCTTGAGCAGCGTCCTTGAACTGATGCCGAAGAATTCCTCACGCCTTCTCACTCAGCGCCCAAACGTTCCTGAGCTCGAGCGACAGGAAATTCTCCGTGCATTGTCAGCAGCAAAAGCCGAAAAGATTTTATTGTTCGCTGTGCTGGGCGGAATGTATGCCGAAGGCGTTGATTATCCGGGCGAACTTTTGTCCGGAGTTTTTGTCGTGTCGCCCGCGCTGCCGCAAGTTTCATTCGAGCGCGAATTGTTGCGTCGCTATTTCGATGAACAGGAGCAAGCCGGTTTCAACTATGCTTATTTGCAACCCGGAATGACGCGCGTCATCCAGGCTGCGGGAAGATTGATTCGCAGCGAAACAGATTGCGGTGTCATCGCGCTGATTTGCCAAAGATTTTTGCAGATGCCCTACTCTGATTATCTGCCGAAAGATTGGTTTGATGAAGTACCAGCGGAATTGACCGCGCAAAATCCTGTCGAAGAAATTCGGAAGTTTTTCAATCCTGTAGGAAAGATTTCTTAAAATCTCAGCGTCGCAACATTCCCGGCATTCCACCGCCCATCTTTGACATCATCTTTTGGAACTTGCCCATTTTTTTCATCATCTGCTGCATTTGACCAAATTTGTTCAGCAGATTATTCAACTCAGAAACTTTCACGCCGCTGCCGTTGGCAATTCGGATTCGGCGTTTCGCATTTAAAATCGCCGGATTCCGCCGCTCCTTCAAAGTCATCGCGCAAATCATTCCTTCCATGCGTTTAAATTCCTTTTCCTGTTTGCCCATGTCCGCGCCTTTCAACATGTCCGCGCCGCCGGGCAACATTCCGACGACACTTTCGAGCGAACCGAGTTTTTTCATTTGTCGAAGCTGTTCCAAAAAATCTTCGAGCGTGAATTGCCCTTTGCGCATTTTCTCTTCCATGCGCCTGGCATCTTCTTCATCGACGGCTTCAGCGGCGCGTTCGACGAGACTGACGACGTCACCCATCCCAAGAATTCGCGACGCCATTCGTTCGGGATGAAACGGTTCAAAATCTTCGAGCTTTTCACCAACGCCCGCAAACTTGATTGGCTTGCCGGTAACACTTTTCAAACTCAACGCCGCGCCGCCGCGAGCGTCGCCGTCGAGTTTGGTGAGAATCGCGCCGGTGATGTTCAGGGCTTTGTCAAAATGCGTGGCGACATTCACGGCTTCCTGACCAGTCGCAGCATCGAGGACGAGAAGAATTTCCTGCGGCTTAACCAAATCGCGGAGGCGAACCAGTTCCTGTACAAGCGGTTCGTCAATTTGCAAACGGCCCGCAGTGTCGAAGATTAATGTGTTGCGATTATTTTGCCGCGCGAAGTCAAATGCGTTTCGGGCGATTTTTAAGACATCCGTTTCGCCGCGCATCACGAAAACTGGAATATCCAATTGTTTGCCGAGCGTCTCGAGCTGGTCCATCGCCGCCGGACGATAAACATCCGCCGCAACGAGCAACGGCGTGCGCGCTTGCTTGTGTAAAAGCCGCGCGAGTTTCCCACTTGAAGTTGTTTTTCCCGAACCGTGCAAGCCAACCATCATCACGCAACTTGGATTTCCAGAAAGTTCCAACGCTTGATTCGTGGAACCGAGTAAATCCACCAGTTCGTCGTGAATAATTTTGATGATTTGCTGGCCGGGCTGAATGCTTTGAATGACTTCTGCGCCAAGAGATTTATTTTTGACGCGCTCGATAAAGTCACGGGCAACTTTGAAATTTACGTCTGCTTCCAGCAGCGCCATGCGGACTTCGCGCAAAGAATCGCCGATGTTTTCTTCGGAAATTTTCCCCAGACCGCGCAAATTTTTGAAAGCATTTTGCAGCTTTCCGCTAAGAGAATCGAACATGGCGACAAATTACTGTTTGGAATTCAAAGTTCAAATAGAAGATAGAAAGTTCAGGAAGCTGAGCGCCAAATGGCTACTTGGAATTTCAAGCCGTGGCCCGACTTCGACGTTTGACACGCCGGAAATGTTTCGACATATTGCGCCGCTCAAATCGGTGCCGGTAGGTTACCCAAGTGGCCAACGGGGGCAGACTGTAAATCTGCTGGCTTACGCCTTCGATGGTTCGAATCCATCACCTACCACCATTTCTTTTTCTCTCTTTAGGAAGATTTTTTCCCCAATGAACATACAAAACGAACGCAATTCGATTTTTGGGAAATGAGAGGTGCGATCTATGAGAGCAGCATATGCCAGCATTCTTGACCTTTAGTGATGGAGCATCATTCCGATTGCGACTCAAAATAAATTGTCCCCTTTTTCTACTGGGCGCACACTTACAATCGAATGCGATCAACGGACGATAGCACGCTGTTGCGCCAGTATGCCGAAAGCAATTCCGATGATGCTTTTGCCACGCTGGTGACGCGGCATATCAATCTGGTTTATTCCGTTGCGCTTCGGCATGTCAGCAACCCGCATCACGCGGAAGAAATCACGCAGGCCGTCTTCATCATTCTGGCAAAAAAGGCAGCGGGATTACGCCATGACAATGCTCTTTCAAGCTGGCTGTTTCAGGCCACACATTTTACGGCGAATAATTTTGTCAGAAGCGAAATGCGGCGTCATCACCGCGAACAGGAGGCGCACATGCAATCCATCTTGAACGAACCAGAACCAGAAATCTGGACGAAAATCTCCCCTTTGCTCGATACCGCCGTCGCGGGTCTCAATGAGAAAGATCGCCGCTGCATTGTCCTGCGATTTTATGAAGGCAGAAATTTGCGCGAAGTCGGTGCCGCTTTGGGCGCGAGTGAAGATGCAGCGAAAAAACGAGTGGCACGCGCCTTGGAAAAATTGCGAAAATTTTTTGTCAAACGCGGCGTGGTTTCGACGACTGCAATCATCGCTGGAGTTGTTTCGGCAAATTCTGTTCAAGCTGCGCCGAGTGCGCTGGCCAAATCTATTTCTGCCGTTGCAATTACAAAAGGCGCGGCGGCAAGCGGTTCAACATTAACCCTCGTAAAAGGAGCATTGAAACTTATGGCATGGTCAAAAACAAAAACGACAATTATCGCGACGGCGGGAATTTTACTGCTGGGAGGCGGAATTACCACTGTGGTTCTTAAGGTAAAGGCAAGTGCGGACCGCGCTGCCCGCGACAAGGACCCCGTGGCCTACGCCTTCCGAAATCCATCGCATGCCGATGCCAACAAAGTGCGGGAACAACTGGTCGGCAATTGGGCGCTCGAATCCAAGAGATTGGGAGTTAATAAAGATTATCGCCATTACAAAGACAATAACTTCCAGAAAATGTGGACCCTGACCAATTGGGCCATCAACTTCTATGATGCCCGGTCAAATCTCATTTGTTCAGCGAGCGGTCCGTACGAACTGCAAGGCGATCATTATACCGAAACAATCGAAAAAGGGACCGGCGTCATGACCAATTACATCGGCACCCAAGCGCAATTCAGGCTGCGCGTCGATGGCGACAAATATTATCAAACGGCGCTGGGCGACAAACCCGGTCTTCAGGAAATTGGCCATCGCCTCTCACAGTGAATTTGCCGCGGCAACAGCAACGGCCAGCAGTTTAACATAACCCTCGTGAGGAGCACTGAAATTATGGCTTTGGACAAAAAGCGAAAACGGCGACAGTTGCTGGAAGTACAGAGGGAAATTCATAAATATGTCCCCACCGGTTCGCTTCGGCATGGACAGCCCATTGGATTCTCCAGTCGAGCAACTCGCAGTTTACGCCGCTTTGTGCTCGTGCGCTAAATCAGGCCGATCTGGCCGAAAACGAACGAGCCTTCCTTTGGACCGGTTGGCTTCGTTGAGATTATAGCTGGGTGAATTCCAATGACGTCGTTTGCTGTGGAGAATTTTTCGCATTCTTTCCCGTGCCTGAACCGTATGTTCCGCGCAGTAAACGCCGACAGCAGGTTTTCCGCACGTCAGACAAATTCCTTTGGATTTTTTTCGCAGCATGTGGATTTGCTGGCGAGACATCGGTGTTCCGTCAGCTTTCCGCAGACCGGAAAATTCATCGACAATTTTTTTGCGACTCCACGATTTTTGACCTTTCAAATTTATCGCCTCCTTGGAGGACTATAAACTATTCGCGAAAAAATGCGAATGGGCCAAAAAACTGCGCGGGAAAGGTTGGTTTTAAATAGTTGGGCGACTACTGCCAACTCAAAATATTGTCTTTGTTCTCCGCGTCATCCAGTGCACCGCCGCTAATTTTTCCATCGGGACCGAATGACCAGATCGCAGTTGAAACCGGAAGATATTTCCTGCTTGGATCGCTCGGATATTTGTTTTTCAACAAATTGGAATAAAAACCGTCCACACATTTATCGTCGTAATCGCAATCGATCGTGACGATGTATGGATTGCCCCATGGATCGCGGAAAACTCCGTCTGGCCCAACTCCCGGAACATTTGTGCCGCTCGTGATTCTAGGAGAAATAAACGAAATTTTTCGCGGATTACAGATCGAGTTGGAATTGGGAAAACTATTTACGTTCCGCAAAATGTTCATCACTTCAGAGTTTGCATTCTGGTAAACGCCTGCGGGATTGGCGGTCTGCACCTGGTATGCAGAGATTTGTCCATTGGGCAGGTCGGTTCCTTTGAGCACCGTGCCGCAGGTAAAGTCGGGAAAATTTGCATTGTCCAATGACAACATCGCGTTACTGGACACTGGCATTCTCTTGTATTCCGATTCGTATTGGTTGATCGCGGCGATCAGCGTGGTCATTTCCATTCGTGCCGCTTTGACTTTCACGGCGGTTTTGCTTTTGGTCAGCGCTGGCAACAACAATGCAGCGAGCATCGAAATGATGGCGATTACCACCAACATTTCGATCAAAGTAAATCCCGAGAACAACTGACGGTGTTGTGGAACGATTTTTTTCATTTTGCGCAAACGGTCAGCGAGGCCGCACCGCTCGGTAGAAACTACAGTAATCGTTCGTTGCTTTGGAATCTATGAAAATTCGAGGTGACTAAATCGAGATCGTTTCGTTGCGCTTGCGTTCTTTGCGTTCCCAATACCAGGCGATCCAGATACTGACTTCGTAAAGAAAATACAACGGGACGGCCATCAGGATTTGCGTGACAACTTCGGGCGTCGTCAACACCGCGCCAAGAATCAAGCAAACGACAATCATGTAGCGACGGAAGCCGGCAAGTTTTTGGTAATCAAGCACGCCGATTTTCACAAGCACGAGCAGGACGACCGGCAATTCAAAACCGAGTCCCATGCCGAGCAAAAATTTTGACACGAACGTGACATATTCCTCGGCGCGCCATTCACTCGCATGAAATCCCATCCACTCGGAATATTGAACGGCTGCGTTCAGGGCCACCGGCATCAATGCGAAATAACAGAAGCAAACGCCGGTCGTGAAAAGCAAAATGCCAATTGCCAATCCGAGGTAGGAATATTTTTTCTCCTTCATTTTCAGGGCGGGAAAAACGAATTGGCCGATAAAATAAAATAAAAACGGTGAGGCCAGCGCGATTCCACCGTAAATCGCCATCTGAAATGCCAGCATGAAAGCGGAAGCCGGGCCGAGGTTTACTAGATCCACGCCGTTGCCAACGGTCGGAGGAAGTTTTTGATCAGGTGCTGCTTGCAGTGACAGCACGAGGTTCGTCCCGATTTGGATCGGCGCAATTTCCAAAACGCGATTCGTTCCAAAAATACTTGCGTTATTTGTGTCGAGTGAAAATGAACCAATTCGATTTGTGCCGAACACCAAAGTAAGCGAACCAATCTTTTCGGAATTATGAATGTTCGCCTTTTTGAGCGGATGAGTGAGGACTTTGACGAGCGTGGGCGAACCCAAAAGACACGCCATGAAAGTCACGGCGACCGTCGCGACACATTTCATCAATACCCAGCGCAGGTCTTCGAGATGTTCGAGAAAACTTTTGGTCGGTCCACCTTCTTGGTCGTAAGAAGAATCGTCAGGCTCAATCGCGGGCATGGCAAAAGGACTGACGTGGATTATTTCGGCGGCTGAGAATGTTCGGCGGAATGTTGCTCGTGCTCGGAAACAACGGGAGAACTCGGCTCATTCAGCGCATGAGGAACAGAATGATCGGGCGAAGAACCTTCCGGCGGATTTTTTGTGGTTGATTCTCGTTCTTCCATCGTGCGTTCCAATTCCTCAGTCACTTCGTTGGAGGCTTTTTTGAATTCGCGAATTCCTTTGCCTAAACCGCGAGCGAGCTCGGGAAGTTTTTTCGGACCAAAGAGGAGCAGGGCGGCGCCAAACACCACCATGAGTTCCGTGCCTCCCAATCCCAAAAAAGCGAACATTCCGATCATAGAAAAATCCACAGCTTAACTGCGCTTCACACCGTCGGCCGGCTTGGATTCGGCGGTCTTTTGATTCGCATCGTCGTCTTCGCGAGCGCCTTTTTTAAATTCCTTGATGCTTTGGCCAAGGCCGCGGGCGAGGGATGGAAGTTTACTGCCACCGAAGAAAAGAAGGATGACTCCAACGATGATGAGGAGTTCCATTCCACCGGGCATTGCTGCAAATAAGCTGTTCATAATTGTAGATGAAAATAAGCCACGTGGGACGTTCCGTAAAGCCCCAAACAGCAAAAGGAAATTGTCGGCTCGAAAATGTTACTTTGCCGGTTCGACAAAAACGAATTCGCCGCGACGATTCTTTGACCACGCAGCTTCGTTGTTTCCAACGACGGCGGGTTTCGATTCACCGAGACTCAAGGTGTGGATTTTATCGGGAGAAACGCCAAGGTTGGCCAGATATTCGCGCAAGGCATTTGCCCGTTTGTCGCCGAGAGTCAAATTGTAACCTTCCGTTCCGCGTTCGTCGCAATGACCTTCGATTAGCAAATCACCAGCAGGCTGCGATTTGAACTTTTGCGCGACGGCTTCCAGTTTTGATTTTTCGCTGCTTTGAATCGATGCGCTATCGACTTTGAAATAAACTGTTTCGGCTGAAAACATTTCGTAATTTTTATTACGATTGTCAAAGTCGGGCTGATTTGGCTGTGCAATTCCATTTATATTCGCACTTGGATCGAATGGAACCGGTTTGACGTTTTCCAAATCATTCGGGCCACCGGGTTTCACGTTGCCGACGCGTGAACCAGGAAGGACTGTGGTATTGACTGGTTTTTTGTGACAAGCCGTTGTTCCCAAAATGAGAACAAGTCCGGCGACGAACAGGTTGAGAATTGTGATGCGTTTCATTTTATTTTTTTAATATAGGAAGGTTGTTATTTTGCCCAACACGGCTGAGAACTGCTTCCCGAAATTCGGGTGATATCTTTGACGTGCTTGGTAGGCACGTCAAGCAAAGACAGGACTCGGTTTCCACTTTTTCTACGAGTGAAAATGACAGTGCGCGAGTTCGCGCCCCACGCAGGATCTTCGCCATCGGTGATGACCGAGACGCTCCCGCCTTCCGCCGGAACGGTGCAGATATTAAAACTGCCCATTTGCGCGGTGAACACGATGGTCTTTCCGTCGGGAGACCAATCGGGTTCCGTTAAATTTCCGCCGATGCCAACTGTTGAAATGCGGCGTGGTTCTCCGCCGTCGGCATTTATTTTATACAAACCAGCGCGGCCACTCATGGAGGTGTAGCAAATTTCCCGTCCGTTCGGCGACCAGCAGGGTGATGATTTCGCATCCCGCGATTTCGTGAGTTGTTTCAAATTTGTTCCGTCAATGTTGGAAACAAATACTTCAGCATTTCCAGTTTTGCTGAGAATCATCGCGACGCGCCGTCCATCAGGAGAAACAGACGGGCTGTAATTTCCGCCGCCGTAACTGGCAAATTTTTTCCGCGCGCCGGTGCTCAAGTCGTGCGAAAGAATGTCGGGAAAACCGGATTTGTAGGAAACGTAAAAAAGTTCACGCTTTCCCGGAACCCACGTTGGCGATGCCATCAAACAATTGTCGTGCGTCACGGCGATTTCATTTGCGCCATCGTAATCCGCCACGCAAATGTCCCAATTCATTCCCGAACCTTTGCGAAATGCGATTTTGCCCTGCGTCACACCTTTGCGGAGCGTGATTTTTTCAATGATGTCGTTCGCCAACGCGTGCGCTTGCGACCGCGTGTTGCCGCCCGTGTAAGCGCGCGAGAGAAGAGACGTTTTATTTTTGTCGGTGAGTCGTCCTTCAACCTGCGCGTTATTTGCGCCGCTCAAAAGAAATTTCGCAGCGTCCGCACCGACAAATTGGAAGCCGTGAACTTCCAAATCGAATCGCAAAACCTCCTGCGCCGTACCGGAAAATCCGCTCATGGAAATGGGAATGGCTTCGTTTGAATTCGCCAGGCGGTTGATATCCAGTTCGGCGTTTTGCGCCGCGAACAATTTTCCAATTCCAACAAATAAAAGTGCTGTAAAAAATATTTTTTTCATCCAATTCCTCGTTTCGATTTCAAATTAAAGTTGATAATAAAAGTTCGCTGAGAATCTGTGCTGCCTTCGGGAAATGGCTGGATAAATTTCAATTCCAATGCGCGTCGAACTGATTTGTCGAGCGTGGCATTCCGTGAAGCTTTAATAATTTCCGCCGAAACGACATTTCCATTTCGTGCGATCACAACGCGAGCTTTGACGATCGCTTCGTTGTCGTCCACCTCCGCCGGCGCGATCCACGCTGCGTCATATTTAGCGAGAACAAAATCGCCGTAATTCACTTCCGCCTGACCGCCGCCCGAACCCGGCATTTCAATCGTCGTGCTCGTGGATAAATTTTTTCCAAGATTTTTCAGCGAACCATTCACCGCGGCAAGCCGTTGGGCCTGCGCCCGTTTTTCCGCAGCTCGTTCCGCTGCGTCCGCTGCCGCTTGCTTTTCTTTGTTGTTGCGAATGGTCGGCTTGCTGATGTCAACGAGATGTTTTGCAGGCGCAGGTTTCGTGGTCGTTTTCGGAATTGAAACTGGTTCAGGCAAAACTTTCTTCGTCGACTTTTTAGAAATTGGAATTTCCGAAACCACTTCTTTCTTTGGTTCCTCTTTCGGTTTTGTCTCTTCAACTTTTTTTGGAGGTTCCGGTTCAGGAGCTCGTTCCTTTACTGGTTCGGCAGGAACGGGTTTCGGTTCGACAAGCGGTTTTACCTCTGGAACTGAAACAGCAGTGGCAGCAGCTGGACTTCCTCCGTGAGTCTTTGCATCTGTCACGACAGGCTCGCCAACGATTTCGATAATGTGCGACTCAACCGGTTTCGGAGTGACATTAAAAAACGCCGTGCCCACGACCAGCACGAGCAACAAAAGCCCGTGCATCAACGCGGAAGCAACCAAACATTTTTTTTGAAACCGGTTCATCAATTATTCGGCGGAAGTTTTTAGTGAGAAGCGAACGATGCCGCGCTTCTGACATTCATCCATCACTTTATAAACATATTTGTTGGGCGCATTTTCATCTGCGCGCACGGAGACGAACGCATTTGGATTCGAACGAAAAATCGTTTGCAACTGCGCCACCAATTGCGGCAACTCCATTTGTCTTTTGTTCAAGCTGTAAATTCCCTTCATGCTGATTTCGACCAATTGCTGGTCTTTCATCTCAACTTTTCCCGGCTTCGTTCCGCCTTTTGGCAACTTCAAATCAATGGATTGCTCAAGCATCGGGCGAGTGATGATAAAAATGAGCAACAACACGAACGCCAGATCGAGCAGCGGCGTGATGTTGATTTCATTCAACGTCACCAGCGAATTGCGTTGTGAAAAGCGTCTCACGTTATTCGTCCTGCAAATATTCCGTCTCCATTTTCGAGACGAGTTCCTGCGCAAAATTATCGAGCTCCACCGTGCGAACGCGCAAATTATGGACGAGCCAATTGTAACCAAACATCGAGGGAATCGCGACGAGCAAACCGGCCACCGTTGTGACCAGCGCGGTCGAAACACCCGGCGCCATCGTCACCAAATCGGCCTGTTTCGTTTGTCCGACATCCGCAAATGTAATCATCACGCCCCAGACTGTTCCGAGCAGTCCGAGAAATGGCGCGCCACTCACTGCGATCGCGAGCAAAATCAAACCGGATTCCAGTTTCAACGATTCGCGAGCCACGGCATTTTCCAAAGTGCGTTTGGCGTGTTCCATTCCTTTGAGCGATACAAATTTTTTTCGGCCTTCCGTCGTCGCATCTTTTAAGCGAGCGTCGAGTTCAAGGCTGCCCGCCTGATAGACGGCAAAAAGCGGACAACCCTCCACTTGAATGCGGCGATCAAATATTCCGAGCACATTTTTTTGCGCGCGAAATTCCGCGTCGAAAAATTGATTCAATTTTTTGGCACGCCGCATCTGCAACGATTTCGAAACCATGACCGACCATGCGAAAATGGAAAAAACCATCAGCACGAGAAGAATCGATTTGCCTTCGATTGGCGCGCGCGACCAGACGTAATGCAGTTGCGAATCCGCAAACAAGTACACGGGAATATTCATGTAAAAAAACCGGCTCTCAAATTGACCTGTCGCGAAATGATTTCACGCGCGAGGAGGAATGGTCAATTCGTTTTGCTATTTCGATGCGAAGTTGTAGAGATTTGTTCAAATCATTTCAACATATTTTCGAAAAATGTTTTTCGGACGGTTTTGCTTTTGAACTTTGAAGCGAAAAAACCGGCTGTTAGCGTCGCGCTTGACCATGAGTTTCACGAACGCCCGGCCCAAATCTCAATTGCGTTTGCAGGAAGGCGGATTGCTCGTCGTAATTTTCTTTCTGGGTGCGTTGCTCGCCATTTTCGGCGGACGTGTTGCGATGCCGGAACTGAAGAAAAATTCTGCTGGAGAAATCGAGCGCGTCATGGTCGAAAAAAATAAATTTCTCAACTCGCGAACGCTCATCCAACTCGCCAAAGACACCAGCTTCGTCGCCATCATGGCCGTTGGCGCAACGTTCGTGATTATCTCTGGTGGAATCGATCTTTCAGTTGGCGCGATTTACGCACTGACGTCCGTTTTAAGCGCGCTCCTTTTTCATCGCTTCGGCCCGGAAGTTTCCCAAGCCAACGATAACATCAGTGGAATTTTGTTTGGAATATTTGTTTGTCTCAGCGCAGGAATTGTTTGCGGATTGTTCAATGGCGCAATGATTGTCGCGCTGAAAGTTCATCCATTTATCATTACGCTCGGGACGATGGCTGTTTTTCGCGGCATCGCATTTGTCGTGACGAACGGGCAATCCATCGGCGGATTTCCGCAAAGTTTTCGCGATTTAGTCCGATGGGAAACTGGAAATGGATTAAGCATTGTGCCGCTCGCCGTGATGATTTTGATTATGATTCTCGGCGCAATTTATCTTTCTCGACTTGCGATGGGACGAAGAATTTACGCGGTCGGCGGAAATGAACTTGCCAGCCGTTACAGCGGCATTCGTGTCTCGCGCACAAAATTGAGCGTTTATATCCTTTCTGGTTTAACTGCGGGTATCGCCGCGTTGCTTGCGCTCGGCTACTACGGAAGCGCGACATCAAGCGACGGACAAGGTTACGAGCTGAACGTCATTGCAGCAGCCGTTGTGGGCGGCGCAAGTTTGTCTGGAGGAAAAGGCTCCGCCCTAGGTGCAATTCTCGGCGCGTTGATTCTGCAAATGATCAGCACTGGAATTGTCATTCTCGGAATCAATCAAAATTACAGCCAAATTATTATCGGTGCGGTCGTGATCATTGCTGTCGTGCTCGATCAATTTAACAATTGGCTGGCGAAGCGAAGGTTGACGCGGACCAGCTAACTTTTCTTCCCTGCTGCTTTCACGATTTCTTGAACGAGTTCATCGCTCGTCCATTTATTTTCAGGAATTATTTTTTGTACTTTGCCGCTCGCATCAATCACGGCCGTTCGGACGTTGTGGCTGATCGATCCGCCTTCGCGCCAAAAAGTTTCGCCAAATTGATCAGCTATCGCGGTAATTTCCATCAAATCGCCAGTGAGAAAACTCCAGTGCTGCGGATCATAATCGAAACGAGCCGCGTAATCTTTCAAAACCGCAGGCGAATCTTTTTCCGGATCAAAAGAAATCGTGAGCAAATTCCAATTGCTCGGCGCGTTCGGAATTTCTTTTAACTTTTTCTGCGCTTCCGAAAAATTTTGCGACAAGCGCGGACACATCGTTGGAAACGGACAGCTTGTAAAAATAAATGTTATCGCCACTGCGTTGCCTTTGAATTGACTCAAATTCACCGCTTCACCGAGTTGATTTGTGAAATGATATTCCGGCAACGCATCTCCAACATTGAGTGGATCGACGTCACGAACCTGCCGAAAAGTTGCGCGCGACGGCGTTTCTGTCGGCGCGACATTTAATTTTTTCACCTGATCAATCCATCCATCGTCCCCGGTCACATTCAACCGAAACGAAATCGCATCGCCCCTTTTCAAACCGCGCAATTCATTTGTGTTTTTTGCTTCAAATTCCATCGTCATTGCCGCCATGTAATTTGAGATTGCCTCGTGTTTGATGACCGCACTTTTTCCGTCCGGCTTGATTTCTTCGACGATGCCTTTGGCCTGATAAAATTCCGTTTTCGCGTTCGCAGATTTTTCAGTGGAAAAACTTTCAGATTTTTTTTCACACGAAATTGCGACGCACGCCAAAAGCGACGCGCAAATTATTTTCAAAATTTTTGTTGCGAACATAACAGAGGAATTGCCTCAACAATTTGCTTTTTGCAAGCGGTTGTCTCGCAATCGGTGCGAGGAAATCAAATGTGAAAAGTTTCTTGGAACTTTATTTTTCGCCTTCGTTGCCAGAGTTTTTTGAGCTGCGCCTTGCCAGAACTTCGCAATCCATGCTTAATTCTTTGGTCATGTCCACGTCGTCATTGCCGAGTCAGAGCGCCGAAGATTATCTTGAACGCATCCACGAATTGATCGAGGAAAAAGGCTACGCTCGCGTCGTGGACATCGCGTCTTCGCTGAAAGTTCGCCAGGCTTCCGTGACAAGCATGGTGCAACGTCTCGGCGAACTCGGTTATCTCAATTACGAAAAATATCGCGGCCTGATCCTCACCGAAAAAGGTCGCGCTGTCGCAATGCAGATTCAAAGGCGGCACGAAACTCTTTCGCGATTTTTCTCCTTGTTCGGAATAAATGAAGAGACGCAGCGACACGACATTGAAGGCATCGAACATCATCTCAGTCCGGAGACGGTGGAAATTCTTTCCGGCCTCGCAAAATTTTTTGAAAAGAACCCGGAAACGCTGAAACAATTCTTGAAATCGCAAAAGGCCGCCAGAAGTTAAAACTCTGTTTTGGAATTAAAGGTTCTTTCTGTTGACGCAGTCGGTAAGAAATCAAGACATTTTTCGCTCATTCAGAAGGAATTTGTCTTGCCGTGGCTTTTAACTTCCATTCCAATCAGGCGACAATCCAAATTCACCCTTCAATTTTAAAATGAGATTTCCAAAAACCACCTGGTGCGGACTGGCTGCCGCTGTCTTCATTTCCATTGTGCCGCTTGCTTCTGCCAGTGTTAATATTTTCGTCCAGCCATCGAGCCAAACCGTGTTGAGCGGGAGCAATGTGGTTTTCACGGCCACCACAACGATGACGGGCGGCGAGACCATCACTGGTTATTCATGGTTGACCTCTACAAACAGCCTTGGGCCTTTCACTACTGTTGCCGGCGCGACCACTTCCGTTTTGACCATCACAAATGCGCAAACAAATAATAGCGGGTATTATTTTGTCCGGGTAAATTATCAATCGGGAACGAATTCCGCAGTGGCCGTCAGCACACTCGTCACTCTTGCTGTTCGAGAGCAAGCGCGTATTGTCGGTCAACCTCAAAGTCTGATCAAAGCTGTTGGAAGCAACGCGACTTTTATAGTGACTGCGACGGGAGAACCGCCGTTGATTTATCGTTGGAGATACAACGGAACTAATTTGTCGGATGGCGGACGCATCGCCGGAGCAACAACATCAAATCTGACAGTTTCTACTCTGATAACGAACGACACGGGGAACTACGATGTCATAGTGACAAACGTTTATGGCGGAACGACAAGTCAGGTGGCAACACTCAGCGTTTTGGCACCTCCCGTTATCACTGCTCCACCAGTCAGTCTAACAATTTTATCCGGCAGCAATGCAGTATTCACCGCGACAGTCGATGGAAGTGCTCCATTTGTTTATCGCTGGCGTAAATCCAGTGTGAATCTGTCCAACGGCGGGCGCATCAGCGGAGCGACAAGCGGAACCCTGACGATTACGGGAGCTTTGACCAACGACAATGGAGTTTACAGTCTGTTCGTGACGAACGCGGTGGGGTCAACCACCAGCATTGGCGCAACGTTGACGGTAATTATTCCTCCAACGATTACAAGTGTGACAAACGCGAGTGGAAAACAGGGCGCTCCCTTCACGTTTACACTCACCGCAACGGGTTCGGCTCCGATAACTTTCACCGCGACGAATTTGCCCGCAGGTTTGAGTCTGGATCCGGCGACAGGTGTCATTTCCGGGACTCCGGCCGTTTCTGGAACCTTCGATGTAGATGTTTCCGCGATTAACTCTGGAGCGACGACTCTTGGGAAAGTTAAAATTGAACTCAGCACTGGTGTGCCGGGAATTACCAGCGCGCTGGCTGTTCAAGGAAAGCAGGGACAATCTTTTAGCTACACCATCGAAGCCAGTAACGATCCGGTTTCTTTCAGCGCCAGCAATTTGCCCTCGGGATTAACTTTTGATCCCGGCAGCGGGGTTATCTCGGGCATCCCGTTGGTTAACGGTTTGTATTCCATCACAATCGGTGCCACCAACCAGTACGGCGGGGACAGCCGGGAACTTTCCTTGGATTTGAGCACGGGTGTTCCGGGAATTTACAACGGCCTCGGAGCCAACGGTAAGCAGGGGCAGGTTTTTAGCTTCAGCATTGTAGCAAGCAACAACCCAGTGTCCTTTGGCGCAGATCAATTGCCGCCCGGTTTGAATTTCGATCCGACAACCGGCGTGATTTCCGGTGTGCCGATCATCTCAACCAATGCGTTTCCAGTAACAATCAGCGCCTCCAACGAATTTGGTTTTGACAGTAAAGTTCTGCTCCTAAATATCGCGTCCGCAGTTCCTGTGATTACGAGTACGTTGACGAGAACCGGCACGGAAAACCAAACTAATTTCAGTTATCAAATTCAGGCCACCGATTCGCCCACTTCATTCGGAGCTTCGGGTTTGCCGGCGGGACTCACCATCAGCACCAACACCGGATTGATCACCGGCACGCTCGCATTTGGAGGAACAAACAACATTGTAATTTCAGCGCGCAATGCCTGGGGAACAGGCACAGCGACTTTGCAGATCATTGTGAGTTACGGGACGATCACTGATTTGGTCATCACGGATGTAACGTGGACTTACTCCAAACCGTACCTTCTGGACTTCACATTTTCTTTGCGGGACGACCACGATCCATTGGTAGCAAAAGCTGTTGTGCGACCCGTCAGTCAAATCAATGTCGTGTGCAAAGAAGGAAATACCAATCAAGGTCGTTTCGCTAACATCGCCGATGAAACCGCATTCATCGTGAGTCCGGGAATTACCGCAAACGCAAAGCAACTCAAGACCGCGTTGGTGATGGATTACACTTACAGTATGTATTCGTTTCCCGGCGCAATTGATGCGATGCAAACATCGGTCGAGAGACTCATCACACAGGAGCCGAACACCGCCCAATTTTCCATCCACGAATTCAACGCGGATTACGTCGTGCCAAAATTGGTGACGAATTTTACCTCCGACAAAGTCCTTTTGACCAACGCTATCGAACGAATTCAAACCAACCTGGTTCAAGGCAATTATGCTGGCAGTCGAATGTATGATGCTTTGAGTGCGGCGATCTCCAACTTCGGCGCGCCCAATCCAGATGAGCAGCGTTACGTGATTCTCACTTCCGACGGCAATGACGATTCGAGCGTCTTACCTCCTCCGCCAGCGCCGAGAACTTTGGCGGATGCGATCATCACTTTGGCGACCAATGCTCGCGTTCAAATCTACTGCGTTGGTTTTGGTGCAAATGTGAACACCGCCACCTTGCAGAAATTGGCGACTTCGACAGGTGGTCGATATTTTCCAGCGGCTTCAGCAAATGATCTGGCGTCGCAATTCACGGTTCTGCTCAAGGACTTGAATTCACAATACTTTTTACGCTGGGCCACATTGCAACGTTCGGGAACTTTCCAGCCTGAATTTGAAGTGACCGTTGATGGAGTTCTTGCCAAATACAACGCTAACTTCCCGAAGCGAGTGATTGATAATTCTGATCCTCAAAATCCCGTCACCAATTATTTCAAAATTGACAATACGACCACTCCGCCAACGACCAATGATGTTTCACCTCTGCCGCCGCTTGCGCCTGACTTTGATCAAAGCGCTTTCGCGAGTGACGTCAAGGTCGGTGCATTGAGATTGGTGTCGGATTCGGTCAGCAATGTTTCCTCGATCACATTGCGAGCGTTTTATGTTCCTCGTTATGTTCGGGAATTTAAAATTCATTATCGTCCAAATTATCCATGCACGCCCGTGCTTTCCACGGTTGGACCGGGAGGGCTTTTAAACGGTTGGACAATGAGCACTGACACGGACGGCACAAATGGTTTTTATCTGACTATTCTGAGTCCGGACACGAACAATGTGCTGACCAGTCTTCCGTATGGAATCCGAGGCGACCTTGTGACCTTTCAATTTGCGCACCAGGCTGTGCCGAGCGGTCAGCAGGCGTTCAGCCTTTTCCAAATTGATAACACCGTTTATACGAACATGCCGCCAAGCGGGCAGAGTTTCACACTGACAAACTCCACCGCGTTCGTTACCAATTATCCTCCAACACCACCGCTTGGAACACCCGTGCCGTGGCTGTTCTCGTTTGGATTTACAAATACAAATACACTGGCGGCGGCGGAACTGAGTGACCCGGATGGCGACGGCTTATTGACATGGCAGGAATATTTGGCCGGCACAAACCCAACCAATGCGGCTTCAACTTTTGTCATTCGAACCCTTGTTGTCGCGCAACCCGGTTTTCCGAATCAGATCACGTTTAGCACAGTCATCGGACACACTTACCGAGTGGAGACGGCGACTATTCTCGGCGGCTGGAGTGTGTTGCAGGACGGCATCAGCGGAACGGGTGGAGATGTTCTGGTGTTGGATGAACGCGATTTGAGCGGCGTCCATGACGTGTTCTACCGCGTAGTGGTTTACTAAAAATTTCTCATCGAAACAAAAAAAAGACTCGCAGGTGCGAGTCCTTTTTTCGTACTGAAAAGTTGCGCGAAATTAATCTTCCGAAAAGAGATATTCCAAATCGACTCGCGAAAGATTGCGCGCGAAACCTTCTTCACCCAAAACGTCCGCGATAGTTTGCGCCTTACGTTGTTGCAGGTCCCAGATTTTTTCCTCAACGGTTCCGGGGGCGATGAGCCGATAAGCATTGACCGTGCGTGTCTGTCCGATGCGATGTGAACGATCAATTGCCTGCGCTTCCACGGCGGGATTCCACCACGGATCATAAAGCACCACGTAACTCGCGGTCGTCAGATTCAATCCCGTTCCGGCAGCGCGCAAACTCAACAAGAAAATCGAACCTTTCGGATCTTCTTGGAACGCATTCACAACGGCGTGTCGGTCTTTGGTTTCGCCCGTCAAAATGTGCGTTGAAATATTTCGTTGCTGACATTCCTTTTCCAACAGCTTGAGCATTTGAACAAACTGGCTGAAGACTAAAACTTTTTGGTTATCGGCGAGAAGCGGCTCCAACAATTCAAAAAGCGTTTCCGTTTTTCCAGAGACAGAATCGTTGCCGACAAGTTGCGGATGACAACAAATCTGGCGCAAGCGTGTCAGCGCCGCGAGAACATGAATGGTGCTTCTGCCCAGACCTTTTTCGGCGACGGTTTCCATCACTTGCTCACGGCTGCGGCGCAATTCTGCGAGATAAAGTTTTCGTTGCGCCTCGCCCAACTCGCAGTCGCGACGTTCTTCAATTCGATCCGGCAAATCCTGTGCAACCTGCTTTTTGAGCCGGCGCAACATCAACGGACGCAATTTTGACGAGAGCCTTCGTCGCGCGATGCGACCTTCCAATTCCAAACTCGAAGGTCCAGCTTCGGCGTTTTCTGCGCTTCGTGTTCCGCGTTCCGCGCTCGGTCTCGGTTCGTATTTTTCTGAGAAATGTTCCTTGGACCCGAGAAAGTTCGGTTGCACGAAATCAACGATGCTCCAAAGATCGAGCAGACGGTTTTCCAACGGAGTGCCGGTCAATGCGAGACGTTGATCGGCATTGAGTTGCTTCACCGATTGCGTCACTTGCGCGTCAGGATTTTTGATGAACTGCGCTTCGTCGAGCACCGCGGCGCGGAAAGAAAATTTCTGCAACGCTTCAAGGTCCCGGCGCAACAGAGCGTAATTCGTCACAATCAAATCATGCTGCGGAATCTGCTGGCGCAAGTTGTGTCGCGCCGCGCCGCTCTCCAGTACCAACACCTTGAGATGCGGCGTGAACCGTTCGGCTTCGCGCCGCCAGTTGTGCAACACCGACGCCGGACAAATCACCAACACCGGTTTTGCATTTTTCGTATTTTGAGAATGCAGCCAGGAAAACCACGCCAGCGTTTGTAACGTTTTTCCAAGTCCCATGTCGTCGGCCAAAATTCCGCCGAGCCGGTGGCGTGTCAGATGACAGAGAAAATCGAATCCATCTTTTTGATACGGTCGCAATTCCGCCGTGATATTCGGAGGCAGGTCGGTGGAAATAATTCCTGTGAAATCGGCCAGACTTTTTCGCAAGGCTTGCGCTTGCGGCGAATCCACGAAACGTTGCAGACCTTCTTCGTCGAGATGCGCGGCCTGCTCAAGTCCGAGTTTTTGCGGAATTGCGCTCAAGCCATCCAGCCCCAGATCGGCGAACGCTTCATGCGCGGCTTGCACCGCAGGCGAATCGAGTTCAAGCCAACCGGCGTCCGGCAAATTCACGAAACGTCCAGTCGCAGTTTGCAAACGTTCCAGATCGGCGGCCGTCAATTTCAAACCTTCAATCTCCCATTCGGTCGAGACGGAGAACCAATCAATGCCGCTTCCCTTCACGATGAGATGCGGGCGAAGTTGTTTCGGCGCGAGAAATAAATTATGGAACGCGGTGTTTCCGAGGTACTCCGCTTCCGGCGGGCGATCAGGCCAGGCCATCGCCAACGTGGTGAGAAAATTTTCGTTCGCGTCGGCAATCCACAATCCCGCTTCCGGGGTGAACCAATCGAGGCGACGCAACCACAAGGTCGCCGGTTCGAGCCGCGCATCGTCGAGGATTTCCGGCTTTTGATCGAGGCGCACCAACGGCGTGTCGCGTTGCCATTCGTGGCCGGTCCAAAACCAAAGCGATTGATCGCGTTCACTGCGCGCCTGCAATCGCAATCGCACCGTGTCGTCGTTCAATTCAAAAGTAAATCGCGGGACGGCGGTGTGCGCCGCGCAAAGCTGTTCCCAATCCACCCCTTTGCTCGGTTGCGTTTTTCGCAACTTCGTCAACAGCCGATGACTCAACTTGCTGACCGGCAACGATTTTTTTTGTGCCCATGCGTCGAGCAATTCACTCGGCGGCCCGTTGCGCAACAGATGGAAAGTATCACCGACCAGCACGAGCGAAGGACGACCCGCAAAAAACTTCACGTCGTTCAACGAATGTTGTTCGCCATTGGGCAAAAGCAATTTGTGCGTGAAAGAAAGTTCGTTGCCGATCGTTTCAAGATTCGGCACAAGGTCGGCGAGATGCCCGTGAAATTTCAGCAGCGTCTGGCATTGCGCAAGTTGCAGGCGCGAGTTGTCGCCCCAACGCACCAGCCATTGCAACAATTCCAATCCGCTCAAGGTCAGGCTATCCCACAAACCTTCCGGGTCGGCGTGTGTTTCGCTCAGCCACTGGATGAATTCCCAATCCGCCGGTGAAAAAAGTTCCTGCTCGTGCGCGGCGCGCGACGTCAATTCCGCGATCTCCGAAAGCGTCTTCGTCTTCTCGCCGGTGCGCGGCCTGAACAAATGGAATTTCACCGAGAGCGCGTGCAAAGCCGAATCCGCTTCCGATGGCAACGCTTCGCAGACCACGCGCAACGATGCTTTGGGCGAATCGAGATGCACTGGCGACGGCGGGAAAAGCCAATGCTCCAGTTGCTTGACCAGTTTCTGTTCTTTTTCCGCCTGCTCCACTTCGGCGAAGCGATCGAGGTTCGCGTGCGCCGTCAACTCATTGGGCAATGGCCGGTTCGCCCGCAAAAATAAAATCGCCGTTTCCTCCAGACGCTTCTTGCCCTTGACCGACATCAAACGCGGCCACCATTCCTGTCCGTGAAAATCTTTGCGCGAAAGAGAAAGCTTCTCGAAATAATCCTCCAGCAACAGCCACGCCCGTTGCGAATCGGTGCAATCGGAAAACATCCGCAACAACTCTGTCCGTTCCGCCACCGCCGCTTTGGAGTCCGACAATTCCCGGCGCAAATCGGCCAGCGCGCCGTAGGTCCTGGAAAGCACGGAATGATTGGCGTCGTATTTGGTGGTTGCCCCCGACTTGGTCGTCGAACCGTTTTTACGTATAGGTTTCGGCATGTATTAACCCAATTAAAGGGTCTGTATAACGGCACAGAACATGGGCAATGGTCAATGAGAAAGCAGTAAAATCTTGCCGGAACCAAGAAAAACTTGTTCACAGCCGTCAAAGCCCGATTCCAACGTGGCCCGCGCAACCCGCCCACGGCGTAAAACGAATTGAACAGGGATAAACAGGATTCGCAGGATAATTTGAACGGCTTTTGAAATCCTGTTTATCATCTGCATCCCCGTCAAAAAAGATTCCGAGCCGTCCCGAACGCCTTGGATGGCGTCCAAGACGCGGAACACCGCGTCGCCGACGCCATGAACCGCGTCAAACAGGGGTCGAATCGCGTAAAAGACGCCATCTTCCGCGTCGAACACGCGAAACACCGCGTCCAAACCGCCAATCGACCCCCCGCCGACGCCATCCGACCCGTTCCCGAGCCTCTATTTGCCCGAAAACGGCCGTGTCGTAATTGTCGGTTTCAATATATTACGGCAAAATTCACCAAACTAGTGCTGGACATGATTTTTTTAATGTTTTAGGGTCGCCGACATGAACCCGCATATAATACACCACTGTATTATACTTACATATTAGGCCGCCACTACGCGTGAGACGCATCCCAGACATCGTGATTGTAGTTGGAGTTATCGCCGGTGCGATTGCACTCGTTTCAGGTTTCCGCGTGGTGGGTGTGTGCTCGTTTATTGTTGCGCTGCTTGTTGGTTGGAAGCGCAACTGGTGCATCGGCGGGATTGAGCAGTTGCTCGACTCGTGTGAGCATCACGACACCGACTCGTATCATGCAG
>JADMIO010854459.1_pt1 | contig 28561 bp, 34 predicted proteins | sample 8958161 | NCBI WGS metagenome assembly JADMIO01 (sample SAMN16585339, study PRJNA669376) | soil metagenome | isolation source: Crop rotation soil | place: USA: Cullars Rotation, Alabama | collected 2011 | reverse complement strand
CAACTTGTCCACGTGGAATTCTAAGCTTAGGATCCCAATGTGCTGGAAAGCTCGCCATCGCCGGGCTGCTGAAGGACCAGGGCATCGATCCGAACGCGCTGCCGTGGGTGCCGTCGAACGGCGCCGCTCCCGGCATGCAGGACATGATCGCCGGCGGCGTCGACGTGGTGCCGTGCTCGATCCCGGAAGCGCGCCCGATGATCGACGCGGGCAAGGCTCGCGCCCTCGCCATCATGGATGCGAATCCGCCGGCCCTTTACCCCAACGTGCCCACTCTGCAAAAGGAGGTGGGCACGAAATGGGCGATCGCTGCATGGCGCGTGATCGCGGCGCCGAAAGGCATGCCGGCGGACGTGCAGAAGACGCTCACCGGTGCTTTGAAGCGCGTGTACGACTCCAAGGACTACAAGGACTTCATGGCGAGTCGCGGCTTCGGCACCGTATGGGCCGATCCGGCCGGCACCGCTAAGTTCATGGCCGACTCGGACGCGAACCTTGGCGCCGCGCTGAAAGCGGTAGGACTCGCCAAATAAAGATCCACGACGCGCTGACCGGCGCCGCCCTGGTCGGCCTCGGCGGCGTCGTCCTCTGGCACATCCAGGGATTTCCGGCCATGCCGGGCCAGAAGTTCGGTCCGGCGTGGTTTCCAGGTCTGATCGCCGCCGGACTCGCCGTCTGCGGCGCGCTGCTCGTTTACAGCGGGTTGCGGGAGCGCTCGCCATGGGTAGCCGCGCCGGAATGGATCCATAGTCATCGCGCCCGCGCCGGCGTTGCCGCGCTCGTCGGCGGCCTGGTGGTCTACATCCTGGTCGCGGACCACCTCGGCTTCCACCTGACTGCGCTCGTTTTGCTCGCGGCTTGGATGCGCATACTCGGTGCGTCGTGGCGCCTCACCGCGATCATCGCGGTGGCGGCGACGCTGGCCATACACCTTGCCTTCTATAAGGGACTGCGCGTTCCCTTGCCGTGGGGCGTCCTGGAGAGGTGGGCGTTCTGACCGCGACCGTACTCGCGCAAGCCTTTGCGCTCGTCTTCGATCCGTACGTGCTGTGGGTCATCTTCGCTTCCGCCGTGTTCGGGCTGTTCGTCGGCGCCGTTCCCGGCCTGACCGCCACCATGGCCACCGCGCTGCTCGTCCCGGTCACGTTTTTCATGCCGCCGGTGCCGGCCATCGCGTCCATCGTCACGGCGACGGCGATGGCCATCTTCGCCGGCGACATCCCGAGCTGCCTGCTGCGCATGCCCGGCACGCCGGCGTCCGCGGCGTACACCGATGAGGCTTACGCGATGACGAAGAAGGGCCAGGGCGAGCTCGCGCTCGGCTCCGGCCTCTGGTTCTCCGTTCTCGGCGGGCTGTTTGGCACGGCAGTGCTGATCGCCGCGGCGCCGAGCCTCGCGGAGGTGGCGCTCAAGTTCTCGTCGTTCGAGTATTTCTGGCTGGTGGTGCTCGGTCTCGCCAGCGCCGTGTTCCTCGCCATCGGCAATCCGCTGAAGGGCGTGGTTTCCCTTCTGCTCGGACTGCTGGTCGCCTCCGTCGGGCTCGACAACCCCGCCGGGTTTCCGCGCTTCACCTTCGGTAACGCAGAGCTGGCCGGCGGCCTGACCTTGATCCCGATCATGATCGGCATGTTCGCCGTGTCGGAAATCCTGCGCAGCGTGGCGCGCATCGAGCAACCCTGGGAAATGGCGCAGGCGAAGATCGGCAACGTGATGCGCGGCATGTGGGGTCTGACGAGGCGCTACCCGATGCAGCTCCTGCGGGGTAGCACGCTCGGCACCGCGATCGGCGCGCTGCCCGGCGCCGGCGCCGACATCGCGGCCTGGATGTCTTACGCGGTGTCCAAGCGCTTCTCCAAAGAGCCGGAAAAATACGGCACCGGGCACGTCGAAGGGATCATCGAGGCGGGCGCGTCGAACAACAGCGCGCTTGCTGGCGCCTGGATCCCGGCGCTGGTATTCGGCATTCCCGGCGATTCGATCACCGCGATCGTCATCGGTGTGCTCTACATCAAGGGGCTGAACCCGGGCCCCACCGTCTTCATGAACAACGCGCCGTCGATCTACGCGGTGTTCATGGTGTTCATCCTCGCCAACCTCCTCATGCTCCCGCTCGGCATCGCGGCCATCCGCGCGGCCAAGCAGATGCTGCGGGCACCGCGCGAGCTGCTGCTGCCGGTGATCCTCCTTTTTTGCATCGTCGGATCGTTCGCCATCAACAACTCGATCTTCGGCGTGGTGCTGATGCTCGCCTTTGGGATCGTCGGCTACCTGATGGAGGAGAACGGCTTCCCGGTGGCGCCGGCGATCCTCGGCATGGTGTTGGGCGCGATGCTCGAGGAAAACTTCATCAGCTCGATGATCAAGGCGGACGGCCGGCTGATGGCCTTCTTCGAGCGGCCGATCGCGGGGGCGCTCGGCGTGCTGACGCTCGCGGTATTCGCCATCCCGCTGCTGCGGCTTCTCAGACGACGGTGATGGTCGCCCGCGCGGTCGCCTCCACCTCGTCGTCGTCCAGCCACCAGAACTCGAGCTCGCCCGAATCCACGGCGCGCGTGAAGAAGCGCAGGTACGGATTCGCCGCGATGCCGGTGCCGAGCGTCGCGCGGAAGACTTCGACGCCGTTGTAGCGGCAGACGAGCGAATGGACGGCGTTGCGCGGCACGCGGCTGCCGTAGGCGTCGACGCGGAAGCCGGTCTCCATCGGGTGCTGGAGCGTGAGCCGTACCTCGACCAGCTCGCCGCGCCGCGCTTCCTTTGGCAGGACGATGCGGGCCGCCATCACGCGGGCTCCGTGCACGCCGCCTCGCGCACCTCGATGTCGCGCGCGTCGGACCAGAAGGTGCCGTCGGAGAGCTGGGCGATGGCCACGACGCGCTGCGTGCCGTTCAGCCGGATGCGCGAGCTGACCTCCGCTCGCCCGGCGCGCGGGCCGAGGTAGAACCAGCACACGTCACGCTGCGGATTCTTGTCGGCGACCACGAGCACTGTCTTCACGTACTCGAGCTCCGTCATTGGACTTTCCACGCGCACCGTCATCGGCACCGAGAAGCCGCTGTCGGCAAGTATCGGCAGCTCGAGCTTCACTCGGCCCGCCATCACCGACGCACCTTTGGTGAACGACACGATGAGCGGGTCGGTGGTGCTGACGTGGGCGTTCGCCTGCGCACCCGCACGGAAGGGGAAGAGCGAGGCGAGCAGCAGGAGAGCGCGTCGGCGGTTCACGCCCGCGGATTGTAGTTTCTGATAGGCTGGCCGAACCTTAAAGGGAGGAGAAAAGAAGATGGTCAAGTTCGTCATCAACGGCAGGGAAGCCTATTCCGAGCAGCCGTCCGATACGCCGCTGCTCTGGGTGATCCGCGACGAGCTGGGACTCACGGGCACCAAGTTCGGCTGCGGCATGGCGCAGTGCGGCGCGTGCACGGTCCACGTGAACGGTGCGCCGACGCGCTCGTGCATCACGCCGGTTTCCGCGATCGCAGGCAAGAAGATCACCACCATCGAGGGCCTGGCGCCGGCCGGCGATCATCCGCTGCAGAAGGCGTGGATCGCGGAGCAGGTGCCGCAGTGCGGCTACTGCCAGTCGGGCCAGATCATGACCGCCGCGGCGCTGCTCGAAAAGAACGGGAAGCCCACGCGCGAGCAGATCGTCGCGCACATGAACGGCAACATCTGCCGCTGCGGCACCTACAACCACATCGTCGCCGCCATCCAGCGCGCGGCGACTGAAATGCAGAAAGTGTAGGAGGCGCGATGAACTTCGTATTCCGACCGATTTCGCGCCGCGCCTTCCTCGTCTCGAGCGGCGCCGTAAGCGTGGCTATCGCGTTTGGCAGCCTGGAAAAGGCATTTGGACAGAACGCGACCTTCATGCCGAACGGCTGGGCGCGCGTCGGCACCGACAACATCGTCACCGTCTACGCACCGGCCTCCGAGATGGGGCAGGGCGTCTACACGGCGATGCCGCTCCTCATCGCCGAGGAGATGGACCTCGACTGGAACAAGGTGCGCATCGAGCAGGCGCCATACAACCCGAAGATCTACGGCAACCCGCTCTTCGGCGGCCTCATGCTCGCCGGCGCGTCGCGCACGACGCGCGGCTACTACCAGATCATGCGCCTCGCCGGCATGCAGTGCCGCGCCATCATGATCAGCAACGCGGCGCAGAAGTGGGGCGTGCCGGCATCCGAATGCACGACCGAGCCGAGCGCGGTGGTGCACAAGGCTTCCGGTCGGCGCATCACGTACGGCGAGATCGCCGCCTTTGCCGAGGTACCGGCCAACGCCCCGCAGTTCACCCCCGCCGATCTCAAGCCGATGAAGGATTTCCGCCTGATCGGCAAGGACGTGCCGCGCGTCGAGGTGCCGGACAAGGTTTCGGGCCAAGCGCGCTACGGCATCGACGTCCGCCTTCCGGGCATGATGTACGCGACCGTGCTGCGCGCGCCGGTGAATGGCGAGCGCGCGTTGAAGGTGGAAGACGCCGCGGCGAAGCAGGTGCCGGGTGTGAAGCACATCGTGTCGCTGCCGTATGGCGTCGCGGTGGTCGCCGACACCTACCCGGCCGCGCTGAAGGGACGCAACGCGCTCAAGGTGGAATGGAGCCAGGCTTCGAAGGCACGCAGCTATACCACGGACAAGGTGATTCCCGAGTACTTGCAGCGCGTGCGCAACCTCGAAGAGAAGGGGACGATCTACGAGGCGCATGGTGACGCTCGCGGCGCGATCGACAAGAGCGCGAAGCGCGTGGTGGCGGAGTACACGTCGCTCAACCTCACGCACGCGACGATGGAGCCGCAGAACTGCACGGCGCGTGTGGATGGGGATGCGATCGAATTCTGGGCGCCGACCCAGTCGCCTTTCGGCGTGTTCCTCGCCGCGGTGAAGGGCGCCGGCTTCAAGCCGGAGAACGTGAAGATCAACGTCACGTTCCTCGGCGGTGGTTTTGGCCGCCGCGCGGAGAACGACTACGCAGTCGACGCGGCGCTGATCGCCAAGGCCGTGCCCGGCACGCCGGTCAAGGTCATCTGGACTCGAGAGGACGACGTGCAGCACACCAAGCCGCGTCCCCTCACCGTGCAGCGGCTGGAGGCGGGGCTGGATAGCGAGGGCAACCTGACGGGCCTGCAGTTCCGCCTGGTCGGCGAATCGATCTATCGCCGCTTCTCCCCGCCGGCGTTCCAGGCGAGCGGCGGCAAGGATCTGCCGCTCATGGAAGGCGCCTACGAGCCGACCTACCACTATCCGAACTACTCGCTGGAGCAGCTGCTGGAAGCCCGCGGCGTCGACGTCTCCGTCTGGCGCTCGGTGGGTGGCGGCTACACCAAGTTCGCGCTCGAGACATTCATCGACGAAGTGGCGCAGGCGGCTGGCAAGGATCCGGTCGATTTCCGTCTCAAGCTGCTGGAAAAGGAGCCGCGCGGCCAGGCGGTGATCCGCGAGGCGATGGCGCTCGCCGACTGGAATCGGAAGCGGCCCGCTGGACGCGCGCTCGGTATCGCGTACAGCGACATCTGGGAGACGTACATGGCCATGGTCGCCGAGGTGTCGGTCGACCGGACGACCGGCAACGTCAAGGTGCACGAGCTGTGGAGCGCCGTTGACACGGGGGTATGCCTGCAGCCGGCGAACGTGCGCGCGCAGGTGGAGTCGGCGGCAATCTGGGGCGTGAGCGCGCTGCATGAGCGGCTCATGTTCAAGGACGGCGCCGTGCAGCAGTCCAACTTCCACGACTATCCGGTGCTGCGCATGGCGGATGCGCCGAGGATCACGACGAAGGTGATCGTGACCGAGAACAAGCCCGGCGGGATTGGCGAGGCCGGGCTTCCGCCGGTGGCCCCGGCGGTGGCTAATGCGGTCTACAAGCTCACCGGCAAGCGCCTGCGGGACCTGCCGTTCAAGACGGAGCTGCTCAAAGCCTAGGAATTGGTGACAGTCACCATTTACTGCTCAATCTTGATGCCGGCGTTGCGGATGATGGAGCCGTAACGCTCCTGCTCCTTCTTCAGGAAGGGGCCCATCTCGTCGGGCGTGTCGGACGCCGGATCCATCCCGAGCGTCAGGTACTTCTCCTTCAGCTCGGGAGCCTGCACGGCCTTCTGGATCTCGGCGGCGAGCTTCATGCGGATATCGTGCGGCGTTCCCGGCGGGGCGGCGTATCCGATCCAGGCGCCGATGTCGTAGCCGGGAATATTCGCCGCTTCGGCGAGGGCCGGCACGTCCGGCAGCGCCGCCGTGCGCTTCGCGGTCGTCACGCCGAGCGCCTTGAGCCGGCCCGCCTTGATATGGCCCGACAGGGAGGCGACGGTCTCGAGCGCGTAGTCGATTTGGCCGCCCATCAGGTCGGTCAGCGCTGGCGCGCTGCCCTTGTAGGGCACGTGCCGCGCCTGCAGTCCCGCCATGGAGTTAAAAAGCTCGGACACGAGGTGCGCTGTCGCGCCGGTGCCCGACGAGGAGAACGTGTACTTGCCGGGATTCGCCTTCACCAGCGCGACGAACTCCTTCGCATTGTTCGCCGGGAAATTCGGATTCACGACGAGCGCGAACGGTGCCAGCGCGATCAGGCTCACCGGCGCGAGATCCTTCAGCGGGTCGTAGGGGATCTTCTGCAGGTTCGGCATGATGGAGATCGGCCCGCTCGAGGCCGCAAGCAGCGTGTAGCCGTCGGGCGCGCTCTTCACCACGAAGTCGGTGCCGATCGAACCGCCCGCCCCCGGTTTGTTCTCCACCACGAAAGGCTGCCCAAGCGACTGCTGCAAGCGCTCGGCCACCACGCGCGCGGCGATGTCGGTCGCCTGTCCCGGCGGCCAGGGCACCACGACTTTTACCGGACGATTGGGATAGCTCTGGGCTGCCGCGAGAGAAAAGGCGAGCGTGCCCAGGACGGCGATGATCATTCTCATGTGGGGGACATCCTCCTGCGGCGATTCTAGAACGTGCCCGGGAACGCGCCACCGTCGATGAGGAAGTTCATCCCCGTTATGTAGCTCGCTTGTGCGCTGCAAAGATATGCGCATGCGTCGCCGAATTCCGCCGGATCGCCGAGCCGCCCGGCGGGGATCGATTTCAGGCGCTGCTCCGCGGCTTGTGCCTCCGTGATGCCGGCGGTCTTGGCGAATCCGGCGAGCGTCTGGCGAGTACGGTCGGTCAGGAACGACCCGGGCAGCAGGTTGTTGATCGTCACGTTGTGCTTCACCGTCTCGCGCGCCACGCCGGCGACGAAGCCGGTGAGGCCCGAGCGAGCGCCGTTCGACAGCCCGAGCGGGGGCAGCGGCGCCTTCACCGAGGTGGAGGTGATATTGACGACGCGGCCGAAGCGGCGCGCGATCATGCCGTCGACCGTCGCCTTGATGAGCTCGATCGGCGTCAGCATGTTGGCGTTCAGCGCCTTCATCCAGACCTCGCGATCCCAATCGCGAAAGTTGCCGGTCGGCGGCCCGCCGGCGTTGGTGACGACGATGTCCGGCTGGGGAGAAGCGGCGAGCGCGGTGCGGCGGCCTTCGTCCGTGGTGATGTCGCCCGCGACCACGGTGACGCTTACTCCGCATGCGTTGCGAATCTCCGCGGCGGTCGCTTCTAGGGCCTCCCGGCCGCGCGCCGTGATGACGAGGTCGACGCCTTCGCGGGCGAGCGAAAACGCGCAGGCGCGCCCCAGTCCCTTTGACGCCGCGCAAACGATGGCCTTTCGGCCGCGGATGCCCAAATCCATGATCAGCTCCTCTTTAGCGAAACCAGCAGAACACCGAAGATGACGAGCGCGCCGCCGATTGCCTGCACAGCGGTGAACTGCTCGTCGAGGCCGAGGGCGCTCGTGATCGCTACGCTTACGGGGCCGAGCGCGCCAATAAGCGCGAACTCGGCGGCGCCGATGCGCTTCAGCGCCTCAGCCTGGATGAACAGCGGCAGCACCGTGCAGAAGGTGCCCAGCAGGAAGGCGTAGAACCAGATGCGCCCGGGCAGGTCGAGGGCCGAGAGCGGCTCGAGCGCAAAGAACTGCACGACCGCCGGTACCGTTGCGACAGCCATCGAGTAAGCGGTGAAGCGCATGGAGCCGACGCGCTTGACGAGCTCGGCGCCTACGACGAGGTAGGTGGCGTAAAAGAGCGACGAGCCGAATACCAGCAGCGCCCCCAGCACGAACAACCGGCCCTCCGCGCCGCCGTGCGCCTGGCTGGCGAGGATGAGGGTCACGCCGGCATAGGTGATCACCAGCGCGCCCAGCTGGCGGCGCGTCGGTCGGCGCCGAAGGAAGAAGAAGGAGATCAGCAGGACGAGAGTCGGATACAGGTACAGGATCAGTCGGCCGACGCCGGCGCCGACATATTTCAGGCCCAGCATGTCGAGGAAGCTCGCGGCGTAATAGCCGATGAAGCCAAGCGCGACGAGTCCGGCCCAGTCGCGCCCGGTAAGGCGGGGCTCCTCGCGCCGCAACCACCAGGCCACCACCAGGAAAAAGGGCAGCGAGATTGCCATGCGCAAAAAGAGCACCGTTACCGCGGAGGCGGCGGGGTAGGTGACGTAGATCAGCTTGACGAGGATCGGGCGGAACGAAAAAACCAGCGTGCCGACGATGGCGAGCACCACGCCCCAATGCCGGTACGACGCCGGATTCAACGTCGCTTACCGCCGAGCACCGATCCCAGTATTCCGCGCAGCACTTGCCGGCCCAGCTCGGAGCCGATCGAGCGCGCCGCGCTCTTCGCCAGCGCCTCGACCATGCCCTGCGACTGCCGACCGCCGCGCGGTCCCGTTTTGCCGAAGAGGATGTCGGAGACGGGATTGGAGCTGTGCTCGGGCTCGGCGGGCTTGGCCACCGTGCGTTGCGTGAGCTTCTCGTACGCCGACTCGCGGTCGATCGCGTTCTCGTACTTGCCGAAGAACGGCGAGCTGCGCACGAACTGCGCACGCTCCGCATCCGTCAGCGGGCCGATCTGGCTGGACGGCGGCACGACGAACGCACGCTCGACGATGTTGGGCCGGCCTTTCTCGTCCAGCAGCGAGACGAGCGCCTCGCCGACTTCCAGCTCGGTGATGACCTGCTCGGCTTTCAGCTTCGGGTTCGGGCGCAAGGTGTCGGCGGCGGTCTTCACCGCCTTCTGGTCCTTCGGCGTAAAGGCGCGCAGCGCGTGCTGCACGCGGTTGCCGAGCTGGCCGAGCACGCTTTCCGGCAGGTCGAGCGGATTCTGCGTCACGAAGTACACGCCGATGCCCTTCGAGCGGATGAGGCGCACCACCTGCTCGATCTTCTCGAGCAGCGCCTTGGGCGCCTCGTCGAAAAGCAGGTGGGCTTCGTCGAAGAAAAAGACCAGCTTCGGCTTCTCCGGGTCGCCTACCTCGGGCAGATGCTCGAAGAGCTCGGATAGCATCCAGAGCAGGAATGTCGAATAAAGCTTCGGCGTGGCCATCAGCTTGTCCGCGGCGAGGATGCCGACCACGCCCTTGCCGTCGCGCACCTGCATGAGGTCCGCGATGTCGAGCATCGGCTCGCCGAAGAACCTGGCGCCGCCCTGGCTCTCGAGGTTGAGCAAGCCGCGCTGGATGGTGCCGATCGAGGCGGTGGAGATGTTGCCGTAGCTCGTCTTGAACTGCGCCGCGTTGTCGCCGACGTGCGCGAGCATCGCGCGCAGGTCCTTCAGGTCAAGAAGCAGGAGCCCGCTGTCGTCGGCGATCTTGAAGACCAGCGCCAGCACGCCCTCCTGCGTCTCGTTCAGGTTCAACATCCGGGCGAGGAGAAGCGGCCCCATATCGGACACGGTGGCACGCACTGGGTGGCCGCTCGCGCCGAAGACGTCCCAGAACACGACCGGGGATGCCTCGGCGGAGAACGGCAGCTTGAGCTGCTTCATCCGCTCGGCGACCTTCGGGTTGGCGCCGCCGGGCTTCGAAAGGCCGGACAGGTCACCCTTCACGTCCGCCATGAAGACGGGCACGCCGATCGACGAGAAGCGCTGCGCGAGCGCCTGCAGGGTCACCGTCTTTCCGGTGCCGGTGGCGCCGGTGATCAGCCCGTGGCGGTTGGCGAGCGCGGGAAGGAGCTCGAGCGCAGTCTTTTCGTTCTTCGCTACGAGGAGGGGCGAGGCCATGACGCTAAAATCTTACTATGGCAGGTCATAGCAAATGGGCGAACATCAAGCACCGCAAGGCGGCGGCGGATGCGAAGAAGGGCAAGGTGTTCACCCGGCTCATCAAGGAAATTACGGTCGCGGCGAAGCTGGGCGGCGGCGATCCGAACGCTAATCCGCGCCTGCGTCTCGCGCTCGACAAGGCGCGCGAAGCCAACATGACGAAGGACAGCGTGCAGAACGCGATCAAGCGCGGCACCGGCACGCTCGAGGGCGTCTCGTACGAGGAAGCGCGTTACGAAGGCTACGGACCGGGCGGCGCCGCGGTGCTGGTCGATTGCCTGACCGACAACCGCACGCGCACGGTGGCAGAGGTGCGCCACGCGTTTACCAAGAATGGCGGGAACCTGGGCTCGGACGGTTCGGTGTCCTATCTCTTTAAGCACGTCGGCCAGTTCATCTTCGCCCCAGGCACGAGCGAGGACAAGGTGATGGAGACGGGGCTCGATGCCGGGGCCGAGGACGTGGTGAAGAACGACGACGGCTCGGTCGAGCTGATCTGCGCGCCGGCGGATTTTCCGGCCGTGCAGGCCGCCCTCGAGAAGGCGGGCCTGAAGGCCGAGGTCGCCGAGGTGACGATGAAGGCCGGCACCGAGGCCGCGCTCGGCGGCCCCGAGGGCCAGCGCATGCAGAGCCTGCTCGATGCGCTCGAGAATCTGGACGACGTGCAGAACGTCTACACGACGGCGGTGATCGACTGAAAATCCTCGGCATCGACCCAGGCCTGAGGCTCACGGGCTTCGGCGTGATCGAGGCGACGGGTGGTGCTCTCCAATACGTGACCAGCGGCTGCGTGCGCTCCGGCGAAGGTGACCTCGCGGCCCGGCTGAAAACGATCCTCGATGGACTGAAGGAAGTGATCGCAGCCCACAGCCCGGTCGAGGTGGCGATCGAGAAGGTCTTCGTCAACGTGAATCCGCAGTCGACCCTCCTGCTCGGCCAGGCGCGCGGCACGGCGATCTGTGCCGCCGTGCTCGCCGGCTTGCCCGTGGCGGAATACACCGCGCTGCAGGTGAAGCAATCGGTGGTCGGCAATGGCCACGCCGGCAAGGAGCAGGTTCAGCACATGGTGCGGCGCCTGCTCGCGCTGCCGGGGGAACCCTCCGAGGACGCGGCGGATGCGCTCGCCTGCGCGATCTGCCACGCGCATGGCTCGCATCTCGGCGAGCTCTCCACGCGGGGGCTGCGCCTGCGCAAGGGCAGGCTAGGTTGATCGGACGCGTGACCGGGAAGCTGGCGGCGAAGGCCCCGCCCCAGGTGCTGGTCGACGTCGCGGGCATCGCCTATGAGATCGACGTGCCAATGAGCACGCTCTATGCGTTGCCGGCGACGGGCGAGACGGTCACGCTTTTCACCCATCTCGTGGTGCGCGAGGATGCGCACAACCTCTACGGCTTTTATACGCAGGAAGAGCGCGCCGCGTTCCGCCAGCTGATCCGCATATCGGGCGTCGGCGCGCGGACCGCCCTCGCCGTGCTGTCCGGACTGTCGGTGGCCGATCTCGCCCAATCCGTGGCGGCGCAGGACGAAGGACGACTGGTGAAAATTCCTGGCGTCGGCAAGAAGACGGCGGAGCGGCTGCTGCTCGAGCTGAAGGGCAAGCTCGCCGAGCCGCTCGCGGAGCCTTCGGCGCGCCGCGCGTCCGACGTGGTGCATGCCTTGGTGGCGCTCGGATACAGCGACAAGGAAGCGAGCGCTGCGGCGCGCGACCTGCCGTCCGACATGCCGGTGGCCGAGGCGATCCGCGCGGCCTTGAAGAGCCTCGTGAAGCGTTAGTTGCGAATCCGCAACAGCGCCGCGCGCGTCGGACGCCGAATTCCCGAGCCGCCCGCGCCGCCGCGAGTGCCGTTTGCTACTGTCGCTGCGGCCGCCCTTTTTGGCTGGTCACGGAGAAAAAACAAAATGAAAAGACAGAACAACATCCGGGCAATCGTCCTCACCGCTGGCCTGGCTGCCGCCGGACTGGTGCAGGCGCAGACGCAGACCGTCGACAGCGGCCTCTATTTCGGCCTCGGGGTGGGACAGTCGAAGGCGCTGGATTACGACTGCCGCGGGCGGGCGACTTGCGAGGACACGGGCACGGCGGTCAAGTACTTCCTCGGCTACCAGTTCGCGCGCAATTGGTCGGCGGAGTTCGGCTTCACCGACTTGGGGAAGGTCGGCTCCGAGACACCCGGCGCCTTCAAGGAGGACATCAAAGCCCGCCTGGGCGAACTGACCATCGTGGGTTCATATCCGGCCACGGGGCGGTTCATGATCTATGGCAAGGCCGGCGGCTATTACGCCCACACGACGGACGACGTCACGGTGAGCGGCACTCAAGCTCGGCTGTCGGAATCCGGCGGCGGCTTCACCTGGGGTTTCGGAGCGCAGTACTTCCTTTGGAGAGGCCTCGCTGCCCGCCTGGAGGGCCAGCGGTACATGAAGGTCGGCGGCGGCGATATCGGCGACAGCGACTACAACGTCTACACGATCGGCCTCCTCTACAAGATGTAGGGGACATCATGATTAGGCGACAACGCTGGGGCGCGGCGCTCGCCGCGCTAGTCCTCGGCACGGCGGCGATGGCGCAGGAAAGCGAGCCGGCGCGCCACTTCTACGCCGGCGGCGGCTTCGGCGAGGCGCACTGGCGACCCGGCTGTCCGACCGGCGCCGCTCCCTGCGACGACGACAATCCATCCGTGAAGGCCTTTGCCGGTTACCAGATCAATCGCTACCTCGCGGGCGAGATCGCGTTCACCAACTATGGCAAGGCGAGCGGCGCGAACTCGGAGGTCAAAGGCCGCGGCTGGGACGCGTCGGCGATCGCGGCCTGGCCAGTCTGGCGCTCGGTCTCGGTCTTCGGCCGCCTGGGCATCTACCGCGGAGTGGTGAAGGGCGGCGGCCAGTTCGCCGACCACAACGAGTCCAACTACGGCGCGACCTGGGCGACATCACGCCGAACGTCGGCGCCCGCCTGGAATTCCAGGTGTTCCCGGGGACGGGTGGCAGCACGATCCCCGACAACGACGTCAACGCCGTGATGCTGAGCGCCTTCTGGCGCTTCCGGTAGCTAGGTCAGTCCGACAGCTCGGCCAACCGCTCGGCGCCGGGCGCGCGCAAAAACTCCGCGAGACGCTTGCGGACCTTCGACTCGCGCAGCGCGCCGATGTGGCCGGCGTCCTCGACCGTCCAGAGCGCCTTCGGCTCCTGGGCGGCCTCGAACAGCGCCTGCGAATGGTGCAGGGCGACGATGCCATCGCGCTCGCCGTGGATGAGGAGCAGCGGGATCGGGCTCAGAGCGGCGACCGACGCGATCGGCGCGTAATCGTTATTCACCGTGAACGTCGGCAGCCACTGCAGCGGCCAGGTGATGAAGAGGTTGGCGAGCTTCTCCTGCGCGATCCGCCGGTAGTCGGCGAAAGAACTGTCGACGACCACCGCCTTGATGTGGCTCTTGTAGGCGCTATGCGCGACGTAATGGATCGCGAGCGCGCCGCCGAGGCTCTGTCCGAAGACGATGATGCGGTCTTGGTTGACGTCAGGGCGCGCGAGCAGCACGCGCATGGCCGCGTCGATGTCGAGCTGGACGCCGGGCAGCGTTGGCTTTCCCGCCGAGCCGCCATAGCCGCGATAGTCGATCGCGAGCACGTTGAATCCGGCCGCCGGCATCCACGCGACATTGGAGAAGTGAGCGCTGATGTTCTGCCCGTTGCCATGCAGGTAAAGGATCGTGGCCTTTGGCTGGCCACGGGCGGGCAGGAACCACGCGAAGAGCGCGGTGCCGTCGGAGGCGTTGAACTCCACGGGCTGGTAATCGATGCCGTATTGGCCCGGCGTCTCGTAGATCGTGGACGAGGGTTGGAAAAAGACCGTGGTGCAGCCTGAGACCAGTAAGGCTACGGCGAGGGCGGCAAGGGTGCGCATGTCAGAAGTACACCTGGAGTGAGAGGGACCCGGCGTTGAAGCGGCGCTCCGCTTCACGCGTTCGGGCGAAGTCCACTCGCAGCGCCACGTCCCGCCCGAGGGCGACGCGGTTCTGCACGCCGATGCTGGCCGGCGTGTCCCTCTCTCCCAGGAACTGCTTGACGCCGCTTGCGTAGGCATTGATGCGCCAGCGCGGCGTCGGGTCCACGAGCGTGCCGATGCGCGCGCCCGCGCCGATCGAATACCCCTTGTCGAGCTCGTGATGGACCTGCAGCGCCGCTTCGCCGAGCGCATAGACCATCGCGTTGTGTCCGCGGCTTTCCCACGTCGCGCCGGCGCCGCCATCGAGGCCGGCGACGAGGGGCTCTTTCCCGTTCTGCACGAACCGGCGCTGCCAGCCGCCCGCCACCCGCCACGAGCGTGGCTGGAAGAAATCGTCACGCGGCGCGAGCGAGAGGATGTCGACCGGGATGAAACGCTCGAGGCGCGTCCCGTCCTCGGCGTAGTGGCGGAAGGCGGTATCGAAGAACTGGATTTGCGCGCCCTTTACATAGCCGGCGTCGGTGTCCATGACGTCGTGGTAGGTGGCGCGGAAGCGCAGCTCCTCGAAATTCTGTCCGTCGCGCCGGCCGACGCCGAAAGCGGCGCGCGAGGTGCCATGGCCGTCGTCCGGGCGCGGCGGAATCGCGAGGCGCGGCGCCTGGCTCGACGCGTCGACCGCGCTTCGCGCCAGCAGCAGATCCTTCGCGAGTGCAGCCGGGTCCGCCACTTCGGCCTTGCCGGTTGCGCGACGGTAATTGAGATAGTCGTGCCCGGTTTCCAGGGCCGCGGCGGCCCGCTCGGGGCGCAAGGACCGCAACGCATCGCGAGCGCCAGGCTTGCCCTGGCTCAGGTCCTTCGCGATGTCGCGTTCCTCTTTCGACATGGTGTCCAGTCGCGCCGCGATGAGGGTGGCGTTCGCCGGGCGGTAGACCACGCTCGCAACCAGGCCCGGCTGCCGCGCCAGCGCTCGCACGGTGTCCGACGGCAGCGCCCACCAGCGGAAGGGCTTCGTCAGCTCTAGCTCCGGCCGTGCTACCTGGAGCAGTCCGAGAAGATGATAGGCGCAGTTTTCGTCGAAGAAGTAGTACTCGTAGTAGGCCGGTAGGAGTTCCCAAAGGTGCCGGACGACGCGCTCCACTTCCTCCGGCTTAAGCGCGAGCTGGTACTCCCACAGGTCGCGGTTCTCCAGGTCGCTGTACTCGCGCACCTTGATGTAATAGGGCAGCACCGAGAAGGTGCCGGGATAACCGCCGATCAGGCCCAGGATCGCGAAGGTGAGGCCGTTCTGCTCGTCGGTGGTCGCGGCTGAGTTCACCGCATACGCGAGGAGGCGGGTGCGCTCGTTCTGATCGCGGGCGTCGATGCGGAGCAGCGTGTGGCCGTACATCGAGGAAGGGTTGTTGATGTATGCCGAGGCGAACACCAGCGTCAGGCTCGAGGCGTTCAGCGCGTCATGCCATTCCTGGAACTTGGGGCAATCCTCCACCGGTAGCCGCGAGCGGTCGAACTTCAGCTCTTCGTCCAGCCAGGCGCGCCGCGCGATGAAGACGCATTGCTTCGAGTCGGGGCTAAAGAAGGCGGCAAGGGTGGCTTCCAGCTCGGCGCGCGGGTTGGTCTGTCCCTGCGGCGAGTTGTAGAAGGCACGGCTGTCGAGCAGGCCGTGCACGCCCGGCCCGATGAGGTTGGGCTCGTAATGGACGAGCTTGCGCCATTCCGGACGCTCCGCGAGCTTGAGGTCACGCGACCGGGTGACCAATTCGCTCAGGTAGCCGGGATCAGCCGCCGCAGCTACGGCGGGGAGCAGGGCGGCGAGGAGGAGAAGCAGGCGATGCACGAAAAAAAACCCTGCGGGAGACCGCAGGGTTTTCCGGACTGCGATTGCTTAGAGAGCCGCGGTGTAGCGCGCGAGCTGGGCGTCGGCCGCGAGCACCTGGCGGAAGTTCGCCATGATGTCGGCGGTCGCGTCGGCCGAGAAGATCTTCCACAGGTTCTCTTTGGCAACGCGGTTGAACGCCGCGCGGTCCTGCGCCTCGACGCCCATCAGGTGGGCGAGCGAGTCGAGGGTTTCGCCGGAGCCGACCGACATGTCGCGGGCCAGCATCTCCTTGTTGCCGTCGATGAACAGCGCCGTCTTCCAGTTCGACTTGACCGCGCCGTCCTGCGTGCAGCCCGACGTGCCCGAGGTGATGGCGAACGTCTGGTTGCCGAACGTGCCGTTGGTCGTCGCGCCCAGGACCTGCGGCGCAATGCCCGACTGGCCGTCGAACAGCTTGGAACCCCACCCGCAGTTGCCGATGTTGTTCTCGCCGGCCGCCATGGCGCTCATCGGGAATACCGCTGCGACTGCTACCGCTGCCAGAAGCTTCTTCATTCGTGATCTCCCAGAAGTGAGTGCAATTAACCCTGTTATTTCTGCAACTTATTGCGTTCCCTTGTGGTATTAGAGAGAACGGTGGGGCATTCTTCAGGGCCAACGAGCGCGCTGTCAAGGCACTGCGTCGCGTACATGCAACGCCGGATCGATAATGCGCGGGGATTCTGGAAATGACCGTCGAAACTGATCGCCTCATCTCGGCGCGGCCTTCCTCGCCGCAGGAGGGCGAATTCGAGCGCTCGCTGCGGCCGGCGACGCTGGCCGAGTACGTCGGTCAGGAGAAGGTGCGCGGCCAGCTCGAGATCTTCATCCAGGCGGCGCGCCAGCGCGCCGAAGCGCTCGACCACCTGCTCCTCTTCGGCCCGCCCGGGCTCGGCAAGACCACGCTGGCGCATATCGTTTCGCGAGAGCTCGGCGTGAATCTCCGCCAGACCTCCGGTCCGGTGCTCGAGCGTGCGGGCGACCTCGCGGCGCTGCTCACCAACCTCGAGCCGCGCGACGTGCTGTTCATCGACGAGATTCATCGCCTGTCGCCGGTGGTGGAGGAGATCCTTTATCCGGCGCTCGAGGACTACCAGCTGGACATCATGATCGGCGAAGGGCCGGCGGCGCGATCGATCAAGCTCGACCTGCCGCCCTTCACCCTGGTCGGCGCGACCACGCGCGCCGGCATGCTCACCAATCCGCTGCGCGAGCGCTTTGGCATCGTCGCCCGGCTCGAGTTCTACACGCAGGCGGAGCTCACCACGATCGTGAAGCGCTCTGCCCGCCTATTGAAGGTCGAGTTGAACGAAGACGGCGCGCGCGAGATCGCGTGCCGCTCGCGCGGCACGCCGCGCGTGGCGAACCGGCTGCTGCGCCGCGTGCGCGACTATGCGCAGGTGAAGGCCGACGGGCGCGTCACCAAGGCGATTGCCGACGCTGCGCTCAAGATGCTCGACGTGGACGCGCTCGGCTTCGACGTGCTCGATCGCAAGCTGCTGCTGGCGGTGATCGAGAAGTTTTCCGGCGGCCCGGTCGGGCTCGACAACCTCGCGCATGCCATCGGCGAGGATGCGGAGACGATCGAAGATGTGCTCGAGCCCTACCTCATCCAGCAGGGCTACCTGCAGCGCACGCCGCGCGGCCGCATGGCGACGCTCGCCGCGTACCGCCACTTTGGCATCACGGCCCCGGCCGTATCACGGGACCTGTTATCCGATCCTTAAGACTCCCAGTCCGCGTCTACTACCAGGACACGGACGCCGGCGGCGTGGTATTCCATGCGACGTATCTCTCCTTCATGGAGCGCGCGCGCACCGAGCTTCTCAACGAGTCGGGCGTCGATCTCGCCCGCATGGCGGATGAGCGCGGCGTGCAGATCATGGTCTCGTCGCTCGCGGTGAAATATCATGCCGCGGCGAGGCTGAACGAGCTGGTCTCGGTCAGCGCCGAAGTGGTTAAAATCGGCCGCGCGAGCGTCGTCTTCCGTCAACGAGTGGAGCGCGACGGCGTTCTTCTGGTCGAGGCCGACATCATCCTCGCCATCGTCGACCGGGCCCGCATGAAGCCGGCCCGCATGCCGCAGGAACTCGAACAGGCCCTGACATGAACCTAACGCAAGACCTCGAGATCTGGACGCTGATCGTCCACGCCAGCGTGGTGGTCAAGGTCGTGATGGGCATCCTGCTGCTCGTCTCGTTCATGTCGTGGATGTTCATCTTCCAGAAGTTCTACGTCATCCGCCGCGCGGTGGCCCAGACGCTCAAGTTCGAGCGGGAGTTCTGGGGCGGCCAGGACCTCAATGCGCTCTACCAGGGCGCGGTGAACCACCGACACAGCATCGGTTCGCTCGAGCGCATCTTCGAGGCGGGCTACCGAGAATTCGCGAAGCTCCGCGGCCAGCGCGAAACCGAGCCGTCCGACATGGTCGACGGCGCGCGCCGCGCGATGCGCGCGACCTTCCAGCGCGAAATGGACTTGCTCGAGCGCCATCTCGCCTTCCTCGCCTCGACCGGCTCGGTATCGCCCTACGTGGGCCTGTTCGGCACGGTGTGGGGAATCATGCACGCCTTCCGCAGCCTCGCGAACGTCCAGCAGGCCACGCTCGCGCAAGTCGCGCCAGGCATCGCGGAGGCGCTCATCGCCACGGCGATCGGCCTTTTCGCCGCGATCCCGGCGGTCGTCGCCTATAACCGCTACTCGCACGACGTCGAGCGGCTCGGCAACCGGTTCGAAAGCTTCATGGAAGAGTTTTCGAACATCCTCCACCGCCAAGCAGTGAAGTAAGCGATGCCTTCCGTCCGTCGACGCGGCCCCATGCACGAGATCAACATCGTGCCGTACGTGGACGTGATGCTGGTGCTGCTCGTGATCTTCATGGTGACGGCGCCGCTCATCACGCCTTCGGTGATCGACCTGCCGACCGTGTCGAAGGCCGGGCAGCCGAAGGTCGTGCCGCTCGAGGTGTTCGTCAAAGCCGACAAAGGGCTCGTGGTGCGCGCGCGCGACGCTTCCGGGGCGATCGTGAGCGAGCGCACCGTCTCGCGCGGCGAGCTCGCCGACGCGATCAAGCAGGCGCGCGGCAAGAACGCCGAGCTGTCGGTGCTGGTGGGCGGCGACAAGGATGCACGCTACGAAGCCGTCCTCCAGGTGATGGACGAGCTGCGCAAGCAGGGCGTGCAGCGGGTCGGCCTGCAGGTCAAGCTTTCGCAATGAGCGCCGTGGCGCTGCCGCACGGCCGGCGCGAGCCCGCGCTCGGGCCGTCCCTCGCGCTGTCGGCGCTCGCGCATGCCATCCTGATCGCGGTGCTGTTTTTCGGCGTGCGCTTCCAGAGCTCGACGCCGGCAACGGTCGAAGTCGAGCTCTGGCAGCCGCCGCCACCGCCACCTGCCGCGCCGGTGGTCGAGCAGCCCAAGCCGCCGCCCCCGCCGCCGCCGATCGTGAAGCCGGAGCCGGAGCCGGAGGTGAAGAAGCCCGACATCACGCTACCGGACAAGCCGAAGCCCAAGCCCAAGCCGGAGGCCAAGAAGCCCGAGCCCAAGAAGGTCGAGCCCAAACCCAAGCCCAAGCCCGACCTCGCGTTCGAGAAGATGATGCGCGAGCAGGCGGCGCGCGAGCAGCAGCAGCTCGCGGCGGAGGACAAAGCGCGGCAGGAGCGCCAAATGCAGGAGATGCTGGCGCGCCAGCAGGCGGCCGCGGCGCAAGCGGCACGCGACAAGGCGCTCGCCACGTGGACCGACAAGATCCGCGGCAAGATCCGCGGCAACATCATCCTGCCGCGCGATATCCCCGGAAATCCTGAAGCGATCTTCGACGTCGCCATCCTGCCCACCGGCGAGGTGCTCACCGTCCGCAAGCGCAAGTCGAGCGGGCACCCCGCCTACGACGACGCGGTCGAGCGCGCCATCATGAAGTCGTCGCCGCTGCCGCTACCGGATGACCGCAGCCTTTTTCGCCGCGACCTGGAACTAAAATTCCGTCCGCAGGATCGATAGCTCGGAGGATGCGCTTTTGATGCTCAGAACAATAGGTTTGGCCGCCCTGCTCGTCGCCTGGCTGCCCCTTGCGCAGGCCCAGCTGGCCATCGAAATCACGGGTGCCGGCGCCCAGCGCATCCCGATCGCGATCGTGCCGCTCGCCGGCGAGAAGGCGGTGCCTCCCGGCATCAGCACCATCGTGCGCGCCGACCTCGAGAGGAGTGGCCTCTTCCGCGGGCTCGAGCTGCCGCCGATCAATCCCGAGCCGAACGAGAACTCCAACGTCAATTACGCCGAGTGGCGCTCGCGCCTGGCCGATGCGCTCGTCGTCGGCTCGGTCACCCCGCGGCCCGATGGCCGCTTCGACGCCAACTTCCGCCTCTACGACGTGGTGAAGCAGAAGCCGATCGGCGGCCTTGGCTTCACGTTCGCGAAGGAGCAGGCGCGCGTCACGGCGCACCGCATCGCCGACTTCGTCTACGAGAAGCTGACCGGGGAGAAGGGCGTCTTCTCCACGCGCATCGCCTACGTCGTGAAGCGCGGCAACCGCTACGAGCTGCAGGTCGCCGATGCCGACGGCGCCGGGCAGGAAACCGCGCTGGCCTCCTTCGAGCCGATCATCTCCCCCGTCTGGTCGCCCGACGGGCGGCGCCTCGCCTACGTGTCCTTCGAGAACAAGAAGCCGGTCATCTACGTGCACACGCTCGCCGACGGCAAGCGGCACGTGGTGGCGAATTTCAAGGGCTCCAACTCCGCGCCGGCGTGGGCGCCGGACGGCCAGCGCCTCGCGGTGGTGCTCTCGCGCGAGGGCGGATCGCAGCTCTTCATGGTGAACGCCGACGGCAGCGGGGTCCGGCGCCTGGCCAGCTCGAGCGCCATCGACACCGAGCCCCGCTTCTCCCCGGATGGGCAGTGGATCTACTTCACCTCCGATCGCGGCGGCAGCCCGCAGATCTACCGCATGCCCGCCGCCGGCGGGGACCCTCAGCGCATCACTTTCGAGGGGAGCTATAATGTGTCGCCCAGAATCAGCCCGGACGGAAAAACACTTGCGTACATCACGCGCAACTCGGGCAAGTTCCAGGTCGCACTGCTCGATCTTTCGACCCGCCAGGCGCAAATCCTTACCGACAGCGAGCATGACGAATCCCCCAGCTTCTCGCCCAACGGCCGCATGATCCTGCTCGCGACCGTGTTAGGCGGGCGCGGCGTGCTGTCGGCGGTATCGGCCGACGGGCGGATGAAGCAGCGTTTGAGCACCGCGGCCGGGGACGTGCGCGAGCCGGCGTGGGGACCGTTTGCCGAATAAGAGGAGCCAATCCATGCGTGCCATCACCTATTCCTTCCTTGCCTGCGCCGTGCTGCTCGGCGCCTGCGCCACGACCAGCGAAGACCAGAAGCCCGCGCCGACCGAGTCTGCGGGCCCGGCCAAGCCGGGTGCAAGCTCCTCACCCACCACCGGCCGCGAGCCGGTGAAGCCGGTCGAGACGAGCAAGCCCGGGGCGACTTCGCCGTTCGCCGTCCTGAAGGACCCGAACAACATCCTTTCCCGGCGCTCGGTCTATTTCGACTACGACAAGTTCGAGGTGAAGGACGAGTACCGCAAGCTGGTCGAGGCGCATGCTCAATTCCTGAAATCGAACCCGAGCGCGAAGATGCTGATCCAGGGCAACGCCGATGAGCGCGGCAGCCGCGAGTACAACGTCGGCCTCGGCCAACGCCGCTCCGATAGCGTGAAGAAGATGCTGACGCTTCTCGGCGCGCGGGACGACCAGGTCGAGTCCGTGAGCCTCGGCGAAGAGAAGCCCGTCTGCACGGCGGCGAGCGAAGACTGCTACGCGAAGAACCGCCGGGGCGACATGCTCTATAACGGGGAGTACTGATCGCCATGCCGCGACGCCTAGCGCCCGCCGCGCTTCTCCTCCTGGCGGCGCTTTGCGCTGCGCGGCCAGCGTACGCACTCTTCGAAGACGACGAGGCACGCAAGCGCGTCGACCGGCTGCGCAGCGAGGTGGCCGACAACCAGCGCAAGGTCGAAGAGCGCCTGAAGCAGCTGGATGCGGCCGTGAGCAACGCCACCGACCGCAGCGTGCTAATCGACATGTCGTCGCAGCTCGAGGGGCTGCGCAACGAGATGGCGCGCATGCGCGGCCAGCTCGAGGTGCTCACCAATCAGCAGGAAGTTGCCGATCGCCGACAGAAAGATCTCTACCTCGACATCGACACGCGTCTCAGGAAGCTCGAGTCGGGGCGTGAGCAGGCGGCGGCAGCTACGCCGGCGGCGCCCGCTACGGCTGCACCCGGCGTGGTCGTTCCCGGGATGGCCGGCGCCGCGGCTGCGAGCGCGGGCGAGGACGTTTCTCCCGCCGAGACGAAGGCCTATCAAGCCGCGCTCGACCAGTTCAAGCTCGGCAACTACGCGCTCGCCGTTTCCGCCATGCAGGGCTTCCTCGTCACGTATCCGAACAGCAAGCTCGCGCCGAATGCGCAGTATTGGATCGGCATGGCGCACTCCGGGCAGCGCGACTACAAGTCGTCGATCGCGGCGCAGAGGAAGCTGCTCGCTTCGTGGCCCGAGAGCGAGAAGGCGCCGGATGCGATGCTGAGCATCGCCAGCGCCCAGGAAACGATGGGCGACCGCAAGAGCGCCCAGAAGACCCTCGAAGAGCTCCTCACCAAGTACCCGAAGAGCGGCGCCGCGGCGAGCGCGAAGCAGCGGCTCGCCGCTTTCTCCAAACGTTGACGGACACCAACCCGGCGGACCTGGTCCCATATGTGACCGGGGGCGCCTTCGTTCTCGCGTTCATCTTCGGCGCAGTGGGCAACAAGACTCACTTCTGCACCATGGGCGCCGTGTCGGACTGGATCAACATGGGCGATCTCTCGCGCATGCGCATGTGGCTTCTCGCCATCGCTGTCGCCATCGTCGGGGCGCAGGGTCTCGAGCTGGCGGGCCTGGTCGACTACTCGAAGTCCATCTACACCACGCCCAACTTCACCTGGCTCTCGTACATCGTCGGCGGCCTGCTCTTCGGCATCGGCATGACGCTCGGCTCGGGCTGCGGCTCGAAGACCCTGATCCGCGTCGGCGCCGGCAACCTCAAGTCCCTCATCGTCTATGTGTTCCTCGGCATCGCCGCCTACATGACCCTGCGCGGGGTCCTCGGCGCTTTCCGCGTCGGCGTGCTCGAGAAGGCGACCATCGCCCTGCCCGCCGGCCAGGACCTGCCGTCGCTCACCGGCCTCAACCGAGCGCTGCTCGCCTTCGTCTTCGCCGCTGCGCTCCTCGCCTTCGTCTATGCGAGCCGGCAGTTCCGCTCGAGCTTCGACTACACGTTGGGTGGCGTGGTCACCGGTCTAGTGGTGGTCGGCGGATGGTTCGTGAGCGGCGTCGTCGGCCATGTCGCGGAGGACCCCAACACGCTGCAGGAGGCCTTCGTCGCCACCAACAGCGGCCGCATGGAGTCCTTCTCGTTCGTATCGCCGATGGCGTACACGCTCGACTACCTGATGCTTTGGACCGACAAGTCGAAGATGATTACCTACGGCATTGCTTCGGGCCTCGGTGTCATCGCCGGCTCTGCGGCCTACGCGCTCGCCACCCGCACCTTCCGCTGGGAAGGTTTTCGAGACGCCGAAGACACCGCCAATCACGTCGTCGGCGGGATGCTGATGGGCTTCGGCGGCATCACCGCCCTCGGCTGCACCATCGGCCAGGGCATCTCCGGCTTTTCCACCCTCGCGCTCGGCTCGATCCTCACCTTCGTCTGCATCGTCATCGGCTCGGCGGCGACCATGAAGTACCAATACTGGCGCGCGGGCTGATAAAATTCAGCCCCTCCTGTTGTCCTAATACGGGTCGTTAGCTCAGCTGGTAGAGCAGCGGACTTTTAATCCGTTGGTCGGCGGTTCGAATCCGCCACGACCTACCAACTTCCAACGGGTTAGGCCGATCAAGACATCGGACTAGCCTCGCCGCTGGTGTAAACTCGCCGCCGCCTCGTACCTGACAGGCGCTCTGACTCCGCGAGCCAAGTCCGCTGCTCTGAATAGCGGGCCGACGCAACGACACGGAGAAAGCAGATGCAGACGTCTGGACAAGCAGCACCTGGCGCGACTTCCAACGCGCCAGCCCCGAGCCCCGCAGCCCTGCGCGAGCTCGTCGATGACTACATGCGCCAGTACACCGGCCGCGACCACACGCGGCTCTATCAGCTCGCCTGGTGGTGCGAGTACTTCGGCGCCCGTCCCTGGCTCGCCATCACCGACGACGACGTGCACGCAGGCCTCGAGAAGCTGCGCGCCGAGCCGCCGCGGATCTTCATGGGCCGCGACGGCCACGGCCGCGCCATCACGCACTGGAAGCCAAGGCCTCGGACGCCGGCGACGCTGAACCGCTACCACGCCGCGCTGATGGCGCTCTTCACCTGGGCGGTAAAGAACCGCCGAGCACCGCGCGGCTGGGAGAATCCGGCGCGCAAGGTGCCGAAGATCCCGGAGCGCAATGGGCGTCTGCGGTTCCTCTCGATCGAGGAGCGCGAGCGCCTCCTCGGCGCGTGCCGGGATTCCAGCTGGCGCCGGCTCTATCTCATCGTCCTCATGGCAATCACGACGGGCGCACGCCGCGGCGAGCTCCTCGCGCTCACCTGGGGCGACATCAACCTCGAGCGGCGCGTGGCACTCGTCCAGGCCTCCAAGAACGGCGAGCCGCGCGCGCTCCCGCTCGCTCAAGCCGTGGTCGACGAGCTCGCGCGCTTCCAGCTCGAGCGCGGCGAGGCCTTGGTGTTCCCCTCGAGGAAGCGCAACAGCGAGCCGCGCAAGTTCGAGTCGGCCTGGCGCGCGGCGCTGCGCGCCGCAAGGATCGAGCGGCTGCGCTTCCACGATCTACGCCACACGTGCGCGTCCTACCTCGCGCAGAACGGCGCGAGTCTCCTCGAGATCGCCGACGTCCTCGGCCACCGCCAGCTCGCCATGGTGAAGCGCTACGCGCATCTCACGGTCGAGTCGAAGGCGAAGCTCATCAACCGCGTCATGGGGGAAATCAAATGAGAATTCCGCACCTGCACGCCACACCGTTGCCCGGCCTCGCGCGCGCGCTCGAGCAGCGCTATCCGGGCGTAAAGGTCATTTGGGCCTGTGAGGATGGCGGCCGCCCTGGCGAATACGCCATCCAGGAGGTCCGGTTTTCGGCGCCGATCGAGACGCTGAAGGCCTTCGGCCTGGTCACCGACGCGATGATCACTTACGCCGAGCACTACGACAGCCGGCGCCGCAAGCCCCGGCCACCGTGCGGGGACAGCTTCTTTCTCTGCGAGTCGATCGACGCTCAATCGCGGCCGGGCTGCTGGGAGCTCTTCATCATCACGACGCTCGAGGAGGATCCAACTGAGCGCGTCGCGGGGCGCGAGCTCACGGCGTGCGCGCGGCGCATCCTTCGTCGCATCAGCGAGGCCTCGGCCGCGCCATGAAGAAGCTCCGGCAGGCAGCGCCGACAGAAACGCTCAGATTTGCGGGGCGCTCGCATACCGGCCCGCCGATCGGGGCGCTATGGTGGATCCACGACATACTGGCCGAAGGGGAGTTGTCCAGAGCTGAGCAGCTCGAGCTCGCGCGTGTGATGGAGCGCGCGCTCGTGCTGCTCAATGGGCAGCTCCACCCGCCTATGCGCCGCCGCGGCGCCCGGGACAAATTCATGACGTTCAGGGACGCCGGGCTTGTGAATCACCTGGTGCTGCGCCGTGGCGTCGAAGAACGCGAGGCGCTCGATGTCGTCGCCGGCAACGACAAGAAGAAGCGCGAGCGGATCTACCGATACCTTTTGCATGAACGCAAGAGCAGTAACTTCCGCGACTGCTCGCACGATCCGCGCGCGCTCGAGCGAGCCATGGCGGCGCTCAAGCGGCGCCCTAAAGTGCACCGGATCAAATAGCGCGCATTTAATCCGCTCCGTTTGCCGCCTCGCCAGAGCCGCCTCTAACCTCCTCGGCACGCGTCTAAACACCGCGTAGGCGTTGGAAGCGCCTGTTAGGACGAGGAGCCACATGGAAAATTTGAGTGCCGTAGCGCCGCCGCCTGCGAGCGAGCTGGTATCACGGCAGGACCTGCAACAGCGCTTGCCGATGCTCTTCCCGAGCCCGAGCTCGCTCGAGTGGGAGCTGCGCCAGCACCTGGACGAGTACATCTCCGGCGGCGCGGTGTTCCAGATCTCGCGGCGCTTTTTCTTCCACCCACCGACTTTCGAGCGCATCGCCTTGTCGATCGCCGCGCGCCGCGCGAAGGCCCGTCGAACCTCGTCGGGGTGACGGGGGCCTGACCCCACTGAACGGCAAAAAAAGAAAAGGGGGCCGCAGCGGTGACAAAGAAGAAGAGCGACACGCCCGGTAAGTACGATCCATCAAAAGCGCTGCTCGCGACGCTCGAGGAGCCGGAGCTTAGCGAGCACGAACGCTCGATGGCAAAAAGGGAGCTCGGCTGGGACATACAGCTCCCCGACCAGGCCGAAGACGACATCGCGCTTTTCTTCAGCACGCTGCACGGCGAGGATCGAAGGTTCGTCGGGAAGTGGGGGCGCTGGCTCTACTGGGACGGGCGGCGCTGGCAGTTCGACGACACGCTTTCGACCTATGACCTGGTGCGAGCGTGCTGCCGGGAGCGCGCGAAGATCCTCGGCATCGAGAACGAAAAGCTGGCTGCCGCCGCCGCATCGGCAAAGACCGTCGCCGGCGTCGAGAAGCTCGCGCGCTCCGATCGGCGGACGGTGGCTACGCCGGAGGACTTCGATGCGGATCCGCTACTCGTAAACACGCCGGCCGGCACGATCGACTTTCGACGCGGCGGCGAGCTGCGCGAGCACGCGCGGGCCGATCTCATCACCAAGATCACCGCCGTCTCGCCTGATCACGCGGCAGACGACTCCACCTTCCAGCGATTCCTGGCCGACATCACCTGCGGACGTGAGGAGCTGCAAGGCTACCTGCAGCGGCTCTTCGGCCTGTGCCTCACGGGCGACACGCGCGATCACATCCTGCCTTTCTTCATCGGCGCCGGCGCGAACGGCAAGAGCACGCTGCTCGAGCTGATGCAGTTCATTTTCGGCGACTACGCGCGGCAGGTGCCGGCGGAGGTCCTCATGGAAGCGCGCGGCGAGCGCCATCCGACCGACATCGCGAACCTCATGGGCGTGCGCCTGGCGATCGCGAGCGAGGTCGACGAAGGCCAGGCGTGGGCCGAGTCGCGCATAAAGAGCCTGACGGGCGACGAGGTCATATCGGCGCGGTTCATGCGGCAGGATTTCTTCACGTTCCGGCGCACGCACAAGCTCATCGTCGCCGGCAACCATCGCCCAGCGCTGCGCTCGGTCGACCAGGCGATCAGGCGGCGCATTCACCTCGTGCCGTTCGACGCGAGCTTCGTGGGGCCACATGTCGACCGAGACATGCCGGCTAAGCTGCGCCTCGAGGCGCCGGCGATCCTGGCCTGGGCGGCGCGCGGTGCGCTCGACTGGCTTGCGAACGGGCTATGCCCGCCGCAGACGGTGACGCTCGCAACAGAGGAATACTTCGCGTCGCAGGACACGCTCGGCGAATGGCTGGCCAACGCGTGCGACCTCAGCGACGCGGCCGCCGAGACGCCGAGCAGCGAGCTCTATCGGGCCTTCCATGCCTGGAAGGAGCGCCGTGGCGAGCGCCCGCCGTCGCAGGTGCGCTTCTCCGCGCAGCTAGAGCAGCGCTGCCGCAAGGAGCGCCGCGGGGGCGTAGTGCGCTTCATGGGCGTGCGGCTAAGGGCAGCCGAGCCGAAGGTCGAGCAGGATGGTTAGGAGGCTCTGCCCTATATACCCGTTACGCGGGCGCGCGCGTAACGCCGATAACAGGTCAGGTCTCCTAACCCTCCTGCCTCGGGATAAACGGCGATGACATTCGCCCTACTGACCGACGCGCAACTGGGGGCGCAGCTAGGGCGGCTAACCGGCGAGCTGGCCAGGATCGACCCGACGGCGGGCATCGTTGAGGCGACGCTGCATTGCCTGTATCGCGATGCGCTCTTGGCCGCCTGGAGCGAACGGGCGCGGCGCGCCGCCGGGCGTCAGACGACCAAGCTGCGCCGGCTGCGCTACTACAGCGAGGCTCGGATCCGCCGGCAGCGTCGGCGCGGGGAGCGCGCTACATGAAGCTCGTTTGTGTTGGCATCGTGGCGCAGCGCCAAGTGACCTTGCCGATGTTGGTAGATGGCCGCGCGATTCGATTGCGTAAGGGAGAACGGATGACGCTGAGAATGCCCGACAGCGAGGACTACTGGCGCGCGCTTTGGCACCTGCGCTGCGATAACAAAATCCGGTTCGTCTGCCCGATCGTGCCTGTGCAGTGAATTATTTGAACGAGCGCCTTAAAGCCCCCCGGGGGTCTAGGTTCTTCCTGGCGACCTATCGGAGCGGCCGGGACGACCGCACTTTTGCTCCAGTTAGTGCGCCTCCAGACGATGGGGTTAACGATGGGTAAAGGGCGGGCCTTGGGGTTAATCGTCGATCGCGAGCAGCTCTGCGGCGCCCTGCACGTGTCCGACAGCGCCATCACCGCCTGGGAGAAGAAGGGCATGCCCGTCGTGCGCAAGGGCCGCCTTTCCAGCACAGTGGGATCCGAAGCTTGGAATTCACGTGACTTGAAGTC
>JADMIO011863436.1_pt1 | contig 28562 bp, 13 predicted proteins | sample 8958161 | NCBI WGS metagenome assembly JADMIO01 (sample SAMN16585339, study PRJNA669376) | soil metagenome | isolation source: Crop rotation soil | place: USA: Cullars Rotation, Alabama | collected 2011 | reverse complement strand
CTTTCCCCGTGCGATGTTCGCCCCGCTGCTGTTTCAACCGTTTCGGCTCCCGGTTCCCATTGACTCTGCGACGGAGCACTTGGCACAAGTGGAAGAACTGCTGCAGCGTGAACACGAGCAGATCGCGGCGATCGTGATCGAGCCTTTAATTCAGGCGGCGGCAGGAATACTGACGCACCCGAGCGGTTTCTTGCGCGGACTTCGCGAGTTGGCAACGAAGTACGAAGTGCTGCTGATCGCCGACGAAGTCGCGGTCGGTTTCGGACGGACCGGGACGATGTTCGCCTGCGAGCAGGAGCAGGTGACGCCCGATTTTTTGTGCCTCGCGAAAGGCCTGACCGGCGGCTACCTGCCGCTGGCGGCGACGCTGACGACGGACGTCGTATGGCGGGCGTTTCTCGGTGGGGCCGCCGAATCGCGGCAGTTCTATCACGGGCACACTTACTGCGGAAATCCGCTCGGGGCCGCGGTCGCCAATGCCACGCTCGACGTGTTCCAGGAAGAACGCACGATCGAGCGGCTACCGGAGAAGATCGCGCAGCTCGATACGCATCTGCAACGGCTCACGCAGCAGCCGCACGTCGGCGTGCCGCGCGGTCGTGGTCTCATGCGCGGCTTGCCGCTGGTGAAGAACAAATCTACCGGCGAGCCGTTTCCCACTGCGGAGCGCGTCGGGCATCGCGTGTGTCTGGCCGCGCGTGAGAGGGGAGTGCTGCTGCGGCCGCTCGGCGATGTACTCGTCGTCCTGCCGCCGCTTTCGATCACACTCGACGAAATCGATCAGATCGTAAACGCCATCGAATTTGGAATGCAGCACGTTCTGAAGTAGCCAGGCGAACGGCTCGCGCGAGCCTCGCACTCTTGGCTTTTGCAAAGTTCGTCGTGGTTAGGCTTTGACAATTCAATCTCTTACGACAAGAGGATTATCTCCGTTTGGCGATTTGAGTAAAACCGTGCGTCAATCGCAGTGCGTTTTAACTACGTCGAACACGCTGTTCATGGGATTGGCGTTGCCTCTTCTCTTAGGACTTCGAACCTTCGCCGTCGGAACGTCTTGGGCTTGGGCTCGGGCAGCAACTTGAGCCGATCCGATGAGTATTAAACCAACGACGATCGTCGAGACGACGGTGTTTCATCGAATATCAGTCGGACGTTGAGGCAGGACATACGGGACGTTCCATGACTGCTTTTCTTTCGTCTCGCAGAACGACCGCTGGGGATCGTGATGCCGGTTTTCGACAGGAATCGCGGCCGGTACGCTGCGGATCCAGGCGTGCAGTCGCTCGCGAAGAGCGGCGGTGCGATCGGGTTGTTCGTGTGCCAAATCGCGTCCTTCGCCCGGATCGTCGCGCAGGTTGTATAACTCCGAGCGGGCGCCGGGCCGATACTCGCCTGAAGCGTCGAATGAATCGCCGAAGTAATCGATCAGCTTCCAATCGCCGTCGCGAACGACGGCGCACGGCGTGGCGCCCCAACGCAAGTCGTACAAAGGCATGTACCAGTAGAGCGGCCGCGGCGAGATTCGTTCGCTGCGTAGCAACGGCGCCAGACTTCTGCCGTCGATCTTTGCTTCGGACGGTGGCGCCCCACCGGCAACTTCGAGCAGGGTCGACAGCCAATCGACGACGTGGATCGGCGTTTCACATGTCGAGCCGGCCGACACGACGCCGGGCCAACGGACGAGGCACGGAGCGCGAATACCCCCTTCATACGGCGAGCCTTTGCCGGCGCGAAAGGGGGCGTTGTCGTATTCTTCACGTTCGAGGCGTAGGTGCGTCAGTCCGCCTCCGGCGCCACGAGTGAAGTCCTTGGCGTCATACGTCCAATCGATGCCGCCATTGTCGCTGACAAATACGACGAGCGTTTCGTCGCGCTCCCCGAACTCGTCGAGTTTCGCCAGCAATCGGCCGATCGAATCGTCGAGATGTTTGAGTGCCGCCAGGTAGACGGCATTGTACATCCCTTTCTCCGGCGCACCGGCCGCGCGAAACTCGGCGACCAACTCCGGCGGGGCTGTGACCACGGAATGGATCGTGTGGTGCGACAGGTAGAAGAACCAGGGCCGAGATTGATTTCGCCCGATAAAACCGATCGCCGAATCAGTCAGGTGGTCGACCCATTTGTCTCCTACGCCGATCGTGCCGGGCCCAGGCGGGGCGACGTAGTCGAAGCCATACGCATCGGCGGCATTGTCGTTCAGACGAACGTAATTGCCGTCTGGGCCGTCCGTCATGTGCCATTTGCCGGCCATGCCGGTCGCGTATCCGGCGGCTCGCAACCCTTTCGGCAACGTGAACGTTCCGCGTGGCAACTGCTCGGCGAAGGCAGGCTCTTCGACACGAGCCCAAGGGTAGCCGTACCAACCAATGACGTGCCACATACCGTTGCGCGCCGTATGTTGCCCAGTGATGAACGAGGCCCGCGTCGGTGTGCATTGCGGCATGACATACGCGTCGGTGAACCGCATGCCGTCGCGAGCTAAGCCGTCGAGGTGCGGCGTCTTTACCTTTGTTCCGCCGTAACAACCGAGCGTCTGTCGGCTCTGATCGTCGGTAAGAATAAATAGGATGTTCGGCTTGGCAGCGGTATCGGCGGCTGCCCCCGGCCCAACGGTGAGCAACGTCGACACGACCGCAAGTGACGCTGAATAAACCATCCGCATGGCTATCGCCTTTTGTCTGCCAACTTGTCGATTCAATGTTGCTATCGATTCACTACCTAAGCAACTCGCTTGCCTCCGCGTTGTTGTCGCCGAATTTTTCGACAGGGACATCCATCGCTTGGGCCATCGTCAGCAGCAGGTTGCTCATGTGGGCCTTCGGGTTCACCGGCTTGTGACAGATTCTTACCAGTGCGCCGGGTTGCTCGGCCTGGTAGTCGTAGCCGTCGCGGCTTGCGAGCGAGTTGTAGTCGAGGTGTCGGCCGTGCTTGAGGCCGAGAGCCTTGCCGCCGGCGAGTACCAGCGGCAGATTCGCGTTGCCGTGTGAGTGTCCGTAGGCCATCCCGCTGCCGTACAGGGCCATCGTTGTGTCGAGCAGCGGCCCGTCGGCATCATGCACTCCGCCCAGTCGGTCGAGGAAGTAACTGAACTGTTCGACGTTGAATGCGTCGCTAGCCGACAGGTTGGCGAGCATGTCTTTGTTGCCATTGTGATGCGACAAGGCATGGCGGCCGAAGTTGATGCCGATTTCCGGAACGGCGGGTCCCGTTCCTTCGTCTCCGGTCATAAACGTAGCGACGCGCGTGGAGTCGGTTTGGAACGCGAGCACGATCAGGTCGTACATCGTGCGGAGAAACTCGCCGAGTTGCTCGAGTGGAATGTCGCGGTTTAATTGCGATGCGGCAGATTTGTCGATTTGCGGACGCGGCTTGTCGAGCCAGCCGTCGGCTCGTTGAGTGCGGACTTCAATCTCGCGCACCGACGTCAGATACTGTTCGAGACGGTCCGAGTCTTGACCGCCGAGACGGCCGTCCAACCTGCGGGCCTCCTCCAAAACCGTATCCAAGATACTTCCGCGCCGATGCAGCCCGCGCCGCTGCACGGCGACGCCGTCCTTGGGTTCCTCGAACAGGCGACGAAAGACGACGCCGGGGACCGAATCGTCCGGTAGCGCAATGCCGTCAGCTGTCCACGACAGCGTACGCCGGTTCTCGCTACTCAGTTGTAACGAAGAGAAACGTGTTTGCGACTCCGTCGTTCGAGCCATCAACTGATCGACCGAAATCGTGTTCTGATGCGATGCGTCATGGCGGGCACCGGTCAGCCAGATATTGCTGCAATCGTGCGCTTTGCCCAGGCCGTTGGGATGATACAAGCCGCTGATAGGCGTGATGTTCGCCCGGTGCCGTTCGAGCGATTGCAACGACTTCGAGAATTTGTAATCCGGGCCCTGGTCGGTGATCTGGTAGTCGGTCGGATTCACGCCGTTGGGCAGGTACATGAAGACGCTCCGCTTGACGCGCGGAGTCGACTCGGCGGCCCGTAGCGGGCGCATGCACTCCAAGAACGGCAGGGCCAGCGAAACTCCCATGCCCTTCAAGGCGTGACGACGATTCAACAACCAGTTCTGCGCGAGAAAGTTGGCCATGTGGTTCTATTCTTGTACTTGGGGTTGACTGCCGGAGAGCGAACGGGCGCGGTCTTGCATGCCGTTCACCCGTTCTTCAGGCGGGATGACGCCGGCGGGGAAGGTCGACGTGCCGACGCGCACGATTTTGCCCACGCGAAACCCTTCGAGCATGTGATGTACTTCGACCTGCAGACGAATGCCGCTGCTTCCCACGGGCGGGTCGACCTGCTTCTTTACTTCGACGACGCGGCCTCCTTGTGCGTCCTGGTCTTTGCGCCAGGTGCGGAGCGTCGGCTCGGCGATGGCGACCTGCACGCTACGGGCTCCGGCGATTTCATCGTACAGCGACGGATCCATGCCGCCGAAGAGCGTGACCGTGACCGTCCCCGCACCGTTCTGCTTCGTCGCATCGTACGAAACCTCGTCGATCCAGCCCGGCAGCCAGTGGTAACGCTGGTAACGAAGGTGGGTCTGCCGCTGGACCTCGGCCGCGACTTCGAACGATTGCTGATCGAGCCAGAGGTCGAGAACATGGAACTTACCGTAGCCCCAATTCGGATCCCACGTCAGGTTCACTTGCACGGTTTGGCCCGGCTGAACGTCGATGAGTCCGGCAAACTCTTTTCCCTTCCAAACGCGCGTGCTCCCGTCGAGGCAGAACTTCTGCTCGCCGCCCAATCCGCCGACAACAGGCTCGCCGGGAGCTTCTCGGCCGACGGACGTGACGACCAGAAACTTTCTGCCGTCTTCTTCGTTCGTCTCGATGCCTGCGACCTTCCAGGCTTGTCCGCGCCGTCGACAGAAGCTGACGGTGTCTTCCAGTAGCAGGGCGTGCGTTTGTGGGACCTGATACGCTAAACGCTGCGCATCGACTTTATCTTTCGGAGTCGGTGGCGGGATCGACTCGTCGCCGGGAGGCGGCATGAACAGCACACCGTGCAGAACAGTGCCCAACGGCACGTCCTTCAATTCTGCCGGAGCACCGTGATAGGAGACCATGCCGTAGGGTAACAGGGCGAACGGCTGGCCGAGGAAGCGGCCATAGCGATCGGGTGCAAGATCGCCCCCCGGCCGCAGCAGGCCGCGACGGTTGATCGGATCAACGTCGAGCAGTTCGCCCATCAATATCACGCCCGCATTTGCGTCGGGAAACGTGCCGTACGGCGGCGCGGCGGTCGTCGCATCAACCGACTTAACCGGCGGCTTGGCGGCCGGGGCGATCGCCGAGACCAGGGCCAGCAGCAGTGCGGCGAGAACACGGAGTTGGATGATGGATTTCGACATGAGCCATCCTATCGTTTCTGAAACAGCTCGGAGAGCACCAAGTTTTCGATCACCGTTTGCAGGCGGTAGCCGTCTGGTCGAGAGGCCGCGACGACGGACCGGATTTGCTCAGCGTCGTCGACCGTCATCACTCGCCGCAAGGCGTAGGTAGCCAACTGCTCGATAAAGGCCTCGGCGAACCGGTTTTGATCTTCGGCCAGCAGCTTCTTGAACTCTGCCGGGCCCTCGAACTTGCGCCCATCGGGTAATTCACCGGCGGCGTCGACCGGCGGGTTTTTCCCTTTCCCCGAAGTTTCTTCCTCCGTTCGCCAGCGACCGATCGCGTCGTAGTTTTCGAACGCAAAGCCGAGCGGATCGATCTTCTTGTGGCACGAGGCGCACGTTGCATGCGTAGCGTGCGACTGCAGCTGCATGCGGATCGTCGCCTTCGGAGCTTCCTCCGAAGTCGGCTCGAGCGGTTCTACATTCGGCGGCGGCGCGGGAGGCGTAAGGTTGAAGATCGCTTCCGACAGCCAGACGCCGCGATGCACCGGACGATGCCGCTGACCGTCGGACGTGAGCATCAGTACCGCCGCCTGCGTCAGCAATCCGCCCCGATGGTCGCCGGGACTTAGCGAGACCCGTTGAAAGCTCGTCTCTTCGGTGGGCGGTAGCCCATAGTGCTGCCGCAAGCGAGGGTTCAACATCGTCCAGTCCGAGTCGAGGAATTCGCAAAGCGGCCGGTTGTTGCGGAACATTTCACGGAAGTAGAGCTTCGTCTCTTGGATCATGCTCCGCTCGAGCCGGCCGTCGTACTCGGGATACAATTTCGCGTTTGGCGGGAACATCCCTACCCGATACAACTCCAGCCACTGGTACGGAAACGAATCGAGGAACCGCTCGAACTTGGGATCGTCGAACATCCGCCGCAGTTGCTTGCGGAGCACTTCCGGCTCGTGCAGGATCCCGGCCCCGGCCGCGGCGAACAGTTCATCATTGGGCATCGAGCTGTACAAGAAGTACGACAGCCGCGACGCGAGTTCCCAGTCGTTCACCGTGTTGCGGTTCTCCTCCGGCGAACCTTCCTGCAAGTAATAGAACTGGCTAGATGTGAGAATACCGACCAAGGTGGCTTTGTAAGCGGCGTCAAACTTTTCTCCCGCTTTCAATTCGCTCGTCGTTAACTGCACGTACGGCTCGATTTCCGCATCGGTCACGGGCCGGCGCCAAGCGCGTTGGGCAAAAGTCTTCAGGCAGATCCGGACCTCATCCATATCAATGTTTTTGGACTTCACGACTGGATAAAATTTGTCTCGCCGTTGCTGCATCTCTTCGGAAACGAGGGGACCTTGCCATTCGATCCAATCCACCAGCAGCAACGGATAAATCGCCCGGCCGTCTTCGGTAAACAGCTTGTACGCCGTTGGACTCAACAGGCTCGTTTCTTTGTAGCTCCCCAAGACGGTCGCATCGCCGAACATCTTGTTCGCCTTCTGTGGGTCGAACTCGCCAGCACATTCGTTGAAGATCGTCAGCGCGGCGGGCATGGCCAGGTGCGTTTCGAACTCGAGCACGATCGGCTTGTCTTCGGCCGTGATGACGTCGGCATCGAAGACCGTCTTCACGGCTCCCTTTCCGCCGCTGCGTATCGTGAGATGCGGCCGATCGCCGTTGAGCCCGGGCAAGCCGCTGACCTGAATACGGGCGCGATATCGACCCGAGGCGGCGTCGCGCGCCAGCCAATTCGAGTTGAGGGCCTGCATGCGGCCCCCCGGCCAGATGAGATAGCGCATCGGCTTGTCGTTACCGACGGCTTTGAGCCGCGTCTGGATCTCGTTTAGCTCATCTTCCTCGAAGTTGTGCATGTCGAGGGCTTCTTTACGGGCCGACCTGAGCTTCACGGGCTTGTTCAGTTCAGCGGCCTCCAGAATTTCTTCGGCGGCTTTAAAGTAATGCTCGACGTGCGACGGCGACAGCGACAGCATCGACCCGATGCGGTCGAAGCCGTGCCAAAGCGGGTCTTGGTTGAAGACGCCCGGTTTACTCACATCGAAGTAGACGCCGAGCAGGTCGTAGATCGTGTTCTGGTACTCGTTGCGCGAGAGCCGATAATGGGCCACCGTTCCGCGACGGGCCATGCGCGTCGCCTGACCTTCGTTCGATCGCGCCGAGAGCCAATCGACGACTTTTCCCAACTCCTCTGGCGCCGGCTGCGGCTCGCCTTCCGGCGGCATCTCGCCCGAGTTCATGCGAAAGATTACCTCGTCCCAGCGTTGGGCCGTCTCGGCGTCGGCAAAGTCGCCCGAGAGCGTGTCGAGGCGGAACTCGCCGTCTTGCGTCTTTCCGTCGTGACAGCGAAGGCAATATTTTTGAAAGAAGGGTGCGACGGCGCCGTCGTAGCCCGACGGTTCGGCCGCGGCCGCTACCGAGACGACGGCCGCGAGATATCCGACAAGAGAGATTGCGTGGCGCATAGAAAGCTGAATCGCGGATAGCGACGTGCAGGGACATAAAGGCGGCGCGATCGGCAGGCACAGAGACATCTTATCTTGCGAGGCGTTGGGGCCCGTGTCATGTCACGCGAATACGTCACACCTATCCGGTAGGAGGCTGCGGGACGGCGGGCTAAACTGCAGGTATGAAACGCGTTGTGCTCATCTTGTTGTTGCTGAACGGATCGGTGATCGGCCCGATCCGACCGATCGCGGCCGATGAAAGAACGACGCCGGAAGCTGGTTTTCAAGAGATCGAGCGGACGCTCGAAACGCTGCCGCCGCTGATCGAATCGGCACAAAGTCACCAGCGGATCGGCTTCCACGGCCATGAGGCCGACCCGGCCTGGGTGATGATCGACTTGGGGGACAGCGTTACGCCGGAGAAGGTCGCAATCTTTCCCGCCCGACTTTCGGCTGCGGGCGCCGCGCCTTCCGGCGGATTTCCTTCCGCGCTGGAAGTGGAGATCGCCGATGCGCCCGATTTCGTCGAAAGCGTTCGGCTCGCCTCGTGGATCGAACCGGAGCCGGGAGCCGCCGAGCAGATTTCACTTCTCTGCTTTCCGGGCAATGGCGCATCAGGTCGGTATCTGCGCGTGCGCGTCACTCGTTTTCACAACGATCCGCTTGAACCGAGACGACGCTACTTCCGCCTCGGCGAAATCGTCGTGCTGGCCGAAGGTCGTAACGCCGCGCTCGGTCGTCCCGTCACGACCACGTCGACGACCGAGACCGCGCGTCGTTGGGAGCGTCGTAATCTAACCGACGGCTATTTCTGGTGCCTGCCATTACGAGGAGCCGAGTCGTCCATCGCGAACGGTTATGAGAGTGCAAGTCATAAGCGGCCCGTCGTGGACGATCAGGTATGGGTGGAAGTCGATCTCGAAGCGTCGCAGGCCCTGGATGAAATCCATATCGTTCCGGCCCACCCGCGCGACTTTGCCGACTTGCCGGGCTATGGATTCCCGACGCATTTTCGAGTGCTGGCCGATGCGGGCACTTCGGACGAAAAAGAACTCCTAGTAGAACTGGCTCCGCGCTATCCGGGAGAAGCGCTACCGAACCCCGGCGCGGCGCAGTTGATGCTAAGCGTGCCGGGACTCTCGGCGCGACGCGTGCGCGTCACGTGCCAGGCACTTTGGCGCCGCGGGCCGAGCGGCGGCCTTGCTGTGGCTGAATTCTTCTTCGCACTCGGCGAACTCCAACTCTGGCGCCGCGGCAAAAACGTGGCCGCCGGTCGGCCGGTTCAATGGGCTGACGCTACGACCAAAGCAGGGTGGTCGCCGGCCGCGCTCGTCGACGGACGGAGCAGCCGCCACGAACTGCTCGATTGGAAGACGTGGCTCGACGGCCTCGAACGAGCCGAGGCGTTGCGCATCGAGGCGCGATCGCTGGGCGTGGAGATCGAGCGTCGCCGGGAGAGCAGGCGTCGGCAACTGTTGCTCGGTGCCGCGGCCGCGATCGTCGTCGTGTTGCTGATTGCCATCGCGTCGGTGTTATGGTTGCGGATGCGAGCGACACGGATGCAGTCAGACTTACAAACACGGATCGCCCGCGATTTGCACGATGAAATTGGCGCAAGCCTGAGCCATTTGGCCATCCAAAGCGACTTGGCTCGTCGGCAGTTGGCACAAGGCGAACTGAAGCCGGAGCGGCTCGACGGCATTGCCGCGACGGCGCGTGAAACGCTCGATCAAATGCGCGACGTCATTTGGTTGCTCGCGCCTAAGTTCGACGACTGGAGCGAACTGTCGCAGCGCATCGAGTCGATCGTCGATCGCTTGCTCGACGGCATCGAGCATCAGCTCGACGTCGAGGGACACCCGCCCGACGGGAAGCCGGCAATCGAATGGTCGCGGGACCTTCTGGCTTTTCTGAAAGAGGCCCTCACGAACGTGCGCAAGCATGCCGCCGCCGTGCATGTTCGGATAACAATTCTCTGGAGCAACCGCTTTACGTTGAGGATTGAAGATGACGGCCGCGGTTTCGATCCGGCCGTCGCGTCGCGCTCCGGAGGGGCGGGTATGGATAATTTAAAGCGTCGGGCCGCGGCGCTCGGCGGCGAATGCGATGTGTCGGCACGACCTGGGACGGGAACTACCGTGCGCCTTTCCGCTCCGATCGTCACCGAGTAATCGTTTCCCTCAAGTCCATTGTGGCGTCATGCAGAATCCACCTCCTCTCGGCATTTGGCTCGTCGAAGATCACAGCCCGCTTCGCGAGACGATGCGCGAAGCGCTGGCCGCGTCGTCGCTGGGGCCGATCGAAACGTTTGGCTCGTGCGAAGCGGCGCTGGCATTCCTAACAACGGCGCTCGTTCCGCCTGAAGTCGTCATTCTGGACATCGGCTTGCCCGGCATGTCGGGCCTGGAAGGACTGCGGCATTTGAAGACTGCGTCGCCGACGAGCGAAATCCTGATGTTCACGGTATTTGACGATCGCCGCCGGGTGTTTGAAGCGATCGGCGCGGGAGCGTCCGGCTATCTGTTGAAGTCGGAGTCGCTGGAGCGGATCATCGCGGCCGTCGGCGAGGTGAAACGCGGCGGCTCGCCGATGACGCCCGAGATCGCTCGGATGGTGCTCGAACGTTTCAGCCGACTGGCGCCGGCCAACAGCGACGTTGCCCTTTCGGATCGCGAGGCGGAGGTGCTCCGCGCACTTGTCGACGGTCTGACGAAAAAAGAAATCGCGAGCCGCCTCGATTTAAGCATGCACACGATCGACAACTACGTCCGCAGAATCTATGCGAAACTGCACGTTAACACGCTCGGCGGTGCGGTGGCCAGAGCGCTGCGCGATGGATTGGTGTGAGCTAAAAGCCGGATAAAAACGATAATGTCGAACAGATAGGCGTCGCATCTTGGGCTTACAGCAGTTCCAGACCGCGAAGCGTACCCGACTGGCTCGCGAACTGATCGACTTCCAAGCCCAACCGCTGGAGCATCGAGACAAATAGTTTGGCGATCGGTTCGTTGTTCTTCGGGTCAAATGCGAGATGTTGGCCATGACGGAATCCGCCGCCGGCCAGCAACATCGGCCAATTGTGGTTCGTGTGGCCGTTGGCGTTGCCCATGCAGGTTCCGTAGAGGACTGATGTTTGGTCGAGCAACGACTTGCCACCTTCGCGTGTGTTCTTCAAACCAAGAATAAAATCGCGAATCGCGGTGAGTTGAGCTTCTTCGATGATCCGCAGTTCGGAGATCATCTCAGAACGATTTCCGTGGTGGGTGAGGGAATGAGTCTCACTTTCGACGCCGGTAAGATCTGAGAGAACGCCGAGCGGCTGGATGAACAGGCTGATGATGCGCGTCGAGTCGGTCTCCAGGGCCGCGTGTAAGACGTCGAGCGTCGATTTCAATCGTGTGAGCAATTGCGACGGATCGGTCGTCTCCTTGGGCTCTAGTAATTCGACTTTCGGTTTCGGCCTCGTCTGCCACGACTCGCTTTGGAGCAGTTGTTGCTCCAGTTCACGAATCGACGTGAAGTACTGGTCCAATCGCTCGCGGTCGATCGTACCGGCCGTTTTTTCCAGACGACGTGCGCGGTCGCGAACGGAATCGAGCAGGCTGCGGCCGTTTTGCAGATCGTGAACGCGGGCCTCGACGTCCTTTGCCGATCCTTGAACGAATAGCTGCCGATAGAGTTGCGACGGCTTCGACTCCGCAGGAATGCCTACGCCGGAGCGGGTGTACGACATTCCGCTGTTCGACGAATTTGCGCATGAGACAACCAGGCACGGAAACCGGGTTGCCGCGCCGAGTTGCTCGGCGGCCGCCTGATCGAGCGAGATGGAGTTGCGAAATGCCGCCCCCGCCGGATGCGGTGCTCCGGTGAGGAACGACTTCTCGTTGGCATGTCCGCCGTCGACCGACGGGTGCGACAACCCAGAGAAGACAGTCAAGTCGTCGCGCAGCGGCACAAACGATTCCAAATACGGTGACGGTTTGTAGTCCTTGCCCGCTTGCTCCGGGAAGAAAAAGTGCGGCATGATGCCCATGTTGGTTTGCACGACGACCATCCGCGCGGCGCCGCAGCTTGGTTCGCCGCCGCGCGTCCGGCCGATCCGAATATCGGTCGCATCGCTTCGAGCAGCGGCAAACCCAGGGCGACGCCGGCTCCCCGCAGGACGGCACGACGCGAGAGCACGGTTTGACGAACGAACGGCGAGGGTTTCACGGCGGGTTCCTAGCGTGGATTGACCTGATGCACGGCGGACGATGATGCGACGATTAGCGGCGGCGAAGGAGTGGGCCGCTCTGAGCCAACTCGTAAATGATCGAGCGAAGTCCGAAGTTATTCTTGCGGCAGCGGTCGAGGATGCGGTCTACCTCGGCGCGATCGGCGAAACTGACGGGAGAGCCCGTCGCGTACAGAACCAAGCGTTCGACCAAGCTGCGCGCGATTTGCTCTTCGTCTTTCAAGAGAATTGTTTTCAACTGGTTCATGTCGCCGAACGATTCGCCGGCGGCGGTCGTGCCTGACGCATCGACGGGAAGACCGAGACGAACGTTCTTCTGCACGAACTCCCATTGGCGAGGCGAAACACCCGGAAACTGTGCGATCGACGGCGTATCTCCTCGTTGGTCGACGAGTTCCAACTCGCGGTCACCTTCGAAGCGATACTGCGTCCGCCAACGGCCGATGACGTCGAAGTTCTCCAAGGCGAGCCCCGGCGGATCCATTTTCGCGTGGCATGAGGCGCACGACGCGTCGGCACGATGCTTTTCGAGCTGTTGACGAATGGTCGTCGTCCCTCGCAAATCGGGCTCGACGGCGGCGATGTTCGGCGGCGGCGGCTGCGGGGGCCGGCCTAAAATGCGATCGGTCACCCAAGCTCCGCGCACGACCGGCGACGTTGCCGTGCCGTTAGCCGTCACCTTGAGCACCGCCGCTTGCGTCAACAAACCACCTCGCGGACTCTCCTTCGGCAAATCGACGCGGCGAACTTCGCATCCGACGACGCCTTCGATCTCATACAGTTCGGCCAGGGGTTGGTTGATCGTGACAAAGTCGGAATCGACGACGTAGGACGCTCCCAGATCTTTGTCGATCATTTCGCGGAAGTACGCCCGCGTTTCGGCGAGCATGGCGTCGCGCAGGTTGTTGCGAAACTCCGGATAGAGCTTACGGTCGGGGCTGGTGAAATTGATTTCTCGCAAATCGAGCCACTGGTCGAGAAAGTCGTTCACAAAGCGATCCGAGCGAGGGTCGGCCAGCATGCCGTCGATCTTGGCGATCAGCTCCTTGCCGCTAAGTTTTCCTTTTGCGGCCAGAGCCGTCAGTTCGTCGTCGGGCATCGAGTTCCAGAGAAAGTACGACAGGCGCGCGGCGATCGCGTACGAATCGAGCTGCGTCGGCGACTTCGGATCGGTAAGGCCGAGCGGCTCTTGCAGGAAGAGGAAGTCGGGCGAGCAAAGGGCGGTGCGATAGGCGTCGCGCATGGCGGTTTCGAAGAAGTCGCCACGGTCGATACAGGCGTGCGCGATTTTTACATAGACTTCGATTTCGTCGTCGGCGAGGGGGCGACGAAACGCCCGCGGCAGGAAGTCGGTCAACAGACGGCGGGCGTCTTCCTTCGGCCGCGCGGCCGCGGCCGTCCAGATGGATCGATGCTTGCCGAATTCCGGCGCGTCTTGATGATTGGGGCGAGACCCCGGGGGACGCTTGGGGGGCGACGGTTGCCGCGGGTACGCGCCGTCGCGCTCGAACGGCAGTTCGGTCAGCGGCAGATTGCCAAACAGTCGGCGATGGCTCGCCGGAGGCCACTCGTCGCAGAGCGGTCCCTCGATATCGATGTAATCGGCGGCGACCGCTGGACCTTCGTGCCCCCGCGGTTGCGAAAAGTTGGCCCACAGCGACGCGGCATTCAACTGCAGCGTGTCGCCGCCGTTCAACCACACGATGCGTTCGTGAATTTGAGGCTTAAGAGAAGGGGCGTCGAAATAAGTCAATAAGCGATCGCCCGCCGTTAGCGCCAACGATTGCATACGCGCGGCCGGCCTCACTTCTTCTTGAGCGAGCTCAAAGCTCCAAACCGACGTACGAATCCGATAGAAGCCCGAATAATAAGGCGAGAAGCCTCCCACTTCGGAATTGAAGGCCGGCCGGGCCGGCGTCAGAATTCCCACGGAGTTGCATTGGTCGAAATACACACCTCGTTCGCGCAAGCCGATGGGCCTCTCACCTATGGGATGAATCGCATCCAAGGCCGCGAGGTCGAGCTTTCCGTCGCGCAGCGGAAACGTCGCACCACCGAAGGAGCTCATTCCGCCGATGCGGCGGAACCGTTCCTTGAAGACGGTCGGCTGTGATCCGTGCGCAATGGCCGCGTCGAGCACGACGTCGGCGACCTCCATGTACTTGCGCAATTGCACGGCCGAGACGTCGAGCGCCCGACCGACCTTGTCGAAGCCGTCATACCGACCATCCTCGGGCAGCAGTTCCTTGACCTCCAGCCCGGACAGCGAGAACAAGTCGCGCATCGTGTTCTCATACTCGCTACGATTCAAGCGGCGCAACGGCACGCGCCCTTCGGCGAGCTGCCGCGCTGCTTGCCGCTTCTGCAACGACTTTCCCAGGTCCTGCAACATTGACTTGATTTCGGCAGCACCGGGCCGCTCGACCGAGTTGGGCGGCATTTCTCCCGCTTGCACTCGGTCGTGAACCTTGACCCACAGAGCGAACGTCGCGGGATCATCCAATCGTTCGAGGTCGGTCGAGAGTTTCGACAAATCCAAACCGGCCTCCGCCTCGTCGCCTGCATGGCAGGCCGTGCAGTGCTTCTCGATGAATCGGTTCACCTGGACGGGCAACGCTTCGGCCGCCAGCGGCTGCGCAATCGCGGCCGACAGCCCTACTGACAGGATGAGGCTCGACCACGACGACCATCGGCCGACTTGTCGTCGGTGACTACGGGACTGGGTGTTCGGAATCGGCATAGACGTCGATTTGACCGTAAAAGGCGTGGTGGGCTGGTTGTCGAAGGTGGATCGCCGTGGCTATCCACCTTTGCAATCCAGAGAAGCGTCAGCGGGCGATGCTCGAGCATATTGAGGGCGATCTGTCGAACGTTGAACGCTAGACGCGCCCAGTCAGGCTGGCGACAAGCGCGAGCAGTTCGCCGCTTTCGACGGGTTTTGAAATATGTGCCTGGAATCCAGCCAGCAATACTCGACGCCGGTCTTCGGCGCGGGCGTACGCGGTGAGTGCGATCACCGGTACCTTGGCATTGCCCAACTGAGTTTCTCGCTCGCGGAGGCGACGAATGAACTCGTAGCCGTCGCCGCCCGGCATGCCGATATCGGAGACGATGATGTCAAACGCTCCCGTCCCGACTTTTTCGAGCCCTTCTGCCGTGGATCCGGCAGTAGTCACGACGCACTCGCATTCTTGAAGTATTCGTTCTAACAGCATGCGGGCATCCGGCTCGTCGTCAACGGCCAATACCTTGAGCCCGCGCAGGTTCAAGACTTCACAATCGACGGGGCCGCTGGCTCGGGGATGAGTGCGACGCTCGTCATCAGGACGCTGCATGACGCGCACTGGTAAGCTGACTACGAACGTGGCACCACGACCGAGCCCCGCACTGAAGGCGCGAACGCTGCCGCCGTGAAGTTCGACGAGATTGCGCACGATAGAGAGTCCAAGACCAAGACCGCCATACTTGCGGGCCATCGACGCATCGGCTTGCCGAAAGCGATCGAACACATGCGGCAGGAATTCCGGAGCGATGCCTTGACCGGTGTCAGAGACGCTCAACTCGGTATGTGAGTCGACCCGCTCGAGCACAACTTGCACCTTGCCTCCTTTCGGCGTGAACTTCACGGCATTAGAGAGCAGGTTCCAAACAATTTGTTGCACGCGAACGGGGTCGCCGGTCGTCTGCACTCCCACCAGCGGATCGATCATCTTCTCGATTCGAACGCCTTTGTTCTCGGCGGTGATTTGAATCGTTTCGAGGGCGCCGTTGATGATATTGGGGAGATAGACCTCCTGAAGATCGAGCCGCAATTTCCCGGCGATAATGCGGCTGACGTCAAGCAGATCCTCGATCATTTGAGCTTGGGATCGAGCATTTCTCTCAATGATCTCAATGCCTTGAACTGCGTCCGGCGACAACTGATTGGTTCGACTCAGTATTTGCGCCCAGCCGAGAATGGCGTTGAGCGGCGTCCGGAGCTCGTGCGAAAGCGTGGCGACGAAGTCATCTTTCATTCGGCTAACGCGTTCGATTTCCGCTCGGGCTTCGCGTTCGCTTTCGAGGTTGCGTTGCTGCTGATCGGCCTTGAGTCGTAAGTCTTGATTGAGCAGTGACAGCTCTTCATTGCGTTTCAAGAAGTGGTGCACCATTCCATCACGTAACAGCCTCGCCGCCTCGACCTCCGATGCGCTCCAGGGACGACTGCGACCGCGAACAGTCTCTTTCCAAAGAGCGAATGAACCACGAGGACTCAGTCGCGCGGCACCGTCGCCTTTGGTGATCGATTTGCTCGGATCGCCGGCCCAGTCGACCGTGCGAATCTGCTCGGCTCGGAACCACAGCAACTGATGCGGCCGCGAGGTGGTGAACGACACCGCCAGCACGCCGCCTGCCACTGCGGCTAGGAGCGAGCTGCCGGAGATGCCCGAGAGTTGATCCGTAGAAAAAACTCCGCCGGATTCGAGTGAGAGAATTCGCTTGGACAACTCGCGAATTTCTTCGATGCCCGGCGTTTGACCGATTCGCGTAACGACATCACCAACGACAACGGCGCCGCCGTCTGCATCGACGAGGGAAAGAAGACTCGGATCGCTTTCGGCAAGAGCTTTCGCCGAGTCGTCAAAACGTGCGAAGTTGGCCAGGATAGCTTCGGCCGTACTCAGCATTCCCTGTCGATCTTGTTCGCGTTCTCGATCGTCTGCCGCACGAATCGTCAGCGACATCACCTGCCCGAGTAATTCGCACGCAGTTCGGACATCGTACGGAACAAATCGCGGCGAGTAGTGATGGCAAGCGATCAAACCCCAGAGTTGGCCGTCGCGCATCAGCGAGATCGACATTGACGCGCCGACGCCCATGTTCCGCAGGTACTCGAGATGAATCGGCGAAACGCTACGAAGCACGGAGAAACTCATGTCGAGCGTTAGGCCGACCGGCGTGGACGGTCCTGCCAACACTTCCGCCGGCTCGTAATCTCGATCGGCAATGAATCGCAGCCAATTCTTGGTGTATAACTCACGCGCTTAAGCTGGAATGTCCGAGGCCGGGTAATGGAGACCGAGAAACGGTTCGAGGTCGTTGCGCCGCTCTTCGGCGACGACTTGTCCATTCCATTCGGAATCGAATCGATAGACCATCACGCGATCGAAGCCACTGATCTTGCGGACCTGCAGCGCGCAGACTTCGCAAATGCCGTCGACCGTCTCCGCTCGTTGCAATTCGCTGATGGCGCTTTGCACGTGGCGGTAGAGATCCGGGGCCGTGAGATTGCGGTCCTTATGCGACGGCTCGAACTCGACGAAGACCAGGTCGCCACGGCGGTGGGCGATGGCGTCGAAGTGTTCGTCCAGATTGCGGATGCCGACGGTAAAAAGGTAAACCGGCCGGGTGTCCGTAATCCCGCGAACCATCGTTGCCCAGTGCTCTGCTTCGTCTTCGGCGAACACCGATTTGAGCGGGCGACCAAACAATTCGCTCGCCGGGAAGTGAAACAGCGTTTCGACATTATCACTGACGTAGGCAATTTCTAGCTGCTCGCCGTGTCCCACCAGTAGTACGCCGTGGGGCTGAATCGCGCCGGGGCGATGGATCGGTTCGTTTTCACAGTTCGTTAGATCGACCGTTGTGGTGGCTGATCCGGCGCTGTCATCATTCGCCGCCATACTTTTTCCTTGGGAGGTGCCGAGAGCAAACGAGTTCGCTTAAAAGCTTCAGACTGAGCGATTCCGACTCATTTTAGGTGTCCGCAAGATGTGAGTCGATGCCTGGCGTCGGCAGACCTCAAGTTTCGCGAACCGAATCGGCACAGGAAACTACCCGCTGCAGCCGCGAATCAAAACGAAGGCGACGGCGCTGAGGATCGCCGAAATCATGAGTGAGCCGACACACCCAGCGCGGTTCGAAAAGAACAAAAACATTGGCCAGCCTATGCTCGATTGGTGCGCTTCATCACCGTTAACACCTGATGGGGGCGCTCGACCTGCGTCTGCATTCGGCATGCCATGGCTTGCTAATCGCGGCGGGAGCGTCGCCTGTTTGTTACTGGTATCCGGCGGATAACGGAAAGCACTTCCGCTTTGTCGGCGCTCATGGTAGATCGCGATCGTGGCCCAAATCACTTTTGTTCGCGCTCACAAGATTCATTCCGAACCGTTGCGGGTCGAATTGCCAACGATTCTTCGAGGCTGCACGCTCAAGTTCCTCATGACGCTCGATGAAATGAAGCGGGAGTTCGCCTGCGGGACGCCGGACAACTTCGAACTAGAATTTCTTCGGCTGTGGCTTAAGGTGGATGCGTGGGCACGCACAAGACTTCTTAAGGCATAGCTCATTAGCTCGCGACGTTCGTCATTCCGACAAGACTCCGACAGCGTGTGGGCCTAACACTGCACGCGTCGAGGCGGCCGCGGTGCGTGCCACCGTGAAGTTCTTAAGCGAGCCGGCGGTTACTAGCGTGAGATTCGATCACTTTGTCATCGCCGACGATCGTCCATCTGACATCAGACGCATGGCGAGCCTCTTGCAAACCGTCCGCGGTTGCGGGCATCGTAGCCGCCTAATCGTCGGCGGAATTACCCGAATAAATCGAGAACCGGTTTTCCAGTCGTCAGCGATCGTGAGGTTCCGCTATTGTTTTGCGGCTCGTTCAGCGGAATATCCAGCGCGTGATAGATCGTGGCTGCGAACTCTTCCGGACGAATTCGATTGTTGGTGACATAGGCACCATGCTTGTCCGACTTTCCGTACAACCCTCCGCCTGCGATTCCTGCGCCGGCCAAAATGGATGAGAAGCAACTGGGCCAATGCTGGCGGCCCGGAGGCGTCTGCGTTAGTACGTTCGGGGTCCGGCCGAATTCGCCGGTGACGACTAAGAGCGTGTTCTTCATTAAGCCGCGCTCCTTCAAGTCAATAATGAGCGCGCTCAGAGCTTGGTCTAGTCGCGGCAGGCAGAAACCCATGCCGTACGAGCCGGTGCCGAAGGCGTTGCCCATGCCCATGTTTCCGCCGTGCATGTCCCAGCTGCTGCTTGGCGGCCCGGCCGTGTCGTGTGGAGCCTGACCGGTCCAGCCGTTGACAGTCACAAACCGCACACCAGCTTCAACCATTCGGCGCGCAAGTAGTAAGTTTTGACCCAGCGGATGTCGACCGTAGCGATCGCGCACCTTTGCCGGCTCGCGATCGAGTTGAAAGGCTTCTCGCCCCTCGGTGCGCGTTAAGGCGTCGTAGCCCTTCTCGCGCAGTTCATCCCAGTCGATGCCGCGGGCATCCTTGGCGAGGACGTCGCTTTCGATTCCGGTAAGCAGTTCGCGACGGCGATCGAGGCGAAGCTGATCAACGGGGTCGTAGATCTCCGGCGCCTTGAAACTATCCATCGCGGGATGATTTTTGTCGGAGCCGACGAACACCGGCGCGTAGGCCGAGCCGAGATAACCGCCGATGCCGATATTCGGCGCACAAAACACCGGTGCCCCGACGCACTTGATGAGCCACGCGTTGGAAACGAGATTTCGTTTGCTCGGCCGATGCTTGGCGACGAACGAGCCGATATACGGCTGGTCGTTCGTTACGCCCTGGGCGACGCGCTCGTTCGATGCGCCGCTGAGCAAATTGTGCATCGCGTCAAAGTGATTGCTGATAGCGCCCGGATGCGACATCGAGTTGATCAGCGTGAACTGGTCAGTTAGCTTGGCCAACTCCGTGTGCATCTCATTGATGCGCATGCCCGGCACTTTAGTAGCAATCGGCTGGTACGGCCCACGGATCGACGTCGGCGCGTCGGGCTTCATGTCCCACGTATCAACGTGGCTCGGTCCGCCGCAGAGCAATACAAAGATGCACGATTTTTCCGCGGCCACCGCTTGGCCGCGAGAATCGAGCTTGTCGCTTCCCATGACCAAGCCAGGCATTCCAAGGGAAAGTGCGCCAAGGCCGCCTGCGATGAGGGCCTGCCGACGATTGAGTTCAAGCGTGTTCATCGAAACACCTAAAGGGCGAGACCGAGGCGGGAAACTGAGCGGCGAGCAAGCAACGGGCAGGGACGGCAGCGTAACGTCAGTATATCGATCCATTTCGACACGAGCCAACGTCACATCGACCGTCTGTTAACTTGTGGCAGCGGGCGTTTGATTCCAGCCGACGCCGTGAGATCGCGGCTTGATCAAATCTCCTTACAAACTATCCGCTTAGCGATGAGTTTGCTCTGCGGTGCCTATCGCTGAAGTCGTACCTAGGTCGTTTTTTTGGCACTTCGCGAATCGCCGGGAAATGATTTATGCGACTTCAGCCTCCGAACGAGGCAATCGGCGGTAGTCGTTTACTAGTCGTTCTGTCGGGGCCGATGCAGTGGCGACTTGGTCGGCGGGATCGGTCGTTCGAGCCAGTGTCGGAGCCGGTCGTAAAATTGTGCGGTTGGTTCTTCGTCCAGTCGTCGGCATTCGCCGAAGGCTTTCGACCGACGACGAAGTTGGGCGAGACCGCTCGAAGTTTTTTTGAGTCGTTCTCGCTCCGCGAGAAGCTGCCGAAGCCGCTCCTCTGCGAGTTCCTCGATGCGCGAAGCGTCGTTCGCGCTGCGATGATGCAGCGTGACTTCGTTGACTTTGCGATTCGCCTTGCGACTGCGGTCCATCTCGCGTTCCTCTTCGTAAGCGTCGGACAGCTTGGCTAGGTGGCGGCGTTCTGCTCGGGAATGCCGGTCCGATCAGATTCAGCGGAAGGTGCGAGGCCGGCGCCGAGTTGGATTTCGATCTGGTGATCTCGCCGGTCGTCGAGCAACGAGATGAAATCGTCCGTTGATTCGACACCGTCGAGCGTCATCCGGCCGATAGCCGACGACTCGCCGCCGTTTTTGACGGTGACGTGATAGAAGGTTTCGCGATAGCGATAGTGGATTTGAAACTTAGTCCAACTCGCAGGGACGCACGGTGCGAAACGTAGCTTGTCGACGTCGAGTCGCAAGCCGAGCAGCGACTCGACGATGAGGCGGTACATCCAGCCGGACGATCCTGTGTACCACGTCCAACCGCCGCGGCCGGTGTGCGGCTCGACTCCGTACACGTCGGCGGCCACAACGTATGGCTCGACACGATAGCTAGCGATGTCGGTCGGCGTGGCGCCGTGCGAGACGGGATTGATAAGCGAGAACAGCTCCCAGGCACGCTCGCGGTCCCCGCGGGCCGCCATCGCCATCACGGTCCAAACTGCGCTGTGCGTGTATTGCCCGCCGTTCTCGCGCACGCCGGGGACGTAGCCCTTGATGTAACCGGGATCGAGATTCGATTTGTCAAACGGTGGATCGAGCAAAAGGATTAACCGAGCGTCGCGACGGACGAGGCGTTCATTCAAGCTCGCCATGGCCGCGCTTGATCGCTCCGGCGTGCTCGCTCCGGAAAGAACGGACCAGCTTTGCGAGATGGCGTCGATGCGGCACTCGTCGTTCGCGGTCGAACCGAGCGGCGTGCCGTCATCGAAGTAAGCGCGGCGGTACCATTGACCGTCCCAGCCGTGCGCTTCGATGTTCTTGTAGAGCTGCGCGGCCTCGCTCGTGAGTCGATCGGCCACGGCGGTGTCGCCGCGACGTCGCGCGAGCGTCGCAAATTCTCCGAGCACGTGGAACAGGAAGAACGCCAACCACACGCTCTCACCGCGGCCGTGCCTACCAACCAAGTTCATGCCGTCGTTCCAGTCGCCGCAGCCCATCAACGGCAAGCCGTGCTCGCCGAAGCGAAGCCCGCGGTTGATCGCACGGAGCGCATGCTCGTACAGCGTGCCTGTTTCGTCCGAAACATGCGGCAATTCGTAGTTCGATTCCTCGTCGTCGCGCAAGAGCCGCGACGTGAGGAACGGCGCGGTCTCGTCGAGCACGCCGGTGTCGCCGGTGATGCACACATAACGGCAGAGCGCCAACGGAAGCCAGAGGTAATCGTCGGAGAAATGCGTTCGCACGCCGTTTCCCGCCGGCGGATGCCACCAGTGCTGTACATCTCCTTCACGAAACTGGCGACCGGCGGCCCGCACCAGATGCTCGCGTAGCAGTTGCGGCTGGGCGTAGACGAGCGCCATCGCGTCCTGAAGTTGATCGCGAAAGCCGAACGCTCCGCCCGATTGATAGAAGCCCGAGCGGGCCCACATGCGGCAAGCGAGCGTTTGGTAGATCAGCCAACCGTTGGCCAAGAAATTGACGGAAGCGTCGGGCGTTTCCAAGTAGACGACGCCGAGCGTGCGGCTCCAGTAATGCCACACGCCTTCAATCGCCCGATGCGCGGCATCGACGGGACGAAAACGCTGCGCGAGGATTTTCGCATCCGCGGCTCCGCGCGTGGCACCCATCGTGAAGGTGATGGTTCGTTCTTGTCCATCGGCCAGCGTGACTGGCGCTTGCATCGCGACGCACGGATCATGGCCCGCTCCGACGCGACCGGAGAGCCGGACGCGGCGCATCGCCGCCGGGTCCGACAGGCGACCGTTGCGGCCAAGGAACTCCGTGCGATCGCCGGTGGCGGTGCGGTTCGCTTCGCTGCAATTGACGAACGCGACGCGGTCGCCGAAATCGGGGTTGTAGGCATTCCGCGCGAGAATCGCCCCGCTCGACGGATCGTTCTCCGTCACCACATGCATGAGCGACTTGCTACGTGAGCCGCCGAGGATCAGTTCCCAATAGCCTGTGATCGAGAGCTGCCGCGTTCGACCAGAACGGTTCGTGATTTTGAGTTTGTAGAACTTCACTGGGGCATCGGTCGCTACGTAGACGGACAACTCCGTCGTCACACCCCCTTCGGTGTAATCGAAGATGCTGTAGCCGAAACCATGGCGAACTACGTACGTGTTCTGACCGCGGGCCGGCAGCGGCGTCGGGGACCAGAATTGTCCCGTCTCTTCATCGCGGATGTAAATCGCTTCGCCGCCCGAGTCGGAGACCGGATCGTTGTTCCACGGCGTGAGCCGATACTCATGACTGTTTTCCGCCCAGGTATAGGCGTTGCCCCCTTCTGAAATGACCGTGCCGAACTGCGCGTTGGCGAGGACGTTCACCCACGGTGCCGGCGTTGTTTGGCCGGGGGTTAACGTCGTCACGTATTCGCGGCCGTCGTGGCTGAAGCCGCCGAGGCCGTTGAAGTAGGCGACGTCGCGCTTCGGCAAGACGTCGGGAGCTCGGGCGTCGGGACGTCGGCGCGTCGGCTTGAGCTGCGGAATCACAAACTCCACTCGGCCCCGGCGTTCCACTTGTTCCGCCAACGTCCCGGCGTCGTCGACGAGGACGACGCGAGCGACGGTTTGCAGCAGGGCTCGATCATCCTCCGACATCTGTTCGCCGCGACGAATGAATACGCCGCCCCGTTTGTCGACGAGCGTCGCTTCGGGGCTTCCGGCGACGTAATCGACGATCGCTTCTTGCAGCGACTGGCGATAGACCGAATCATCTTCGTTCCAAATGACGAGATCGACGACGAGTCCCTTCAGACGCCAATACGCATGGGCCTGCACCGCTTCGTGCACGAGGCTGATACGTTCGTGATCGCGAATTCGCACGAGCACGATCGGCACGTCGCCGGAGATACCGTAGCCCCAGAGGCCCGATTGCCCCTGCTTGTTGCGGGCGAGGATGCTCCCTTTAGCGCGTCGCAGCGACGAGGCATAAATGATCGAACCGGCTAGTCGGCCGTAAACCTGCGCATCGGCTTCAGAAGCCGCCAACTGCTGCAGCACAATGTGGGCGTGCGTCCACGCGAGATCGAACACGCGATCTGCGAGGGCCGGATCGTGGTACTTCTCCGCGAGGAGGTCGAGACCAACGCGCGAGTCCGCCACGCCGGTGACGACGTCGATCCGTACGGTTTCATTCGGCTGCAGCGACACCGTCTGGCGGATGCAAACGACCGGATCGAGCACCGGTCCCGCCGTGTTGGAAAGAGGGGCTTGGTTGTCGAAAGCCACGGGCGACGCGGCGGTTCGGTGACGTCCAAGGAATCGCATCCGATCGGTTTCGTACGACGGTTCGCTTACCGCCGAGCCGCGGACCGTCATCATGTGGATCATCCACGGCGGCTGTTCTTCCGCCGAGCGCGGCCGCCGCGTGCAGTAGATCGCCTGCCGGTTGTGAACGAGTTCCGTCTGCACGAACAAGTTGCTGAAAGCCGGATGCGCTTCATCCTGCGCTTGCGGCGCGAGCACGACTTCGGCGTAACTCGTCAGCTCAATCGTGCGAGGCCGGTCGGAGCGATTGCGCAACGTCACGCGACGAAGCTCGATATCGTCCTCGGGCGAGACGCTGATCTGCGTGTACGTTTCCAGCTCGTCGTCGGTACGGCGGAACTCGACGCGCGATTGCGTAAAGATCGCTTCGTAAGAATCGGCGGGGGTCGTGGTCGGCTGCCATGCATTCGACCACAGCTTGCCGCTGTCGAGATCGCGCACGTAGCAGAAGCTGCCGTAGTGGTCTTGCGTCGCATCTTCGCGCCAGCGCGTCACCGCAATCTCGCCACGCCGGCTGTAGCCACCGCCGGCGCTCGTCACGGCCACATGGTAGCTGCCGTTCGAGAGCAAATGAGCTTCGACGACCGCGCTGTTGGGATTCGTCAAGACGCACATCCCACCGGTCTCTTCGGCCGACGGGAGTCGCTCGGCACGCGCTTCTCCCGCATGCGGAAAAACCGGCGCAACCGCCTTCGGCACCGATTCTTGCAGCAACGGATCGGCCGCTCGTAACATCGGATCGGCCAAGAAGCGTCGCTGCATCGGCCGGTCGAGCAACACGTACGCCAACGACAGGAGCGTCATCCCCTGATGATGTGCCATGAACTGCCGCACGGTGGCATTCTTAGCGCCAGGCGGCACTCGCGACGGCGTGTAGTCGACCGCTTCGTACAGACCGCATGATCCTTGATGCCCCTCGGCCGCGAGACGCTCCAAATTTCGGCAGGCCGCTTCCGGTTCGACCATCAGTGCGAGCGCACTCGCATACGGCGCGATGACCAAGTCTTCCGCCAAGCCGCGTTTCAATCCGAGACCGGGGACGCCGAACGCGCGGTACTGATAGTTTTTATGCAGGTCGATCGTGTTGTGGCCCGACTCAGAAATGCCCCACGGTACGCCTCGTTGGCGACCGTATTCGATTTGCCTGCGGACGACGGCGCGATACGTGCGGTCAAGCAATGTGTTATCGTAGGTCGGCATCACCAGTAGCGGCATCAGATACTCGAACATCGACCCGCTCCAACTGAGCAGGGCCGGTGTGCGACCGGCACTCGTGAGCAGCCTTCCCAGCGCGAACCAGTGCTCTTGGCCGAAATGCCCCTGCGCAATCACGATGAAGCTGGCGAGCCGCGCTTCGGACGCGAGCAAGTCGTAAAAGCCCGCATCGAGCCGCTGTTCACTGACGTTGTAGCCGATGGCGAACAGGTCGCGAGCATCGTCGTACATCAGCCCAAAATCCATCTCAGCCAACTCACGCCCCTGAACGGCAATCGCTTCGAACTGTTGAATCCGTGCGGCCGCATGCTCCGCGCCTAGCGCGAGGGCGTCACGAAGTTGCCCAAGCCAATCCGTTCCGATGGACGTTGCCTGCGAAGATGCTTGAGCGACGAGCGGTAACGTCGTCACCGGAATCGCGGCGACATCGCGGAGCGTGACGAACGAATCGAGACGCAGAAGTGCCGCGAGAAGCAGCCGGCGGCTTTCGAAAGAGTCGTCGCTACCGAGTTCGCCGAGTTCTTCTGGAGCGAACGGCAAAGCCAACCACGGAGCCAAATGCCGGAGATCGGCCTGATGATCTTGGCAGCATTTCAAGTAAGCGTCGGACCACCACGCCACCTCGGCACTCGATTCCGTCTCGGCGCGCAACTCGGCGGCGGCGATCGTCAAGCGAGCGAGGAGAGCGTCGGCTGCCCGCAACGTCGTCGGCGCGTGTCGCCCTTCTTCGATCTGACGTTCGATCTTACGGATCACCTCCGCGGTGACGAGGGGCATCTCTTTCCCGCGGGCCGTATCCAGCATCACCCGCAAAGTGTCGATTAAGCCTTCGAGCCAGCGCGACGGCAGAATCGGCGCGTCCCGGAGCTCAAGATAGCCGCTGCTGAGAACGAGCAAATTGCCGAGCAGGTTGCCGCTGTCGACCATCGAAACATACCGCGGATGCAACGGGACGAGCGATCGCGTGTCGTACCAATTGAAGAAATGTCCGCGATGCCGCTCCAAACGCGAGAGCGTGTCGAACGTGCGCTCCGTTCGCATGAGCAATTGCGCCGCGGAGCAGTAGCCGAAGTCGTACGCCGCCAGATCGGAGAGTAACGCCATGCCGATGTTTGTGGGGCTGGTGCGTGACGCGACGACGACGGTGGGGTTCCGCTGGATGTTGTCCGGCGGCAACCAATGGTCTGCGACGGTGACGAACTCCTCGAAGTACCGCCACGTCTTGCGGGTCAGCTTGCCGAGAAACTCATACTGACTTTCGGAGAGACGCAGCGGCGGCTTGATGAGCGGGCGACTCAGCCACCATGCGATCAGCGGCGACGCGGTCCAGAACGCGATAAACGGCCCGGCGATCCCGAGATTCTCCGGTCGCAGAAAGAAGACGGCGAGCAACGCCGCGCCGGCCAGCAGCGGGCCAAAGCTCATGGCGCGATAAGTGTCCGCCAGGTTACCGTCACCGCTCCGTTCCGAGTCGCTCGCCGTCTTCCACTCGAGCAATCGTTGTTTGGTCCAGCCGACGCGTGCCAGGGTACGGACGATGGCGTCGACGCAAATGTACGCTTCGTACGGCAAGTGAACGAACGACAACAGGCTGCGGACGAGCGGCTGCCCCAAGGATCGGAGCGTGGCCCGCAAATGAAAGCCCCACGGCAAATCGATCGGCTTGCGGAACACATCGACGATGACGGTCAGCAGCGTGGGGAGCAAGACGATGCTGAGCAAAAACAGGAGCGCAATTACCCCCGCGGCCGGTGTGAGGAACCACGAACCGAGCAGTACCGCCAACATCGCCGGCGGCACGAGGCTGCGTCGCAGGTTGTCAAAGATCTTCCACCGCGACAGCATGGAAATAGGATTACGCACCGGTTGACCGGAGCGCCCGCGGACCGAACGCAGCAGCCAGGCCGCAATTTGCCAATCGCCGCGCATCCAGCGATGCTTGCGAGCCACGTCGGCCGAGTAGCGCGACGGATGGTCTTCGTAGAGCGTCACGTCGCTGAGCAGAGCCGAGCGACAATACGCTCCCTCGATCAAATCGTGACTCAGAATCGCATTCTCAGGAAAGTCGCCGCAGCAAGCCTCGAACGCATCGACATCGTAAATGCCTTTGCCGATGAACGACCCTTCGGAGAACAAGTCCTGATAGACGTCGGACACGACCCGTGTGTAGGGATCGACGCCCGGATCGTCGGTGTAGAGTTGCACGAAGCGCGACCGTTGGGAGCTCGGCAGGCTGACGCCGACGCGCGGCTGCAGAATCGAATAGCCTTCAGTCACCCCACCGAGCACTGCGTCGACTACTGGCCGATTGAGGCGATGCGCTAACGTGCCGACCATCATGCGGGCCGCATCGCGCGGCAACTGCGTGTCGGTGTCGAGGGTGATGACGTAGCGCACGTCATGCAACACGTCCGTTTCGCCTGCGATTTCCATGAAGCGCTGCTGTGCACCACGCAACAACGCGTTCAAGTCGGCAAGCTTTCCCCGTTTCCGTTCATAACCCATCCAGACGCCTTCTTGAGCGTTCCAACGGCGCCTGCGATGAAAGAGATGGAAGATGTCGCTACGGACGTGGGCATACTTCGCGTTCAGCTCCGTGATTCCCGCGCTCGCGAGTGCGACCAGGTTGGCGTCACCGGGCAGCGACTCCTCCACCGCATCGACGAAATCGGTCAGCAACGCGAAGTGCAAGTTCGGATCGCGATTGGCCAGGTAGCGAACCTCGATTCCTTCCAGCAGATGTTCGATGCCCGCCGCGGTGGTGAGCATGGTGGGAACCGCGACCAGCGTGCGATGCTCTGCCGGGATGCCTTCCGAAAAATCCATGCGAGGCAGCGACTGCGGACTGAGCAGCCGCGTTGCCAGCCAATTCACAATCCCCACACCAAGGCTGCTGGCGATAACGAGCGTGGGTAAAGCGAGCAGCGCGAGTAACGCCGTGCCTATGTCTTCGCGATGCAGTCCGTAAAGGAACGCGATGAAGGCCGAGAACGTTGCCAGCCCCATCACAAACAGATAGCAGACAAGCGGAAAGCGACGCCGCAACTTGTCGAAGATGACGCCCAACGAGAATCGCATCTCAACTAATCGCTCGAGTGCCGGCCGGCCTCGATCGACGAGATAAAATCCCACGTGGGCCGCACGCCCTTCGGGGATTTCGCGAAAATGATTTTCAGCCAGCTGAACCGCTTTCCGCGCGACTTCGTATTCGGTGAGTCGACTGCGTCGCGCGATTCCTTCTACCGCGTGTCGATATCGATCGCGGGTCGAGAAATCCATTTGGCCGTAGATGCCGACCGGATCGCCTTGCAACGTTTGTTCGACCAAACTGTGCCTGCCGACGAACAGGGAAAG